>Ga0315290_10003026_pt1 | contig 11991 bp, 9 predicted proteins | sample YL17G12_0_MG_FD_203627 | JGI IMG/M metagenome (GOLD analysis project Ga0315290, IMG submission 203627) | Sediment microbial communities from Yellowstone Lake, YNP, Wyoming, USA - YL17G12_0 | ecosystem: Environmental > Aquatic > Freshwater > Lake > Sediment | place: USA: Wyoming | collected...
ACTGACCGACCTGGGCAGCCGGTGGATCCAGACCGAGGTGCGGGGCCAGCCGGTGGTGATGGCCGGAAACGAGCTTCCCTGGTTCGCGCCCGCCGCCGATCTCGGCGGTGCACCGCCGCCTTCGTCCCAAGGCGGACCGCTGCGCATTGCCCTGGGGCACAGCCCCGACCAGTTACCCTGGGCGAGGGCCGGCCAGGTCGACCTGTTCCTGGTCGGCCACACGCACGGCGGCCAGATCCGGCTCCCGGTGCTGGGCCCGATCTTCTCGCCGTGCCTGACCGGCGTGCGCTACGCTCTGGGCACCTTCGACGCGCCTCCGACCGTCCTGCACGTGACCCAGGGTGTTTCTGCCAGGCCGCCGATCCGCATCAACTGCCCACCGGAGGTCGTCCAGCTCACGCTCCGCGCCCCGAATCGTAGGGTGGGATGAAGAATCGCAGGGTGGGACGAAGTCCCACCAGGGAAAGCTGAAAGCCGAAAGTGAAAGCCGATGGCTGATGGGTGCCGGCTCCCCTGGTGGGACTTCGTCCCACCCTACGCGGCGGCCCACGCCTGGTCGATTAGCTCGGCAAACGCCCCGGGCACGTCGACCGCCGGCCGGGGCTGCCGACCGGCCAGGGCCCGCAGATGGGCGGCCAGCCAGGGATAGGTCTGGTCCATCTTCGCCATGTAGCCCTCTTCCGCCCCGACGGCATCGAGGGCCTGCTGGAGCGGCACGCCTTGGGCCCGGGCCGTGAGGGCCAGTTGGAGGAGCTGGAACACGCGCTGGACCGGCAGCGACGGCGTCCCGGCCCGCTCTTGGGCCTCTTGCTGGGCGGCCTCCTTGCGCCGTCGGTATTCGGCCGCCGCGCCCGCGTCCCCCCGCGCCTCGGCGATCTGTTCGAAAACGGAATCCCACTGGATCTGTGCAACGTCCAGTGGAGTGCCCAAGTACGGGTTCCTCTTCTCTATTCCCGGAAGCGCTAACACGCGAGGTCAGCGGCACTTGCGGCAACAGAGAAGAGGAACCGGTACTTCCTCACCATCTTGCTTGAACTCAACGCCCGCATTCCAATTCAGGGTGAACCAAGACAACCTTATCGACCAGATACCTCTTGAGAATGGTTGCCTTCTGGTCCCTCCCAAAGCGTCGTCGTGGCGCAGTCATGGTATCCTCCTCGTTCAGGGTGTGATCCTAACCCGAACGACCGAGAATTTCCATTTCCAACTGGTTCAAGACAGATGGACCACTTGCGATGCAAACGGCCAACGCGAGTGCGCAACGAGTTGTACATGCACTTGCTCGGGTACAATGTGATTCGTCGCGTGATGGGGGTTGCGGCCCTGCAATCTGGCGCGTGGCCGTGGGAGATCAGTTTCAAGGGAACGCTACAGACCATCAGCCACTTCCTCCCGTTACTGGCGCTGGGGATTTCCATCGATGCCTGGTGCCACTCGTTGCTGGCGGCTGTGGCAACGCATCGCGTCGGCGATCGTCCCGACCGCTACGAGCCGCGGATGATCAAACGCCGCCCGAAACACTACCGTCGCCTGCGACAACACCGGCACATCTACAAAAGGCTGATACAGCAAAGCAGTTAGGAAAGTTCACGTGCCATTCAGTGATGTCCCCTTTCTGTTGCCCGTCGGCCAGCCCGAGCAGGTCGCCGAAGCATTCACGACGGCACACCCGTGGTTTCCCGAGGCGCGGAGTTTCGCCACCCCATGAACCCGGACTTACTCCCCCATGGTTGCCTCCGGCTCCGCACGAAGACCTGGCTCAGCATGCGGCTCGGCCGGCTGGAGAGCGGATTGCACGCGATCACGAAAGCACGAAAGGGCGAAATCGCGAAAGAAGAGGAGGAACCTTGGCGGGGACGAGGCGGCCGCCGCGCGTCGCCTCCCTTGTTCTGATTTCGTGCTTTCGCCCTTTCGTACTTTCGTGATCCTCTTCCGGCTTGTGCTGGTCCATCCCCAAGATTCCGCTTGTCGGCCACGCCACCCCAGGCTGAAGCCTAACCTTCGGACTGAGGCCGAGATCGCTGCTGCGCGCCGAAGGACAGAAGCGTTCCAGCAAGGGCGACACCAAACCCTATCCAGCCGATGGTGGGCGTGACCACGTCGCACCAACTTGCGACGATGAGGATTGTGCCGCCAATCCACATCGCCCAGCAGAATCTGTACATCCCCATTCCTCCGCCGCCTAATGACTGATTCTACAGCAAGACTTTGCTGGGTCAGCCACAATCCCTTGTGATGACTGCAACGCTGTCAATACCATATCTGGTAGGGGACCGGCCGAAGTCTTGCTGTAGAACTGAGTGCGCTCTGACCCCATGTCTCCGTGCGGTAGTCGGCTAATGGCAGCGATCCATGGCTCGCAGCCTCTGATTATCCATCACCCACGACGCTGCCGGGAGTCCACTGCATCGCTTGGTTCGGCCGCTCGTTTTCGCGCGATGTGGGAATAGTAGATCAGACTGAGGCCGACAACTGCCACTAACCCGCATGCCACAACGCCAATCCCGATATCCATCATCGTTACAGACATATCGGGCTTGGGTTCCGGCCCCGGGATTGGAAAATGCGCCATTAGGTCCACGTACCACATATGGGCAGCGAAGAGCAGCGGCGCTGCGACCAGCAAAAGCACGCCGATGAAGAGGGCAAGGCGACTCATGGTGATACGCCGAAGTTACCCTATATCACGATTTCCACAAATGTGAGTATAAGCGGCGAGGCGCGATTCCACAAGTGGGGACCACGCGGCCTTGCCCGCGCGGGAATCTGTGAAGACGCGAATCAGCGTAACCTCTTGAGACACAATGAGTTGCCATCGTTGGGTGCGGCAACATTGCCTGGCAAGCCACGTTCTTGGCAGGTGGCGATTCTGGAGGCGAGGAGGCCTTCTCGTAGCCAGGGCTGCCGCTCTTCCTCGTCCCGAAGGGACGTTTGAGAGTAGCCCAGCGATTCATCGCTGGGTTGCCAATCGCCCGCCCATTCGGTCGTCCCGCAGGGACGATTGAAGCGTTCAGCCGTCCCTGCGGGACGGGCCCGCCGTATCGAGACCCGGTTTCCCAGCGATGAATCGCTGGGCTATTCTCATGCGCCGCTGCGGGGCGAGTGTGCCTCGATGAGGCCTGGAGACCCTAACACGGAGGCCGAAGCGGAGGTAGACCTGCCGGGAAAACAGCCGTCTCTGGGAACATTATTGGCTAATCCACGACCCATCCACGACCTTCCCTTGACGAACTGAGTCGCCACCAGGAGCCGTGGCGGGTCCATTACCGCCGCGCGCCGCCAAGCCTCAGACTCCACCGGGTGGTTGCGGCATGCCCCAATTCACGCCATGTCCGGCTCGAACTGGAACGACGCCCGGGGGTCCCAGGAGTGGACCGCCTCGATGCCGAAAAGCTGGCAGTACGCCTTGAGCTTCTTGACGTGGTCGCCGTAGACCTGGAGTACGTGGAAGCCGCCGACCTTGTGGGGGTTGTCCTCGGCCCCTTCGACGATCGAGCCGACGTTGGTGATGCAGGCCGCCGAGGGGGGGCTCTCGTAGTTGCAGACCACCTTGGCCCGATCCACGATCAGCAGGTCCGGCTTCTGGAACCTGGTTAGAGTGAAAACCTGGCCGATGCGCCAGAGCACCTGGAGCGACACCCAGTGCCCGCCGCCGTGATGGGCCCTTAGCACGTGGGCCTCCCGCGGGCCGGAGAAGCCGTCGAGCTTCGTCGGGCAGTTGCAGTGGGCGTTGGCGAAGAGGTTCTGCGCGGTGTCGACCAGCGGGTCGGCCATGAAGCCCGGCCGGCCCAGCAGGTGGTGGCTCAACAGCATCGTCACCGCCGAGCCGACGTCCGCCTCGCAACCCGCCGGGATCCCCTCGTCCATGAGCATCGCGTAGCCCAGGCAGGGCGTGCCGGTCCGGCCGAAGAGCATGCCCAGGCAGTTGCTGGTGATGCCGTCCGCCCCGTATTCCGCCATGAGCTTGCGCGAGGCGAAGTAGTGGCGCGTGGCCTGGACGACGTCGTCGTGGCTGACCTCGCGGACCTCCTTGGCCCGGCCGATCGCCTCCTTGGCCAAGCGGCGGACCTCGTCGCTGGCCGCCGTCTTCTGGTAGACGTCGACGTAGATCGTCTCCGGGATGTAGTACAGGCGCGTGCCGACCTGGCCGTACGTCTGCTCGTGCACCTTCCCTCCCTTGAGCACCAGGAGCCGGCTCTGGCTGAGCAGCTTCTGGGCCTTGACCATCTCCAGCCCGGGACGCACGTCGGCAATGTCCAGCGAGCTGACCAGGTAGATGCCCGGCCGGGAGGCCAAGGGGGTGGTGTTCATGGTGAAGCTGGTGCCGATCTGCGTGAAGACCAGCGCAGGGAGCTTCGTCGCCGCCAGGACCTTGTTGGCCTTGTCCCAGGGGGCGTAGATTCCCATGGGGCAGACGAGCAGGGCGTCGGGCTTCTGGGCCTTGACCGCGGCGATGAAGCGGTCGATGGCCGCCTCGTCGGTGAAGGGCACGTGGGCGCTGGCCAGGTCGATGGTCACGCCCAGGTCCTTGCCCATCGCGGAGAGCTTCTCAGAGTACGTCTTGCAGGCGGCGTCGTTGTTGAAGCCGTGGCCGGGCCAGCCGCCGGAGTAAGCGGCCGGATGCCGCAGGAAAGCGACCTTCACCACGGCGGGCTTCTTTTCGATCGGCGTCGGGCGGGGGGCCGCTTCGGCAGCGGCCAGGGTCTGGCCCACCACCGCCGCGGCCAGCGGCAGCCCGACGGACAGAACGGCCGCCTCCTTGAGGAACTCCCGCCGTGCCATGGCACCGCAGCACGGACATCCGGACACTCTCGGCTCGGACTCTTGCATCGCAGCGCTCCTTGAGGTTGAGGCACACGGCCGGTTTCAGCGGCCGCCGGTCCAACGCGACCACCGTCGATTCTCGACGGCGTGGAGGGCCGGGTCAAGGGGCCGTTGATCTACCCGCGGAGCGCGGCCAGGAGGATTCCGGCCAACAGGCTCAGCCCGACAAACAGGGCCACGGCGCCTCCGAAAAGGCTCAGCCCGAGCACGTCGCGGGGAGGAACTTGCGTCTTGAGGTCCTCCAGCTTGCCCTCGCGGCGCATGCGCTCGAGGTACGCGGGCCGTTCCTCGTGGAGGTCTTCCTCGCTCACCCGGCCGGTCAGCATCGACATGTCCATGGGGAACTTCTCGGGCCGCAGGTGCGTGCTGAAGAAGTGGATGGCGAAGACGAACCCGGTGGCCAGAAGCGCCTGCGTCGAGTGAATCACTTTGGCGATGTTGAGCGTTTCGCCGGGCAGGTAGGCGCAGAACAGGTTGGGGAACCAAAGCACCAAGCCGGTCGCCCCGATAATGACGATGTCCGCGCACGCGCCCCAGAAATCGAATTTCTCCCAGTAGGTCCAGCGCTCGAAGGTGGGTTTTGGGCCGAGGCCGAAGAACCAGCGGACCATTTTGAAGAGATCCTTGGCGTCGCGGAGATTGGGCACCGGCGAATCGGGCCCGAAAACCACGGCCAGGCGGGAGCCGCCTGCCGGCGGGCGGGGCACCAGCCGGCCAAGCATGCGAAACACGTAGACCACCAGGCAGCCCAGGTTCACCACGCCGAAGACCCGGTGGGCGGAACCGGTCGATTCGAACCCTCCAAAGGCAGCGGCCACGACGTGCGCCCACGGCTGCTGACTGTATTTCAACGGCAGTCCGGTCAGGGCCAGCCCGAGAAACGACAGGACCATGACCGTGTGGGCCACCCGGTGGAACGGGCCGAACCGGGTGTAGGCAACCGTGCCGGGCACCAACGGCCGGGCACGCCCGTGCTTAAGCACGTGGACCAGGCCCCGCACGAACCACAAGAGCGAGTGCAGGCCGAAGACGCCGAACGTCGAGAACAGCAGCGTGAGGAGCCCCCAATACACCCAGTGGAGCAGGGGATCGCGATCGGCGGTGCGGTGGTCGGCATGGGGATCAAAATCCAGGAAGTTCGCCACCGCGTCAGGATGACACTTCCCGCAGGTCTCGCGTCGATGGGCGGGCGAGAGCTTCGAGTCGGGGTGGGAGACCGGCAGGATGTCGTGCGCGCCGTGGCAATCGGAGCACTTGGCGGCCGGCCCGTAGCCCAGCTCGGTCAGCGCCCCGTGTATGCTGATGGCGTACCCGCTGGAGAGCGCGGCGTGACAACTGCCGCAGCGGTCGGGCGACGCCAGGCGCGAGGGCATCGACGCCTGGCGGGGCGGGTCGTGCCCCTCGTGGCAGTCGGTGCACGAGGGCTTGCGCTTCCCCTCCCCCGCCGGGGTCTTCGCCGCAGCGCCGGGCCCTGCGGCGCGGCCGTGGACGCTCTGTTGAAGTACCCGCTCGAGCAGCGCGTGGCACTTGCCGCAGGTGTCGCCCACCCGATCGACGTGAAGAAGCGATTTCGGGTCCGAGGCCGGGTAGATGCCGTGGGTACCGTGGCAATCGCCGCAGACCGGCGAGACCACCAGCCCCGCCCGTTGAACGCCTCGCCCGTGCGCGCTTTGCGCGTACGTGCCGACGCCCTGCGGGTGGCAACTGCCGCAGACCTCAAAGTCCTTGCGCAATTCCGACAGCGGGAGGCGGAAGGGTCGGGCCTTCGGGTCGGTCTTGTCGACCTCGGTGGCGTGGGCCGCGGGGACGTCCAAGGTGGTCGGGTCCCCGCCGTGGCACTCGTGGCAGCCAACCCCCTTGAGGCAATGAACGTCCTTGGCCAGACGCTCCTTGGAAATGTACAGCCGCGCCGTCTTGCCTTCCCACAGCTCGGCCTCGCCGTGGCACGTGACGCACTCGTTTTTCCCCGGGGCCGGCTCCGCCCCGGCGTTTCCTTCGGCCACGGCGGCGCGCAGGGCCAGAACTACGATCGTCAGCAAGGTTCTCATCGGTGACGTCCGGGGCTCGCTCGATCACACCTTCTCGGAAGCTCCTTCAACGGCCTGGCACGTCGCCTCGGCCGGGTGCGGGGCTCTCGATCGAGCCTCCCTGGCAAAAAGCACGTCGGAGAACAAGCCGACCAGCGTGCCGCTTGCAATGGCGGTGCCGACCAGCAGGTAGGCCAGTCCCTGGGTGGGAGCGATCTTGTAGGCGATGAGCAATCCGGCCAGGAACCCCAGGGCCGTGAACACCACGAGCCGGAGCGTGGCGTGGGGGGTTCTCTTGGCGGGCTCCGGGGCCGGCCCGACGACCGCCTCCACGCGCTGGCGCGGTTGGGGGGCGGCGGAGAGCGGGACTTGGGAGTGCATCGCCGCCGAGGGCACGGGGGCTGCCCTGCGCACCGGCGGATGCGCCAAAGCGGCAGCCGCCGCCTCGCTCAAGCGGTTCGTGCTTAGCGGCTTCTCGAGGTAGTCCGACACGCCGAGCTCCCTGGCCTGCTGTGCGGATTGGGGGCTGGGATAACCCGTGATCACAATGACGCGGACCTCGGGAAACTCGCTGGCCACGGCCCGAATGACGTCGATTCCGTTCATGTCGGGCATGCGGAGGTCGGTCAACATCACGTCGAACCGCTCGTCGCGGCATGCCCGAAGGGCATCGCGCCCGCTGGCGGCGGTGCGGACCGTGTAGCCCGCCTCCGTCAGGACGCGCTGGCAGCTATCTCGTACGATCTCCTCGTCGTCGACGACGAGGATTCGCTTCTCGGCGGCAACCATTTCAGCACCTCTCTTGGATTCTCCAAGGTCGACAGGCCATTACTTGGGACACTACCGTGCGAAGTGTTTGTGGGGCAAACGGCTTGGTCATGTAATCGAAGGCGCCCAGGCGGGTCGATTCCTTGGCGTTCTCGATCGTGGGGTAACCCGTCACCACGACCACGTCCGTTTGCGGTGAAACCTTTCGGATGGCCCGCAGGACTCGGAGCCCTCCGGAGCCGGGCATCTTCAGGTCGAGCACGGCGACGTCAAAGCGGCCGTTCTCGATCCGGTCGAGCGCCTCGTCGCCGTTGGGCACCGAGCTGACTTCATGGCCGTCGGCCGCCAGGACTTTGGTGCAAGTCTGGCATACGGCGGCCTCGTCATCGACCAGCAAAATTTTCGCCGCACCCGCCATGGCTCTACCGAAACCCGGAATACCCGCTGGGCCAGCTCACCATCCAGTTCACCCTACACTCTTCTTGGAGCAAACGCCATGCCACGCGCTGGAACACGTCCCGCCATGTCGGCGGCCAGTGCGCGCAACACACTAACACCGTGGGAGTTATACGCTCAGACACCGTCGCCGAATCCAGGCGGAGCTCGGGCGATCGCAGCCGGGGTGCATATTTCCTGTATGCAGTGGGCCTTGAAGTTTTCCCGGGAAGACGTGGTTTCGAGCGGGTTCCTGGGCAGATGGGGGTGCATGCGCCGAGTATGCACCAGGGGTTCCGAAATATGCACCCCAGAGATATACCTATGACCCATCCTGAGGAGGGGCTTCTTTGGGCAGCGTCACGTGATGCTCGCGCATCAGCGCCTGGAAGTTGGGACGCTGCATGCCCACCTCGGCGGCGGCCCGCGTCACGTTCCAGCCGCTTCGCCTGAGGGCCTCGACGACGAAACGGCGCTCCACTTCCTCCACCGCCTTCTCGCGGAGCTCCCTTTTCCGTTCCTTGAGCTCCTCGCTCGTCCTGGGAATGCGGACCGTCCACAGCGCGGTCACGTTGCGGATCTCGGGAGGCAACTGCGCGGGCTGGATGGCCGCGCCGGGAGCCAGGACCACGGCGCGGTGGATGACGTTTTCGAGCTCTCGGACGTTGCCGGGCCAATGGTAGTCGGCCAAGAGCGCGAGGGCATCGGGGGCGATCTCCGACACGTTGCAGCCGGTCTCCTCCCGGAACTTCCTGAGAAAGTGCATGGCCAGCGCGGGGACGTCCTCCTTTCGGTCTCTCAAGGGCGGCAGGTCGATGGGGATGATGTTCAGGCGGTAGAAGAGATCCTCGCGGAAGGCCCCCTCGGCGACCATCGCGCCGAGATCCCTGTTCGTGGCGGCGATGAGCCGGACGTCGGTCTTGCGCTCCCGGATCTCGCCGACGGGCGTGAACACGCGCTCCTGCAAGACGCGCAGGAGCTTTACCTGGAGCATGAGCGAGGTGTTGCCGATTTCGTCGAGGAACAGCGAGCCTCCGTCGGCGACCTCGAAGAGCCCCTTCTTCGCGGCGATTGCGCCCGTGAAGGAGCCCTTGGCGTGTCCGAAGAGCTCGCTTTCCAGGAGGTTCTCGTGGAGCGCGCCGCAGTCGACGGCGACGAACCGCATGGTCTTGCGGGGGCTGTTGAAGTGGATGGCCCGGGCAATCAACTCCTTTCCCGTGCCGCTCTCCCCGCGGATGAGGACGGTGGTGCCGGTGGCGCTGACGCGCGCGACCAGATCGTAAACCGCCTGCATGGGTTCGCTCTGGCCGATCATGTTCTCGAACTTGTATCGCGACTGGAGCTCGCGGCGGAGATAGCGGTTCTCGGAGAGGATCTCCTGGGTTTCCAGGGCCTTGCCGACGGCGACGACGAGCTGATCGGGGGTCAGCGGCTTGGGAATGTAGTCGAACGCGCCGAGCTTGGTCGCCTCCACCGCGGTCGCGATCTCGGCATAGCCCGTCATGATGACGACCACGGTCTCGGGCCGGGTGGCCCGGATCCGCCGGAGGAACTCCATGCCGCTGATTCCCGGCATCTTGAGGTCGACGAGGATGACGTCGTAGGGATTCTGCTCGGCCAGGAGCAGCCCCTCCTTGGGGTCCTGGCGGCTGTCCACCTCGTATCCCTCTTCCGACAAGAGCCGTTCGCAACTGCGGCACACGATCTCTTCGTCGTCGACGACCAGGATCCTCGCGCTTTTCATCTTCTGCTCACTTGGATTCATGCGGATTCGTTGTCCGAGGCGCCGGCGTGTGGGGGAGCGTGATGGTGAACGTGGTTCCCTCGCCCAGGGTGCTTTCCACGTTGATGGTGCCACCGTGGCGCTCGATGATGCCGTAGGACACGGAGAGCCCCAGCCCCGTGCCTTGCCCGACTTCCTTGGAGGTGAAGAAGGGATCGAAGATCTTGGGGAGGTTCTCCGGCGGGATGCCCGTGCCGGTGTCGCGGAAGACGATCTGGACCTCGTCGCAGGCGGCGCTGCCGGCGGGGGGTGAGGCGCCGGTGTTGGGTGGCGCCCCGGCGGCGCCGGAAGCCAGCGCGCGCGTGCCGATCGTCATGCGCCCGCCCCGGGGCATCGCCTCGCCCGCGTTGACCAGCAGGTTGAGGAAAACCTGCTGCATCTGGCCGGCGTCCATCAGGATGGGGACAACGTTGGGATCGAAATCGCGCTCGATCGTGATGTTGTGGAACAGTGCCTGGCGCTCCACCAGCGCCACGGCCTGATCGAGAACGGCGTGTACGTCCTGGCTTTTCTTCTCGGAGGGACGCTCGCGGGAGAAGTCCAAGAGCTGCCGGATAATGGCGGCGCACCGCTCCGTTTGACTGGCGATGACCTTGAGGTCCTTCTTCTCGAGGGAATCGTCCGGCATCTTCCTCGCCAGAAGCTGCGCGTAGGTCAGGATGCCCATCAACGGACTGTTCAGCTCGTGGGCCACCCCGGCCGCCAGCAGCCCGATCGAAGAGAGCTTCTCCGACCGCACGATCTGCGCCTGGGCCAGCTTCAGATCGCGGGTCTTGTTCTCCACTTCCTTCTCGAGCTTCAGCGCCCACGCGCTCAAGTCCGCCCGGGCCGCGTGCAAGTCCTCCGTCATTTTCAGGAAGGAGCGGGTGAGCTGGCCGATCTCATCGTTGCTGGTGGCCTGGAGCGTACAGTTCAAGTCGCCCTGGCCAACCTTGCGGGTACATTCGAGCAGTCGCCGCACGGGCCGGCTGACGAATCGATGGATGAACAACGCCACCAGCCCGCAGATGACCAGGGTCGACGCGAATGCGACGAAGATCGCACGACGGGTGGTCTGCGTCACGCGCTTGTCGGCCTCCTCCAGGGACACGCCGATATCGATCACCCCCAGCACGTTCTGCGACTCCGGATGGATGTGGCACGCGGCCGTCCAGCAGGAGGGCTCGTTGTAGATCACCTCGATGGCCGCCAGCGTGCGGTACCCGCGGCCCGACTGGAAGACCCGCGAGCGCTGGGAAGTATCCAGCCTGGTGAGCGGCTTCTCCGCCTCGTGGCACTGGTAGCAGGCCTCCGCCTTCTTGTCCACGATGTGGTGGTTTTCACTCGGGTCGGAGGAGTAGATGATGGCGCCTTGCTTGTTCAAGATCCGCACGTGCTCGATGCCTTCCTGCTGCCCGACGTTCTCGATGATCTTGCGCACGTCCTTCGTGCGGGAGTCCAACATGGCGTGCCACGTGGTCCGCCGGATCGTGTTCGCCAGGCGCAACGTGCTCCTCGTCGCTTCGGAGAGGATCTCCTCGCCCTGGGTCGTCGCAAACAGGTATCCGTGCAATGCGCCATAGGCCGTCAGCACCGCGGCCAACAGGACGATCAGGCGCAGGCAAAGGCTGCGGGAGGGCATCCGAAGGTCACGGCCGGGTGGGGCCGGGTTCGAGCACGGGCCACACTGCGGTGGGATCAAGCACCCCGCTGCAGTACTGTCCCGGCTGCCGCCCAGGTCGGAAGACTGGGGGGGGGCAATCTCTCGCATCCTCGTCACACCCAGGCACACGCCCGGCTCCCGGCAGCCCCTCTTGAGAAACGCCGACTCGTCCAACGCGCCCACCGTCGATTCTGACCGGCGCGGACCGCCTGGTCAAGGCGCATCGGGCGAGGGCGTGCCTGGGGATGGATGAGACAGGACGCCGGCAGGCTGAAATGGATCGCTGCCGTGCGGGATCCCGGTGGCCAGGACCAAGGTATGGCCCCCGTGAACCGTCACGGAATCGGTAATCTATCCCCGGAATTCCCGGGGAAGTGCGCTCCTGGGGCTCACGGTCAGACCAGATGGGTCGACTCGAAGTTCCCGTAGCTATCGCCGTTGTTGTAGTAGAGCGTGTCGTTGCCGGCGCCGCCGTCGGCGTAGTCGCCGCCGGTGCCGTCGGTGAGGTAGAC
>Ga0315290_10003028_pt1 | contig 11990 bp, 7 predicted proteins | sample YL17G12_0_MG_FD_203627 | JGI IMG/M metagenome (GOLD analysis project Ga0315290, IMG submission 203627) | Sediment microbial communities from Yellowstone Lake, YNP, Wyoming, USA - YL17G12_0 | ecosystem: Environmental > Aquatic > Freshwater > Lake > Sediment | place: USA: Wyoming | collected...
GTGCCTTCGAGCAGCCGCTGGTCGTGAAGATGGATCCACGGGTGACGACGCCGGCGGCCGGGCTGGAGCGGCAGTTCGCGCTGTCGATGCAGATGTACGAGGGCCTGGCGAAGGCGCAGGCGGCCCAGGGCGGGGCGGGCGCGGCCGCGCTGCCGCCCGCGCGGCGCGCGGAGATCGAGCGTGCGGTGGGGGCGATCGAATCGCTGTACGGGATGCTGCAAGAGGCCGATCTGGCGCCCACGCCGCAACTGGCCGCCGCGGTGGCCGACGCGCACGCGGCGCTGGCGAAGTGGCTCGCGCCGGGGAGATAGGCGATGAGCCGCACGACTACCGTCACTGCGGGTTCTCTGTACCGGGAGATCCGAGCCGTCGTGGAGTCGGCCCGGACGGGGGCGTATCGCGCCGTCAACACAGCGATGGTGCGCGCCTACTGGCATGTCGGCCGTCTGATCGTGGAGCACGAGCAGGGCGGCAAGAAACGCGCGGCCTACGGCGAGGCCGTACTCGAAGATCTCGCTGGGTGTCTTACCGCTGAGTTCGGTCGGGGATTCGACGTCCGCAACCTGCGGCACATGCGTCAGTTCTACCTGTCGTTTCCGCCAGAGCCAACGGACCCGGTTGAAGTGCCGGGCCGGGAAAAGCGGAACGCACTGCGTTCCGTTTCTTCCGGCGCCAGAATTCGGAACGCACTGCGTTCAGAATTGAGGCATCGTCACGCGCTGCGTGATGGATTGTCGCCGACGATCGCGGAACCGGCGAGCGCGCTGCGTGCCGAGTTGTCATGGACGCACTATCGGATCCTGCTACGCGTCGACGACGCTGCTGCACGTGCCTGGTACATGAACGAGGCTGCCGAACAGCACTGGTCGAGCCGCCAACTCGACCGGCAGATCTCGGTGCTCTACTACGAACGCCTCCTGGCGAGCCGTCGGAAGGCGCCCGTGCGCGCCGAGGCCCGGCAGAGGCTCGCCCGTGTTGCTGCGGAAGGGTTCATCCGCGATCCCTACGTGCTCGACTTCCTCGATCTCAAGGAATACCCCGGGTTGCGCGAGTCCGTCGTGGAGCAGGGCATCATCGACAACCTGCAGGCCTTCCTGCTCGAACTCGGCCGCGGGTTCTCGTTTGTGGCCCGCCAGAAGAGGATGCGCTTCGAAGACGAGGACTTCTACGTCGATCTCGTCTTCTACAATTACCTCCTCAAGTGCTTCGTGCTCATCGACCTGAAGGTGGGCCAGCTCACGCATCAGGACATCGGCCAGATGGACAGTTACGTTCGCATGTTCGACGCGAACGCCAGGCCCGAAGGTGACAATCCGACGATTGGCCTCATCCTGTGTTCCAAGAAGAACGAAGCGATCGCGAAGTACTCCGTGCTCAGCGAGGGACGACGGCTCTTTGCTGCCAAGTACGTCAAGATCCTGCCAACCGTAGAGGAACTGCGGCGAGAAATCACGAGCGAGCGGAGGCGGATCGATTCGAAACGCCTGGCGCCAGGCCGGAAGAACGAGTGAGCTTCCGTCGTTGGGCCACGAACGTGTCCGCCAAAGTTCTGCGACGGCGGTCAGGCCCTGGGAGTCACTTCTGTTGGAGACTTCGAGGCTTGCGCACGAGCCGCAGCGCGGAGGGCGTGACGGCGAGGCCGCCCTTCGATGTGCAGAGCAACTCGCTCGGCATCATGCGGCCGACGGCGTACACCGCGTCGATCGTCTCATCGAGCGGGATCGGGTTCTGGTAGCCGCCCACGACGAGGTCCGCACAGACGAACGCGCTGGACGCGGCCACGGCATTGCGGGTGTGGCAGGGGATCTCGACCATCCCGCCGACCAGGTCGCAGACCGATCCCATCGAGTTCTGGAACGCGATGGCCGCGGCGTTCGCGGCGTGATGCGCGGAGCCGCCGCCGGCCTCGACCACGGCGGCCGCGCCCATCGCGCCGGCGGCGCCAATCTCGACCTGGCAGCCGGCGACCTCGGCGGCAAACGTGGCGCGCGCCGCCAGGATCACGCCGATGGCAGAGGCTGCGAGCAACGCCATCGCCGCGCGGTCGAGGGGCAGGCCGCGCTCCTCGACCAGCGTGACGACCACGCCCGGGAGCGCGCCGGCCGATCCGCCGGTCGGCGCGGCGCAGACGACACCCATCGCGCCGTTGACGTGCATGACGGCCATCGCCCGAGCAGCGGCCCGCGTGTGGAGGCCGCCGAGCGGGAGCGTGCCTGCGGCGTCGGCGGCGAAGATGGCGTGCGCGCTCGGCGAGAGCAGTTGCATCGCCGGCGCGTCCTTGCCCAGGCCGAGGTGCACCGCGGCGCGCATGATCTCGAAGCGCCGCACGACCTCGGCGACGACGTCGGCTTCGGAAAGCCCGAGCAGCTGCGCTTCGTACGCGAGCGCCGCCTGGCCGAGCGACCAGCCGCGCGACTGGGCGAGGGCCAGCATCTCGGCAGCGCTCTGGAAGAGCTGCGCGCCGCGCTTCACGAACGCGATGGGCGGAGCCTCGCGGACGATCACGCCGGGGCCGAGCCCTGAGAGGGCGGCGGAGAGTCCTGGGTCGAGCGGCGCCAGGCGGCGCGCGTGCAGCAGGGTGCGGCCGTCGCGCTCGAGCGTGATCACCTCGCCGGCCGTCCGGCCGTCCTGCTGAAGCAGGGCCTGCGCCGGCGCGGCACACGCGCCGGGCAGATCGACGAGCAGTTCGTAGGTGTAGCCGGTCAGGCGGACGGGCCAGCCTTCGACCTCGACCACTTCCACGGCGCCGCCGCCGATCGAGCGCGCGCACGCACTGAGCGTGCGGCCGTCGCGCGCCTCCATCCGGATCTCGACCGTGTTGGGATGATCCGGACGGGCGAGGGGGCGGACGTCGAAGCGGATGTCGAGACCGTGTGCGGCGGCGATCTCGAGCGACGTGAAGAAGCGGTCGTCGGTGAGGTCCCAGCCCTGGAGGGCGACGGCGAACCCGAGGTCGACGCCCTGCTGCCGGTAGACCTGCGCGTACGAGCCAAGGGGGTCGAACGCGAACTCGACGGCGACCGGCGGCGCGCCGAGCAGGCCCGTGACCAGCTTCGCGATGTGGTACGACCCGGCGGTATGGGAGCTGGACGGCCCGCGCATGACGGGCCCGAGCACGTCGTTGAGGATGCTGACCTGCGTGACCTTCGGACCTGGACGCATGACGGGCGGTCTCCCTACCGCATGGCGACCAACAGGCCGCCGGTGACAAACGCCGCAATCCACCAGACGTAGACGGCGCGCGTATAAAGGTGCAGCCCGCGCGGCACCAGGGCCAGCGGCGGGTTGTTCAGACGGAAGCGCCAGATGAGACCCGCGTCGATGATCATGCCGGCCAGCGACGAGTACCCGAGCAGGCCGTGGAAGGTGAACGGGCCCGTGCTCGAGCCCGCAATCATGAAGGCCGTCGCCGTGACGTCGAGCATCACGCCGAGAGTGAGGAACAGGAGCACGGGCGCCGTCACCAGCCGGCGGCGCTGCTCGACGAGTACGGCGACGGTGTAGGCCGCCAGCGCGAACACAACGATGACGGCACCGGTCCTGGCGAGTGGATTCATAGGAGTGCCATCATTCTAGCCGAAGGCGCGGGGCGGTTGCGTGTCCCGTCATTGAATGGGGGCATGGTGTTCGGCATCGTTATGGCCCTGCCCGTGCCGCATCCCGAGAAGTGGATGGCGGGCCACCTCGCCGCGCGTGACCCGGCGTGACCCACGGGCCATGATGCACCCGCACGAGGACAACCTATGGCGGACGCGGCAGTCGGCCTTCTGCGCGAGCAACTCATCGGGCGCCGGCAGCGGCTCGTCGTCGCCATGCACGAGGCCGACGCCGCGGCACAACTGCGGTCGCTGCTCGGCGACGTGGATGCCGCCCTGGCGCGCATGAATGACGGCACGTTCGGGCTCTGCGAGACCTGCCACGACCCGATCGAGCCCGGGCGGCTGCTGGCGGACCCACTGGTGCGCCTGTGCCTCGACCACCTGACCCCGTCCCAGCAGACCAGGCTCGAGCGCGACCTCGAGCTGGCGGTCCGCATCCAGCAGGGCCTCCTGCCGGCGCGGCCGTTCCAGGCCGGCCCGTGGACGATGGCCTACGAGTATCGCCCCGCGCATCTCGTGAGCGGCGACTACTGCGACGTGCTGCGCGGGGGGAACGACGAGTGGTACTTCCTGCTCGGCGACGTCGCAGGAAAGGGCGTGGCCGCCTCCATGCTCATGACGCAGTTGCATGCCATGTTCCGAGCCCTCGTGCCGCTCGGGCTGCCGCTGCCGGCACTGGTCGCGCGCGCCAGCACGATTTTCTGCGAGAGCACGCTGCCCACGCACTATGCCACCCTCCTGAGCCTGCGCGCGCAACCGGGCGGGGCCGTGGAGGTCTGCAGCGCCGGGCACCTGCCGCCCGTACTCGTGCACGAGGGGCGCGCCACGCGGATTGAGGCGCGCGGGCTGCCAGTGGGCATGTTCTGCAGCGCCGACTACACGACCACGACGGTCACGATGGCCGCGGGCGACACGCTGGCGCTCTACACCGACGGCCTGTCGGAGACCGAGAACGCCGCCGGCGAGGAGTTCGGCCTCGACCGGGTAGCCGAGGCGTGCGCCGCGCAGGCCGGGAAACCTCCGGATGCGGTCGTGTCGGACAGCCTCGCTGCGATCGATCGATTCAGATCGGGGCCGGCGGCCGACGACGTCACCATGATGGTCATCGCCCGCCGGGAGGACTGACCGCGGCGACCCGCCATGACGGCACGATCACACCCGTCGGCGTGGCTTGCGGCGGTTCTGGCGGTCGCCTTCGCCGCGCCAGTTCCGGCAGGGGCCCGGCGCGGCGCGCCTACCTATCCACGGGTTCAGGCGGCATCCGTCGTGCCGGAGTACGCCGCCGTACTCGATGCGCTCGATCCCACGAAGCCCGAATCCATCATCCAGGCGGGCGACGCCGCACTCAGGACGTACGCGAAGTCCGTCAGTGCCGATGCCGACGCCGTGTTCCGGCAGTTCCAGGCGTTCTACGAAAGTGTGCTGGTAAAGACGCCGTACATCCAGCTGAGGACGCCGCTCAACGACCTGCTGAACGAACTCTGCGCCGGGCAAGGACTGCGCTGCCGCGCGGCGACGGCCGACGCCTTCCTGGCCTCGAACAGGTCCGACGACGTCCGGCGCCGAGCAGTCAGCCAGCCGGCTGTCGCGGCGTTGACGCAGTACCGGTCTGCCGGCATCTGGTTCTTCTGGGGCGAAGGCGACTGGTACGCGGCGCCAGAACCGGCGTTCATCTCCGCCGTCGCCGCCAGGCTCCCGCTCGGCGAACTCGGCGAGTGGGTGAGGTTCTGGGCGGCGGAAGCACCGGAACGCGTCGCCGAGGACGCCGGCATCCTCGTCGGCTGGGAGGGTGTGCGGCGCCGGCTTGCCCGCTGGGAAGCGTTCGCGCGCGCGCATCCGACGCTGCCCGAAACGCAGGTCGACGCGCTGCCGCACGTGGCCAATCTGATCGCGATGTACGTGTTCGGTATCTCCAATACGCGCGCCTATGACACGCGCTCCGGCGAAACGCCCGTATACGACGTGCGCGTCGGCGGCGTGCCACCCCCCGGCGCACGAGCCTGGACGATGCGCATCGATCCGCGGCTCAAGTCGAGCTACGACCGGTTCCTCGTTGAGAACCGCGATTCGGCCTACTACACGGTGATCGACGGGATCGTCACGCGCCTCCGACGAAGCAACGGCGCGCCGACGAGAGAGTTGGTGGACTTCCTCCGCGCGGAACTGACGGACCCGTACTTCAAGCAGTGGTTTGGAGTCACGCAGCGCTGGCTGCGGTGACAGACGTGGGTGCTGGCTTCCGCCTCCGCGCGAAGCGCTTCGGCGAGACGCGCCGTAGCCTTGGCGGAGGCGGTCAGCCAGCACGAGCAAAGATCCGGCTAAAGCCGGATCCCACGACTGTCACACTGTCACGGCGCCCCGAATCCCGAACTACCGCCTCGGCGGGGGTCCGTCCCTGAACGAGACGATACCCGCCTTCGCGGCCGACTCCAGCACCGCCACGACGTCGTCCACCGATACGGTCCCGTAGTACCAGTGCCCGGCGAACTCCGCCTCCGCCGACACCGCGCGGTAGATGTCGAGCACGCTGCGGTTGCCGTCCACGAAATTCAGCGCCTCGTACGCCATCAGAGCGTGCAGGGCCGCTGGCCGGTCGACCTTGCGGCGGCCCTCGAAGAACGTCTTGATGTCCTCCGTCATCACGGGCACGCGGGCGGCGAGCGCCTTCTCATCCGCCGTCAACACCACCGCCGGCGCGACCTTTTCACCGGTCAACGCCGTGTAGAACACGACGATGGGCGCCTCGGCCGCGGCATCGGTCGGCAACTGCGCCATGACCGCATTCAGCATGCGCTCGGTCGGACTCGCTTTCGCGGCAAACAGCCGGGCGGTCTCCAGCGCCCGGCGCTCGCGCCGGACGGCTTCCCGGACCAACGCGACAGCGCGGATGTAGGCAGGCGTGCGGGCGGCCTGATCCGCGTCGGCGATGAGCCGGCACGCGATCGTGGTGTCGGAGGCGATCCGCGCCAGTCCCGCGCCGTACATCTGGGTGACCAGGGCCGACACCCCGTCGTCGCCGAGGGCTGCGAGATAGTACGCGGCGGCCGCCACCGCCACCGCGTTGCGTTTAAGTTGCGTCGCGTCAATCTGCCACAGGTCGTCGTCGGTCGAGTGGATATAGTCGTCGGGCCAGTTGGTGAAGGTCACCCCGGGTACGCCGATGACGCCGAGGTTGAACACCTGGTGATCCGTGTTGTTGTGGAACGGGATGATCCTGACGTCGTACGGCTCGCGCGTGCCGAGCCGCGCCAGAATCGGCCGGCTGAAGGGCAGCGCGTCGTCGGGCGGCGCGGAGGCGCCGCCCGCGGCGCGGAGCAGGTCGCGGGCCTGTCCGGCGGCGAGGTACGCCGTATTGCCCTGCCCCAGCGCGGTCACGATCGACTCGATCACGTCGCCGAGGAAACTGGCCCGCGAGGACGGCGGGCGCGTGACGAACTGGACACGGCCGCCCGCCGACTGGCGGGCCCCCACCATGTCCTGGTTCACGTTTGCGATCATCTGGCGACGCTCCTCCGGGTTCGCCGCGAAGAAGGCTTCCTCACCCCTGATCTCGTCGGTCCACCAGAACCGGATGTCGCGCCTGGGCCGTGGCAGGCGGCGCTCGTCGATGGCCTTCTTCAGGGCCCTGGCGATTTCGAGCACGTTGGCCGAGCCGCTCCCGTTGTCGTTCGCGGAGAAGCGCTCTTCCTGCAGGTGCGCCGTGACGACGATGTCCTGGTCGTGGATGTCGGTGCCTCGGATCACGGCCTCCACGATCGACTGAACGGGCGGATCGCTGAACGCGGCGTTCACCTTCACGCGGACCTTCATGGGCGCCTTCGCCATCGCGAGTTCGGCCCTGAGCAAGAGCCCGTCGCGCTGCGAGAGCACGAAGCCGAACGTCCCCTTCTTGACCTTGTCCTCGCTCTCGACCGGAATCGCGGCCCACGGCACCTGGTCCGGGTGGTCGGTCCGTCTCATCGAGAAGTAGACGACGCCCGCGGCGCCGCGCTTCCACACCGCTTCGTCCATCACACGCGCGATCGGCCCCGACGCGAGCACCACCTTCCCCGTGAGTGTCTTGCCCTGGTAGTCTCGCTCGCTCACGCCTTCGCCGACGTCGATCAGGTCGGCAGAGGCCACGTCGGAGGTCCGGCTGTAGTCGGCCAGCGAAAGGGCCACCTCCGGAGTGAAGGCCAGCCGGCGCTCCACGGGCTCGATCAGCCACAGCTCGCCCAGCTTCGGGGTCCAGCTTGGCGCGGCGCCGGGGAGCTTCAGGATGCGGACGTCCTCGAGGCCGTATTCCTTTGCCTTCTGCTCGACGTAGCGGACGGCGGCCTCGAACCCTTCGCCGCCGCCCATCGGCCGATGGTAGTGGGTGAGCCATCGCACGTGTTCGAAGGCAATGTCCCCGGAGATCTCGTTGACAAGCGCACGGTACACGTCGTCCTTGAGAAACGGCGACTGCTGGCCAGCCGACGGGTGAGCCAGCCCAAGGAGGACGACCACGACGACCGCCGCGCTGACGAGAATCCTCATGATGTGCTCCGTTCAACTCTTCAGAATGAACCCCACCCACCGATCGATGAGCGCCGCGTTCGACCCGCCGGCCGTCTTGTACCACGTCGCGTAGGCCGTTGCGAGTTCGCGGTCCGCGGCAGCCGACTTCACGGCGCGCCCTGCCGCGTGCGCTTCGTAGAGCAGGCGTATCGCGAGCGCCAGCGCCTCGGTGTCGGACCGATGGGCGTCGAGATAGCCCTCGAGCGTGGCCAGGGCCTCGCTCCGGTTCTGGCGCATGGCCTGGGCGGCGGCCAGGCGCGGCACGAACGTGGCGTCGTCAGGCCACCGCTGGCGGGCCTCGCCGAGGATCTCGATCGCCTGATCGGCGTCTTCCGTCCTCAGGAGCGCATCGACGAGCACGTCATAGACGATCCGCGCGTCGCTCTCGGTGATGAGCGCCGTCTGCCACGCGCCGACGGCTTCGCCGTCGCGCCCGCCGGCCGCGTAGCAGGCGCCGAGGTAGAAGGCCGCCGGCAGGAAGTCGTCAGCGATGCGCACCGCCTCGCGAAACTCTCTGGCCGCCGGCTCCAGTTCGTTTCTGCCAAGCAGCGCAAGCCCCCTCAGGAACGCCACCGACAGGCTGTCTGACGGCTGGTCCTTGAGCGCCGCCAGCGCGGCGTCGAACTGTCCGGCTTCGACCGCCTCGGCGGAAGACGTCACACCGGCCGCGGCGATCGCCCGATCCGCGCGCCGCATGCGGCCGATGAAGAAGGCCAGCGCCTCGGTCCCCAGCACGTCTCGACGCGAGAAGGTCTTCACCAGGCTCGACGCGTCCCCGGCGACGAACCGCACGCGCACCTCGGGTGCCGGTTCTGACGAGGCGCCGGCCGCCGGCGTCGATCGCTCGAGACGGAGGGGTTGATACCGGCGTCCCAGCAGGCGGCTGCCGTCCCGGACGTCGACGACCGCTACGTAGTCGCCCGGCGGCAGCAAGCGGAGATCGAGCAGCGCCTCGGCGACCAGGCGCCCGCCGCCATCCTTCCGATCGACCATCGCCCGCGCCTGCAGGAGCGACTGACCGTCAGGCTTGTCGGCCACGCGGAACACGACGGTCGGGACCGCGGCCGCCGCCTTGCGGGGATAGATCTCCAGGTAGGCGTTGATGGCGCCTCCGCCCAGACGCCCGTCGGCGACCGGCGCGAGGACGTCTTCGGCAGACCGCGCCGGGTCGACCAGCAGCAGGTCGCTCATCCGGACACCCTCGCCGTCGGCCAGCGCCGGAGCAAACGGGTGATCGACGCTGCCAACGCGCCCCGCCGAGTCCTCCACCGCCAGACGCAGGTGATACTCGCCCGGTGTGAGCTCCACGACTGCGATGTACGAGACCGAGCCCGCCGGGCTGGCGCGGCTCACAGGAAGGCGCTGCTTCTCGACGCCATTGCTGACCACGCGCCCGGTGGCGTCGGTGATGACGTATCCGACCTTGGCGTCAATCGGAGCCGCGAGACCCCGCCCGACGTTTGCCGTGATGAGGACGCGGACGCCGCCGGACTCCGCCATACCGAGCGTATGCGTCGACACACCCAGCGGGAGATCCACGGCGAGCCGGGGTGATTTCAGCGCGCCGGTGAGGCGGTTCTCCGCGGCCTCCGGTCCGGCCGGAACCGCGTTCAGCACGAACTCCCGGCGGCTGCGGACCTGGACCCCTGGCACGGGCACTCTTACCGCAATCGCGTGAGGCTTGCCGTTGCGATCGCCGTCAGTCGGCTCGACACCGAGCAGATAGGCGGCGGCTGTTTCCTTGAGCACCCGCTCGAACGCGAAATCCGCCGCGGCAACGATGGTGAATAGCGACCCGCCGCTGGCGCCCGCCATGGTCTCCAGGCCGCTCCTGAACGTGGCCTGGTCGCGGCCGAGGGTGTTGTTGAACGACCCGGTTTCCGCTGAGAACGCTTGGAGGAACGTATTGTCGACGTGAAGGACATAGATGTTGGCGTTGGCCAGCGCCGCCGATCGGCCGATCGCCGCGATCTCCGCAGTCATGTCCAGGCCGCCGCCGAACCGGTCGGCGGACGGCATACCGGCGCTGATGAGCACCAGGGTCTTTCGCTCGGGAATGCTTCCCAAAGCGTCGACGACCCCACGCAGTCCCCTGACCGAGCGGGTCGCCTGGCGCTCCATCGAAATGGCGACGCTGTGCGCCTCGAAGAGGATCTGATCCCGGCAGGTCTGGAGATCGGCGCCTCTGAGTCCTGCACATTCCCGGCCGACGACGATCTCGGTCGTGAAATTGTCACGCGCCTCGATGTCGATACTTTCGGCCAGACTCAGGCTCATCCTGCGCGCGGACATCGATGAGCCCGGCGCGTCGGCCGACCCGATGATTCGCACGAGGGCGTCGCGCACGGCGGCGTGGTTCTTCGACGGCGAAATGGCTGGTCCCGGCGCCGGAAACGCCACCAGCCCCACGCGGTCCTGCGGCTGAAGCCGATCGATGAAGCGCCGCGCGGCTTCGGCCGCGGCGCGCGCCCCGAGCGGCCTGAAGCTGCCCTGATCGACGGCGATGACGACCAGCCGGCCGGGCGGGGCGCCAGCGCCTGGCGTCTCGTTCGAACTGTAGGCAGGAGCCGGAATCCCTGGTGCGGCCCCGGGCGCCACCGAGACCGGCGGGGCCGGCACGAAGTCCACGAACTCTGCTGTCACCACGCGCCGGGGCTTGCCGTCGACCGTCACCTCGAACTGATCCGGGCGCAACTGGCGGATCGGATTGCCGCTCTTGTCGACAACGCTGACGTCGATCGAGATGAGTTCGATGCCGGATCGGAACACCGGGGCCTGTGCCGTTTGCGGCGATGCCGCATCGGGCCGGCCGAGGCCCCCTGCGACGGCCACTGCCACCGCCAGCATCAGGCCGCACATCCGATGCGATCGACGTCTCACGAGGAGCCTTCCCGCCACCTTCCGGCGCGTCACTTCTCAGCGACCCGATAACCCTGGCGCGTGCGAATCTTCACGTCGCGGTCGACCACGTCGACCCTGATCTTGCGCCAGCGCCCGTCCCTGGCTGAGTCCGGCCGGGCGTAGCCGAGCAGGTACTGGTTCGACAACTCGTCGACGATTCGTCCGAACACGTCGTCGAGGTCCTGGAGCTCCTCGAAAAATGCCCGTCCGCCGCTCTTCTTCGCGAGCCGCTCGAGCACCTTGCGGAGCGTGTCGACCTTCGGCGCCCGGCCGAGGCCGATCGAGTAAAGCACCGCATCGCTCGACTCGATCCGCCGTTCGGCGGCTTCCGCGGGCACACGGCTGTTGAGATCTTCGCCGTCGGTGAAGACCACGAGCGCGCGCCGGCCGGTCTGCCGCCCCAGTTGGTCGAGCGACTTGACGATGACGTCGTAGAGCGCCGTGCCGCCCCACGACGACAGGCGGTCCACGGCCTTGAGGCGCGTGGCCAAGTCCACGTTCGGCCGCGCCAGCGTGAACACGTTGTCGTTGAACGACACCAGAGTGACGCTGTCGGCGGGCCTGAGCGCCGACAGGAACTTTTTCACGGCCTGCTTCACGGCCGGCATTGCGGCCTTCATGCTCCCGCTGACGTCGGCCGCGACGATGATCTCGAGGGGGACGTTCTCGGACATGAAGTTCGTAATCGGCTGCAGCGCGTCGTCCTCATAGATGCGGAACGCTTCGCGCGGCAGGCTGCGGACGAATCGCCCCTTCCCGTCGGTCACCGTCGCCGTCACCTGGACAACGTCCACGTCGACCGTCTCCGCGTAGGCCACGGCTTTGGTCCGGATCGTCCGCGCGATCCGCCGGCCGTCCTTGAGCAGCACCGAGGCCCGAACCGCGTGCTCGGCGATCTTCGGACCGGCGTCCCACTGGCATTCCCATGGAGGGCGTTCGAGCGTGCAGACG
>Ga0315290_10003029_pt1 | contig 11989 bp, 16 predicted proteins | sample YL17G12_0_MG_FD_203627 | JGI IMG/M metagenome (GOLD analysis project Ga0315290, IMG submission 203627) | Sediment microbial communities from Yellowstone Lake, YNP, Wyoming, USA - YL17G12_0 | ecosystem: Environmental > Aquatic > Freshwater > Lake > Sediment | place: USA: Wyoming | collected...
GCTTCTCATCCCAAATCGCTTGAAAATACTCCGGGTGTGTCTTCAGGTTGTGCGTGGTCATGTCACGCGTCCGTACTGGCTGTGCGCTTTGATCTGCTCCAGCGTGAAGTACCCGCGGGCGTACACGGCGCCCTGGATGAACCCGAGCCAGCGCATTGCCTTCTTCTCGCTACCGTCATCCATAGGGAAGCGTTTGTCGGCGTAGATGAGCGTTGGATCCGTGCATTGTGTCTGATAGCGCAGGAACTCGCAGTATTGCCCGAGCATGGTTATGGCTGTTTCTCTGGTCACGCTTCCTCCCGTTTAGAACGCCCCGATTCATCCCACCGCTCGGGGCCACACGGCCATTTCCAGCGCTCTACGTTTTTGCGTGCATTTCACACGCGTCTTGTTTTCACGCTGTCTAGGAATCTACTTCGGGCCGCCCCAGGAGCCGCCGCTGAAGCCGCCAGGCTTGAAGCCTCCCTGCGGAGCGGGGTTGGGCTGCGGGGCTGCGCCTGGCGGAGCCGGAGGTGTGAAGGCCCCCGTCTGACCGAAGCCTGTGGCTGGAATGCCAGGCTGCGGAAGGACCGCTCGCGGCTGCGCGAACGTGCGGGCCGGGATGACCATCATGTCGTACGGAACCCAGTTGTGGACCGAGAACTCCGTGTTGTTCTTGGTGATCGTCGTCATCACGCGACAACCAATCTTGCGCTCGGCGAACGGGTTTGCATCCCCCGCGCTCCATTGAGCGTACTCACCCCACTCCTGGCCATCCCACGGCGTAGCGGTGCTGTCCTTCTCCAGCGTCGTCGGGTCGACACCATACGCGGCAGCGATGAACCCTGAGATGTTCTTGCCGCGCATGTCGGTGTTGGTGAGATCGATGAAGCACGAGCACGTCATGCCGACAGGCCGCTGCGGTTGATTGCTCTCCTCGATCAAGACCTCGATGATGTAGTACGGCTTTTGACGGCCGCGAACAGCGACGCGCTTGATGACGAGCTTGTAGTCGCCCTCTAGCGCTTCACCCCTGTCGCCGCCCAAGAACGGGTGGCGCGTACCGCTGGTCTGGTCCCCTGATGTCATGCCTGCGAACGGATTGCTTGCGAACTGATTCATGTTCCTCTTCCTTGTTTCGAGTAACGGGCGGTCACAATCGCATATCAGAGTTTTCGCGTCAAGACTTATATGCGAATAGTACGAAGAGAAAACCGAAAAAAGTTGTCGCGGCGGCCGGGTCTAGCCTACGGGCTTGGACCAGTCGGGGCCGCCATGTGCCTTATACATCCCGACCCGGTTGTGACAACCCCTTCACATGGAGCGTGCTTCTCTCGGTTTTCTCTTCCTGCTATCGCGCCCGCCCCAATGAACCTTTAGTTGCTTTTTTGCGCAGCGGCCTGCTCAAGACCTGAGCTGATTTCGTTTCTCATTCTCACGAACAACTTCTTGTGGTGTTCGCATAGGTTGTTTACGAGGGCGTCAAGCGCGAGCGGCCCTTCGCTTGCGATAGCCGCAAGCGTACCGATGTTGATTGCTACCAGATCCTCCGTAGTTGTGAACGCACAGCCGCAGCACGAGCTATTTTGATTGATGGCCATCTTTTACTCCGCTACCTCTGCGTACTCTTCGAGCTTTTCTTTGGATAGTGTTGCTGTCATACATGATCCGCATACAAGAGTTTCTGGCTTTGGCCGGTCGTGTCCTGAATGTACTTCGCATCCGCCATGAGCTGCTGAAAGCCTCTGTCCTGCTCCTCGCAGGCCGCAACCCAGTCGACGTACACGGTGTCGGCCTGTTGGCCCATGCGGTGTGTGCGGCCGATGAGCTGCTCCCAAAGTGATCCTGTCGGCATCGCGGTCACGACGAGGTTTCGGTTCCACGCCTGAAGGTTGCGACCCTCTTTGTTGGCCGCCACGCTCGCGACAACAGTCTTGCCAGCGTAGTCCTCGATGGTCTTGCCCTTCGCGTCCATTCCGCCTGTCGAGCAGAAGCCGGTGTTCAAACGCTCTGCGAGCTTCTCACCCATTGCGCGGTGCTCGACCCAAATGATGCCGTCGCCCTCTGTCTTGGCCCAGTTCGCGCAGAACTCGACAGTGGCATCGGAGACCCACTCGGCGACGACGTTGATCTTGTAGCTCGGTCTGATCTGCTCCCAGTCTCGGTACGCTCGGATGATGTCTGGGTTTGCAATACGCTCTTGGGTGATCGCGAGAGCGACCTGCATCGGGCTGTCGAGGTGCAACCCGCGGAAGTCTTCATACAGCTCGCCATCCGGGGCGAGGATCTGCCGAACGAACCAATGCCACTTCTTGCGCGCTACGACCCACTCTACCGGCGGCGGGGGCACCCAGCGGTAGTAAAAGCCACAGGCGAGTTCGCGAGCGTGTCGCCACACGTCCACCGGCAGAGCGAGCAGGTCGCCGTTGGGTGTCGTCCACTCTTCGCGCAGTAGCTTGAGGTGTTCTTGGACCTCTGCGCCGGGGTCAACGGACAGGCGTCGAATCACAAGCGAGCAGTCGAGGTTCTTGTCTGGGGAGCAGACCACACCTGGCGAATCGCGTAAGCGTTTTTGGTAGCCTTTGCGAGCGGCCACGAGCTTCTCGCTGAACTGGAACACCGGCATCTGCTGCGTGCGTCCAAGCGGAGCTGTACGCTTTGGCTCAACCGCCGCCCGCTCCTCTGGAGTGCAGAACTGCATGAGTACGCCAGGCGCTCTGCGGCTGAAGGCGTCGACCTTGCGCTCATCGAGCGCGTCAGCCCATCGTTCCATCTCTACTTCCGTACGCGGCAGCGGCATCTTCTCGCGCAAAGCCCAAAACGCGAGGTGCCAATAGTCGCGGACGCTTCGTTTGGTGATCGTTCCACTCATCGCGCAGAACACGGTATCGGGATTGGCGATCATAAAACGCTCGACGCGGCGCGTGCAGGCTGCTGTGCGATTGCGAAGTTTATGAGCCTCATCTGCGATAATCATATCTGGGCGGCGCTCTACGAGCATGTCTTTGCCGCTGTCGCGCCCTAGTTTCTCATAGGTGAGTACAGCCGAATCGAACCTCGCTCGCGTCATGAAGTCTTGGTGACACAGCCAATGTTTCTGAAGCTCTTTGAACTCTCGCCAGGTCTTCTCGACAAGCGCGGCCGGGAGCAAGAGCAGAGGGCGTTTGATGCCGAGCAAAACGACAGGCAGTAGGAAGGACAACAAAGTTTTTCCTTCGCCCACGCGTACCGGGGCGAGCAGTCCTCTTTGATCGTGCGCGTCCGCGAGAGCTGAAGCTTGAATGAGCCGAAGGGTTTGCGTTCCAGGCGGTAGTTTGAATGCTGCCGTCAGGCGCAGGTATAGATCGTTGTGCGCGGCTGCGGCCTCCCAGTCGCGTCGATTGAGCGCGAGCACGCGTTGAAACTCCGATGAGTCTTGGACCTCGTTCGGCGACCCCGCCTCGTAGCCTGGGAGGGTTGGCTTATTCACGGGTAGTAGCAGCTCTTTCATCCTGGGTATTTATTTTCCGTGTCGATCTCAATGCCGAGGGTGAAGGCTGTTATGACCAAGAAAGTCAGCGCCCCTACGAGCGAGTAAGGGAACTCGTGATCCCATAATGCGCGTGCCCCCTCAGTGCGTGTCATGCCCGCTGCCATCCCAAAGAAAAATACAAACCACTTCATTACTTCAGCCTCCCGAATCTTTGGCGGCGTCATCCGTCTGATTGTTGCCGGTCATGAGAAGTCTCTTATAATATCTGTCAGATCGTCCCTAAACTTCTCGTACTGCCCACACGAGCAGCAGAGGCTACGGGTGTTATTGATTTCTCGCACCAACACATCGAGCATCTCTGCCCCCCTCTTACGTTCTTCGCCATCCGCCGGAATCGCCTCCAACAACACCGAAGCGCGTTCCAGATCCGCATTTATTTTTGCGAACTCCGCGAGCCGCCCTGCCGTCAACACAGGCTTCGAGAGTTCCACGAACACCTGCGCAGCTAGACACGATGCCGGTCGTATGGGTGATACTACGCGCGGCGCTGCGCCTGCGGCTAGCTGCCCCCCGACGTAGCCATGCCCACAGCACGCGTAGCAGCCGCACAACTTACGAGACAGTTCGATTTGATATTTGATTTGATCCGCGTTCATGTTTTCACTTGTCGAGTGCGAGGTTTTTACGGCATTCGCGTAAGAGAAGCTCCAGGGTGTCGAGCAGTGCTACATACCGCACTTCGGGAGGGTTCGGTTTGACAGGCGGCGGAACCCAAACACCCTCAACGATCTGGAAACCGAGTTCGCGAAGCTTCGCAGCCGCCATGTTGACCGGCGGCTTCCACTCACCTCTCGCAACCTCTGTGAAACCGTTCGCGACAAGCGCTTTCTCAGCCTGCTCCAGCTTCTCTTCTGTGCGTGCAAGACGTGCAAGCCGCTCCTCGATTACGTGATTCCATGCCCCGCGCACTACGGCGGCGGCGCGGTTTTGCGCTTCGTAGCTCCATATGCATGCGGAGCACGTCACGTTCATGATGGCTGTGCTGCATGTCACACCCTCTTCATCTGTACCGCATCCAAGCTTTATTGGGTTGTCTGCGCCGACCCAGTGTGTTTTTTCCAAGAGTTTTCCTATATGCCTAAAACCGCGTCACGGTTTCTTCTTTTTGCTGCGCGCTCGCAGCGCCTCATCAAAGCCTTTGATACGTGTGGCTTCGGCAAGAGCGCGCAGCGCCGCATCCTTCGGGTCTTTGTTGATCGCGATGGCTTTGACGATCTTCGTGATCAGAGGAACTACCTCTGGTGTGAGCGTCGCGATGATTGTGTCGAGCACGCTCATGGACATCTCCCATAGCTTTCTTCAAGCGCTTTCAAGATCCGCGCCCTCTCAGGGCAATCGTCCCAGGGCTGCGTATCGAGCTTGCACACGCGCTCGGCTTCCGCCCACGATGCTGAGTCGGCCGCCGCGTAGCACGCCTGGCGCTGCATTCCGCCGCCGCACGCGGTCGCGGTTGTGATCAGGACACAGATTGCGAGCCGTTTCATACGTTTGCCTTCGCAGCTAGGATGTGTTCGTGGATCTGCCCGATGCTCATGGCCGGGTACTCGAAACGGAAGGGTGTTTTCAACAGCTTCACCCACGTTGACCAGAGCTGCTTGTTGTCCAGCGTAACCGGCATCGTGCCGCCGACACCGCCGATGGGTGAGCCGTGACCCTCGAAGAAGATCGCGTACGGGTTCTGCGTGACGTGGCCTGCGGTTGTGTGCGCGACGACGCGGTTTTCCCTGAAACCTTGTTTGCAGAGTTCGTCGCGCAGGGTGTCGGCAAAAGAGCCGTCGCCGACATCCACGCCTGGGGCGGAGTTGTGGTCGTCGTGATCGGGGTCATCCCCTGTCGAGCAGCAGTACAGAACGATGTCCGCTCCGCCAACCCCGTGAAAGCCCACCGACCGCAACGCCTCCACCAGTCGCTTGACGTTGCGGCGCGTGAAGCCAGCTTGGATGCCGTCACCCCAGCCGTGGCAGAAAAACGCGACGCGTACGATGTGGTCTATAACCTGCACCGCTTCGAGACGCTTCAAAAGCTGTTTTGAGCGTTGTGCGAACGGCAGTCTGTTGTCGAACGTCACCACAACGCTCTCGAACCCTATTGCTTTTCGATAGGCTTCGGACTCCGGCAGGAAGGCTCCTGTGTAGTCCTTCATGCCTGGCGTGTTGCTCTCACCGCGAATGATCAATGTCGACATTTTCAATCCTCTCCACTCGCACCAGCCACAGCGGCGTGTGCTCTCCGGCCCAAGCTCCAATGCTGTTGAACTCCAGATACTCCTCGGCTTCATCTTCGCTCATGCCATCTCGCATGAGGATGTTGATGCAGAGGCCGCAGTCGTAGACCGCGAGCGTCGGCTGGCCGCAGCGACGCGCAAGACCAACAAAAGCATCCTCTAGCCCATCTGCTAGGAGCGCTTCGGGGTTCTCATCTGCGAGCAGAGCTGCGATTTCGTCGCGTGTCATCTCAACCTTCGGTCGGGAACTTCGCTTTGTACGCGATGAGCGCTGCTTCGCCAGCCTGAAACAGCATGTGCGGCGTGCCGTCGAAGGCGCCGCTGCCGATCATCGCGAGCATCGCTTGAGCGAACAACGTTTCGTCCCCGTACAGGGACATGTTCACGGCCGGAAGCGTGTCCCCATCCTTGGACTTGGCCTTGGCTCCGGCAGGGCGGCCTCGACCGCGCTTGGGCTCATCGGCCGGGGGCGGCGGCATGGCCTGGCCGTTCTCGGGCGGGTTGGGGGCGGTTTCGGGGCTGAAACCGAGCTGTTGCTGCGCAGGACCGGCGTTGTTTTGGGCGCCGGGAGGGGTGAAACCCGCCTGCGGAGGCGCGAAACCGCCCTGCGGGGGCTGGAAGGCCGGTGCGGGGGCCGCCTGCGCCATCGGGGGTGCCGGGGGTTGGAAGGCCGGTGCCTGGGGCGCCTGTGGGGCCGGAGGCGTGAAAGCGGGCGCCTGGGCGCCGGGGGGCGTGAATCCGCCTTGCTGCGGTGGTGCGAAGGGTGAGGCGCTTTTGGCTGCGCCGTTTGCGCCGGGGAAGTTGGCCATGCGGGATGCGAGGGTGGGGGCTTGAGCGTTCATGATTCCGTGGAGCCTTTCGTTCTGGGTGAGGTTACAAATGTTCTGGTGCGGACAACCACCGAAGGCCCCGCACGCGGCGGGGTTCGGCGGCAGACTCATAGGGTCGGGTTTGCTTGTACGCAGCTCGACCATTTCGGCAGCGACAGGTTCGATGATGCGCTCGAACTTCTCTTCGACGATGGCGAGGCGCACGCGTGTCTTGACGGCGCGGACCTCGGCGACTGCGCCTTTGGTGCAGCCGTAGTTCCAGAAGAGCTGCATCGAATCGGTTCCGAAACCTTCGCAGCCAGCAAGTGTGTAGAGCAACGCTTGAGGGTCGTTGTGCAGGTCGGCTTCGGTCTTCGCGTACTGAAGATTGCTGGTGCTCTTGTGATCGATCGTGGTCGGCCAATCCTCGAAGATGCCGCTCCAGTCGATGACGCCTGTGAAGTGGATGCCATTGCGTGTTGTGAAATGGAACTTACGTTCAACGGTGCCTGTGCCTGGCGGCGGTAGATGCCGGACCATGCGGGCGGCAACCTGACCGGCTTTGATGTTTTTGTTGGGCGGTGTGCCTGTGTGTAACCAGTCCTCAAGCTGTTTGTGGATGTCTGTGCCGAGCTGCGCAGAGGGGTGTGGCGGGGATCGAATCCCAGCGATGTATTCGAGGCCCCATCTGCGTTTGCACAAGTCATATCGTTCTATCTGGCTTGCGGAAAGTACGATGCCGTGGGGTTTCTTGTCAACGAGATTGATGAGTTGCATATACGATTTTTCTTATATCGGTCAGGACTTCAAACCGTAGAAGGGGTTTTTCAGACGCGCCGCTGTTCTCTTTTTATGCCCCGCCACAGACACGACCTCCAACGTGGCGTAGGTTGCATGAAAGACTCGCCAGCGCTCTGCCTGACCCCGATCGCTCAAGACGCGCCGTCCCATGCTACTTGGATCTATATGCGCAGGCATGTCTTCGTATTTGAGATCCTCGTTGTTGAGGAAATTTTTCACAAGCTCCGCGAAGTTTGTCTCAGCGTGATCCACTTCACAGTTATCTTCGCGCAGGATCTCGCCGGTCTCTGGGCAGCGTGAGCCTAGCGCTTTCTTTCGCACCGTCTCGCGGTCGCGCCAAGTCTCGTTTCGCAGCGCGTCCTGCACGCGCAGGCTATGGGCGCGCTCTTCTCCGCGTAAAGCGACTTGCAAACTGAAGGCGTGTTCGACACCGAAGCCGTCCACAACAGAAAAACCGTAACCGGCCTCCCCCATACGCCTACCGTTGTTGTGCAGCGTGAAGTGGCGGATGCCGCCCTGTGTCTTCTCCGCAGCATTTGGGTGGCCTTCGATCAGCCACGTCAAACCCGCTCTACACTGCTCGGGTAGCGGGTCGCCGGGTCTCAGATTTAGTTGTAGCGCATATGTCACGAACGCACGGAAAAACGCATACGCATCATCGTAGTTTTTCCAACCTTTAGTGTTCCAACGTTTGTCCTTTGCCATCCCGTTTCCTTTTCAAGTTCAACGGCCATGCCTGAACTTCTGGCTTTACGCAAGTGTTATGCGGTTTGGCCACGCATGACGGTCATGACTGTCTGTCGGTCTGTTCCTAAGACCTATAGCGGATACGCATAGCTGTATTTCCGATTGGAAATAAACAAACATCTTCTCTCTTCTACTATTTACCTAATTCTACTGTCATGACTGTCATAGATATATAAAAGATGAGTGATTCCGCATTTTTAGATTTTTTTCACATATGACAATCAAGACCGTCATATGTCGGTCTAAACACTGTCAGGACGCCGCCAACCTCGAACAAGCGTTGTTCGCGATTTTTTCCATCCAAGTTTTCGCAGTATTTTATTTATTCTAATACCCTCAGATGTATTCGCGTGTTTTATTTCCATTTTCAAAGCGTGCTCGGCGACCTGCATTGTTGTGACGAAATCACCCGCTTTTGATTTGTTTAGCATTTCTGCCATTTGTTCTGTGGCGGTCGTAGCGGGTGGATTCACGCTCGCTCTATTTTCTATTGCCAAATAATCACGAATTGTTCCGAACAGAATATCCTCTTCGTAGCGCTCATCTTGCTCGATCGAGGCCAGTTCGTTTTCTTTTTCGTCCTGTAGGTGCCAACGCTCACCGGCTTCGACTCTGTGGAGAGCTTCGGCGAACCACTGCGCCCGCTCGGCGAGCGTCGTGTCGATGTCGATCGATCGCGTGACCTTCAAGGGCCAGAAGCGTCGGCCGCCGGTCTCGTCGCGTAGATAGTCGTCGCGGTTCGTCGTCCCGACGAAGACGCAGCGACGCGCCACCTTCTTGTGCGCTTCATAGAGAGGCCGCAGATCATCCTCGCGTACAGAGAGAAAGGCTTTGATGTCTTCTACGTCCTGCTTGCGCAAGCCACTCAGCTCGCCAATCTCGAAGATCGCTGGACCGCTATGCACCATCCTGATCGTTTCAACATCGAGGTGGACGCGGTTCATCGAGTCGGAGAAGAAGCTGAGATCGGGAAGCAACGCTTGAAAGAACGAAGACTTGCGGAACCCCTGCACACCTTCGAGGATGAGCATCGTGTCGCACTTGCAACCAGGCCACAGGATGCGCGCGACGACGCTCTTGAACCACAACGGCCCTACGATGCGCGCCCACTCCGTATCTGGCGTTCCGGCTACACGTTGAAACACCTGCTCAAGCCGCGGTACACCATCCCATGTCCCGCGCAGCGCGAGGATCTGTTGTTGCAACGGGTCAAACTTCGCGCCGCTCGCGCAAGTGAGAATAGCGGAGTGCAGGTCTTTCTCAGTTATGCGGCCGTAGAACTGCCCTTTGTCTTGGAACCACAACGCAAGCTCGGCGTTGAGCGTCGAGATTTCGATGTTGCGTCCGACAGCTTTGGCCAACGGCGGCTCGGCGAGGAACTCAGGGCGGTTGGTGCGGGTGTTGTAGCCGAGCTTGTTCTCCCACGCTGGATGGTGGCGGAGAAAGAGCAGCATGTTGGCGTTGGTCGGCATCGGTTTGCCGTTCTCGTTGAGCAGCACTTTGGCCGTCCACTCTTTTGCCTCATCGTTCGCCTTGCCGATGGCTGTGACCATCGAGTCAAGAACGTTGGACATGTCGGTCGAGGCGTCGCCTTTGCCAGCAAACCGAGCGGCCACGGACTCTTGGAAGTGCGAGATGATCTCTGTGGCGTCACACGTCGGCCACTTCTTCGCGACGAAGTACATGATGTCGCGGTACGCGTCGTGGGCGCCGCCTTCATCCGCGATGGGCTCTCCGACAAGCGCGAGAGCCATTGACGTTCCTACGATCTTCGAGCGTTTGCCTTTCTTGCTTGAGAGGACGTCGGCGTAGTCCTTCAGCTCTTCGATCGTCGGCGTGTAGGTCGTGTCTATAGAGCCGATTGTCCTCGTGTTCTTCTGCACCACTGCCACAAGCTGCTTTGGAGCTTCAGCTAACGCCCCAACACCGATCGGCACCGCATCGCGCCACTTGTAGATTTGCCCTGAGTGATGGAGCGACGGCGGAGCGACGATGAAGCCACCATCACCTTTGATGTCGACCGCTGGGCCGATGACCTTGTGACCGGCTACCGTCACGATCTTGTCGACACCCTTCGGGTACGCATAGACAAGATGCATCCCGCCGCCGCCGGTCTGCGCAGAGAGCGTCTTCACGTCATCCCATGTCAAACCTACGGAGGTAAGCCAATTGGTGAAGTCCACGATGCCGAACTTCATCGAGCCGACGTCCAGATCAACAACAAAGAGCCCGCTCACAGATCCGGTGCGGATCCCTATCGCTACACCGTTCTGCTGGCCGTACTTATCGAAGTAGCCGCGCCAGGTCGCGTAGCCCTCCTCCGGCGTCGACATCGGCGACTTGTTCCATCCCGTCCACGGATGTTTGCCAGGCTTCTCGCCGCAGTTGGCCCACTTCTTCCCTGTCAGCTCGCACGAGCAAACCTTAGCGCCGCCCTTTGTAGACGCGCCCGTCCACCGATGGATGGGTTGAATAACCCACCTCATCGTGAAGGCGTAGAACTCGGCCCAGGCTAAGTAGTCTTGTGGTTCAGGCAGCACAGGGCCGCCCGAAGCGCTTTCAATCATGAAGCACCCCTCGGTCGTGAGTAACGGTTCGGCGACCTTGACTGACCTCGTAGAGCGCTGTCAATAACGAAGTGCGTCTCTTGTATGCGAAAACGCCACCCTACCAGCCCTGGTGTGTCGAGCGCAGGTCGACCACAAGAAGATCAAAAAGCTGTAGACATCCCTTGACATTCGTTTATGCTTTACGCCGTAGGGCTTCAATCCTTCCTCGGTTGAGTAACGGCTACCGAGCAACGCCCCGCTGGTCCCTCGCCAGCGGGGCGTCTCCCTTTTTGGGCCAAAGTCAACGGAGAAAAACTGTCCGCGGACAAATGAAATGTCCGCAAGCGGCAAATTGGCCAGGATCTATTCCTCCGAAGTTTTCTGGGGACACCTCGGCGTTGAGATGTCCCCAAAACCTATTCCTCCGGCGAGTTCTTGCTGATCGAGCGTTTGAAGCGCGCTTGACAAGCGAAAATACTGTACCTTGCGAGAAACGGAGGGTGCATGGCGTTGCGACGGTGTAGAAAATGCGGGGGTTTGTTGGTTGGTGGCGGGGTGCGTTTCGAGCTGTCTGAAGCCTGCGCGTGTCCAGGTCTCAGAGGCACCGAGAGCCGGTCGTTCGCGGCCAACGGCGGCGGTTCTGCGCGGGACGACGACGATGAAAACGAGGGCGACACCAGCTCGCTCGATTCGCTGATGTCGGACTCCGGCTCCGGCTACTAGACGCGGCTTGAGTTTTTAGCTCCGCGAGCAGAGAATGAGTCGGCATGCCGACGCACTGCTATAAGGAGCAACTATGTCTCTGCCCACAATCTACGACCTGAGCACCCCAACCTCGAACCTTGCGGCGCTCATGGGCCTCGGCGAGAGCATCGTCCCCGCGATTCTTTCCGAGAATCGCATCATGACGGGCGCCGATCTCGTCCCGGCGCTGTTTGCTGGCGCGCACGGCTACCGGCGCAGCCACAGCTTCCTCCAGACGATCTTGTGGGGCATCGCTGGCTACATGGCGCCGTTCCCCGTCGTGGCCGTGGCCGCGTTCGAGAACGCGACAGGAAACCGGGCTTTTGGTACGCATCTCGGAGACTTCGATGCAACACCAAAAAAGACCCGCGGAAAAAACAAGCGCGTAACACAGACCGAGTCGGAAGCATCGGCGATATTGAGACAGGGCCACCGCTTCTGCAAGACCGTTCGCGGAAAGCGAAAGCGTGTTTGCAAGAAGTACGCGAGCTGAGTCATGCGAAACGTTTACGACGATGAGGATGAGGTTCGCGAAGCGCGCCCCTGGTGGCTACGCGGTCGCAGCAGCTACGACACCGCGCCCACATCTCCGAAGCTGCACAGC
>Ga0315290_10003030_pt1 | contig 11987 bp, 11 predicted proteins | sample YL17G12_0_MG_FD_203627 | JGI IMG/M metagenome (GOLD analysis project Ga0315290, IMG submission 203627) | Sediment microbial communities from Yellowstone Lake, YNP, Wyoming, USA - YL17G12_0 | ecosystem: Environmental > Aquatic > Freshwater > Lake > Sediment | place: USA: Wyoming | collected...
CAATTATTTTTACACTGTCTTCACCTGCAAAATCCAAGAAACCTTGCCTTTGGAAATAATTCTTGATGAATTTCAAAGATATGTCTTCGACGCTGACAGCTTCATTTCTTTTTTTGCATTCTTCACCAATGTTAATATACTGCCCAAGGAGCACATAATCATCTTCATTAACCAATGATGGATAACGAGAGTTAGCTTTATAGAAATCATTCTCAGCTTTATTTACTATTTCATCTATAGTCTTAACAGCTTTCTCAATAGTGATTGGTTTCATTCCACATATTGAAGCAAGATTATTTATAAATCTTTCGTTTTTTAACCACCAAATAGTAGTAAAGAATTACGTTTACTTCTTCATCGCTATAAACCATCTCCTCTTCTTTTCAAACAAGGGATTGCTCTTCCATATCTTTACAAAATCTTTTAGCTCGAGCTTGGCTGCCGGGGCTCTTACGGATATTCTTGGGCCTCAGAAAATCATCGGGATAGGAAGCTTGTTCGGCGTCTTTGCAATCGCAACCTATCTTAAGATTAAGGATTAAATCCAACAAATTTAAATACGCTCAGAACAAGTGTTTAACACAATGGTTGAGCTTTTCATTATAATCGGCTATCTGGGAGCTATCCTGTGCACGCTTACCAGCATTTATCATGCTATCAGATGGCTTCTTGGAAAGGATTTGTTCAAGAGCAGGATAGATATTAACTTGTACTATATTGCACTCTTCTTATTATTAGTCTATGTCATCTTTATCAAAAACCTTCCCTTAATAATTTTTATCGCTGGAATTTTGCTGAGCACAATCCTTGGTCTAATAAAACCAAAGAAGAAAAAATCAAAATAAGCAGAACTTTCCTAACAACAACTAAAATCTTTAATCATTCTATGGAATATGCCCGACAAAAATTCTTCCAAAAGTTTTTTTCAATAGCGCAAACAATTTCTAAAATATTTTTTCGAAAAATTTCAAAATGAAAATATTTAAATATAGGGCTTCACATAATAATTATATAAAAAATATAATAGTCGAGAAAAAAAAAATCAAAAAACTGCTGGAAATCTGGGTGATCGTGTAGACAACTACTACAACGGCAAACATGAACAATACTTCTAATATTTCTGATGAAAATGATGAAGAGCCTGGCGGTAAGCTGGGAGCTTTTGCGAGATTTTTCTATTCACAAGCACAAAGGAGGTTTGATTTGTAAAATGAACTTAAAAGAATTCTCTGAGAGATTCCCCGATGTCATGGATGACGTAAAAAAAGTCAGGAAAACTTATCCTATGAAAATTTCTGAATACTATCTAGGTTTAGTCAAGGAGAAGAATGATCCTATCTGGAAGCAGTGCATTCCTGATATGAAAGAGCTTGAAGATAATGTTAATGAGGAAGACCCGTTACTTGAGGAAGAGTACAGCCCTGTCCCTTGCCTTGTTCACAGGTATCCTGACAGAGTATTATTATTGGCCAGCAACAAGTGCGCCATGTACTGCAGGTTCTGCACTAGAAAGAGAAAAGTTGGCAAGGAAGTAGTAATAAGCAAGGACATGATTGCTAATGCTATTGATTACATTTCAAAGCACAATGAAGTCAGGGACGTGATAATATCAGGAGGAGACCCTTTAATGCTTGATGATGAATTCCTTGAATGGATTGTTAAGAGCATCAGGGAGATCCCTCATGTTGAGATTATCAGGATTGGCACAAGGGTTCCCTGCACCATGCCGGCAAGGATTACTCCAGAGCTGGTTGATATGCTCAAGAAGTATCATCCTGTTTTTGTTAATGTTCATTTCGAGCACCCGATGGAGATTACTCCTGAAAGCAAGAAGGCTTGTGAGTTATTAGTAGATGCAGGCATTCCAGTGGCAAACCAGGCAGTTATGCTCAAAGGAATTAATGATGATCCTAAAGTATTGAGGGAATTATTCCACAAGCTCATAGCAATGAGAGTTAAGCCTTATTACTTGTACCAGGCAGACTGCGTCAAGGGAACAGAGCACTTCAGGACCAGCATTGAGCAGGGGCTTGAAGTCATGAAGAGCCTTTATGGTTTTACTTCTGGCATGTGCGTTCCGCAGTTCATGGTTGATGTTCCTGGAGGAGGAAAGATTCCTCTGCTGCCAGAATACCTGAAGTATAGGAATGATGAAAGCATTGTGCTTGAGAATTTTGAAGGAAAGATTGTTGAGTACAAGAACCCATTGACAGTTGAGGAAAAGAAGAAAGCAGCCAATGGAAAGATGAGGATTGCAGTTGCTTTCAACCTCAAGAAAGAAGCTCCTAATGATCAGCCGGTTGATGCTTTTGCAGATTTCGACGAGATAGATGTGCCATTAGCCATCAAGAAAGCCTTGGAAAAGAAAGGGCATATTGCAGAAATAGTTGAGGCTAATGAGGAGTTCTTTGAAAAGATAAAGAATGGCAATTATGATTTTGTGTTCAACATGGCAGAAGGCTTGAACGCTGGAGCAAGAGAGAGCCAGATTCCAGCTATTCTTGACATGCTAGGAATCCCTTACACAGGCTCTGGAATCCTGACCCAGGCAATAACTCTTGACAAGACCAAGACCAAGGAAATATTAATCTATCACGGAGTGCCTACTCCAAGATACCAGCTTTTCAATCACTGTGATGAGAAGATAAGCTCTGACCTGGTGTTCCCATTGTTTGTCAAGCCAAATGCAGAAGGCTCATCAAAGGGAATAAGGAATAATTCCCTTGTTAATAATGAGAAAGAGCTTAAGAAGATGGTTAAGTATGTCATCTCAACCTATAAGCAGCCAGCACTGGCTGAAGAATACCTTGATGGAAGAGAATTCACAGTTGGAGTGATTGGAAACAGCCCTCCAAGAGTGCTTCCTATTGTTGAAATAACTTTCGACTACCTGCCTGCTGGGATTAACAAGTTTGACTCCTACGAAGTCAAGTGGTATTGGGACAACCCAAATAATCCCGTTGACCCTATTGTGTGCCCTGCAAAAGTTGATCCTGAGCTCAAGCAAAGGATTGAGGAAGTAGCCTTGAGAACTTACAAGGTTCTCGGCATTCTTGACTTGTGCAGAATGGACATGAGACTTGACAAGGAAGGGATACCGCACGTCATTGATGTTAATGCCTTGCCAGGCATGATGCCTAACCCAATTGATAACTCAAGATTCCCAAAAGCCTGCTATGCTGCAGGCATGAACTATGACAAGATAGTAAACACAGTTCTAAATGAGGCTATGAAGAGGTACGGCTTGCTGACAGAGACTAAGAGAGTGAAAAATGAGAGTAGGGATTCTGTACAACTTAGTCGATAAAGTTGATCATGGCAAGGACCTTGACAAGCTGGCAGACAACGAAGTTCTAGAAACATCAAAAGCTGTCAAAGCTGCTCTTGAAAAGAGAAGTCATGCTGCTGTCCTTGAAAAGATTAACCCTGATGAATTGGAAAAATTAAAGCAAAAGTATGATTTGATATTCAATCTTGCAGAAGGAATTGGGGGCGACCCATTAAAAGAGCCTGAGATTGCTGCTGTTTTTGAAAAAGCAGGCTTGCCATTCACAGGAGCAGGCTCAAAAGCACTAGCACTATGCCTTAACAAAGACAAAGCCAAGAAGACTTTGATAAAAAATAATATACCAACGCCAAAATACCAGCTTATCAAAAAGCTGCCTGCAAAAAAAAATAAGGACTTGAAATATCCCCTGATTATAAAGCCAGTGCATGAAGACGGAAGCATTGGCATAAACTCTGATTCTGTTGTTAATGATGATGCAAGCTTTGAAAAGAAAGTCAAAGAGATACTTGAGGTTTACAAGCAGCCAGCACTGGTTGAAGAGTATATTGATGGGCGAGAGATTAACGTGGGGATTCTTGGCAATGGTAAGGGCATAGAAGCTCTTCCTCTTTCAGAGATAATATTTGATTTTCCAGAAGGAGTTCCTAAAATTGTTTCTTTTGAGGCAAAATGGGTTGAGGAATCCATGCTTTGCAAGAAAAGCATAGGAAAATGCCCTGCAGATGTTCCAGAGCAAATAAGAAAAAGAATAGTTGAGCTTGCAAAAAAAGCATTCCTTGCAATGGGATGCGCAGACTATGGGCGGGTAGATCTCAGGCTGCGAGGAGAAGAGCTTTTTGTTCTAGAAGTCAATCCTAATCCTTGCATCAATCCAGACGGAGCAGGCTTCATACGCTCTGCAAATGCAGCAGGCTACAGATATGATGATGTAATTAACAAGATTGTTGAGCTTGCACTGAAGCGCTACCCTAATTCTTAAAAAAAATTTAAAATAAAATTTCTAATAATAAAAATAATTTGAAAACATTTTTAAAGCTCTAAAACAAATTATTATATGTAAAAAAATATTACGACGAGAAAAATATTTGTTAAAAAAATTATAAAAAACAAAAAACTGATAATTTTTTGGGGAAAATCTGGTATGAAAATAGTTATTGTCTATTCAGACGGGGAAGTTGCATCGCAGACATCTGCTGATTACAAGGGAAGAACTGATGACGCTAACATACAGAACGTGAACGACGCTCTTACTAGCTTGGGCCACGAAGTAATCAGGGTTGTTGCTGACGAGACAATATTCCAGAAATTACTTGAGCTAAAGGAAAGCACAGACATAGTCTTTAACCTTGCAGAGGAAGGATATAAGCAGGACATCCACACAGAGCCTCACATGGCTGCGCTGCTTGAGATGCTGGGCTTCAAGTTCACAGGCTCAAATTATTTATGCCTTGCAAACTGCCTTGACAAGGCAAGGGCAAAACAGTTGTTTGTGGTGAATGGATTATCAACACCCAAGTTCATTATCTTCAACAAAGAAATAAATGCAGATGTAAAAATAAATGGATTAACCTTCCCGTTAATAGTCAAGCCTGGAAAGAGCGATGGTAGCGTAGGCATAAGGCGTAATTCTGTTGTTGAAGATGTAGAAAGCCTGGTATTAAGAGTTAATGAGGTTATCCAGACCTATGAACAGCCAGCACTTGTGGAAGAATTCATTGACGGCAGGGAAATAAATGTGGGAATATTCGGCAACAAGAGGCTCACAGTGCTTCCCATGTCTGAGATAATATTCAATCTTAAGCCTGAAGAAAGAAATTTCCTGCCTTACGAGGCTAAATGGCTTACCAGGACCAAGTATTACAAAGGCACAACTCCGCAATGCCCAGCAGAAATCGAGCCTGGCCTGAAAGCAGAGATTGAAGAGCTTGCAAGAAAAGCTTACATTCTCATGGGAGTGAGAGGCTATGGAAGAGTAGATTTCAGGATTGACGCTAACAATAAGCCTTACATCCTGGAAGTTAACCCTAATTCTGATATTTCCAGAGATGCAGGACTAGCCAGGATGGCAGAAGCTCATGGAATGAAATTCGAAGAACTGGTGGAGAAGATTATAAAGATGGGATTAAACCGCGAGGAGCAGGAATTCAGGATTATTGTTTATGAATGAAATTATTGTTTTCTAATTCATAAATCTTTATATATTACTTGTTGGTTTAGTAGTTAATGCCTGTAAGAAAGAATCATTCCAACAAAAAATTTATTGTAGTCACAGGCGGTGTTCTCTCTGGCTTAGGTAAAGGAGTTGCTGCTGCTACAATAGGTAACCTAATAACCAAGGCAGGCTTGCGAGTAATTCCAATCAAATGCGACGGCTATCTTAATGTTGACCCTGGCACCATGAACCCTATTGAGCACGGCGAAGTGTTTGTGCTTGATGATGGCGGAGAAGTTGACATGGACTTTGGCCATTATGAAAGATTTCTTGGAGTGACTTGCAAGTTCAACTGGAACCTTACCATGGGCAAGGTTTATGAAGCAATAAGAACTAAGGAGAGGCGCGGTGATTATCTTGGAAAAACAGTCCAGCTCATACCCCATGTTACTGATTTGATAAAAGAATGGTTCTACAAGGTTGCTGATGATGAAAAAGCAGATGTTGTGATGATAGAAGTAGGAGGGACAGTTGGCGACATTGAGAATGAACTTTATATTGAGGCTTGCAGGGAATTGAAAAGAGAAGTAGGCCATGAAAACATTCTTTATGTTCACTTAACTTATGTTCCTATTCCTAGCAATGTTCATGAGCAAAAGAGCAAGCCAACCCAGCAATCAGTAATCCTGCTAAGAGAAAGAGGGATTGAGCCTGACGTAATAATAGGCAGGTGCGCAGAATACCTTGATGAAAAAATAAAAAATAAGATAAGCATTTTCTGCGACATAGAAGAAAAAGCAGTAATCACAGGCCTGGATGTTGACTGCGTCTACAAGATACCAATTGTTTTCTCAGATGAAGGGATTAATTACATAATAAAAGAAAAACTAGGGATTGACTCTGGAGTCAAGCCTGAGTGGAAGAAACTGGTTGATAACTTGTCAAAGCTTGACAAAGAATTGAATATTGCAATATGTGGCAAGTATACTAAGCTCGAGGACTCATATGCTAGCATTCTCGAAGCCTTGAAGCATTGCAGCGCAAACCTAAAAGCAAAGATTAATGTTAAGATGATAGAAACAACTGATGTGAACAATCAGGAAGATGCAAAAAAATTACTCAAGGGTATTGATGGAGTGATTGTGCCTGGAGGCTTTGGAAGCAGGGGAGTGGAAGGGAAGATAGAAGTAATACGCTATTGCAGAGAGAAAAACATTCCATTCCTGGGGCTTTGCTATGGCTTACAGCTGGCAACTGTTGAGTTTGCAAGGAATGTCTGCGGATTAAAAGATGCAAACACAACTGAAGTTGATGAAAAAACCAAATATCCTGTGATTGACATAATGCCTGAGCAGAAGAACATAGAGAACAAGGGCGGGACAATGAGACTTGGAGCTTATCCTGCTGTCATGAAAGAAAAAACAATTATCTGGGAGCTCTATGGCAAGCAAAAAGAAGTTAGTGAAAGGCACAGGCACAGGTATGAAGTAAATCCTGAATACCACGAGATACTGCAAAAGCATGGATTAATATTCTCAGGCATGAGCCCTGACAAAAGGCTGGTTGAATTCATTGAGTTGCCAAAGGAAAAACACAAATACTTTATTGGGACGCAAGCACATCCTGAATTAAAGAGCAAATTAGAAAAGCCAGGGCCATTGTTCTATGGCTTGATAAAGGCTTGCCTTGAAAAATAATCAATCTTATCAATCTATCTTAGTCAATTGTGAAGTAATAAATATTTAAAATCATAAATCTTTATATATTACCTATTTATCTGCTAATTCATGCCAAGACAAAAAAAATCCAAAGGTTCTTTTAACAACAAGATTGGCTTTGATAATGAAAAATATCTAAATGAGCAGAGCGCCGCAATTCTAGAGCGAGTTGGGAAATTTAACAACAAGCTATACCTTGAGTTCGGAGGAAAAATTCTTTTTGACTATCATACAGCAAGGGTCCTTCCGGGGTTTGACCCTAATGTGAAGATGAGGCTGCTCCAAAAACTGAGCAAGAATGCTGAAATTCTGCTATGCATTTATGCAGGAGATATTGAGAGGAGAAAAATAAGGGCAGACTTCGGGATAACCTATGAAGCTGATGCCTTCAAGCTCATCGATGACCTAAAAGAGTGGAATCTTGATTTGGCAGGCGTTGTTATAACGCGTTTTGAAAACCAGCCTTCCGCCAGGATTTTCAAGAACAAATTAGAGCGAAGAGGCATAAAAGTTTATACTCATAAATACACCAATGGCTATCCCCAGGATGTAGACTTAATTGTGAGCGATGAAGGCTATGGAGCTGATGAGTATATCAAGACTACAAAGCCCCTGGTCATAGTCACTGGCCCAGGCCCTGGCAGTGGAAAGCTAGCAACCTGCCTATCCCAGCTATATCACGAATATAAGAGAGGTGTTAAGGCGGGCTATGCAAAATTCGAGACCTTCCCAATATGGAACATTCCTCTCAAGCACCCTGTGAATATTGCTTATGAAGCAGCAACTGCTGATCTTCAGGATTATAACATGGTTGATCCTTTCCACCTGAAAGCCTATAAAAAACAAGCTATCAACTATAACCGTGATGTTGAAGCTTTCCCCCTTCTCAAGAGAATTCTTGAAAAAATAACAGGCAGTGAGCCGATTTACAAGTCCCCTACTGACATGGGAGTGAACAAAGCTGGTTTTGGCATTATTAATGATGCTGTTGTAAGAGAAGCTTCAAAACAAGAAGTGATAAGAAGGTATTTCAGGTATTCGTGTGAGTATATAATGGGGCTTGCAGAAAATTCAACTATTGAAATAGTAGAAAAACTAATGAAAGAGCTTAAGATCAAACCAGATGATAGGAATATTGTTGAAGCTGCAAGGCAGGCTGCAAAAGAGGCAGAGAAAAAGGAGAAAGGATGTGAAGGGATTTATTGCGGAGCAGCCATCGAATTAAGGGATGGCTCTATTGTAACAGGAAAAAACTCTTCTCTAATGCATGCATCAACCAGTGTTGTGCTGAACTCCATAAAACAACTTGCAGGCATACCGGACAGCATTCACCTCTTATCACCCAGCATAATAAATTCGATAAGAGAGCTTAAGAAAAACGTTCTAAGCGTAAAAACGATAAACCTTGACCTGGAAGAAGCCTTGATAGCTCTGAGCATAAGTGCAGCTACCAATCCAACCGCCAAATTAGCCATGGAAAAGCTAAAAGAGCTCAAAGGCTGCGAAGCACACATGACTCACATGCCTACCAAGGGAGATGAAGCAGGCCTGAGAAAATTAGGGATAAACCTCACCACAGAGCCGAACTTTTCCAGCAAGAACCTTTTCTCAGCTTAGAAATGATAATCAGAACACGATCTTAACGCTCTTCACGCTTTCATCTATCAACGCATTAATATCCAACTTCGCTTCCTCATGCTCAACCTTCTCTATTCTTGACGTTGTTGCAGGATGCTGTGGCAGGCAGGGGCAGCCAGGGCTTTTCTCAATTGACTTATCAAAAGTTCCTATTTTCCTCGCTATCTTGATTGTATCATTCTTGTCAAAACTTAGAAGAGGCTGGAGCACAATCATCTTCACTGCTCCTTGGATTACTGCCATGTTATCAAGAGTCTGGCTTGCTACCTGCCCCATGTTCTCTCCTGTTATTATGAAATCACACTTCTGCTTTTCAGCAAGCTTCTCTGCAATCCTGAGCATCATTCTCTTACAGTAGATGCATGTAAAGCGAGGGTTGCACTTTTCACTGTAAGCATCATGTGCAAATCTTAGCTCTGCAAAAAATAATTCCTTGACATTAATCTTTTTTGCCAATTCAATTACTTTCTTTTCCTCTTTCTCATTGTGATGAAAAACAAAGTGCAGTGCAGTCACTTCAATTCCTTTGTCAATCATCAGCTTGCCAGCTACTGGGCTGTCAATTCCTGAGCTGAGTAACAATAATCCTTTCATAATAAAAAAGGGTAATAAAAAGAGTTTATAATGGTTGCTGTGGTAAAAAATAGATAATAATTACATTATGCAGTAGTAACATTTATAAATGGGTAATTTTCCCATTCATATATGACTAGAAGATATGATTATCGTAGGTACAATAAAAATACTTATGAAAAGAAAGGATTAACTATAGGCCACATAGTAGCCTCAGGACTAGCCGGTACAACTTTATTTGCTTTCGCCATGAGAGGTTGTAATAGCCTAAACAGCAATACTGCTAATCAACTAAAAAACACTCCTGGAATTGAAAGCAAAGTTCAAAGCCGGGCTCAAAAGCCTGTGCAGCCAAGCATTGCTCAATACAATGAGCCTGGCACAACAGATTATGATTCCCTCGTAGAAAGGATAAGGAAGAATTCTAGCAACATAGGGCCGGCTAATTACAAGAATTACATAGAATCAAGCCTTGAGCGAGTGCTTGAGCAATGGTATGGGACTAAATGGGATATGAATGGAGCAGCAATGCGGCCAGGAGCAAAAAAGCAAGTAGGATGCGATTACTTAGTTATAAGAGCTTTAGAAGCTCTTGGATACAACTTTGACCTTGACAAGCTTGGCTGGGATTCAATAGCAGATAAACCCACTTCATGGTTGGCTTCTGAAAAAATAGTAAAAGCATCATCTAGTAATGCCCAAGAGTTCTGGGGGATGTCTTACAAGAAATTTAAAAAATATCTCGAAAAACAGGAGGACGGGTTTTATGTGGTTGGTCTAGATAAGCACGTGGGCTTCTTACATAAGAAGAAGAGTGAGTTGTATTTCATACATAGCAGTGAAAACCCTTATGGCAAGGTTGTCAAACAAAAAGCAGATGATGTTAGTTCCCTAAGGCACTCAAATGTTTATGTGATTGGAAAATTATTCACTGATGACAAACTGGGAGATTTTTTTCAAAGGCAATACAAGCCAATAAATATAAGCGGGCAGTAAAAGAATTATTTCGTATATATTCTTTTTATTAAAATAATATAATAAAAAAAGAGTTTATAAGAGTTATCACTCTAGCCTTATTTTTCAGCCAGGTCTTTCCTGATGTATACTTCTTTCTTGACGTATAGCTCTCCGAGTACTCCTTCTGGCTTCTTGCCCAGAGATTCTGGCAATTCACTCAGGGTTATCTTTTCCAGGTCTGAAATGCCAACTTTCCTCTCTTGCTTCTCTAGTCCTCCATCCTGAACCTGGCTTCTTTGCTGTCGCTTTATTCCCTTGTAGATTGAATTACTGTATCTTTCTATATCTGAGTTGGTCTCGTACATCGATGCCAATAGGCAGGAAACTAATACAACTCCTATTGCTATTCCTATCATTTTCTCTTAACCTCCCGCAGATTACACTGCGATTTTTTCTTTCATTGCTCATTTCTTTTTCCTTGTCAGTGTCACATAGCCATGTCTCACGTCAGACCAATAGTCACCGCTCTTCAACTGTTCTCTTTGATCTTCAGTAGGATGCAGTGGTACAAGGTTTCTGTTTTTCCTAAGTTCATATACGAAAACGCCATAATACTCAACGTCACCGCTAGGAAGGACTTTCCTTTCAAGCTTAGAGCTATCAGCAGGGCCTATGGCAATAACGTCTCCTTTTGAGCCGTAAATATGAGCCTTCTTGACCTTCCAGCCATCCTCTGCTTTCTCCTGAAAGCCAGAAAATTCTTCTGGAAAATCTATGATGTCTTCAATGCAGCCCTTATAGGCTGTTACGCCAGCTAGTAAAGCTCCTACTCCATAAACAATAGCTCCTCCCAAAAAATTTCTTCGATCCATTTTTTCTTACCTCCTGCAGATTACACTGCAATTTCTTTTAATTCTAGCATTCAAAATCTCTTTCTCGATAAATGTAGCCTATGCTATAGAGACTATGCGCAGGGTCCAGTGGTGACCTGAACCTACGGTTCAATTCAGTTATACCAATCCGCTGTTCCAAATCAGATTGAACTTCTTCAGCTGCTCTTTGGTCAGGTGCAGCTATGCGCCAGTCACATCTCCTTCCAAACATATCTTCAACTATTCGAACCCTTATCTGGCCAGGATCTCTCACAGAGAGATAATCATGTATTATTTCCTCTATGAATTCTGTTCTCATAGCTACATCTCTCTGCTGCCCGGAAGGAGTTAGGCTAACTGCTACATCAATCGTGTTTATTCTCAATACGTAAGCACCTGAAGGATTGAACATCCTGGCTTCTTTGTCCATATTCTTTCTCAGCATATACTCCATTGTTTTCATTTTCTTTTCACCTCCCGCAGGCTTGTACTGCGATTTTTATTCTAGTTCTACCTAAGCGAAAAAATTTTAGGCTTTCTTTCCATGTACACCTAGACATCCACAAAGTTATGCCCTATCTCTGTCTTGCCGTCGAATTCAAATTCATATTCAATCATCTTGTCCTTAAACAGTAAAACCTTGAACTGACGCAAAACATCCTGCGCTTTAGCATATTTCAGTAAATCGTGGCCATACACGTGATGCAAACACAAAAGTTTTCCTTTGATGGCTTTCTCTTCCCTTCTTATCGCAAAAAGACCTTTGTGCGCGTCAAGACCGTCTCTTT
>Ga0315290_10003033_pt1 | contig 11984 bp, 6 predicted proteins | sample YL17G12_0_MG_FD_203627 | JGI IMG/M metagenome (GOLD analysis project Ga0315290, IMG submission 203627) | Sediment microbial communities from Yellowstone Lake, YNP, Wyoming, USA - YL17G12_0 | ecosystem: Environmental > Aquatic > Freshwater > Lake > Sediment | place: USA: Wyoming | collected...
ATCGGCTGCTTCCTGGTGCTGGGCGACAAGCGGCAGGCGCTGCACGACATGGCCGCCAAGACCGCCGTCTTCAAGAAGGCGGATCTGGTGTGACTACGTCCCGATCTTCGCGAACGCCTGCGCGAGGTCGGCGATCAGGTCGTTCACATCCTCGATGCCCACCGAGTAGCGGACCAGTCCGTCGGTGATTCCGGCCTCGACGCGATGTTCCCGCGGCACGCCGGCGTGGGTCATCGACGCCGGGTGTTCGACCAGCGACTCGACGCCGCCCAGCGACACCGCCAGGGTGGCGATGCGCAGGTTGTCCATTACGGCGCGCCCGGCCTCGAGCCCGCCTTTCACCTCGAACGCGATCATCGCGCCGAACCCGCTCATCTGCCGCTTCGCTAGCTCGTGCTGCGGGTGTGACGGCAGGCCCACGTAGCGCACCCACTCGACCTGGGGCTGGCTCTCGAGCCACTGCGCGATCTTCAGGGCGTTGGCCTGGGCCCGCTCGATGCGCAGGCCCAGCGTCTTGATCCCGCGGATCACGAGGTACGCCTGGTGCGGGTCCATGTTGCACCCGAGCGTCGTCATCATCGGCCGGAGCTGACGGAACAGGGCCTCGGTCTTCGCCACCACCACCCCGCCGACGACGTCGGCGTGCCCGTTCAGGAACTTGGTCACCGAGTGCAGGACCACGTCCGCGCCGAACTCGATCGGGCGGTGCAAGTACGGGCTGCAGAAGGTGTTGTCCACGACGAGCAGGGCATTGTGCGCGTGCGCGATATCGGCCATGGCGCGGATATCCGTGACGTCCATCGTGGGATTGGCCACCGTCTCGGTGTACACGAGCTTCGTGTTCGGCCGGATCGCCTTGCGGAGGTTGTCGAGGTCGGTGGTGTCGACCCAGGTCGATTCGACGCCGAAGCGGGAGAGGTGCTTTTCGGCGAGCAGGCGCGACGGCCCGTAGACGGTCGCCGAGCCCACCATGTGCGCCCCCTGGTCGAGCAGCGCCATGTAGACCGTGGAGACGGCGCCCATGCCCGAGCTCATCGCAAGTCCGGCGTAGCCGCCCTCCAACTCGGCGATCTGGCGCTCGAGCGCGTTGATGGTCGGGTTGCCGAGGCGCGTGTAGATGAAGCCGCCGGCCGTGCCCGCGAAGCGGTCGGCCCCCTGCTGAGCGTTGTCGAACGCGAACGTGGACGTCTGGTAGATCGGCACCGTGGCGCTGCCGTACGCGTCCGCGTGCGCGCCGGCGTGGATGACCTTGGTATCCATGCCGAGATTCTTCGTATCGATGTGCGACATATGAGTCCTTTGAAGGCCGGCGGGCGGTGCCCGCGCAGGCCGCCCTACAGCATATCAATAGGCGAGCCACTTCACCGTCTTGAGCACATCCAGATAGGCGGCCACGCCGGCAAGCGACAGGTCCGCACCGGTTTCGCCGACAACCGCGTTGCGGATGGCGACGACGGACCGGCGGCCGTTGACGTAGTTGAGGACTGTCGACGCGAGCGCCGGCGTCAGCCCCCAGCCCTTGAGCGCGTCGGGATTGACCTTGAGCCACGCGGCGTAGCCTTCGTTCGCCTGGAGGGAGAACTCCCGTGCACGGACCGACGGCGCGATGGACGGGACCACGGTGGTGAGAGCGGCCATCCGCGGGTCGGGCGCCATCGCCGGAATCCCCGGCAGCCCGAGTGCCGCGACCCGCAGCTTCGCGATCCCGGCGGCCTGTCCGCGCAGCGCCGTCCGGTAGAGCTCCCACTGGGCGACGCGTCCTGCGACGCGGGCCTTCGCGTCAACGGTGCGCGCGTCGATCGCCTCGATCGATCGCAGCGCGCCCAGCTCCCGATCGATCGCCCAGTCGATGGTGACGTTCGCCTTCAGCAGCGCGGGCCCGAGGCCCGCGGCGTTGGCGTCGTCGACGTAGGCCAGCGCGCGCGGAAGATCGCGTTGGGCGACGCGCCGGTAGCCGAACGCGGACACGGCGTCGATGAGGCCCGGCAACACCGCGTCGGTGCAGTTGGCCGCCGCCCACGCCGCCGCGGCGCCGATGAACGCGATCCGCTTCATCTGGGTCGGGTCGCCCTTGTCCGGCGTGTCGGTGTCGGCGTGATACCACTGGTCCGGCCACGTGAAGAACTCGATGCCCGGCACGGCCACCGATGGGTTGTTAAAGCAGATGTGATCGCTCCCGCCCGTCGCGCGGTGCGTGAAGTAGCGGAACGCGTCGGTCGATCCGTTCTTCTCCCAGATCGGCCGCGGGAAGAACTGGCCGCCCGGGCGGCCGCGGGGCGCGTCCGGCAGGTAGACGATGTCGTTCGTGCGCCAGACGTAGTGCATCAGCGACTCGGCCAGCCCGTCGAGGTAGCTCGGCAGGTAGTCGGGCGTTTCGCTCATCGTGAACACCGAGTTGTTCGTCCGCAGCGCCTCACCCACCATGTCCATGTTGATGTTGATGCTGAGACGGGCGGGCAACTCCGGATGCTGCTTGACGTACTCGTAGGTGCCCGAGATCTCGTTCGGCCAGAGGAAGTAGATCGTCCGCCGCGGGCGCGGCAGGTCGCCGCGTGCGATCAGCCGCTGGAGGGCCCGCAGGATCTCGATCTGGACGACGACCCCGCTCATGTTGTCGTTCGCGCCGCGCTTCACGTAGCCTTCGAACAGGTGCGCTGTGAACAGGACACCCGGCGCGTCAGGTTCGGTCCCCGGGATCCAGCTGAACGTGGCCTCGAAGCGATCGGGATACGCGTCGATCTTCGTCCGCGCGCGCAGCGTCACCGCGCGGCCCGCCGTGACGTCCTCGAACAGTTCCGACCACTGGCGCCACGACACGGTCATGCCGAGCTTCAGCGACGGGTTCTTCGCATACGCTCCGGACGAGTAGACGACCTGGTCGGGATCGAGATACCGGTCGCGCGAGCTGAAACTGACGACCGCCTGGATGCCGGCCTGGTCGAGCAGGCGCGCGGCCTCGTCTCTCGGGTGCGACCACATTAGCGCGATCGCACCCTTGAACCGATCGGCCGGGCCCGCGGCTAGCTGGGCCTTCAGCGCGTCGGGCGTGGACGGCGGCAGGTAGACGAGCGGGCCCGTCACATCCGCGGTCTGCGACCCGCCGGCGACCAGTGCAGCATCGGCGCCGAGCCGCGCGATGAGGCGCTTGTCGGGCGCGGTCTGCCAGAGTTCGCCCTCGGCCGGGTACTCGACCGTCCGCGTGCTCGGCGACCGCTCGATGCGCGTGGTCTCGATGCCGTAGCCTCTCAGCAGATCGGCGATGGTGCGCGTTTCCGCGAACGCGTCGGTGAACTCGCGTGGATCCCGCTGCCACGGCGCGCCGGCCAGCCGGACCTGGTTGTTGAAGACGAACTGGCCCGATACTTCGTTCGCCAGCAGCGTCAGCACGTCGGGCGGCAGGGGCGTCGTGAGCGCCGGGCTCTGGCCCGACAGGCCGGCTTCGGCCGCCAGGGCCGCGACGAGGATGACGACGATGAGCGCCAGTCTGCTGCGTCGGGTGGTCATGGGGATTCGCACGGTCAGCACCTCGGGGAACGCGGGGAAGGGCGGCCGAAGGATACACCACTCCGCCCGCAGGCGGGGGTAGGATGTAGCCGTACGCGCCCCCGGGCCCTGGCGTCCGATGCCGAATCGCCGCACGTTTCTCCGCACGCTTGCCTGCGCGGCGCCTGCGCCGCTCTGGGGCATCGGTCTTGCCCAGGATTCGGCCGCCGCCCCCCGAGCGAAGTACTGGGTGGCCGGCCCGTCGGGCGTCTCCTGCCAGCTCTGCGCCCGGCGCTGCACCATAGCGGCCGGCGCGCGCGGCCGGTGCCGGGCGCGCGAGAACGTCGGCGGCGAACTGCGGAGTCTCGTGTACGGCCGTCCGCTCGCCGTGCACCTCGATCCGATCGAGAAGAAGCCCTTCTATCACTTTCTCCCGGGCTCGACGGCGTACTCCTTCGGCACGTCCGGGTGCCCGCTTCGCTGCACCTTCTGCCAGAACTGGCAGCTCTCGCAATCGAGCCCCGGCGACTACGACGTCGCCTACCAGGCGCCGGACCAGATCGTCGGCGAGGCGGCCCGGCGCGCCGCGCCCGTCATCGCGTTCACCTACAACGAGCCGACGGTCTTCATCGAGTACGCGCTCGACATTGCGGCGGCGGCCCGCCGCAGCCACCTGCGCTCCGTCATGGTCAGCTGCGGCTTCATGAACGAGCGGCCGCTGGCCGACCTCTGTGGGGCCCTCGACGCGATCAAGATCGATCTCAAGGGGTTCAGCGACGACTTCTACCGCACCGTGTCGTCGGCCGCGCTCGCGCCGGTGCTCAGGAGCATCAAGCAGATTCGTGCGGCGGGCACTCACCTGGAGATCGTCAACCTTGTCGTGCCGACGCTGAACGACGCCGACCGCCTGATGCGCGGCCTCGTCGACTGGGTGATGGGCGAGCTGGGGCCGGACGTGCCGCTGCACTTCACGCGGTTCCACCCGGACTACCAGCTCCTCAACCTGCCGCCGACGCCGATCGCCACGCTCGAGCGCGCCCGCGCGATGGCCCTGGATCGCGGGCTCCGGTACGTCTACGTCGGCAACGTGCCGGGGCATCCGGGCAACCACACGTACTGCCCGGGCTGCAAGGCTGCCGTCATCAGGCGGCAGGACTTCTTCGTCGTCGAGTCGAATCTCAAGAACGGCCGGTGCAACGCGTGCGGCCGCAGCATCGCCGGCGTCTGGACGTGAGAGGATGACCGCCATGCGCACCACGTCGTTCGTCGCGCTCGCCACCGTCGTGGTTGGCTGCGCGGTTGCTGTGGCAGGGGCCGTGGGCCAGGCGGATCGTGCCGTCCGCAGTCCGGCGGTGGCGGGACAGTTCTACCCGGACGATGCGGGCAAGCTGCGCGCGGCCATCGAAGCGTTCATGCGCGACGCGCGGTCCGCGCGCGTCGAAGGTCCTGTGGCCGTCGTCGTGCCGCACGCCGGCTACATCTTCTCCGGGCAGATCGCCGCCGACGGCTACAAGCAGGTCGCCGGCCTCGCCGTCGACACGGTCGTCATTCTCGGCACCAACCACACGAGCGGCACGTTCCGCCGCATCTCCGTCTACCAGGGCGCGGGCTATCGGACACCGCTCGGCGTGGCCGCGGTCGATCGGCCGCTGGCGGACGCGCTCGTCACGGAAGGCGGTGCGGTATTCGACACGACGCTGCACGAGCGCGAGCACTCGGTCGAGGTGCAGGTGCCGTTCGTGCAGGTCGTCTTCCCGAACGCGAAGATCGTGCCCGTCGTCATCGGCTCGGCCGACCGCGCGCAGGCCAGCCGATTCGCCCGCGCGATCGCCTCGCTTGCGAAGAATCGTCGCGTGCTGATCGTGGCCAGTTCGGATCTGTCCCACTATCCGCCGCAGCGCGAAGCCGTCGGGATCGATCGGGCGACGCTCGAGGGCATCGCCGGCTTCGAGCCCGCGGCGATTGAGGACGCGTCGGCGGGGGTGGCGGCTCCGCGCGTGAGCGGGCTCGTGACGCGCGCGTGCGGACTCGCGCCGATTCTCGTGGCGATGGAGACCGCGAGGGCGCTCGGCGCCACCCGCGGCACCGTGGTGAGCTACGCGAACTCCGGGGACACCCCCGCTGGCGAGGCCGACCGCGTGGTCGGTTACGGAGCCGTCGTCTACGGGCGCGGCCCGAAGGGCATTGACGATGCCGCGGTCAGGCCGGTCGCCGCCGACGATCGCGGCGCCCTTGATGCCGGCGACAAACGCGTGCTGATCGACCTGGCCCGCGACACGATCACCCGGTACCTGCGCACCGACACGGTGCCGCTGCCGCGCGGCGGGTCGCCGAGGCTGCTGCGCGAGGCGGGCGTGTTCGTGACGGTGAAGAAGCACGGTCAACTGCGCGGCTGCATCGGCCGGATCCTGCCCGAAGGCACGCTCATCAGGCTCGTGTCGGCCATGGCCATCGAGTCGGCGTTCAAGGACCCGCGATTCCCCCCGGTGACCGCCCGCGAACTGGGCGATCTCGACATCGAAATCTCGGTGCTCACGCCGATGACGCCGGTTGCGGGCCCTGAGGCGATCGTCGTCGGCCGCGACGGCGTGCTGCTGCGCGTGGGCTCTGCGGGGGCCGTGTTCCTGCCGCAGGTCGCGACCGAGCAGGGCTGGACGCGTGTGCAGCTGCTCGACCATCTGGCCGAGAAAGCCGGTCTGCCCTCGTCGGCCTGGCGCGGCGCACAGGCGAAGCTGCAGACATTTCAGGCGATCGTCTTCAGCGAGTCGAGCGTGAAGTGATCCTGCTCGCGGCGGCCGGCCTCCTCTCCATGCTCGCGCAAGTCGTGATCCTGCGCGAACTGGTGGCCGCGCTGTTCGGCGTCGAACTTCTGTATGTGGTCGCCCTCGGGGCCTGGCTGGCCGGCACGGCCGCAGGCGCGCTGCTGGGACGCGGCGTGGCTGGGAGCCGCGCGGTCGTCGCCGTGGCGTTGTTCGCCCTCGGGGCGTTGACCCTCGCCGAACTCTGCTTCATCCGCACGGCTGGCGTGATCGTCGGCGCCGTTCCCGGCGCGTACCTGCCGTTTCCCGTTCAACTCGCGTGCGTCGTCGCGGCGACGATGCCGGCGTCGTTCGTCTGCGGGCTCCTGTTTCCGCCCTTGGTACGCCGGGCCGCAGTGGTCGGCGTGCCGCCCTCGCAGGCGTATGCCTGGGAATGCGCGGGCGCGGCGGCCGGCGGCCTGATGGTCACGGCGATGTTCTGGCTCGGACTGTCGACGTTGCAGGTGGCCGTGTTCACCGCTGCGACCGCCGGGATCGCCGGCCTGCGCGCGGTCGTGAGTCGTTCCGTGCCGTTTCTGATCGCGATGGCCGGCATCGGCGCCCTCGCGTCGGTCGTGGTGTTGGGGCCGGCCCGCGGGTGGGACGCGTCCCTGCTGCGGTGGCAGTACCCGGCGCTGGCGGCCGTCGAGGATACGCCGTATGCGCGCATCGTCGTGACACGCGCCGGGAATCAGCTGGCGGTCTTCGCGAACGGCGCGCTGGCGTTCGACACGGAAGGCACCAGCGCCGAGGCCTTCGCCGACCTGGCGGCGCTGCAACTGCCTCACCCGTCCCGGGCACTGGTGATCGGCGGCGGGATGGAAGGCGTGCCGGCCGCGTTGGCCGCGCACGGCCTCGCGTCCATCGACAACGTCGAGGTTGACGAGCGGGCAGACGCGCTGGTCCGCCGTATCCTGTCGCCGGCGGGCGGGCAGAAGCGAGCCGAACGGCCGGTCCGCGTGATCTTCGACGAGCCGCGGCGATTCCTCGAAGGCGCGCAGGCGTACGATCTCATCCTCGTCGCGATGCCCCCGCCGACGTCTGGCGAGACGAGCCGCTTCTATACGCAGGAGTTCTTCGCGGCCTGCCGCCGACATCTGCGCGCCGGCGGCGTGGTCGCGATCCGCCTGCCGGCGGCCGAGAACTTCTGGCCGCCGCCGCTCGTTCGACTCGTAGCGGCGGTGGTCCGGGCGCTCCAAACCGAGTTCCCCATCGTGTCGGTGATCCCCGGGGCCACGATGTATGCCTTCGGGTCGGTGGCAACGTTGCCGGATTCCGCCGAACCGCTCGTGCAGCGGCTCTACGAGCGCCGGCTGAATCCGAGACTGATGACGCCGCCGTACCTGCGCTACCTCTATGGCAACGACCGACGGACCGAAGTGCGCGGTGTCTTGACGCTCCTGGCAAGAGGCGGCGTGAACCGCGATGCCGCGCCGGTGTCGTACGGCTACGCCGCGATGCTGTGGCTGTCGAAGTTCTATCCGCGGGTGGCCGTCGGCGTCGGCTCCACTGCGGCCCCCGGAGTACGCACCGGAATCGCCGTCTGCCTCGCCTTGGTCGCGGCCGCGTTGTGGTGGGGAAGCCGGACGCGCGCACGGGCGTCTGTCACCGTGATGCTCGTCGTCAGCGCGGCGACGATGGCGCTCGAGACGGTGGCGCTTCTGCGCTACCAGGTGGCGAACGGGGTGATGTTCGTCAACGTCGGCGGGCTGCTGACCTGCTTCATGGCCGGCCTGGGCCTCGGATCGTGGGGAGGCGGGTTGCCTGCCGTGCGCCGGCGTCTCGCCGCCAGGCCGTGGATGATGGCGGCCGCGGTGCTCGTGGCGGCCGGCGGCGTTCTGCTGATGACGCGGTGGCCGGCGCTGGCGGGCATCGCCGGCACGGGCGTGCTGCTCGCGACCACCGGCGGCGTCGCCGGGGCGGCGTTTGCCGCGATGGCACACGAACGGCCCGGTGAATCGTCCCGGGCCGTTGGATCCCTCTATGCGGCCGATGTCGCGGGCGGCGCGGTCGGAGCCTGGCTGGCCCCGCTCGTGCTCGTCCCGGCGTTCGGCCTCGACGGCACCGCCGCGCTGGCAGCCGTCGCCGCCTTCGCGTTGGTGCCGCTTTGTCTTACTCTCTCCTCCCGCCGATGACCACGCGCCGGCCGTCGTAGACGGGCGTCAGGGTGCCCTTCTGCCGGACGTAGTCGGTGAGGACGTCGAGGCGGAGCTTGCCGGTGTTCTCCTGGCTGATGCCCTTCAGCGCGAACCCTGCGAAATAGGAATTGGTCGCGCCCGAATAGACGCGCTCGTCTTCGATCGGCTTCCCGCCGATCGTCGCCTCGATCAGCTGGCCATTCGTCACGCGGAAGCGGATGCCCGACACATACGGCGTGTAGCGGGCCAGGATGTCCTTGATCTGCTTGCCGGTCGCCTTGAAGAGGATCACCTTGTTGTCGAACGGGTCCAGGGTGACCAGGTCCGCCCTGGTGATGTCGCCCGCCACCAGCGGCGCCCGGACGCCGCCCGAGTTCTCCATCTCGACGTCGACATTGTAGGTGTCGCGCACCGCGTCGGCGACCAGGTTGTAGGGCGCGGCATCGTCGCCGCGGCTGCTGAAGTCACCAGTGGCCTTGCCCACCACCTCGCCGAACCTCGGAGCGATCGGCAGCCAGAACTTGTCGACGACGGCCGCGACGGACGGCTCGGCGGCGATCTCCTTCGTGATCGGGATCAGCCTCTCGCGGTACCGATCGACGCGCCATGCGCCCTTCGCATCCTTCGCGAAGAGCAGATCCAGCCGGCCGAGTTCACCGCCCCACTGGAATGCCTGCACGATGATCGTGCCGTCGACGTCGTCCTGCTTCAGGTCGTCGCCCCGCCAGACGAACTCACCGATGGGCAGGCGCGAGTGCGAGTGGCCTCCGATAATGACGTCGATGCCGGCCACCTCGGCCGCCAGAGTCTTGTCCACGTCCTCGCCGCAGTGCGACAGCAGGATGACGATGTCAGCCTGCTTCCGCAGGGTCTCGACGATGCCTTTTGCGGTCGCGATCGGGTCGAGCACATCCACGCCTTCCTTGGCGGCGGGATAGGTGCCGGATTCCTTGGTGAGGAGGCCGAACAGGCCGATTCGCACCGCGCCGACCTTTTCGATGCGGTACACCTGGCCAAGCGGCTTCTGCGAGGCGCGGTCGACGGCGTTGGCCAGCACTATCGGCGGCTTCGTCAGGCGGATGAGCTTCTGCAGCTGCGCCAGCGTGTTGTTGAACTCGTGATTGCCCAAGGTGACGAAGTCGTACCCCATGGCGTTCATGGCCGCAACGTCCGCCTCGCCCTTGTACTCGGTCGAGAACGGCGTCCCGTCGTTGTAGTCGCCGATGTCCACCAGCCACACCGGGATGCCGCGCCCCTTCTGCTGGGTGCGGATCTGCTGCGCCAGCGTCGCGCGCCGCGCGATGCCGCCGATGTCGGTGCGGACCTTCAACTGCTCGAGGTCCGACCCGGCCGGCACCAGCGTCGGGTAGCTGAACGGCAGCAGGTGGCCGTGGGTGTCATTGGAATGGAGGATGGTCAGCTGGGCGGTGGTGGCCTGAGCCACGGCCAGCGCCGGCACAATCAGAACAAGCAGACACGCCGCAATGAAGAGTCGTCGAGTCACGCGTCACCTCAATCGGAGATTGGAACACGAAAATCAGGGACAGGTACAATTTCTCACCAAAATGAGAAATTGTACCTGTCCCTAATTATCAGGGTGCGGCGATCCGCAGGGCCAGCATTGTCGCATCGTCGTAGGGCTCGGCCGTGCCGCGGAACTCGAGAATCGCGGCTTCGACCGTGGCAAGGACCTCGTTGACGGTTCCGGTCGACGCCCGGACGAGCGCGGCCTCCAGGCGGTCGGCGTCGAACATGTCGCCGGCCTCGTTGAAGACCTCGACCGTGCCGTCGGTGTACAGGAACAGCAGCTCGCCGGCACCGACCTCGATCGTGCGTTCCTCGTACGGATACCCCGGCATCAGGCCCACCGGAAACCCGCTCGCTCCCATCCGTTCGAGGCGGCCGCCGGGTCTCAGCAGGAACTGCGGGTTGTGCCCGGCATTCACGTAGCGCAGCGTGCGACGAGCCGGGTCCAGAATCCCCACGAACAAGGTGAGATACACCTCGGACGGCGTGTTGGCCGCCACTTCCAGATCCAGCTGGGCGACCAGGTGGGGGAGATCGCCATCCAGAGGCAGGCGCGCGCGCAGCGTCGCCTGCACATTGGCCATCAGCAGCGCGGCGCCAACGCCCTTGCCCGACACGTCGCCCACCAGCAGGGCGATCGTGCCGTCCTGCAGGGCAAAGTAGTTGAAGAAGTCGCCGCCCACTTCGCGGGCCGGGACCGACACGCCCGCCACTTCGGTCAGACCGACCTTGAGCAGCCCGTGCGGCAGCATCTCGTTCTGAATCTGGCGGGACAGCTCGAGTTCCCGCCGCAGCCGCTCCTGGCGCACGAGCATCTGCTCGTGCGATTCCAGTTCGGCGGCCATGGCGTTGAAGGCCGTGGCCAGGTCGCCGATCTCGTCGCGCGACTCGACGGGCACGCGCGTGCCGCGTTCGCCGCGCGCCAGACGATGGACCCCGTCGGTGAGCGACTTGACGTGGCGCGTCAGGCGCGAGGCGAGCGGCACCATGACGACAAACGCCGCGGCGATCAGCAGCAGGCCGACCGCGAGGTTTGACAGCAGGACCCGGCGCATGTCGCGCAGCGAGTCGCGCATCGGCCGCGCGAGCCCGAACACGATGCCCGACGCGTCGCGACGCGTCACCACGAGCCAGTCGCCGACCGTCTCGGTGCTCGACGCCTGGCGCGACGCCAGCGACGTGAAGTCGAGATTGAGCGCCTTGATCGTCTTGTCGGCCGCCTCATCGACGGTATGAACGGATCCGGACGGTGCGAGCACGAACGGAATCTCGCCGCGGTCACGGCGGGCCAGTGAGAGCACCGTCTCGATCAGGCGCCGCTGATCGACGCTCGCGTTGATCTCGCCGATGACCTCGCCGTTTCGCTCCACCGCGAACTTCAGCGACTCCCCGCGCGCCAGGGCCGTCATGTGCGCCTGGCGTGCCTGCCGCCGGCGCTCCTGATCCGCCTGCGGCACCGCCCGCGCGGCTCCCCGTCCCTGGGCCGCCGCGCGCTCGGCCGTGTCGGTGGCGGCCTGGATGGTGGCCGCGCTGATCTCCACATCGCTCCGCAGGCGCAACTGCGCCTCCCGGTCCGCCTGCCGCTGGAGGGCGACCCGCCAGGCGGTCAACTCCGACGGATCGAGCGCCTCGAAGACCCGCGCCGGCTCGGTGCCGGCTTCCCCCGCGCCTTCGGCGAATTCGATAACGATGCGAGGCATGCCCGGCGCGACGACGGGCACGCCGCGCACCGCCGTCCGGGGGGCGGCTCCGGTCCGTTGGCCAGGCGGCATCGGCGGCCGCGGCCTCGGTCCTCCCGGTCCGAACCCCTCGGGTGGCGGCAGCATCGGCGAGCTGCCGTCCGCCGTCCGCCGGCCCCGGCCGTCCCCGCGCATCCCGCTTCGGCCGCCGCGGCCCGACCTCTCCGCGCCCGGGTCGGGTACCGGCCCGGGCGGTGGGCCAGACGGCGGGACTGACACCTCGTCGACACCCTTCGATGAGAACTCGAGGCGCTGAACGAGAGGGGCTGCCTCGGCCAGCATCATCGTCGCCACGGTAC
>Ga0315290_10003036_pt1 | contig 11983 bp, 9 predicted proteins | sample YL17G12_0_MG_FD_203627 | JGI IMG/M metagenome (GOLD analysis project Ga0315290, IMG submission 203627) | Sediment microbial communities from Yellowstone Lake, YNP, Wyoming, USA - YL17G12_0 | ecosystem: Environmental > Aquatic > Freshwater > Lake > Sediment | place: USA: Wyoming | collected...
CGACGAGCAGCGAGCCTCCGGTGGCGCCGGCCGCGACGAGGATCAGCGCCGAGGTCGAGCTGTAGCCGGTGGCGAGCGCGGCGCCCACCTGGAGGGTGGTGGCGACAATATTGGCGCCGGCGAAGATCCAGAACACGTCGAGCGCGCGCTGGGTCCGTGCGCTGGAGGGAATCTGGCCGATATCCGCCGGATTCATGTTGGCAGCAACACCCTGTTCCTGGTCTGCAGTGCGATCGGTGAAAGGGTAGCGTCGAATCGGCCGAACGGCAAATGGAGAATCGGTGACCAGAGGCGGGCTGTCCCGCTCCCTCGGAGGTGACGTCCGCTGGAACTACGGGGTCCGACCCACGACAAACTTGTTGGAGATGTCGAGCATCAACTGGTTGAGCGACGACAGATCCTTGGTTTCGAGGAGCAACACGACGAGGGTGCGCAAGAAGGGATCCTGGCGGTCGCTCACGCGAGACAGTTTGCCGGTGTCTCGATCCCAATACAGAGCAATCACGGGCGGTCGGGCCGGGTTTGTCACCCAGGCGCGCACGGCGGCCCTCGTGTACGGCTCCCACAGGAAGTCCGAGCAGCAGTGGGTCGACGAATTCGAAACGACCGACACCCGGCTCGCGAGATCTTCGCGTACGAACGGCGGGCGCACCGCAAGCGGCAGTGCGAACGCCCAACTCCGAGGCGGAACATCGGCGATGATCAGCGTCCCCGGTGCGGCCACCATGGCCTCGCGTTCGATATCGGCGACGGCCTTTCGCGAAACTTCTGATCGGACGCCCCAGAGCCGGACTTCCTGGCGCAACTGCATCCCGTAGGCCACGAGAACCGCGCCCGCAAGCACGATGCCCAGTCGCCTCAGCAGCCGGCGGGATCCCGCATGCCAGAAGACCTCGAGCGCTGCACCGAGGGTCAGCGCCCATCCGACCGACGCCAGATAGGTATGACGAGGAGACGTGTAACTGGTGACAAGGGTCGGCGCGACGTTCAGGGCCACCCACACGACCAGAAAATACGCGACCGGCCGGACGAGCGCCAGGCTCCTGCGCCCCCGGAACAGGATCGCGATCAACCCGACGGCGGCGGCCCCCGCACCGACGCGGGCCGCCGCGGCGAGTGCGGAGATCTTCAGGCCGGGCTCGCCGAACGCCACTCGTCTGAGGAGGTTTGAGACGTTCTCCAGAAACCAGCGGAACTGATCGCCGCTCAGCACGCTCTCGCGTGCGACCTCCCCAAAGAGCCTGTAGCGCAGGAACAGGTATCCGGCGGTGAGGAGCACGAATGGAACGTAGGGACGAAGCCAGGCCCAGGACGGACGCACCGCACGGCGCGTGACGATGGCATCGTACAGCACGAGTGCGGGCAGCAGCGTCACGGTGGTTTGCTTCGTGAACAGCGCGACGAAGTACGCCGTCACCGACCAGGCATAGGTGGACGCGCGGGGACGAGCGCGCCAGCGGGCAAAGAGCAGGAATGACGCGAGGTAGAAGCACGCGGGCATGGAATCGACCCGCCCCGTGATCCAGGCGACCGATTCGGCCTGCATCGGCAGCACGGCGAACACGAGCGCCGCGAACGCGGCGGGGCCAAGCGACAGCCCCGCCACCGCTTCGGCGACGCCGAACACCAGCAGCGCGTTGACCGCGTGAAAGGCGATGTTGATCACGTGGTTCGCGACCGGTGATGTCGCGCCCCACAGCGCCGACACCTGATAAGTGACGGCGGGGAAGGGACGGATCTCGTCGGGCGTGTAGCCCCAGATGTTGTCCGTCCACGGGCTCACGAACCAGCGCGGAAAGTAGCCGGCCGGTTTCGTGGCCAGCAGCCCGACGACGCCGAAATCGTCCTGAACGAAGTAATTGTCGAGCGTCGGCAAGTACGGCAGCACGGCGGCCATCACGACGAGGAGGAGGGCGAGCCGCCGTTGAGGCATCAGGTGACCCGATACCTGAAGACGAGCCCGATCATCCGGACGCCGGTGACCAGCGTGCCCTTCAGCGTGCCGGTGATCTTCGATTGCCCGACGCGTCCACGGTAGTTCACCGGCACTTCGATCACCCGCAGTTTACGCCGCAGTGCGAGGATGACCATCTCCGGCAGGAAGTGCGATCCGCCGACCGTGAACTCGTCGCGGATCTGTTCGAGCGCGGCGCGGTGAATCAGCCGGAGCGTGCACCCGCAATCGGTCAGCGACGGACCGTCGTGGAGAACCTGGATGAGTTTCGCGACAGCCCAGTTGCCGACGCGCAGGAACCATCCCATGTTGGCCTGCTCCCAAATCAGCTCGCGCGTCGTGCGCGTGCCGCACACCATGTCGAAATCGTCCGAGTAGGCGAGCAACTTCAGCACGTCGCGCCCGACGAACGTCCCGTCCGGTTCTGCGAGGATCACCAGATCGCCGGTCGCTTCGCGCAGGCCGCGGCGAAGCGCGTAGCCGTATCCCTGTGAGGGTTCGGTCACAACCCGCGCGGACGTTGCGGCGGCTTGTTCAACGGTCCGATCGCGCGAGTTATTGTCGACGACAATGACCTCGTCGACGACGCCCGGCACGAAGAAATCGTCGACGGCCATGCGGATGTGCAGTTCTTCGTTGTACGCCGGCAAGACGACGGTGACCCGCCTGTTACCGTACATGCCCAGGCTCTTTCTGCGCGATGACCAGCATCTGACCTGCCGCTGGCTTGAATGGCGACAGCAGATAGGTCCTTACGAGCCAGCTCACGATCGGGACTGGTGAGCCTCCGAGCGAGTAAGGAAGGAACCGGGGCCTGACCTCCATGATGCGGAAACCGGCCGCGCGCAGCAGCGCCGGAAGCGAGACGTCGGTGAAGATCGCCCGGTGCGTATAGTCGTCGAAGTAGTGGCGCCAGGCGTACCGGAAGTTCGGCTGGATGAGGACGAACCGGCCTCCGGGTCTGAGAATCCTCCCGACGTCTCCCACGAGCGATGCGGCGTCGTCCGGGCAGAAGTGCTCCAGCAGATTCGACGCGAGCACGACGTCGAACGATCCTTCGCCCAGCGACGCCACGGCCTCTCTGACATCCAGCGTCATCGTCTCAACGCCCGGGGCGGCGTGCTGCGGCAGCTGGCTCCACAGGTCGACGGCGACGCGGCGGGCTGCGTGCACGTGATTGATCCAGTCGCAGTACCCGGCTCCGAGCTCGAGGACGTGGGAGTCGGGGGGCACGTTGGCCGCCAGATGCTGGGCGACGACCTTCCACACCGTCGCGCGCCGGGGATCTTCGGTGAGGTGGGCGACGTGATAGGAGACCATCAGTCGCGCCATGCCTCAGGCAGGTTCCTGGTGATTTCGATGTCCCTGAAGGGCAAACTGGTGCGGGCGCCGTGCTGGCGCACCCACGCGGCCGTGCGCGCGAGCCCGTGGCCGAGCGACGTTCCCGGCCGGCCACCGAACACGCGGCGCACCTTCTCATGTGCCGCGTGGACGTGCTGCACTTCGTGGCGGGGAGCCAGATGCACGACCGTGGGCGCGGCGCCCATCGCCCCGGCCACCTCGCCGGCGAGCTCGTTCAGCGAATACGGCTCATCCGCCCCGACGTTGAAGACCTGGTTCCTCGCCTCGGAAACCTCGACCGCCTCGGCCATCAGCCGCACAACGTCGTCGACGTAGCTGAACGCCCGGGTCTGTGTGCCGTCGCCGAAGATCGTCATCGGCCGGCCTTGCAGGACCTGATTCATGAAGATGCCGACGACGTTCCGGTAGCGATCGCCGATATTCTGCCGCGGTCCGAACACGTTGTGCGGGCGGAAGATCACGTAGTCGAGCCCGAACATCTCGTGGCACGACCGCAGATCGAGTTCGACGGCGTACTTGGCGATCCCGTACGGATCAAGAGGCGCCGGGAGCATCTCTTCCGTCACCGGCAGCGTGGAACTGTCACCGTACACCGCGATCGACGACGTGAAGACGAATGTGCGGACACCGGTATTGACCGAGGCGTTCAGCACATTGATGCTGCCGACGACGTTGTTCGTGTAGTTGAAGCGCCTGATGAAGTGGCTCAGGCCCTCCGCCGCGTAGGCGGCGAGGTGGTAGACATGCGTGAAGCGGGCTGCAGCAAACACCGCATCCACCAGCGAGGCGTCGGTGACGCTGCCGCGGACGAAGTGCGCGGCCGAAGGCACGTGTTCGCGGAATCCGCCGCTCAAGTCGTCGAGCACGGTGACCTCGTGGCCGCGCTCGATGAGGGCGTCCGCCACGTGGGAGCCAAGGAACCCGGCTCCGCCAGTTACCAGTACTCGGCTCATCGAGTGACGGATCTTATCACGAGGCCGGCGGGCCCCAAGGCGAACGATCTCCGAATGATCTCCGGCCTGGGCGTTTCGGGCAGGGCGGCTTGCCGTGGACCGGCGCTTCGAGTGAGAATCGGAAGAGAGAACAGACTGCGCGCCCGCACGATGCCAGGTTCGCACGACGTTCAGCCGAGAAGGAGACTTCAGATGACGCTCAGGAACATGTTGGCTCTCGCCGTGGCGTTCTCGTTTGCCGTCGTCGTGGGATCGGCTCAGGCGCCCAGCGCGCCGGCCAAGCCGAGCCAGGAACAGAAGCAGGTCCAGAAGGTGAAGCTGTCGTTCGACGACAAGGGCTACGTCGTGACGCCGTCGACGCTCACCAAAGGCGTGCCCGTCGAGATGGACGTGGATCTGGAGACGGTCAAGGGGTGCATGCGGACCGTGGTGATCGCGTCGTTGAACGTGAAGAAGACGGTGAAGACCGGAGATACGCTGATTGCGTTCACGCCGGACAAGGCCGGGAACGTGCCGGTGATTTGCGGCATGAACATGGGGAAGGGCGCATTCACGGTCGTCGATCCGAAGTGACCCGAGGCCGGCGCCGCCCGGGGACGCGCTAGCCCTGCGGGGCAGGCGCCTGGCGCCGAGATACCGGGTTCTCGATGCCGAGTGTCTTCATCTTGTAGTTGATGACGCGCGCGCTGACGTGGAGCAGATCCCCGGCATCCCGCTGGACCCAGTTGCACATCCGAAGCGCCTCGGTCACCGCCTGCCGCTCGATGTCTTCGAGCGCGACGCCGGTTGGCGGGATCCGCACGACGGGAGTGGCCCCGGGGTCGCCGCCGACCGCGATGGTCTCGCCGAGCCGCAGGTCCTCCACCGTGATGACGGGACCCTCGGTCAGCAGCACGGCCCGCTCAATGGCGTTCTCGAGTTCGCGGATGTTGCCCGGCCAGTTGTAGCGCGCCAGGATCTTCTGGGCGTCGGGCGCGACGCCATCGATCTTCCTCTTGAGTTCTCCGGTGAACTTCCGCACGAACGCCGCGGTCAGGGCCACAATGTCGTCCTTGCGATCGCGCAGCGGCGGGATCTCCACCGACACGACATTGAGCCGGTAGAACAGGTCCTCGCGGAACTGGCCTGACGCCACCATCGCGGGCAGGTTGCGGTTGGTCGCCGCGATCAGGCGGACATCCACCTTGAGCGTCCGCGTGCCGCCCAGTCGCTCGAACTCATGCTCCTGGAGCACCCGCAGAATCTTCGCCTGCGTGTTCGGGCTCATGTCGCCCACTTCGTCGAGGAACATCGTGCCGCCGTCGGCCTGTTCGAAGCGGCCGACGCGCTGTTTGTCGGCGCCGGTGAACGCGCCCTTCTCATGGCCGAACAGTTCCGATTCGAGCAGGTTCTCCTGCAGCGCCGCGCAGTTCACCTTGACGAAGTTCCGGTTCGCGCGCAGCGAGTTGTGGTGGATCGCGCCCGCGATTAGCTCCTTGCCGGTTCCCGTCTCGCCGCGAATCAGGATCGTCGTGTTGCTCTTGGCGACCTTGCGGACAATCCCGAGCACCTTCTGGAGCGCGCCGGAACTGCCCACGATGGCGTCGAACTGGTAGATGTCGTTCTGCGTGTGACGGAGGTAGTCAAGTTCGTGGCACAACCGGCGCATCTCCATCGCCTTCTCGATCTTGAGCTCCATCTCCTCGACCTCGAACGGCTTCTGCACGTAGTCGAAGGCGCCGATCTTCATCGCCTCAACCGCGGTACCGACCGATCCGAACGCGGTCATCAGGATGACGGCCGACGTCGGGTGCAGCGCCTTCGCCGTGCGCAGCACATCGAGGCCGTCGCTGCCGCCCATCTTGAGGTCGCTCAACACGACGTCGAACTGGGTCTCGTGCAACCGCTCGATGGCGGCATTCCCGTTGGATGCTTCGTCCACTTCGTGGCCCGCTTCGACCAGCGCGCGGGCCAACCCTCGGCGCAGGGCGTCGTGGTCTTCGGCAATCAGAATTCGACCCATGACTGTCTCGCTTTCCTAGAACACCAGTTGTCCGGGCGTGCCCACCGGCAGCGTCACCGTGAAGGTCGTCCCGGCTCCGGGCGCGCTCACCACGTCGATCCGCCCATCGTGCGCATCGACGATCTTGCGGACGATGGCCAGGCCCAGGCCCGAGCCCTGGTGCTTGGTCGTGAAAAACGGATTGAAGATGCGCTCCGCTATGTCGGCCGGAATCCCAGGGCCGTCATCCTCCACAATGACGACGACCTCGCGCGGGTGCGTCTGGTCGTACCCAGGCCGCTCGCGCGCATCGACGCGGATGCTCCCGCGGCCGTCGAGCGCTTCGAGCGCGTTGATGATCAGGTTGGTGACCACCTGGCAGAGTTGATGGTGATCCCCGACAAGCTGCGGCAGCGCCACCGGGACGTTGACTTCGAGCCGGGTGCCGCGGCGGGCGAACTTGCCCTCGGCCAGCGTGATCGCGTCCTGTACCACCCGATCGATCGACGTGTGATCCACCTCCAGCCTGATCGGCCGGACGAAATCGAGCACCTCGAGCACGATCGCATTAGCCATCTTGGCTTCGCTGATGATGTCACCCAGCATGCCCTGCAAATCCGCGCGATCGGCCACCTGCCGCCTGAGCAATCCCGCCATCACCTCGATGCTGGCCAGCGGGTTCTTCACCTCGTGCGCGATCATCGCGGCCATCTCGCCCAGCGCGGCGAGCCGATCGCGAAGCCGCTCGCGTTCCTCGGCCTGTTCAACCAGCGTCAGATCCTTGAAGAACAGGGCCGCGCCGTACACCCGCGCCCGATCGTCCCGGATGAGCGACACGGTGTAGCCGATGACCGTACCGGTGGGCTTGAGCCGAAGTTCAGCCCGGTTGGGCAGATGGCTCAGGTCGAACACGCTGGCAAAGACGCGAAGCAGATCGGGATGGTCGCGGAGCAGATCGGTGAAGTGGCGGCCGACATCGCCCGCGGTCTCGGGCACACCGAGTATGCGGTACGCTTCTTCATTGATGGTCGTGATGGCGCCGTCCCGCGAGATCGCCATCACGCCGTTGCGCATGCTGGCGATCAGATCGCGAAAGAAGCGATTGTCGATCGGCTTGATCATGAGGTTTTTCCCTACCCTGGCCCGCGACCAGAGAGGTTGTGCAATAGCAGAATTGTAGTCCGCTTTCAGTTTTGTCATCAGTCGCCAGGCCACCCCGGAGCAATCGCCGTGAAATACGGCGAATTTGGTGATCCGGCCCAATGCCGGATCACCATCTCGTCTGGGAAGAGCAAGGAGAATGCCCGTCAGTCCCTCTTGTCGAAGGGCACGAGCACGATGGGGGGGACGCCAGCGGTACCGACAGCCCTATTGAACTCGGCGAGTTCTGCCACACACACCTGTTGAAGCCGTTCGGTCACATCCGTGAGCTGACGCTTGAGGTCGGTGTAGCGCGCCAGAATGCCGGCGGTGGGCCTGGCGTCGGCCGTGTCGGCGACACCGGCAAGACCCGCAAACTGGAAGTCAAGCTTCGGCAGGTAGTTCAGGGAATCCTGACTGGTTTTCAAGTTCGGATTGTAGAGTTCGTCTGCAAGCGCGGTCAACTTCTCCAGCAACGTGTCCGCGCTGGCCTTCAGGGCCTGGCCCTTTCCGATCGTCTCGGCCCGTTTCATCAGGCCAGTGGTCTGCGCCTTGACGTCCTTGATGCGCCTGATCGCGTTGTGGATCCACGCGAGATCGTCACGTACCGTCCTGAGGAAATCCGCCTGCGCTGCCAGATCAGCGGCCGGGACGCTGACCGCCGGGTTCGGCCGCACCTCGAAAGCCGCCTCGGCTCTGTCCTGCCCGACACTCAGCTTCACGGTGTATCGCCCGGGGGTGATGCGAATGCCCTGCGGCGGAAAATCCCCGTACGTATACCGCGGGACGACGAGGCTCGTCACCGTCTGACGCAGGTCCCAGACGAAGCGATTCACGCCCGCCACCGGCTCGATCGGCTTCTCCTCGTCTTCGTCCTCGTCACCCTTCTCCTTCAGGTCGTCGTCGCCCGGCGTCGCCACGCTTGAGACGGTACGCAGGATGGTGCTGCCGTCAAGGAATTCAATCGTCACCGGGACGTCGGCTTTCGGTTTCTCCTTCAACCAGAAGTTCACGATCACGCCGCTGGGCCTGTTCTTGCCGGCGTCGGTCGGCGTGCCCACATCGCCCGGAAGCCGGAAGGCCGGCCGCGGCCCAAACAGGCGGACTGGCGCCTGCCGGATGTCCGGCTGCCACTGCCGCAGCGCCGTCAGGTCGTCGAGAATCCAGAACGCCCGTCCCTCCGTGCCCACGACCAGATCCTCGTGCTTCACGGCCAGGTCGGTGACCGGCACCACCGGCAGGTTCCGCTGGAAGGGCTGCCAGTTCGCACCGTCGTCGAAGGAGATGTACAAGCCCGTCTCGGTGCCGGCGTACAGGAGTCCCTTTCGCGCGTTGTCTTCGCGCACCACTCGCGCGAATGTCGTATCGGGAATGCCCGTGACGATCTTGGTCCACGTCGTGCCGTAGTCGCTGGTCTTGTAGATGTACGGACGCAGATCGTCGTGCTGATTCATCATGGCCGCCACGTAGGCGGTCGCCTTGTCGTGCGGCGACACCTCGATGGCGTTGATCCGGATCCACTCGGGCATGCCCTTGGGCGTGACGTTGGTCCACGTCTTGCCCGCGTCGCGCGTGAGCTGAACGAGCCCGTCGTCGGTACCCGCCCAGATGGTGCCGGCCTCGTGCGGAGATTCGACGACGTAGAAGATCGTGTTGTAGGTTTCGACGCCCGTAAATTCGTGCGCGATCGGGCCGCCGCTGTAGTCCTGCTTCGTCTTGTCGTTGCGGGTCAGGTCGGGGCTGATTTCTTCCCACGACTGCCCGCCGTCGCGTGATCGGAGCAGGATCTGCGCGGCGTGGTAGAGCGTGTCCGGATCGTGCGGCGACAGCAGGATCGGGGCCGTCCACTGGAAGCGGTACTTCAGGTCGCGCGCCGCGCGTCCATCGATCACCTGCGGGTACGCGACGATTTCGCGCGCCTCCCCGGTCTTGTGGTCGTAGCGCGTGATGGACCCGCCGTAGCCGCCGGCAAAGACAATGTCCGGATTGCGCGGGTCGGGGGCAATCCAGCCCGATTCGCCTCCGCCCACGTCGTGCCAATGGGTGGCGGTGATGCTCGAATCGCGCACGCCGCTCGGGATCGCGATGCTCGTATTGTCCTGCTGCGATCCATAGACCCAGTACGGGAACCGCGAATCGGTGGTGACTCGGTAGATCTGGGCCGTCGGCTGATTGTCCTCGGTCGACCACGACTGGCCGCCGTTCACCGTGATCTCGGCGCCGCCATCGTCGCCGAGAATCATCCGTGCGGGGTTGTCGGGATCGATCCACAGGTCGTGTGTGTCGCCGTGACGCACGCGGATGCTAGAAAACGACTTTCCGCCGTCGATTGACTTGAGAAACTGGATGTTCGGAGCGTAGACGACATCCTGGTTGGCCGGATCGGCGAAGACACCCGAGTAGTACCAGGCCCGCTGGCGGATCCGGTGGGAGCCGTTGACCAGCGTCCACTTGTCCCCGCCGTCGTCGCTCCGATACAAGCCGCCCTTTTCCGCTTCGACCATCGCCCAGACGCGCGAGGGCCGCGAGTGGGAAACCGTGACCGTCACCTTGCCGACAAGGCCTTCGGGAAGTCCGGTGGTGAGCTTCTTCCAGGTGTCGCCGCCGTCGATGGACTTGTAGAGTCCGCCCCCAGGGCCGCCGCTCTGCATGGTCCAGGCTTTCCGGTAGACCTGCCAGAACGCGGCATAGAGGATGCGCGGGTTGGTCGGATCCATCACCAGATCGGACGCGCCGGTCTTGTCGTCGACAAACAGCACGTGCTTCCACGTCTTCCCGCCATCGAGCGTGCGGAAGATCCCGCGCGCCTGGTTCGGGCCCCAGATGTGGCCCTGGGCCGCGACGTACGCGATGTCCGGATTCTGCGGGTTGATCCGGACTCGTGCGATCTGTCTCGTATCGGCGAGCCCGACGCTGGTCCACGTGGCGCCGGCATCGGTCGACTTGTAGACGCCATCGCCATGCGAACTCGTGCTGCCTCGAATCGCGGTCTCCCCCATGCCGACATACAACACGTTGGGATCGGAGTCGGCCACCGCAATGGCGCCGACCGAACCCGTCTTGAAATACTTGTCGGAAACGTTCGCCCACGTCGCGCCGCCGTCGGTCGTCTTCCAGACGCCGCTGCCCGTGCCGCCGAAGTAGTAGAGGAGCGGTTTCCCGCGCACGCCCGTCACGGCGACCGAGCGACCACCACGGAACGGCCCGATGTTCCGAAACTCGAGGCCTGGAAACAGATCGGAGAACGAGGGCGGTTTCGGCGCCGCCGTCTCGGCGCCCTTTGCCGGCGAGGCGACGGTGCCGGCGGGGGTCGGCTGCGCGTTGGTGGCTGGCTGCGCCTTGGCGGGCAACTTGGTCTTGGCCGGGAGGACCTGTGCGTTCGCGGGCGCCTGGGCCGCTGGTGGAGCCTGAGCGAGCACCGTCCACGACGCAATCACCAGCAGGGCAGCAACGGTTGGAACGCGGACACTCGGCACGATTCACCTCCGCTCGATCGACAGGATCAGCACGACGCAGAATAGCACGCGAGACGACGCCGGCTGATCACCATTGCCATGGTCACCAGGAACTCGGCGTCCGGACGCGGCTCGACCTCATCAACCCGCTTGGCAGGGACCCACGAAGAAAGGTCTGGCCGGAGCGGCCCTCAGGGGGAGCCGCTCCGGCCAGACCCTTCCGTGCCCTTCAGTTTCCCCGTCCCGCCTGTTGAACGCTACGCGCCGTTGCCTGGCGTCGAGCCGTCGCTACTTGTCCTTGGAAGAAGCGGTCGGGGGAAGGAAGTTCGCCATCGCCCACACTTCGTGGCGGTACTCGAAACAGTCGAACGCGAGGCGCCGGCCGTCGGGGTGGATATCCAGCACGCTCCACAAATGGCCAAACGTCGCGGTTTGGGGCCGGCAGAGCTCGCGGGCCTGCCCACCGCCCGCCGGAACATGAAACACGGCGTCCCCTTTTCCCCCCTCGCGCACGGTATTGGTGAAGAGCAGAGACTGTCCATCGGGTGTCCAGGCAATCGTGGGATACCGTCTGAGTTCTCCGCCTTTGAACACTTCCCTCTGCTCTCCGCCGTCGGCGGGAATGATCAAGATGCGGTGAACAAATGTCATCGGCGAGCGCTTGATTTCCCAGATCGCCAGGGCCAGGTGCCGGCCATCAGGCGAGATGGCGAAGTTGAGGCTCTGCGCGTTGCTGGCATTCTCCATTCCGAAAAGCTCCTTCTCGCGGCCTGACGCCATGTCTCTGCTCATGAGGCTCGACTTTCTCGAATCAGGATGGTGGAGTATGTAGAACAAGGTCCTGCCATCCCGAGTAGATTGAGCGATACCCAACATGGCGGACGCACTCTGAACGAGAGCCACGCGTTCACCCGTGCTCGAATCTATCCTGTAGATAACCTGAGGCGACTTTGGTTTGAAGGTCGAGGCAAGTAAGTGCTTGCCATCGGGGGACCACCGCAGAGTGAGGAAGTGTGGCAGCTTCGGATCGATCACTCTGTCCTGCCCAGTTTCCATATTTCGAATGCAGATGGTCTGAGAGTCGTCAGGCTTCTGGATGCCATACGCCAGGTGCCGGCCGTCAGGCGACCACGCAGGG
>Ga0315290_10003039_pt1 | contig 11973 bp, 17 predicted proteins | sample YL17G12_0_MG_FD_203627 | JGI IMG/M metagenome (GOLD analysis project Ga0315290, IMG submission 203627) | Sediment microbial communities from Yellowstone Lake, YNP, Wyoming, USA - YL17G12_0 | ecosystem: Environmental > Aquatic > Freshwater > Lake > Sediment | place: USA: Wyoming | collected...
AAAAGCCTGAAGGTGGTCAGCGATGCAACGGTGAAACTGCATGTCGAGAGGCGGGATGGTGAATATGTCTTGCATGAGGCAAACAAGGCCTCGATGTCCAAGTATTACAACAAGTACGATTTCCTCCTGGACTTCCCCTGGTTTCGTAGACACCTGATCGGGTAATAATGAGGGTCCCGAGGAGGTGTCCATGTCCAGCAAACGGTACCCGCCAGAATTCCGTGCGGAAGCGATCCTGCAGAGGAGGGTGAAACCTTTCCTGCGAGCAGCCAACCCGAAGGTCGATTCCTTCAAGTTGTCTTATTTGAAAATGTATTCGATCCACTGCAGGGATTTGTGGCCGCCCTGTGACCGGTTTATCGTTTTCCTTGTATGAGAAAATCCCCTCGTCCATTTGGTCCAAATCAGGGGATTAGTTCAGCTGGACTCCTCGTAGCGATTGGGGGAGGCGATAGGGTAAACTTAAAAAATCTGTTAGGGCCATCAACAGTAATTATTGGCAGGAGGGAGAAGCCATGATCGATTCGAGAAGGAAAGTTCGTCGGCGCCTGCGCGCCGTGTGCACGGCGCTTTCGGCCATTCTTCTCGCGACGGCGGGGTGCGCCACGAATCCCGACGGGACGACGGAGTACAAACGCACCGCAGTCGGGACGCTCGGCGGCGCGGCGGTCGGCGCGGGGGCGGGGGCGCTTATCGCCGGAAGGAGAGGCGCTGTCGTAGGCGGACTCGCGGGCGCGGCGGTGGGAGGCGCAGTCGGCAACTACATGGACCGGCAGGCTGCTGAGATGAAGCGGAAACTTCCTGATGCGGCGGTCGAGCGGCAAGGTGACAAGCTCTACGTCGCCATGGCATCCGGGATCCTTTTCGACGTCGACGAGGCGGTCGTGAAGCCTGCGGCGAGAGATTCGGTTGCGAAGGCGGCCGAGGTGCTCGTGAAGTACCCCGATACATATATCACGGTCGAGGGGCACACCGATTCGACCGGGTCTGCGGAGTACAACCAGCGGCTCTCCGAGCTTCGCGCGAACGCGGTACGGGACCTGCTCGTGAAGGACGGGGTCCCCGCAAACCGGATCGACACGAAGGGGTACGGCGAGTCCGATCCGGTGGCCAGCAACAGCACGCCGGAGGGGCGCCAAACGAACCGGCGGGTGCAGCTGGAGATCCGCCCGAACGAGAAACTGAAAGCCCAGCAGGGGTAGTGGACTTCCCCCATTCATGTTGACATTTGAGCGGATAATATAGGAGGGACCAGGAGGTGTCGGCCTTGTCTTACGGTGGATAAGTTTTAGAATCGGACCTTCAGATGCGCACCCCGAAGGGCAATTCCCTCAAGTTGTCTCAGCGGAAAGAATTTCCGGTCCCGGGTTGGGGCCTGTGCCCGAATTATGACCAGATCATGAGGCGTCTCTACTTTCCAGGCACCACAAATTGCATAAATACGGAATATCAGTTATACTGCATCCCGGAATATCGGATTGGAGGTGTGTTATGAAAGGCAATATCGTCGTTTCCGGGAGGGGGCAGATTACCTTGCCTGCGTCCATGCGAAGGCGCCTTGGGATAAAGGCGGGCGGTGTTCTGGTTGTCGAGTACCGGAAAGGTGAACTGGTCCTTCGGCCTGCGGCCGTTGTGGAGTTGGATACCTATACGGACGAAGAGATCGACCGATGGAAGCGGGAAGACCGGCTTGCTCCGGGTGAGCGCTCCAGGATCTTGAAGAAGTTGGGTCGTAAGCGTTGAACCGTCTTTTCTTTGACTCGAACGTACTATTTACCGCCGCTCACAACCCGGAAGGGAAGGCGTCCCTTGTCATCGATCTGGCGGCGGCGGGGAATTGGGAGGTTGTGACCAGCGCGTATTGCCTTGCGGAGGCGCGACTGAACCTGGAAAGGAAGCATCCAGCGGCACTTGGACGGTTGTCTGAAATTCTGCGGATAGTCCGCCTTGTTCCTGATGTGGCGGGAGAGCGGTGCACGATTTTACTCCCTGAGATAGATCGGCCTGTATTCGCCTCGGCGCAGCGATGCAAGGCAACGCATTTTCTCACGGGGGATCGACGCCATTTCGGCCCGTACATGAACAAACCGAAGGATACGATGGGGATCGTTGTACATGCCGTCGGAGAATTTCTCGTGGGCATTACGAAATAATACTTGAACCATTTGATTTAACAAAGCAACTCGACCGTGAGGAAATTTACTCAAAGCAATGAGTAATTTGTATATTATTTTCCGGTTTGCACGTAGGGAAGGAATTTCCGATACTTTCCGCGCCCGGCTCTAAGATCGCAGTTTGTGATCTTGGAGAATCTGACTCTTTCGCTCGTCCAGGGTGCTGGCAGGCTATTCTTTCCACACTTTCCTCGCCTGGACCTCCCCGATCAGGAAGCGGACGCCCTGGTTGTCGGATGGGTTGAGCCAGAGCATCCGGTCGAAGACGCGCCCGGCTTCCTCGAAGCGACCGAGCCGCCACAGGCAGAGCCCGAATCCTTGCATGCACCGCAGGAAAGGGCGGTTATCGATGTAGCCCCACGGCAATACACCCTCGAATTCTTCCCCGAGCGACAGCTCACCGATCCGCAGCCCAACCTCGTAGGACCGGATCGCTTCCTGGGGGCGACGATCAAAGCAGAAGTTGCCGAGATGGGCGTGGGCGTCGAGGCAGCGCAGGTCGGCCTGGCAAAGTTCCATGAGGATTTTGTACGCGCCCTCGTAGTCGCCGACTTCCTTGAGATCGTTGGACCGCAGGATTGGATCCTCGTCCGGCTCGTTCGGATCCTCTCCGGGCAGGACTTGTTCCATTTCGAATGCGGGGCGCGGTCCGTGAGCGATGATCGGCTTCGCCCACTTCGGAATCTGCTTGCCTTTCTCGCCCCGGTATTCTTTGCCGGGTTTCCACATGCCTCGTTCCTCCAACCGCAGGGGAAGAAGGCCGAGGGCAGACACGTCCAGCCGCGCGGACTCGATCTCCCCGGACAGGTACGGGTGACCGGCGTAGGTCCACTGCTTGCGCGGCCGTACCCGGAGGATCTCGCCGGGGACGATGTCCCAGAGCCCGCTCGTGCGAAGGGTGACGACGCGTTCGCTCCCCGGCAGGCGGCAGCGAGCGGCGGTCGCCTTGACCGTGAGGGCGATCAGTTCGATCGGCCCGGAAAGATCGAGGTCGTCCGCCGTGGCCTTGTGTTGCCGTCGGCTTCTTGCCGGCGGGGGAGAGGCGGACGGGACCGGATCGAGGCCGATCCACCTGCGGTAGGCGGACAGGTAGCGGGCGCCCTTCGATCCCTCCGGGAAGATGACGTCGGCGGCGGCCACCACGTACCCGGAACCGTCCTCGCGGCGACACAGGGCCGTCAGGCTGAGGCGCGGGTTTCCGTCGTAGTCGAATCGGGTTACGGAAATCGGTTCGCCGATGACGAACCCATCGGCCGGCAGCGTCACGTGGTCCCTGAATGCCTGTTGAAAGGCCCGGAACTGCGCATCGTCGCCGGTTGCGCCGGCGGTGATCTCCCGGACCAGGTCGTCCGGCTTCGCCGCTTTCTTTTCTTCGCGTCCGACTCGTTTCACCAGTTTTCTTCCCATTCCACTCGCTTTCGGTGGGGCCTGCTATTTACGATACAAGGGGAACGATCGCTACCGTTCGGCCCGTATGATGCGCATGACCCGGGCGAGCGCCTTTCTCCATCCCGTGTCCTTCGGGTCGGACAGGTCCGCCATGACGGCGGTAATCGGTACCCGGCTTCCGCGATAGTCGAACAGGTCCCGGAAGATCGCCTCGTCCTTGCGCATGCGCGGGATTTCATCGAGCATCCGCTTTCCTCGTTCCCGCTCCGCCGCCGTCCGGACATTCACGACGATCATCCCTGCGTGCACGATCCCTTCGTACCCCGGAGCCAGCCGCCATCGTTCGACCGGGCCCGAGGGGGAAGGAGGCGGCGCATTTCCGAGTTCCGCCAGTGCCCTTTGCCGCAATTCCTCGATCCGGACCGGATCCGTGAGGATGGTCGGCAGCGAGGGATCGCCCAAAAGCTTCGAGAACATTTTCAGGAACGCCTCCGGTTCCTGGAGGATCTGCCATAGCGCGGCCCGGCTTGCCGCCTTCGGGTTGCGGGAGGAGTGCGGCCCGTGGGAAAGAAGCGTCACCCCATCCGGCGGCGGCGCGACGAACACTGTCAGATCGTGATAACGAAGGACGCTGTCGCCTTCGATGACGACGGCGTCGGAATATCCGGACATGAACTCCGTCATGAAAAAATCGTCCGTGTCCGCATACCGATGCGAGAAGCGGAAGCAGACGGCATCCGTCGCTCCGGCCTTGCGGTAGCGCGACAGTTCGGGATGCCCGGCAGGCGCGGCTTCGACGACTTCCCGCAATTTCGGTTCCTCGGTCCCTCGCACGCAGAGAAGCGATTCGAATCTCCCGCGCAGAAGGGCTTCTATGAAGGCGGTCTTTCCGGAGGAGGGACGTCCGGTGACGTGAAGGATCGGTCGGGAGATCATTACAGGACCCCGAACCTGGAAAGAATCTCCGCAAGGAAATCGATTCCGGGCCGATCGTCCATCAATAGCGCCCGGACGCGCGCCTTGAATTCCCACCGATACGAGGTCTGCTTCTTCATCCCCCTGCCCATGGTTCGATATCCCGGGAGACGAGCGCCTTCCGGTTGGCAAGTCGCTTCCATTTGACCGGGATTTCATCGAACAACCGAGCGTTGTATCGGCCAATCGTCATGGAAAGCAACAGGAGGGACTCCGGCTCGATGACCCGTCGTTTTTCCGATTCTGGTTCGTCCCCCCGAAGGTCGATTTCCTGTGTGGTATTCGCTGTAAGCACATTCGAATCAAGGCTGTGGCTTGGGGCCGTCATGTGGCTGGACTGCTGGTTTTCTGCTTGGCGACTTTCAATTTACGTTTTGATGACCCTACAATCAATTTGACTCGGATTCCTGCGTGAGCAAGCATGTCGACAAGGGTGTCAATACTAAACAGTTCGATCTTGCCCTGGAAGAGATCGCTGATGCGGGGTTGGGTGACTCCCAGCATCTTGGCCGCTTCAGCCTGCTTCAAGCCCCGGGCCTTGATCGCTTTGCAGAGTTCGATCATCAGATCCGATCGAATCTTCAGATGCTCGGCTTCCTCCGGAGGGAAGCCAAGATCCGTGAATACGTTCCCGCTTGAGCGGGTAAGTTTCATCTTCATGAAGTACCTACCTTCCAATGCTTGTCATCGGCTTCCAATCGGGTGGCTCCAACCCTTGCTGGACAAGGCGAAGATGTTGCCCTACGAGCCGTCGCGCATCTTCCGGAAACGCCCTGATGTCATCGAGCGAGGTTCCGGCCCAGATAATGGGTTTTTCGGACACAAGGCAATATACAAAACTATATATATGTTGTCAATTGTCTCCTGACAGCCACCCACCCCGAAGGTCTGTCCCTGTTTTCACGCTGTAACTCCTTCTCCATACAATAGTTCCCGATTCCTTCGGTACAATAGGATTTGGTTTGTGCCCATTCTGTGCCGGGGATCGGAGAAGGGGATATGAAGCTCGTCAACCGCTCCGTACTGGTATTGAAACCGACGGCGAAGATGCTGGACTGGATCAATAGCATCACGGATTGCTATTGGTTCAATTGACTCAGGATGCCTTTTATATCCCGGATAAAAACGGCGGAATACTCGACGCCCGGGTAAGAACTGTCGTTCTCGAGTTGCCGGCCCAGCCCGGCCTCAGCGAGGAACGGCCGCATCTCCTTGCCCATGCGGCGCCATTCGGACGACAGCGTCAATGGGTCAAGGATTTGCCGCTTCGGGTCGATTACCTCGATCCACAGCATTTCCAAAGCCCGGAACAGTGGGGCCCAGTTGACCCATGGGGTTGGGCTGCCCTCGGGCTTCAATAGTTGATCGAGCACACCGGTTTTTAGCCCATACCATTTATCGCGATTCCCGCTGCGCATTTGGACTACGCCGGAACGAGCCATTTCGGCCAACGTATTCTGCACGGTGCGTGGTGAATACCCGGTCTGCCTTGCGACATCCGCCGGATGGATCTCTTCCGACGCTGCCAACAGACAGAACAGTTCGCAGCGGGCATTGACTCCAAGCAGGGCTCTCAAACGAAGCAGAAGCGCCGGCATCCCATTGGCAGGGAATGGGAGGGCATGTCCCTTCAGTTTGATCGGCCCGCGCGATAAACCGTAGGTGCTGAACTCGGGTGCTTTTTCGGACGGCATCGGGATCGGTTTGCCGCTCTTCAAGAAGAAAAGCGGTTCGGGATTCCGAGGGGAGCGAGTGGCCCCCAGTCGCTTCCATTTGAGCGGATCGTTCGATTTCTTCATGAGCAGTTCCGAGACGGCGCTCAACTGCGCCTGGCTTTGGAAATCGAATCGTTTCATCAGATTCCTGAGTCGTTGCACGTTCAGGAACGCACCGTTGACCACAAGCCAATCCAATATTTCATCGAACAGACGAGCGTCATATCGGCCGATGGTCATGGAAAGGAGCAGGAGGGACTCCGGATCAATTACGCTGCGTTCTTCTGTCGTTGTCCGCCCTGGGACACCCAGCGCGGACCATTGCCGCCAAAGGAGGTCTAGAAGCCGATCCAGGATGTACCCTCTAAAATCGAGCAACGAGGTGTCCATAGCCAAACTCCTCAAGGAACCACTTCAGGCCTTGTAAAAATCCTTCCGACGGGTCGTGGGTTTTCGCCCATCGCGCGGCCTCCAACAGTTCATCATCCGTCGGAGACAACATATGGAGGTCGTCGGCATGATAGCCACCGCGCTGATCGACCGCCGCGTACAACTTGAAATGGATCTGATCGAACCGGTGGATGAAACCAACCCGCAGATTCTCGCCATAGCTCTTCCAGACCAGGCGTTTCGCGATTCCTTCCGGCAACCCGAGTCGGAACAGCCCCCCGTCGTCGCTGCTGGGGCCATTGTTTAACCAATCGTTCGGCAACCCCAGGTTCTCCGCCACCACGAGGGCCGCATTGAGCAACGGGTGGGGGAGGGGAGCGGGGTCGAGCAACACCTCGCCGTCATCCATCAGCGCGACGATATCCACATCCTTCGTGGTTCTGGAAATCAACCCCATCGCGTTCAGTGCCGTGCCTCCACACACGACCAGGTTGTATCGAGGCGCTCCGTCCAGGGCCAATCGGCCGTTCAGGAGCTGTAAGGCCTCGTCGAATTGGCCGGGGAGCCTTATGTCATTTAAAGGGCGCATTAAGCGCACTATAAATGACATTTAAGGTCAATGCAAGTATTGATTTTTCGGAGGAGAGATCGGCGAGGAGAGGGAGAACACCCACCGGGTTCTTTACCCCGGTGGGTGTTTTATTTTCAAAAAAATGGCACAAATCTTGTGTCCAAGTTGTGACCACGAGAATTCACGTTCATTCATAGTCCTTCATAACCTATCAAAATCATTGAGGATTATTTTTGACCCGAATCCCCAATGCGATTCTTTTTCCTGTTTATAATCTATAGGTTACATGCGATTTTTCGCCGCTCATAACCCGAAGGTCCCAGGTTCAAATCCTGGCCCCGCTACCATATCAAATAAAGGGGTTACGGCCCAAAGCCGTGGCCCCTTTTCTTGTAGCCCTTTTTCTATAATAGCGTGGCGACTTGGGAGCGAAGTCCTTCAATAACAATCTTGCAGGGAGGGAGTTCCGGGACCAGTGGCCCGAGCCACTGCTTCCAAGTTTTTTCGACCTCCGCGAGCATGGTTTCAGGGAAGAAACTCCCGGGACCCGAGAACGAGACATCCCGGACCGCGCATTTATCGGCGAGGAATGTCGGGAAATCTTCGACGTCCAGTTGATCACGGTAGGTGTCGAGAATCCGCCAGAGATCGTAGTAGTCACGGGCGCGGGACCGGACCCAGCCCCGGTGTTCAAGCGCCCGGGCGTGCTGCAGGATGGCGCGAAGTTTTTCCGCTACGACTTCCTCCAATGAGTACACCTGGACCTGGGTCTCGAACGGCTCGCCGTAGTCGTGGAGGACAGCGCGATACGGATGGGATTTCAGCAGCTTCTCATCCATCGCGATTTCGACCATCATGCTCGTCTGCAGTTGTCGATGCCAGGGGAAACGAGCCCGGATATCGAAAGATTCCTGGCCGCCGGGATGCGGATCGCGTTCCACATGGCGCTCGCAAACGATCTCGACGGGCGCATAGGGATCCAGTAGTTTCATTGCGATGGCACAGACTTCATCCATCGCCATCTTCATCCGGCGACCGGTAGGAGCGGATCCTACAGCGGTGAAGTCCAGGTCCTCCGAGAAACGGTACTCTCCGAAGTAGCATTTCTTGAGCGCCGTGCCACCCTTGAAGACGAGGGTGTCCCGCAAAACGTCCACGCGCGAAATCCCGGCCAGGATCCAGGACAACAGATAGTCCCTTTCGAGGACCTCCCACGGCAGCCCCGATCCCTGCCGCATTTCCTGGAGCCGCGTTCGTAGGGGTTTCATCCATTCACCGTCCCGGGAAGGTTTACCTGGATCATCCATCGGCGATTACAGGGTCCGCGTCGAGGGCCCGTCGGATCGAGGACGCGATATCCCTTGATCGGAACCGCTTGGAGCTCCTTTAAACGGGACGACTTCACCCCCCGATTCTCCAGGATCCACCCAAGCCGCTTCGCTGTGGCGGCATCCATCTTCAGCGTATATCCGATGATTCGATCCAGGTCGAGCTTCGGCCCGCGTACCTCGAAAGCATGGAGAACCTCGGAGAAGTCGCCGCAATATTGGGGCGCCGTAATTCCGTCGATGAGCGTTCGCTCAGGGTCCGTGATCTTGATCCGGGCCTCGTTGACCCAAACCTCATCGATTCCGAAGAAGCGCTCCGGCTTGACCTGGACGAATCGGTAGATCGTGTTGCCCACTGGATATCCGGGATCAGCACGCTTCTTCTCCCCCCGCAAACGCGGTACCGATCGCGCGGGGGTCAGGACAAATACATGCCGGGGCGTCTGCTCGGTGAGGCCGTGGTAGCTCAAGGCAGACCAGTGACTGATGGCGGATGGGTGGACAAGGGCCATCCCGATCTCGAACTCGTGGAGGGGCAGGTTCCCTGGGGCAGCTCCCGAGAGTGCGTAGATACCCCTTCGCAACCGGACAATCCAGCCGGATCGAGCCATGTGGTGCAGTGCCTGGTGCAGATACCCCGGAGAGATCCCCGCTGAGGAGGCGAGTTCCTTGGCACGTTCGACCGTGAAGATACGGTCTCCGATCTCCGCAAGCATGCGAGCGAGCTCGGTTCCCGCCGTGCTATGTATTAGATGTTCTCTTGTCATTGTTCGCCATTATCGAATATATGCCAGCTAAGGTCTATTTTATTTACACAGATAATATATGTCAATAATTCGACAATATCAAATTAATACCGTATATTTTCTAATTTTCTTCGGGGGAAGGAATGACTATTTGCATTTATTTTTGAGGGCTTTCCATTTGTGAGCTTGGGGATGAGGGTTTCATTTCGGAGGATTTCAAGGGCCTCCCTCGAGAGATGCACTCCTTCGATGGCTGCTGAGGAGGTCACCGTCGTGAAAAGCCAGAACCGGCGTTCCCCGGGATCCTTTAGGAATGGATTGGTCTGGGACAGGGGGAGGTCTTCATAAATTTAACATTTCATCATGACTGTCCCCCTGGTAACAATTCATAAGTCACTACATGTCAAGACGCCGGCGGTCGTATATGTAGGAACTGCATTCCCCGCAATACAGATCCCACATCGGAAAGGGTCGAAAAGTGTTTGACAATAGCGTGCAATCGTGCATTATGGATGCATAATTGCATGTCATTGGATCGGGAGGCGTCGTGGCGTACATCGAGAGGTCCCTGGGGAGGGTTATCCGAAAGGCGGCCGGAGAGTTCCCCGCAGTCGTCCTAACCGGTCCGAGGCAGTCGGGAAAGACGACGCTCCTGCGACACCTGTTCCGGGAGACCCACCGGTACGTCTCCCTGGAGCCGCCGGACGTGCGTGCGGCGGCAACGGAGGATCCGCGGTCATTCCTCGAACTCCACAGCCCACCCGTGATCTTCGACGAGATCCAGTACGTCCCTGGCCTGATGCCGTACATCAAGGAGCGGATCGACGCGCGCAGAGGCAAGGCCGGCCAGTACCTGTTGACCGGTTCCCAGAACCTGCTCCTGACAGAGAAAGTCACCGAATTGCTCGTGGGCAGGACCGCCATGCTGCGCCTTCTTCCGCTTTCGTACAGGGAGATATCGAAGACCCCGCAGGCCGCCTTCCCCTGGGAGCGGGGAACCTCACCGAAGCGGCACAGGCATGCCTTCGGTCCCCTTTGGGAGAGCTTCCTCCGGGGCGGCTATCCGGAACTTTCCGCCCATCCGAAGAGGGACGCTGCCCTTTGGCATTCGAGCTATGTCCAGACCTACCTGGAACGGGACGTTCGCGGCCTCCGGCAGATCGGAGACCTCACGCAGTTCCAGGCGTTCCTCCGCGCCCTCGCGGCGCGAAGCGCCCAGCTGCTCAACGTGACGGATCTGGCCCGCGATCTCGGCCTTGCGGTGAACACGGTGAAGGCCTGGATCTCGGTCCTGGAGGCGACCTACCAGGTCATCATCCTCCGGCCGTATTTCCGGAACGTGGGGAAGCGGCTCGTCAAGACGCCCAAGGTGTATTTCGCCGACGTGGGCACCCTGTGCTACCTGGCGGGGTTGAAGGACGCGAAGCACGCCATGTCCGGCCCGATGGGCGGCGCCATCTTCGAAACCGCGGTCGTGGGGGAGATGGCGAGACGCCTGTCCGGGAGGGGAGAGCAACCTCAACTGTATTTCTGGAGGACATCCGCCGGGGTCGAGGTCGACCTGGTTGTGGAAACAGCGGGGAAACTGTTCCCTATTGAAGTGAAATCATCGGCGACGCCGGATCGCTCGATGGCGAGAAGCATCGAGTCGTTCCGGAAGGACCTCGGCGGCAGCGTGGAGAAAGGGTACGTTGTCCACCCGGGCGATGTGATGCTTCCCCTCGGGCCGGACGCGGTCGCCTTGCCGTTTGCGAAACTGTAATACATCACGACAGCAACTGTCGCCTACCGGTCCTGTTATCGGTCTGTCTCGTACCTCAGCCCTATTCGGGCAACCCACCCCGAAGGCCCCAGGTTCAAATCCTGGCCCCGCTACCAAATAAATCAAGGAGTTACGGCCTAAAACCGTAGTCCCTTTCTATTTTTCCCTACAAACCGTATCATCGACCCCATGAAGACGCTTGAAGACATAAAAAGTACCCTTTCGCAGCACAGAAAGGATATATCGGAGAATTTCCGTGTCCGGGATATGGGTGTGTTCGGATCATTCGTCCGGGGAGAGGCGAAGGAGGACAGCGACGTCGACATCATCGTTACGTTCAGTGCACCGATCGGCTTATTCAGGTTCATGTCCCTTGAAGAATACCTTGAAGAATTACTCGGTCTCAAGGTGGACCTTGTCTCCATGGATGCATTGAAGCCCCGGATCGGCGCCAGAATTCTGAGGGAAGTTGTTTATGTATGAAATTCCTCCCTTTGGGCCGATCTTCTCCGAGATTCTTAGGACCCTCGAATAAAGGTGAGGTCCTCGTGAGGGGCGGCGTCCAGTCGCCGGCGGGATTTCAACTCCGGATCGCATTGAGTGAGATCTTGCCGCCGATCTGGCGGCGCTTCCTGCGTTCCAGGGGCGAGAAGAGCACCATTTCCTCTAAAATACGCGTTATGCTAACTTGGTTGAACGGCCCAGTGCGGTAAAAAGAACGTCATAGGGGGGCGTGATGAAACTCTCTGTGGAAGTGTCGGGCATCGAGGAACAGCAACTCTCAGAAGCCGCCCGCCGACTGAACGTTCCAGAGGAGGAGTTGGCGCTTGCGGCCGTGAGGGATCTGCTCGCGCAACGCGAAGCGGATTTTGATCGGGCGGCGGCCCACGTCCTCGCAAAGAATCGCAAACTGTATCGTCGCC
>Ga0315290_10003040_pt1 | contig 11973 bp, 9 predicted proteins | sample YL17G12_0_MG_FD_203627 | JGI IMG/M metagenome (GOLD analysis project Ga0315290, IMG submission 203627) | Sediment microbial communities from Yellowstone Lake, YNP, Wyoming, USA - YL17G12_0 | ecosystem: Environmental > Aquatic > Freshwater > Lake > Sediment | place: USA: Wyoming | collected...
CCTAATGTGCCTGTTATTCGCATATTGCCTATTTTCAATGGTGCTCATGAGATCGCTACGCTAAGTTGTGGTTGATTCTTTCATTTGATATGATTTGACATGCATTAAAATTGCCCATTTATTTTCGAAGTAGATAAACAATTCATCATAAAATACAAAACCATGATCACGAACGAAAATCTTAAAGATCTTTCAAGACGCCTTGAAGCGCTGAGGAGGTTCCTTTGACGTTGACAATAAACTCAAACTTATTGCCGGTGAAGAAGTCCTTACCCATGCCCCCAATTTCTGGGACGACCCTAAAAAAGCAGAACTTCAATTAAAAGCCATACAGGAAAAGAAAAGCTGGACCGATAATTATAGGGAAGCAAGCACAGCCCATGACGATTTATTGGTAATGAACGAATTTTACCAGGCAGGCGAAGGTACAGAAGCCGATCTCGACAAGCAATATTCACTTGCAATAAATCTTGTAGAAGCTCTGGAATTCCGTAATATGCTGAGCAGTGAAGAGGACAAGTTGAGTGCCATCCTTCAGATTAACTCGGGCGCCGGTGGCACCGAGAGTCAGGATTGGGCGCAAATGCTTATGCGCATGTACATCCGCTACGCCGAACGCAACAATTACGCGGTACGCGAACTCGATCTGAACGAAGGCGATGGAGCAGGCATTAAATCCGTTTCGCTGGAGATAGAAGGCAAGTATGCTTTCGGTTATCTGAAAGGTGAAAATGGAGTGCACCGACTGGTCCGGCTTTCGCCTTTCGATTCCAATAACAGGCGTCACACCTCTTTCGCATCGGTTTATGTATATCCGTTAGTTGATGATAATATTGATATCCAGATAAACCAGTCAGATATTACCTGGGACACTTTCCGCTCCAGCGGACCCGGTGGGCAGAATGTTAATAAAGTTGAAACGGCTGTCCGGCTTAAGCATGAACCTTCGGGAATTGTTGTGGAATGCCAGGTAACGCGATCGCAATTGCAAAACCGCGAAAAAGCACTTCAAATGCTCAAATCGCAACTATACGAGATCGAAATCCGTAAGCAAAAGGAAGCACAGGCCCAGATAGAAGGCAAGAAGAAAAAGATCGAATGGGGCTCACAAATCCGGAGTTATGTGCTTCATCCTTACAAACTCGTGAAAGATGTCCGTACCGATCACGAAACTTCTAACGCCGCCGGAGTATTGGACGGCGATTTGAACGATTTTATCAAGGCCTTCCTCATGGAATTCGGCCGCGATAACGAATAAGGCATATTAACGATAATTTTTACTTCGCCAGCTTTTGTTACTGCCTTTTTGCTATCTTTATTTCCCCCAATCATCCATATGATCACAATCTACCATAATCCTAAATGCAGAAAATCCAGGTCCGGTCTCGAATATCTCAAGGAAAAAGGCCTGGCCTTTACCGTTGTGGAATATCTCAAGAACCCGCTATCACGCGAAGTTCTGAAAGATATCCTCATGAAGATGAATATACGCCCCCGGGAACTTGTTCGCACCCAGGAGGATGTTTATAAATCCGATTTCGCCGGAAAACAATTCACCGACGAAGAGTGGATCGATATACTTCTTGAATACCCCCGGCTGATCAAGCGCCCAATTGTTGTAAAGGGTTACAGGGCAGTGATTGCTCAGCCTCCGGAGGAGATAGATAGATTGCTTTGATAATCTAACCTGTAGTGGCCAAAACAAAACAAATTTGAATTTTGCATTTTGATATTTTCATTTTGACATCAATGTATATCTATCAATAAAATATTATTCCAAAGAAAAACATTAATTAATCAGGCCCATAAAAAGCAGGTATCTATTCAGTGGCAAACGAAATATAGCAAAACCACGAAGACACAGAGAACCTAGAGGAACACAGGGATGATTACAAAATCACGAACAACTTTAAAATAAAAATAATTGTACATAAACTCACTAGAACTCTGTGAAACTCCGTGATCTCCGTGTCTCCGTGGTGAGTAGTTACAAAGTTATAATCTCTATAAAAAATGAAAACAAGAACCGAAATTGACACCATGGGCCCTGTAGAGGTTCCTGCCGATAAATACTGGGGCGCCCAGACAGAGCGTTCGAGAGGCAATTTCAAAGTTGGACCGGAAGCCTCGATGCCCGGGGAAATAATCTATGCATTTGCCATCCTGAAAAAAGCAGCTGCCTTAACCAATAAAGATTTGGGCGTGCTGTCTGCCGATAAATGCGATCTGATCTGCCGGGTTTGCGACGAGATTTATGAAGGCAAACTCGATGATCAATTTCCACTCGTGATATGGCAAACAGGTTCCGGAACGCAAAGCAATATGAATGTGAACGAGGTTGTTGCAAACCGCGCGCATGTCATTGCTGGCGGTGTTTTGGGTGAAGGAAAAAGTCCGTTGCATCCCAACGACGATGTGAACAAATCGCAGTCGAGCAACGACACTTTTCCTACAGCGATGAGTATTTCGGCTTATAAAATGGTGATTGAAACCACTATTCCGGGGGTTCAGCTTTTGCGTGAAACTCTTGCTAAGAAGGCCAAAGAATTTAAAGACATTGTCAAGATCGGCCGCACCCATCTGATGGATGCCACACCGCTCACCCTCGGGCAGGAATTCTCCGGCTATGTTTCGCAGCTCGGTCATGGTTTGCGAGCCCTCAAAAATACCCTGCCACACCTTTCGGAACTGGCGCTGGGGGGCACAGCCGTTGGCACAGGAATAAATGCGCCTAAAGGCTATGCCGATCTGGTAGCCAAAAAGATTGCCGGACTTACCGGCTATCCATTCATTACAGCTCAAAATAAATTCGAATCGCTTTCTGCTCACGATGCCATTGTTGAAGCTTCCGGTGCCTTAAAACAATTAGCCGTTAGCCTCATGCATATTGCCAATAACATCCGGCTGCTGGCTTCCGGCCCACGTTGCGGCATTGGCGAACTTCACCTGCCCGAAAACGAACCTGGCTCCAGCATTATGCCTGGTAAGGTAAATCCTACCCAAAACGAATCGCTTTCCATGGTATGTGCCCAGGTGATCGGCTGTGATGCCGCCATTACCATAGGAGGAATGCACGGACATTTTCAGCTTAATGTATTTAAACCCGTGATGATCTATAATTTCCTTTTGGCATCAAGGCTAATCGGAGATGCCTGTGTTTCGTTCAATGAACATTGCGCTGCCGGCATCGAAGCTGTGGAACTCAATATCAGGAAGAACCTGGAGAATTCGCTGATGCTGGTAACCGCACTCAACACGCATATAGGGTACGAAAATGCCGCTAAAATAGCCAAGAAAGCCCATGCCGAAGGCACCACTTTGCGCGAAGCCGCGATGGCTTTGGGTTTGGTAACGGATGCACAGTTTACCGAATGGGTGGATCCGGGCAAGATGATCTAGTGGAACCAGTTATTCTGTTATCGTTTTGTGTCAGGACTATTTTTTTAAAGCTGATAAAAATGACAAATGTTGATTTTAATGAATCAAATTTCTACCGCTGTAAGGTAACAGTGATCGGACAGGATAGTCCTCCGGCACCATTCGCAGGTTATGCAACCGGTAAATGAAGAAATACATGGCTACCCTTCCACCCCTGACTACCGGAATAGTATCACAGGGTTCTATGAATTGAAAATATGCGCTATACTTTGAAAGCGGGTCTTTAAAATCGCGTCCTGAAGTAATGAAATAGGCATCCATATTTCCTCTAAAACCGCCTCTTTGCGGATTGATCCAGGCATAATGGTGGATGTCCTCCAACTTTCCGATGGCGAGTGCTTTCATATGCAAAGGCTGGGCAATGTAATAATCGATATTGGCCAAAGGAAACCAACGGAAACTAACTAAAGCGGCATTGGGATCCATCATACCTGCCCGCTGGTCGCGCTTAACAATGGCCGGCATTTTTTTTCGCAGTTGCCGCCAACCGTACATATCAAGCGAAGGATCGTTGCGACCTAAATTCTTTATTTCCGTGTGGCCTTTATCAATTTTCAGCCAGCCCAATTTCACCTGTGAAGCGCTAACGGTTATTATTACAAGCATAACAACAAGGGAAACTGCCAAAATTTTCGGCATCCATCTTATCTTGTTATCACCGGTCACGCTAAGATGAGTAGCAGCAAGCGGCAATAATGTAACATAGGCCATTCCCGTCCAATGCGGAAGGGTTTGCCTGAATAGTGCTATAAGCAGGAAGGTAGCGATAAGTGGCAATGAGATCAACAATATTATCCGTTGAGATGAAATCTCTGCCAGGACTTTTCGCTTCAAAACTACCAGAAGTGCTGATACGATGAGCACCACGTTCACAGGGTTATTATAAAGAATTTGCCCACCCAGTTCAGTAAAAAAATAAACCGGCTTCAGTCCTTCGGAAAATATCCCTGCCCTGCCCCCCTGAAACCCGAAACTGATAAAGTGATTGTAAGCATTCCAGAGTAAAACAGGTGAAAAAACAAGCACAGCAATAAGCATTGCCAGGTAGAATTCCTTCGTGCGTAACCAGTTCCGGTTATAAAGCAGGACATATGCAAAAGTACCCGTTGCAAGGAATGCAGATGTATATTTGGATAGCATGGCAAGCCCGGTAAAGACTCCGGCTAATAGAATGCGTCTTCGGTTTGGTTTTGATAATTCCTTATCGGGAAGAGCCCGAAGCAATAAGTAGAGTGCCGGCAGCCAAAAAACGGATTGAGGTGCATCGGGCAAAATGAATACTCCTGCGATGATGAATCCATAAATTGAAGCTGTATATAGGAGTGCAGCGTACCAGCCTGTGGTTTCGTCCTTCAGCAGCCGGCCAATTCGGAACAGCAGCCAGGTATTTACCGTACCTGCTGCCACTGCGCCAAGCCGCACAAAAAATTCCTGGGGGAAGTGAAGGTTGAAGGTAAACAAACGGATAACCAATCCCACCATCGGCGGATGATCAAAATAGGAAAGATCAGGATATAACGCATAGGTATAATAATACACTTCGTCGTTGCCGAGCTCAAGTAACCCGGCCAGAACTAGCCGGATAACAGCAGAAATAACCAGAAGAAACAGCAAATTTCTGCGCATCGCAGAAGTCACATTAACCGAATTGCTCATTCAGCTCCTCTCTTTGTCCGGGAATAAAGCTTCTTTCTGAAAAACCAGATGTTAATCAGGACAAAGATAAACGTAGCCAAAGCAACTCCCCGATTTATCAGAGTGCCTGCAGCATCAATAGAAACTTCAGGCATATGGACCGGGTTATTCCCGACATAACGGAAAACAGGATTGAGCAGAAAACGGGTTCCTGGTCCTCCCCATTTGTTGGGAAACAATATTTCTGCCCTGATATAAGTATCATCCTTCCTGATTAAGTATGAAGCCTTCTTTAAACCTATAACAGATGATTTGGTTGTTCCGTTCTGCCCAATAAAACGGATTGATAAAGGATACTGGCTAACTTCAACAGTAAAGGTCTCACCAACAATCCGGGCTGATCGTAAATATGGCATCTGACCGGCATAAGCGATTTTCTCAGGATAACCGTCTTCTTCAGCCATATATAATTCTGCACCGTAAGCTTTGCCTGATTTTAGAGCAGATACGACACCCTGCCGACTATGCACAGGAGCTTTAATATATGTGCAATATCTTGCTACAAGATGAGGATTGGAAATGTCATGGGCATCATCATCGCTCAGAATAAAGGCAGGGTGCCCGGTTGAAAGCGCTGAATCCCAATGAGCTTCTGAACAACTGATTTGATTGAAAACTTCAATGAGATTATAACCTGAAAGGAATTTAAAGTCGGTCGTTGGATAACTATTTAAAAGTTTAGGATGCGCTATGGCAACTATATCATTTTCTTCCCCGAGTTTACTGATAATATGCTGTTTCTGGCTGAGGGTCTGCCATAGCGGATAATCAAGCCACATTACCTTCTGTGCTCCTATACAAACCTGGTGCCATTTACGTATTCCAAATCCATGCTCATAAGCCGGAATGAACAATGAGGAATTTTCGTTATAACGATTAATCTGCTGATAATCGGAAAAACAAATAAAATCATAGCCTAACCGATGATATAGTTCGGCTACATCCTCACTCCTGTTATGCCGGCCGTTGGTAATTCCTCCCCAAACCTGCGATTGAACCTGGAAATTCGCCTTCAGCCAGCGCGAAGTGTCCAAATCCTGGTAAGGGTTGTACAACTGGTTTCCGCTAAACGGTTTTGGATCGGGAAAGTTATATCGGGGTGCGTAGAGCGTAAGTAAAACAAAAAGCAGAAAAAATCCTCCAATGATCAGAGCCACAATTCCAAGTAATAATTTCAGACCAGCTATCATTGAGATGAATTAAATAAAATCTACCGAAGGATAGAAAGAGAAAACTGATTGTTTCACAAAAGTAGACATATTAATTAACTCCCAGGCAGATACAAGTTGGCCTGCTATCTTTCCTATAACGGAATATTCCCGTGTTTTTTGGGTGGATTCGACTTGCTTTTGTTTTGGGTCATTTCTAGTGCCTGGATGAGTTTATGACGCGTCTGCTTTGGATAAATAATCTCGTCGATATAGCCAAGTTCAGCAGCTTTATAGGGGCTGGCAAATGTATCGCGGTAGTCCTGCACAGCCTGGGTGCGATCCTCATCGCTAAGTTTATCCCGATAGATGATGTTCACGGCGCCTTCGGAACCCATAACAGCAATTTCAGCAGTAGGATAGGCAAAATTAATATCAGCTCCAATGTGTTTGCTCGACATTACATCGTATGCCCCACCGTATGCTTTACGCGTAATTACCGTAATCTTGGGCACGGTGGCTTCGGCAAATGCATAGAGCAGCTTAGCGCCATGCTTAATAATACCACCAAATTCCTGGGCTGTACCCGGCAAGAATCCCGGAACATCCACGAAAGTGATCAGCGGAATATTAAAGGCATCGCAAAACCTCACAAAACGTGCGGCCTTAATGGATGAATTGATGTCCAACACTCCGGCAAGCATCTGCGGCTGATTGGCCACAATCCCAACCGAACGGCCTCCAAGGCGGGCGAACCCGATAATTATATTCTGGGCATAATATGGCATCACTTCAAAGAAATTATTTTCGTCAACTACGGTAGTGATTATCTCCTTCATATCGTACGGCTTGTTAGGATCGTCGGGGACAATGGTCTGAAGGTTTTCATCTTCGCGGTTGATATCGTCAAGGCAGGGCTTCAAAGGCGGGTCTTCCAGGTTGTTAGATGGAAGGTAGCCAAACAATTCGCGGATCATCATCATGGCCTGCTCATCGTCGTTGGCAGTGAAATGTGCCACGCCGCTCTTGGAATTGTGTGTCATGGCGCCGCCAAGGTCTTCCATGGTCACTTCCTCATGCGTAACAGTGCGTATCACATCCGGTCCGGTAACGAACATGTAGCTCGAATCTTTCACCATGATGATAAAATCGGTGATGGCCGGGGAATAAACAGCACCGCCGGCACAAGGGCCGAGTATGGCAGATATCTGAGGAATAACACCCGAACTCATTACGTTTCGGTAGAAGATGTCGGCATAACCTCCAAGGCTTTCAACACCTTCCTGAATACGTGCACCGCCCGAATCATTAAGGCCTATCACCGGTGCACCCATTTTCATAGCGAGATCCATGATCTTCACCACCTTGTCAGCATTAGAACGGCTAAGCGTCCCGCCAAAAACGGTAAAATCCTGTGCAAACACATAAACCAGCCGTCCATCAATTTTACCATAACCAGAAACCACGCCATCGCCGGGGATCAGGTTCTTCTCCATTCCAAAATCGCGGGAGCGGTGCACCACGAATTTGTCGAATTCCACGAATGTGCCGGGATCAAGCAGATCAGCAAGACGTTCGCGGGCTGTTTTGCGCCCGGCCTTATGCTGGCGGTCTATTCTATGTTGTCCGCCACCAAGTTCGGCTTGCTGATCCTTTTCCTTGAATTTGCTGAATTTGTTTTTTAAAGATGACATTGTATCATTTTATAGGTTTAAAAAGTATGAAAGATTTGATCGTTTTAAGGTTAATGGTATAAAGTTGAACGATGACCAACTTTATGACCAGATGAACCTGATGAACGCCTACTTAATTACGACCATCACTTTGTGCCCTTCCACCAGGTCGCCTTCCTTGACGTTAATGGCTTTTATCAAGCCAGGCTTGCCGGCTTTAAACTCACTTTCCATTTTCATGGCTGATACGATGATTACTGTTTGGCCGGCCTCCACTTCATCGCCCACTTTTACCAGGATTTTAACAACTTTCCCCGGCATAGGTGTCGAAATAGAATTTTCTCCTTCGTGGGCGTCACCTTTATGGCGACTGCGGATATATTTGCTTTCGGCATCCACTACTTCCACATTATAAGAATTATAGAATGTATTCACCACGTAATGCTTATCCGAATCGCCCTGAATCATTTCCACGTTATATGACTTGCCTTTGTAGATAATCGAATAGATGCCCTCGTCCACCATTACCATATCCAGATCATATATTTCGCCATCTACTGCTACGCTTAGGAGATTTCCGTCCCGTTTCAGTAAATCCACCACAGCAGTGCGGCCATTTACGGTAAGTTCGAGTTCCATGGGTGATCGCTATTAGAGTTTTATAATTATTTAGATGTGTACCCGGCACTATAAACGGTTAACACTGCTTCTTCTCCCAAATGCCTTCCAATCGTTACCATGCCTGAGTGTGGCCAGGGAAACCGTTTGTTTCACTTTATCCAGCTTATTCAAATAATCTACATAGGCGGTTATGAGCGCGATATCCTCGCAGCAGTCGTCGCAGTCGGCCAGGGAAAGCAGTATTTTCAGGTTATCCTCAATAAAATGTGTATTGTACTGGCCGCTGCGGAATTCGGGGGCATCCATGATCCTTTCAAGAAATTTGATAGAGGTCTTTACGCCAGTAATCTTATATTCGTAAAGAGCGCGCCGCATGCGGGCTATAGCTTCATCACGCGTTTTTGCCCAAACGATGAGCTTAGAAATCATCGGATCGTAATAAATAGGAATGGTATATCCTTCATAAACATAACCATCGTGGCGTACACCTAATCCCAATGGTTCTGTTATGTGTTTGATCGTGCCGGGATTTGGCATAAAATTGTTATCAGTATCTTCGGCGTAGATACGACATTCAATTGCATGACCGGTCTGGTGCAAATCCTCCTGCAAAAAGGGTAATGGATTACCATTTGCAATATTGATTTGTTCCCTGACGAGATCCACGCCAACCACGCGCTCGGTTATAGGATGTTCAACCTGCAGACGGGTGTTCATTTCGAGGAAATAGTAGTTGAGATTGTCATCAACGATAAATTCGATAGTGCCGGCTCCGTCGTAATTCACTGCTTTAGCTGCTGCCACAGCATATGCACCCATTTCCATGCGTACCTTAGGCGTCATAATAGGCGAAGGCGTTTCCTCAACAACTTTCTGGTGGCGGCGCTGTACCGAACATTCGCGTTCGAAAAGGTGAACAACATTCCCATGTTTATCGGCAAGTATCTGGAATTCGATGTGATGTGGCGAATCGATGTATTTCTCAATGTAAACGGCGTCATCGCCAAAGGCTGACATCGCTTCACTCCGCGCACCCCTGAGCGATGACAAAATATCCTTTTCATGCTTTACAAGCCTCATTCCTTTGCCTCCGCCACCTGCCGAGGCTTTGATCATAACCGGCAGACCAATTTCTTTAATCATTGTCAATGCAGTCTCATCGCTGGTAACCTTTTCGCTGCTTCCGGGAACTACCGGTACACCCGCGGCAGTCATGGTTTTGCGGGCGGTAATTTTATCGCCCATGGTGGAAATAGCCATTGGCGAGGGACCGATAAAAATTATGCCTTCTTTGATGCATCGTTCCGAAAACTGCGCGTTTTCCGACAAAAAACCGTATCCCGGATGAATGGCATCGGCACCTGATCGTTTGGCCACCTCGAAAATCTTATCCATGTTGAGGTAGCTTTCTGCAGATGACGATGGGCCAATGAAATAAGCCTCAGTGGCATAACGCACATGCATGGAGGTGCGATCGGCCTCTGAAAAAACAGCTACGGAATAAATGCCCATTTCGCGGCAGGAGCGCATGATACGCACAGCAATCTCACCACGATTGGCTACAAGTATTTTTTTTATCATTTTTTATCAGGATTAAATACCTTTATAAAGATGGATAAACAAAAAATCGTATCAGGCGAAGTGTAAAAGTAAGACATTTTGTAAATATAACATTATAGATATGCTGAACCACCCATGATACAATTTTTTCAGCAACCGGGAATGAAATTACGGCGTATCCTCCCGAAGTTAGCAGGACAAGCCATGCGACCCATATAAATAAGATTCTTAACGCATGCGTTCTCTTCTATTAATTAATCCTTTTATTTGCCAACGCTTTTTTTCTGCAGGTTGCGAAAATAATGCCGTTGTGTGTATAAAATGAAGAGCACAAGTGCTCCCAGATTTATGACACAACATGCAATAAACGAATAAGTTAGCCCAATCCATGCAGATGACAGCCCCATGCCAATCATTCCCAGGCCAATGCCCAGGTCGAGCCCGGTAAAGAGCGTGGAATTTGCAGCTCCCCTACGTTGTGGTCCGGCAAGATTGTTGACCATTGCCTGGAATGTGGGCATGATAATGCCACTTCCAAACCCGAGAATAATGGACGAAATAAAGAAACCCTCGTAACTTTTTATGAATGCCAGTATCGGAAATCCGGCAGATAGAAACGTTATTCCTACAACGGTGATCCAGAAAGGACCATGCCTGTCGAATAACCGGCCGGCAAGTAACCGTGAAAGCGTGATTCCAATCGCGTAAACAAGGAAAAAGAATCCCGGATTTTTTATCCCGATTTCGTGCGCATAAATAGAAATGAACGACAACATCCCTCCATAAGATATCATCACAATAAGATAGTTGAGGGAAGCCGGAAGAGCAGTCGGTTCTATAAGCCGTTTCCACCAAAGCCCTTCGGGATAGGCAGGTGGCGTGTATTTGGGATATTTTACGAGCAGGACAAGAATAAAACCGGCCAGGCTAAGCAGCGAAGCACAGATAAAAAGACGCGGATAGTTGCCACTTGCCGAAAGCCATAGCCCAAACATGGGGCCGACAGCCATCGCTATCGTCATAGAAAGGCCAAAAACACCCAGCCCTTCGCCACGACGTGCCGGTGGAATTATGTCTACAACCACTGTGGAACCTGCTGTGGTTGAAATACCCCAGGTTAATCCATGAACAATACGGATCGCCAGCATAATAGCAAGGGTAGTTGCTGCTACGTAGCCAGTGAAAAGCATTGAAAACAAAAGAAACGAAATGAGATAGATCATTTTACGCCCTTTTCTGTCTACGGCCATACCTGTAAGTGGTCTGATGATCAATGCTGCAATCGTATAGGCTGCCAGTACCAGGCCAACATACCCTCGCGAAACGCCTAAAACCGTCTCAAGATAGATGGGTAACGTAGGAATCAGGAAATAAAAAGCAATGGACATCAGCAGGTTGGCTACGCTTACGTAAATAAAATTTCGTGTCCAGAAGGTATCAGAGGTTTGTTGTTTCAATGCAACTTGTTTTGCAGCAAAGATAGGGCAACTTAAATAAACAAGGGATGCCGGATTTTTTCACCTAATCATCTCCGGAAAACAGATTATTCGTAATTTAGCGCCCTTAAAATTGAAGGGAAGGACAAAACTATACTTAGCTTGGGATATATTATTACATTCTAGAAAAGAACAAAGCCCCAAGTCCCTCCCGCCACAAGCGGGATCAGGAACCAAGACCTTCAATACAATCCATCATGGAATTTTGGGCTTGGAGTTTGGAATTTGAGACTTTAAAAATGCGACAATTTATCCCGTTTTCAGTATATTTACATGTAATTGTATATCAGACACTAAGAGATGTTTTTCCAATTATTTGACTATTTGCCGGAATAGAAGACA
>Ga0315290_10003041_pt1 | contig 11972 bp, 11 predicted proteins | sample YL17G12_0_MG_FD_203627 | JGI IMG/M metagenome (GOLD analysis project Ga0315290, IMG submission 203627) | Sediment microbial communities from Yellowstone Lake, YNP, Wyoming, USA - YL17G12_0 | ecosystem: Environmental > Aquatic > Freshwater > Lake > Sediment | place: USA: Wyoming | collected...
GTGGCGGCCATCAGCGTGGCCGCCTTCCAGACCATCATCATGACCTACCTGGGCGTGAACTTCGTCCTCACCACCGGCATGCACTCCTACGGCATGGGCGATTCACCCGTGGTGATGTGGATGGTGATCGTGGGAGTGGCCGAGCTGGCCTTCCTGGCCTGGGGCTACGCGGCCTTCCGGAAGAACCGGGACGTTCTCGAGGGCGCGTCGAGCTAGCGGCCTCGCCCGGGGAAGGAGATCCCTTCCTCGGGGCACCGGGCGCCGCACAGGTCGCAGGTGGCCCGGCAGTCGCCGGGTCGCGCCACCCGGGCGCCCTTGTCGTGGCGCCCCATCGCGAAGACCCCCGCCGGGCACTCGTCGAGGCAGGTCCCGCAGCCCCGGCATTCGCCGGCGTCGATGTTCGGCGCCCAGGAGACGCCGCCGTGGGCGGGGTGGGAAGAGGTCATGTCGCGCTCCGCAAAGTCGAACCCGCGAACCTAGCGGATCCTTCCCCCGATCGGAAGCCGGGGGACGCCGCGCGCCGGGGTCCCTTGCGGACGGCGCGCCTTCGTGGAAAGTTCCCGCCCCGCCATGGCCCAGTACGTGATGTCGATGTTTCGCGTGAGCAAGGTGGTCCCGCCCAAGCGGCAGATCATCAAGGACATCTCCCTCTCGTTCTTTCCGGGAGCCAAGATCGGGCTGCTCGGCCTGAACGGCTCCGGCAAGTCCACGGTGCTCCGCATCATGGCCAAGGAGGATGCCGAGTTCGACGGCGAGCTCTCGCACGAGGCGGGCATCCGCATCGGCTACCTCCCCCAGGAGCCGCAGCTCGATCCGGCCAGGACCGTCCGCGAGGAGGTCGAGTCCGGGATGGGCGAGGTCGCCTCGGCGCAGAAGCGGCTCGAGGAGGTCTACGCCGCCTACAGCGATCCCGACGCGAACATGGAGAAGCTGGCCGAGGAGCAGGCGCGGCTCGAGGCCATCCTCGAGAACGCCGGCGCCGACACCGGAAACGCCCTCGAGATCGCCGCAGATGCCCTGCGGCTGCCGCCCTGGGACCAGAGCGTGAAGCAGCTCTCCGGCGGCGAGAAGCGGCGGGTGGCGCTCTGCAAGCTGCTCCTCTCGAAGCCGGACATGCTGCTCCTCGACGAGCCCACCAATCACCTCGACGCCGAGTCGGTGGAGTGGCTGGAGCAGTTCCTCACCCGCTTCCCCGGCACCGTGGTCGCCATCACCCACGACCGCTACTTCCTCGACAACGCCGCCGAGTGGATCCTGGAGCTGGACCGCGGGCGCGGCATCCCCTGGAAGGGAAACTACTCGTCGTGGCTCGAGCAGAAGGAGCAGCGGCTCGAGGTGGAGGCCAAGCAGGAGAGCGCTCGCATCAAGGCCATGAAGCAGGAGCTGGAGTGGGTGAGGCAGAATCCCAAGGCGCGGCAGGCGAAGAGCAAGTCGCGGCTGGCCCGGTTCGAGGAGCTCTCCTCGGTCGAGTACCAGAAGCGCAACGAGACCCAGGAGATCTTCATCCCTGTGGCCGAGCGGCTCGGCGAGCAGGTCGTCGAGTTCCAGGGCGTGTCGAAGGGTTTCGGGGATCGGCTGCTCATCGACGACCTGACCTTCAGCGTCCCTCCCGGCGCCATCGTCGGGATCATCGGGCCGAACGGCGCCGGCAAGTCCACGCTCTTCAAGATGATCACCGGCGTCGAGAAGCCGGACTCGGGCAAGGTCGTCATCGGACAGTCGGTGAAGATGGCCTTCGTGGACCAGAGCCGGGACGACCTCTCCTCGGGCAAGACCGTTTTCGAGGAACTTTCGGGCGGCCGCGACGTCATCCAGGTGGGACGCTACGAGATGCCGAGCCGCGCCTACATCGGCCGATTCAACTTCAAGGGCGCCGACCAGCAGAAGGTGGTGGGCACGCTCTCCGGCGGCGAGCGTGGGCGGCTTCACCTCGCGAAGACCCTCATGACCGGCGGGAATCTCCTGCTCCTCGACGAGCCGTCGAACGACCTGGACGTCGAGACCTTGCGGGCGCTCGAGGACGGGCTGCTCGAGTACGCCGGATGCGTCATGGTCATCTCCCACGACCGCTGGTTCCTCGACCGCATCGCCACGCACATCCTGGCCTGCGAGGGCGACTCGAAGTGGAGCTTCTTCACCGGCAACTACCAGGAGTACGAGGCCGACAAGCGGCGGCGGCTGGGCGAGGAAGGGGCGAAGCCCCGTCGCATCCGCTACAAGCCGATCAGCCGGTAGAGGCTTGCAAGGTGAATCGCGTAAGGTGCCGCATGCCCTTCGCCGCCATCCCCGCAGTCGTGGCGTTCCTGCTCGGTGCCGCGCCTGCGCCGGCCGCCGCCCCCGACCTGACCGCGAAGTGCATCGCCTGCCACGCGAAGTCGACGCCGGGAATCGTCTCCGACTGGAAGCTCTCCCGGCATGCCGCCGTGTCCGTCGGCTGCGACTCCTGCCACGGAACCGCTCACTCGACCGCCGCCGACGCCTCGAAGGCGAGGCTCCCCACACCCGACACCTGCGCGCAGTGCCACGCCACGCAGGTCGAGCAGTACAAGGGCTCGAAGCACGCGCTGGCCTGGGCCGCCATGATGGCCATGCCCACCTTCCACAACCAGCCGGCGGTGTTCACCGACGGGCTCAAGGGCTGCGGCGGCTGCCACGCAATCGGCCTCAAGGAGGAGGCCGACCGGAAGGCCATCGCCAAGGTGTCGGGGCGGAACTACGGCTCCGGGAGCTGCGACTCCTGCCACACCCGGCACACCTTTTCCGTGAGGGAGGCCCGCGAGCCACGGGCGTGCAAGACCTGCCACATGGGTTTCGACCACGCGCAGTGGGAGATGTACGACTCCTCCAAGCACGGCGTCCGCCACGAGCTCGTCCAGCTCGGCGCGCTGCCCAAGGGGTCGTCGGCCCCCACCTGCCAGACCTGCCACATGCAGAAGGGCGACCACGGCGTCATGACCGGCTGGGGATTCCTGGCCGTGCGGCTGCCGCTTCCAGAAGATCCGCAGTGGAGGGCCGACCAGGTCACCATCTTGAAGGCGCTCGGCGTGCTCGACCCGGCCGGCAAGCCCACCACGATGCTCGAGGTGGTGAAGGCGGCCAAGGTGGCCCGCCTCACCCAGGAGGACTGGCAGGCCCAGCGCACGAAGATGATCGATACCTGCAAGCAGTGCCATTCGGAGAACTTCGCCAGGTCGCAGATGGAGCGCGGCGACCTGTCGATCCAGTCGGCCGATCGGCTCATGGCGCAGGCCATCGAGATCGTGGCCGGGCTCTACCGGGACGGCATTCTCCAGAAGCCGAAGGGTCAGTTCTTCGACTACCCGAACGTGCTCCAGTTCCACGATTCACAGACGGTGGTCGAGCAGAAGCTCTTCGTGATGTTCATGGAGCACCGCATGCGCACCTTCCAGGGCTCGTTCCACAACAGCCCCGACTACGCTCTCTGGTACGGCTGGAGCATGATGCAGCGCGACCTGACCGAGATCCGCGAGGCCGCGAAGGAGATGCGCCGGGCTGCGGATCCGTCCCCGCGGCGCTAGACTTCCTCCCCGTGACCGACATCGAGAAGCGGATCGAGGAGGGGCGGGCGCGACTCCGGCAGCGCTTCGGCGAAGCCATGCGCGCCACGCCGTCCCAGGCCGACGCGACGCCGCAGGGAAACGGGCCGAGGAACCGCCACGGCATGCCGCAGGTGCCGCCGCGCCAGAACGTGCTCGCCACCTGGCCGGTGCTCGACTGCGCCGATCAGCCGGTGATCTCCACCGAGCGATGGGAGCTGCGGGTCGAGGGCGAGGTGGAGGAGCCGCTGCGTCTCCGCTGGGACGATTTCCTGGCGCTCCCGCAGGCCGACGACGTCTCCGACTTCCACTGCGTCACCGGCTGGAGCCGGCTCGACATGCGCTGGCAGGGCGTCGCCTTCGAGACGCTCGCCGCCCTGGCGCGCCCGACGCTGGCAGCGACCCACGTCATGTTCCACTCCTACGACGGCTATTCGACGAACCTGCCCATCGAGGAGGCCTTGAAGCCCGACGTGATCCTCGCTCACCGCGTCGACGGCGAGCCCCTGCCGACCGAGCACGGAGGCCCGGTGCGAGTGGTGACGCCGCAGCTCTGGGCGTGGAAGGGCGCGAAGTGGGTCCGGCGCGTGGAATTCCTTCCCCACGATCGGCGCGGCTACTGGGAGATCCGCGGTTACTCCAACACGGCCTGGCCGTGGCGGGACGACCGCGACTGGTGATGGCGCCACTGGGCGCTGCTACTTCTTCGCGAACTGCCGGTAGAACCCGACCACCTGCTTGGCGCCGCCCTTCCAGTCGAGGGTCTCGGGGATGTCGCCCTCCTCGGGCCCCTCCACCCAGATGCCGCCGCACGACTCGCAGGTGTCGTAGTGCAGGGCCTTCTTCTCGCCGCCCTCGACCTCGACCAGGTCGACCTGGCAGGCCGGGCACTGGCCGGCCATCTCCTCGGTGTTCAGAAATCCGCCGATGGCGGTCAACGCGGGGAGGTTGCCGTGGACCAGGAATCTGTTGACGTCCGAGTTTTCCACCCAGAGCCCACCGCAGTCGGAGCACCTCTGCATGACGCCGTCGTCACCGACGATCGCCGTCATCTCGACACTGCAACGTGGGCAATCCATGAGAATTGGTCCTCCTCCAGGACCGGGCGCTGCTCTTGTTTCGGGGTGGGGTGGTTGGCAGATGATAACGAGATCCCGCGGCGCGGATCAACGCCTTGGGCAAGTGGTCAGCCCTCCGTCACCGATCGGAGGGCCTCGACGAGCCGCCGGAGCCGCTCGGCGTGGAGCTTCAGGGCGACCCGGTTCACGATCAGGCGAGCCGAGACGTCGAGGATGGTCTCCTCGATGACGAGCCCGTTGGCTCGCAGGGTCTCGCCGGTCTCGGTGATGTCCACGATGAGATCGGCCAGCCCCAGCGACGGCGCCACCTCGATGGAGCCGTGGAGCGCGATGATCTCGGCCGGGATGCCCTTCCCGGCGAAGTGGCGCGATGCCAGATTCACGTACTTGGTGGCCACGCGCGGGGCCACGCCGCGGGGGAGCCGTCGGGCGCCGCGGGGGCGTCCCACGATCACCCGGCAGCGGCCGATGCCCAGGTCGAGGGGCTCGAAGAGGTCGCGCGGCTCCTCGCGCAGCACGTCCAGGCCGGCGATGCCCACGTCGGCGGCCCCGTGCTCGACGTAGCTCGCCACGTCGGCGGCGCGGATGGAGATGAAGCGGAGGCCATGCTCCGGCGAGTCGGCGGCGAGCTTGCGGGTGTTCTCGAGCAGCCGCATGGGCGAGACACCGAGCGCGCGCTCGAAGAGCTCGGAGGCCTCACCGAGCAGCCTCCCCTTGGGGATGGCCACCGAGAGCAGGTCGGGCGAGGGGCTCCGGGCGCGCCGGGTCACGCGGCCTCCCGGCGGATGCGGGCGCCGAGCGCGGCGAGCTTGGCCTCGATGCGCTCGTAGCCGCGGTCGAGGTGGTAGACGCGGCGGACCTCGGTCGTGCCCTGCGCGGCCAGCCCGGCCAGCACCAGCGCCGCCGAGGCGCGCAGGTCGCTCGCCATCAACGGCGCGCCCGACAGGGCCGGCACGCCCTTCACCACCGCGACCTTGCCGTCGACGGCGATCTCGGCGCCCAGGCGCTGCAGCTCCAGCACGTGCATGTAACGGTTCTCGAACACGGTCTCGGTCACCACCGACGATCCGTCGGCGAGCGCGAGCAATACCATCATCTGCGCCTGCATGTCGGTGGCGAATCCGGGGAAGGGCGCGGTGCGGACGTCGACCGGGCGGGGTCGCCCGTCGCCGGCGACCCGGATGCCTCCTGGGACCGCCTCCACCGAGGCGCCCGTGGCGCGGAGCTTCTCGATCAGGGACTCGAGGTGGGCCGGTGCGGCACCCACGACGGTGATGTCGTTCCTGGGCAGCGCGCCGGCGACGAGAAAGGTCCCGGCCTCGATGCGGTCGGCGATGACGTCGTGGTCGAGCGGGCGGAGCGACGTCACCCCGTGGACGCGGATCTGCTGGGTTCCGGCCCCCTCGATGCGCGCTCCCATGCGGACGAGCGCGGCGGCCAGGTCGCCGACCTCGGGCTCCCGCGCGCAGTTCTCGAGGACGGTGTGGCCGTCGGCCAGCGCCGCGGCCATCATCACGTTCTCGGTTCCGGTGACCGTCTCCTTGTCGAAGGTGAAGGTCGTGCCGCGCAGCCGGCCGCCGGGAACGCGCCCCTCGACGTAGCCGTGCTCGAGCCTCAGCTCGGCCCCCAGGGCCGCGAGCCCCTTCAGATGCTGGTCGATGGGGCGCGCGCCGATGGCGCAGCCGCCCGGCAAGGAGACGCGGGCATGGCCCCAGCGGGCCAGCAGTGGCCCCAGGACGACGACGCTCGCGCGCATGGTGCGGACGAGGTCGTAGGGGGCTTCCGCCTTCACCGTGGGTGGCGTTCGGATGGCCACCGCCGACGGCGAGCCGGGCACGCGCTCCAAGGTGCAGCCGGCGTGGCCGAGCAGTCGCCCCATGGTGCGGACGTCGGCGAGATCGGGGACGTTGCGGACGAGGTGGTCGCCCTCGGCGAGCAGCGCGGCGGCGATCACGGGAAGCGCGGCGTTCTTGGCGCCGGAGACGTGAACGGTCCCGCGAAGCGAGGCGCCGCCTTCGATGATGATCTTGTCCATCGGTAAAGTTCCCGCAGGTCGGGGATTCTAGGCCGGGGCGGGGAGACGCGCCACCACCCATCGCGGAAGAGCAGCGAGGTCGCGGTGGACCACCGCGTCGCCGAATCCCGCGGCGAGGCACAGGGCAGGGAGCGGCACCGCATGGGTCTCGTGCATCTCGATGACCAGCAAGCCGTCCGGGCGGAGCCTGGACGGCGCGCAGGACACGATTCGCCGGATGACGTCCAGCCCGTCCGCGCCTCCGTCCAGCGCGATCCTCGGTTCCCTCCGCACCTCCCGCGAAAGCCCCTCGATCTCGCCGGCAGGGACGTAGGGCGGGTTCGAGACGATCAGGTCGAAGCGCTCCCCGGCCGCGACGGGCCCGTAGAGGTCCCCCTCGAGGAACTCGACCGCGGCTCCCAGCGCCGCCGCGTTCTCCCGGGCCACGGCGAGCGCCTCCGTCGAGATCTCGGTGGCGACGACCCGGGCGTCGGGCCGGGCCAGTGCGGCCGAGATCGCGATGCACCCCGACCCGGTGCACAGGTCGAGCAGCGTGCCTTCCTGGGGCAGCAGCGCGATGGCCGCCTCCACCAGGAGCTCGGTCTCCGGGCGCGGCACGAGGACGAGGGGATCCACGCGAAAGACGTGGCCGAGGAACTCGCGGCGGCCGGTGAGCCAGGCGGTGGGTTCACCGGCGGCTCGTCGGCGGACCAGCTCGCGGAAGGCCGCCAGTTCCGGCGCGCCGAGCGGCTTGTCGAAGTCGAGGTAGAGCCGGACCCGATCGCAGGAGAGCGCGTGGGCCAGAAGGATCTCGGCGGTGAGGCGCGGCGCGTCCACGCCGCCCTTCGCGAAGAAGCCCTGCGTCCAGGCGATGAGCCGGAGCGGGGTCCAGGCCTCGTCGGTCACGCCCGCTTCTCGGCCGCCCGGGCGGAGTCGCTCCTCGAGGCCTCCTTGAGGGCCTCGGCGGCGAAGTGGGTCCGGCAGGCGTCGATGATGTCCTGGACGTCGCCGTCCATGACCGCCGGCAGGTTGTGGCGGGTGTAGTTGATGCGGTGGTCGGTGAGCCGGTCCTGCGGAAAGTTGTAGGTCCGGATCTTCTCGGAGCGGTCGCCGGTCCCCACCTGGCTCTTGCGAGTCGCGTCGCGGGCGCTCTGCTGCTTCTCGTTCTCGATGTCGAAGAGCTTGGCGCGCAGCATCTTCATGGCCATGGCCCGGTTCTTGGTCTGGCTCTTCTCCTGCTGGCACTTCACGATCAGTCCAGACGGCTTGTGGGTGATGCGCACCGCCGAGTCGGTGGTGTTCACGCTCTGTCCGCCCGAGCCGGTGGAGCGGAAGACGTCGGTCTCGAGGTCGGCGGGGTTCACCTGGATGTCGATCTCCTCGGCCTCCGGCATGACCGTCACGGTCACCGTGGAGGTGTGGATGCGCCCCTGCGCCTCCGTGGCGGGAACGCGCTGGACGCGGTGGACGCCCGACTCGTACTTCATCCAGGAGTAGACCGAGTCGCCGGAGATCGTGACGGTGGCGTCCTTGACGCCGCCCATGGTGCCGCTGGAGACGTCGGCCACCTCGCAGCGCCAGCCGCGCCGCTCGGCGTAGCGCAGGTACATGCGCAGCACCTCGGCCGCGAAGAGGCCGGCCTCGTCGCCGCCGGCGCCGGCCCGGACCTCGACGATGACGTCCTTGTCGTCGTTCGGATCGCGGGGGACGAGGAAGACCTTGAGCATCGCCTCGGCCGGATCGGCCCGGGGGCGCAGCGCGGCCAGCTCCTCCTTGGCCATCTCCCGGATGCCCTCGTCCTTCTCGGCGAGCATCGCCTCGTTGTCGGCGATCTCCTGCTGGAGCCGGCGCCACGCGCGGAGCGCCAGGACGGTGGGCTCGAGCCCGGCGCGCTCCTTCGAGACCTTCTTGAAGCGCTCGCCCGACGAGGCGACCGCGGGATCGGAGAGGTGGTGGGTCAACTCCTCGAAGCGGCGCTCGATCGATTCCAGCTTCTGGAGGACCTCTGGCGACAGCATGGGTGCGGTTTCTTACCGCCCCCGCGCGCGGGGAGCAAGGCGCAGGCTAGGATGTCGGCCGTGCAGACCCGCCTCGTCATCCTCCGCGCCCGGCTGGTGTCCGACCCACCCGCCGAGAACGCCACCGTCGTCGTGCTGGGCGACCGGATCGTCCGCGTCGCGCCGGACGGCGAGCCGGTGGCGGCCGAGCCGGGCGACTGGGAGATCGACGCGGCCGGACGGCTGCTCGTCCCGGGCGGGGTCGACGCCCACACCCATCTGGCGATGGGGCAGCTCCTGCGATTCGCCGGATTGCCGGCGCGCTACCCAGGATCGCCGAAGGCGCTCCGCCAGGGCTTTCGACGCCCGGTGGAGGATCGGCTCGGGCCGGCGGAGGTGGAGGTGCTCGCGACGGCCGCCGCGCTGGCCGCGCTCCGCGCCGGGACGACCACCGTGCTCGGGCTGGAACGCGCCGCGCCCGGGGCGGAGCTCGAGACGCTGCTCGCCGCCGAGCGGGCCGTCCGCAAGGTCGGGATCCGCGCGGTCCTGGCCCACGGCGCGAGCGACCTGGGCGGAGCCGACCGCGGTCGCGCGTCGGCGCGGGCGGCTCTCGAGTTCGCGGCGCCGCGGGCCGGCGATCCGATGGTGCGCGGCATGGCGGGGCTCGACGGCCTCCACGCCACCACCCGCGAGACCCTCGAGGCGCTTGCCGAGCCGGCCTCCCGCTTCGGCCTTCACGCCTCCCTTGGCGAGGACGGGGCGGATCTGGAGCGCGCCTGGGGGCTCGAGCAGAGGTGGCCGGCCCAGATGCTCGACGACGCCGGGCTGCTCGGGGCGCGGACCGTGCTCGCGCACATGAGCACGCTCTCCACGCCGGAGGCCGACGCGGTCCGGGCCGCCGACGCGGTGCTGGTGGTAGCGCTCCGCGCCTCCCGCTTCTGGGGTGTGCCCCCCATGAGCCTGGAGATCGCGGCCGGCGTCGAGGCGCCGGTGGCGCTGGGAACCGACGGCCTCTTCTCCGACCTGGCCGGCGAGGCGCTGGAGCTGGCGGCCCACCTCCGGGTTCGCCGGTCGGCGTCGCCGCCGCCCCCGGAATTCCTCGCCGCCTCCGTCTGGCCTACCGGGGAGACGCTGGCCGGCCAGCTCCTCGGTGCGCGACTCGGCGCGATCGAAGCCGGGGCGGCGGCCGACCTTGCCATCCTGGAATGGCGGCCGACCGGCGTCGTGCCCGAGGGGCGCGGCGGCGACGCGGCGATCCTCTGGGCGGGATCGCCCGCGGCCTGGGTCATCGTCGCCGGGAAGGTCCGCCTTCGCGAGGGGGTCCCGCTCGGCGTGGATCCTGACGAGGTCTCGGCGCGCGCGGTCGAGGCGGCGCGCCACGCGCTGGCCGACTGACGGCGCCGGCGCCCGAGGGGCTCACGCGTGGTTCCGCAGCAGGAGCCCCGCGATGGCGCAGAGCGCGAAGGCCACCGAGGCGAAGGCGTTGAAGTCGAAGAAGGCCTTGCCGATCCGCTCCGAACGAAGCTCGCCGTGCGGGGCCACGTAGAGGTGCTCGGCGAGCAGCACCGCCGCGAGGATGGCGGCGCCCAGGTACCAGGCCGGCCCCTGCCGCCCCACGGCGCCGGCGGCCAGGATTGCGGCGACGCCCAGGACGTGGAGCCCGCGCGCCCAGCCGAGCGCGCCCTCGACCCCGAAGCGGGCCGGGATGGAGCGGAGGCCCTGCGACCGGTCGTACTCCACGTCCTGCATCGAGTAGAAGACGTCGAATCCGCCGATCCAGGCCCCCACGCCCAGCCCGAGGAGCAGGGCCGATGGCGGCGCGGTGCCGGTGAGCGCGATGGCCACGCCGATGGGCCCGAGGGCCTGGGCCACGCCCAGCCAGAGGTGGCAGGCCCAGGTGAAGCGCTTCGCGTAGGAGTAGCCGAGCAGGATGGCCAGAACCGGGAGCGAGAGCCAGCCGGTGAGGGGCGAGATCACCGCCGCGGCCCCCACGAAGACGAGGCTCGAGCCGGCGAGGAGCAGCCGCGCGGCCGCCGGCGAGACCTCGCCGGTGACGAGCTCCCGGGCCCGGGTGCGCGGGTTGTTCGCGTCGAAGGCCCGGTCGGCGATGCGGTTCATGGCCATGGCGGCCGTGCGCGCGGCCACCACCGCCAGCGCGACGAGGCCGAGCCGCACCGGGTCGAGGGAGGCATGGCCGGCGACCAGCACCCCCGCGCTCACCGCGAAGGGGAGCGCGAACAGCGAATGGGAGAACTTCACCATCCGTGCCACGGCGCCGACGGTCATGTGCGGGGCTCCGGCCGGTGGCGGGCCAGCCACTCGAAGGGGCGATGGGCCTGGACCTCGAGGAGCCAGGCGAAGGGATCCCCGGGCCGATCGCCGCGGAGCGGAGCGGCGAGCACGCCCGGCGCGGAGCCCGGGAGGAGTCGCCCCACCGCCGGCGCGCCCACCGCCGCGCCGTTCCAGCAGAGCGCGAGGAGGCGCCCGGGCGCGACGTCCGGATAGGCCTCGTGCAGGACGGCCAGTTCCTCGAGGGGCGAAAGCGACGGGGACGACGCCAGCGAGTCGGTGCCCACCGCGAGTGGAATGCCCGCCGCCAGCAGACGCCCAAGATCGGGCAGGCGCCCCGAGACGTGCTGGTTGGATCGCGGGCAGACGACGACGGTGGCCCCGGATCGGCGCAGCGCGGCCAGGTCCTCGTCGTCCACGTCCACCGCGTGAACCACCAGCGTCTCCGGCCCCAGGTGGGCCGCGACCGCGTCCACCGGCGACCGCGCGAAGGGGCGAAGCGCGCCCGGCTCGAGGCCGAGCCGCAGAACGAGGTCGGCGAAGGGGCCGGCTGCCTCGGCGACGAATCGCCGCTCCTCCGGGACCTCGGCGAGGTGGATGGACGCCGGACCCGCCCGGAGCAGGGTGGCGGCGGTGGCGAGGTGGGTGGAGTAGACGGCGTGCGGGCTCGGGGCGACGCGGAGCCCTGGGCCGGGATCGCCCATCCGTCCGCGAACCTCTGCGGCGAGCCGCAGCGCCTGCGCCGCCCGATCCTCGGTGAATCCGAAGATCTCGTGGAAGAGCGTTCCGGCGATCCCCTCGCGCGCCAGGTGGCGCCCCGAGGTGAGGCCGTTCGTGACGTCGCCCACCGCGGCCACGCCGGCCTCCCGGAGCGCAGCCGCGCCGCTGGCCATTCCCTCCTCGATGGCCCCGCCCCGGGCCCTCTGCGCGACGAGCGCCTCGATCCAGGGGACGAGCCCGACCCCGCCCGGAACCGTTCCGGCCAGGTGCGAGAGCTCGAGGTGGAGGTGCGCGTTCACCATCGCCGGGAGGATCA
>Ga0315290_10003042_pt1 | contig 11969 bp, 8 predicted proteins | sample YL17G12_0_MG_FD_203627 | JGI IMG/M metagenome (GOLD analysis project Ga0315290, IMG submission 203627) | Sediment microbial communities from Yellowstone Lake, YNP, Wyoming, USA - YL17G12_0 | ecosystem: Environmental > Aquatic > Freshwater > Lake > Sediment | place: USA: Wyoming | collected...
GGCCGCCAGCGCGGCGCCCGCCAGGCAGAGGGAGAGCAGGGTGATCGTCGTCCGGGGCAGTGGTGTCATGGGATTTCGAACAAATGTTCCAGCGAAGTGCCGAGTGTCGTCGCGCGCCCGCTCCGTGGCAAGTGGGTCGATTTCCGCCGGTCTTCGGTCCATCATTCCCGCTCTGTCCGTGGTCGAGGAAGACGACATGGGGTTCCCGGAATACGGCCAATACGATGCCCTTGGCCTCGCGGAGTTGGTGCGCAGTCGGCAAGTGAGCGCGACGGACCTGCTCGATGAAGCGCTGGCACGCACGGCCACCGTCAATCCGAAGATCAACGCCGTCATCCACCTGATGGAGAGCCGGGCGCGCGACGCCATTGCTGCCGGACTGCCGGAAGGTCCGTTGAGCGGCGTGCCGTTCCTGATCAAGGACCTGATGACCGCCTACGCGGGCGAGCCCATGCGTTGCGGCTCGCGCCTGTTCAAGGACTTCGTGCCGGCCGCCGACGAAGAACTCACCAGTCGCTACCGCCAGGCCGGACTGGTGATTTTCGGCAAGACGAACACGCCGGAACTCGGCGTCACGAACGTCACCGAGCCCGAACTCTTCGGCCCGACGCGCAATCCGTGGAACCTCGAGCGTACCTCGAGCGGATCGAGCGGCGGATCGGCGGCGGCGGTTGCGGCGCGCATCGCGCCCGCGGCCAATGCGAACGATGGCGGCGGCTCCATTCGCACGCCGGCTTCGAACTGCGGCCTCGTCGGTCTCAAGCCGAGCCGCGGACGCAATCCCACGGGTCCGCAGGCGCCCGACGTGTGGTGGGGCTTCATTGGCGAGCACGCCGTCACCCGCACCGTGCGCGACAGCGCCGCGATTCTCGATGCAACCGCAGGTGACTACCCGCAGCAGCTGATGAAACTGCCGCCGCCGGAGCGGTCGTTTCTCGAGGAGACGCAGCGACCGCCCGGCCGACTGCGCATCGCCTTCTCATTCGATCCCGGCCTCGGCAAGACACTGCACCCCGAGAATCGCAAGGCGCTGGAAGCCACCACCGCAGCGCTCAACGGCCTGGGTCACGAGATCGTCGAGGTGAAGCTGCCGCTGCCGCCGGATTCCTTCGTCGAGAGCTACGCTGCATTGGTCTCGGCGGACGTCGCGGCAACGCTGCGGATGGCACCGACCCTGGTCGGCCGCGAGGCCACCAGCGACGACGTCGAGCTCGCCACCTGGGTGCTGGCAAAGATGGGCGAGGCGCAATCCGCCGCCGATGCGGCCGCCGCGCTCTGGACGATGCAGACCTTCTCGCGCCAGTGGCTCAAGTGGTCGGCGGATTTCGACGTGCTGCTGACGCCGACTGTCGGCCTTCCGCCGCTCCCCATTGGGGCCTACAAGCTGACGACGATGCAGCGCCAGGGTTTAAAGCTGTTGACCGCGCTGCCGGGCGGCGCGCTGTTGAGCCAGCGGTCGAAAGTGATCGAAGCTTTCGAGCCCGTCTTCGAAGCCGCGCCCTACACGATGATCGCGAACGTCACCGGGCAGCCATCCCTGTCGTTGCCTTTGCACTGGACGGAGGACGGATTGCCGATGGGGATGCTGTTCACGGCGAGAATCGGCGACGAGGCGACGTTGTTCCGTCTTGCAGCACAGGTCGAGCAGACCCTGCCCTGGCGCGATCGCATTGCGCCCAACGCCATCGCCTGAACAGGAGTCGACACGGCTGTCGGCCACGGAGGATGCATGGACGTCGAATCGATCATTCGCACGTATTTCAGTGGCGAGAAGGCCGAGTCCGCGCTGATCCTGCTGGCGGGCATCGTCTGCCTGCTCGCGGCGATCTGGCTCTGGTTCTGGGTGCGCCAGCCGTTCACGCGCGGGCTCGCGGCATCCCTACTGCTGGTCGCTGCCCTCGGGCTCGGCGTGGGCGGGTCGGTTTACTTCCGCACGGACACGCAGGCGCGCCAACTGCTGGAGCTGCAGCAACGCGATCCCGGGCGCTTCGCGGCCCAGGAAGGCCCCCGCATTCACGAGGTTGTGAAGAGCTTCGGCGCATACCGCATCTGCTACGCCATCGCCGTGCTGCTGGCGCTCGTCTGCGTTTTCGCCGTGGGCAGGCCTGCGTATCACGGACTCGCCGTCGGGTTGCTGTTGCTGGCCGCGCTTGGCTTCACGATCGACTACTACGCCGAAGCCCGTGCGAAGAGCTACGTGCAGTCCCTGCAGACGGCAGGCGCGTTGCCCGCGAGATAAGCGGGGCGATTCGAGTGGAGCCATTTCGATGAGCAAACCAGGACTTCGGTCCGCCAAGGTGACGCAGGGCCGGCTTGCGTCCGGCGCCCGCGCGCTGTGGCGCGCCACGGGCATGCAGGAAGGCGACTTCGGCAAGCCGATCATCGCGATCGTCAATTCGTTTACGCAGTTCGTGCCGGGCCACGTGCATCTGCGCGAACTCGGTGCGCTCGTCTCCACCGAGATCGCCCGGGCGGGCGGCGTGGGTCGCGAGTTCAACACCATCGCGGTGGACGACGGCATCGCGATGGGACACGACGGCATGCTGTATTCGCTGCCGTCGCGCGACCTGATTGCGGACTCGATCGAGTACATGGTCAACGCGCACTGCGCCGACGCGATGGTGTGCATCTCGAACTGCGACAAGATCACGCCCGGAATGCTGCTGGCGGCACTGCGGCTCAACATTCCCGCCGTGTTCGTCTCGGGCGGGCCGATGGAGGCGGGCAAGGTCCGCTGGGAGGGCCGCGACCTCAAGATCGACGCGGTGAACACGCTGCTGGTGTCCACCAACCCGAACGCCAGCGAAGAGGAAGTGCTGGCTGTCGAGCGCTCGGCGTGCCCCACGTGCGGCTCGTGCGCCGGGATGTTCACCGCGAATTCGATGAACTGCCTGACGGAAGTGATGGGTCTATCGTTGCCCGGCAACGGCACCATCGTCGCGACGCATGCCGATCGCAGGGAGTTGTTCCTGCAGGCGGGGCGACTGATCGTCGACCTGGCGAAGCGTCACTACGAGGGTGGTGATGCGTCGGTGCTGCCGCGCTCGATCGCCACCTTCGAGGCCTTCGAGAATGCGATGCGTCTCGACATGGCGATGGGCGGTTCGACCAACACGGTGCTGCACCTGCTGGCGGCGGCGCACGAGGCCGGTGCCGGCTTCACCATTGCCGACATCGACCGGCTCTCGCGCGTCTCGCCGTACCTGTGCAAAGTCTCCCCCGCGACGCTCGACGTTCACATCGAGGACGTGCACCGGGCGGGCGGCATCATGGGGATCCTCGGCGAGCTGGATCGTGCCGGCCTCATTCATCGCGATGCCCGGACGGTGCACTCGCCCACGCTCGGCGATGCCATCGACCAATGGGACGTGCGACGCGCGTCGGACCCCAAGGTGGCCGAGTGGTATCGCGCCGCACCGGGCGGCGTACGCACGACCGAGGCGTTTTCGCAGTCACGACGCTTTCCGGAGCTGGACCTCGATCGCGTGCAGGGTTGCATCCGCGACGTCGAGCACGCGTTCGCCGGGGACGGCGGCCTTGCCGTGCTGAGCGGCAATCTTGCCGACGACGGCTGCATCGTGAAGAGTGCTGCCGTGCCGCCCGGTATGGAGCGGTTCCGCGGCACGGCCCTCGTGTTCGACGCCGAGAACGACACCACTGCGGCCATCCTGGCCGGCAAGGTGCAGGCCGGGCAAGTGGTGGTCATTCGCTACGAGGGTCCCAGGGGCGGCCCGGGCATGCAGGAAATGCTGGCGGCGACCGGCGCCCTGTACGGACGCGGCCTCGCGAGCCGGACGGCGCTCATCACCGACGGCCGCTTTTCCGGCGCATCGGCGGGTCTTTCCGTAGGGCACATCTCGCCGGAAGCGGCGGAAGGCGGATTGATTGCACTGGTGTGCGACGGCGATGCCATCGAGATCGACATCCCGGCGCGCAGCCTGCGCCTCGACGTCAGTGCTGACGTGATCGAGCAGAGGCGCCAGGCCGAGGCGGCGCGCGGCGATCTTGCGTACACGCCGGGTGACCGTGAGCGCAGCGTCTCCACGGCGTTGCGCGCCTATGGCTTGCTGGCCACGTCGGCGTCGAAGGGCGGCGTGCGTGACGTCACCCAGGTGAAGCTCGCCCGCAGGCTTCCGGGCGTCTAGGCCTCCGCCGGCAGGCCGCGGTCAGACAGGCGCGTTGCCGTGGCCCGAAAAGCGTCGTGGTCATCCCCACTTGGCAAGGCAACTGCGACCCACGCATGATGCGGTGCATCAAGACTTGGGGAAGTCAGCATGCTGTTCCAGCTCCGCCTGTTGGCGTATCGGCTGATCAAACCGTTCATGTGGCCCGTCTCGCGGGTAGTGCCGATCCCGCGGCCGACGGTGTTCGTCGGGCCCGACGCCGCGCTGCGCTTGTGTCACAGCATCGGCCAGTTCGGCTTCAAGCGAGTGATGATCGTCACGGACGCAGTCCTCGTGAAACTCGGCCTGATCGAACCGATCCGCCGTACGTTGGCGGAGCAGGGGATCGATGTCGCCGTGCACGACGGCATCACGCCCGACCCGACCTACCCCGTCCTGCAGGCGGGCTATGAGGCAGTGACCGCACACCACAGCGACGCGATCCTCGCCGTCGGCGGCGGCTCCGCCATCGACGCGGCCAAGGTGATCGGCGCGATGGCGGTGACCGGCAAGTCTCCGCAGAAGCTGATCGGCATGCTGAAGGTGACGAAGCCGATGCTGCCGCTGTTCGCCATCCCCACGACGGCGGGCACCGGATCGGAAGTAACCGTCGCCGCCGTGGTGACGGACCCCGTCAAGCACTCGAAATCGGCCGTCATCGACCCGAAGCTGGTGCCGCTCGCTGCGGCGCTCGACCCGGCGCTGATGAAGGGCATGCCGAAGCCGATTACCGCGGCAACCGGCATGGACGCTCTCACGCACGCCATCGAGGCCTACATCAATCGCTGGCCGCATGCCGAGACGCCACTGCATGCCATCTCGGCCGTGCGCATGATCTTCGCGAACCTGCCACGAGCGTATGCGAACGGCGAGGACCTCGAGGCGCGCGAGGCGATGGTGCTCGCGTCGTTCTATGCGGGGCTCGCCTTCACCAAGGCCTACGTCGGTTATGTGCACGCGTTCTCGCACAAGATCGGCGGCATGTACGGCGTACCGCACGGGCTCGCCAATGCTATCACGCTGCCGTACGTGCTCGACTACATCAAGGACGCGCCGCTGGCACAGCAGCGATTGGCTGAATTGGCCGTTGCCATCGGCGCGGGTACGGCGTCGGAATCAGGACAGGTGCTCGCGCAGCGCTTCGTCGATCGCGTACGCGAACTCAACCGCACGGTCGGCATTCCGGAGAAGATGGAGTCGCTCAAGCCGGCGGATGTGCCCGAGGTCGCACGTGCGGCGATGATCGAGGCGCATCGCGATTACCCGGTGCCGAAGAACATGAGCCTCGGCGAGGCAGAGGCGCTGCTGCGACGAATACTTCCCGTCGCTCCGTGACCGGAGCCTGGCTGCCACCGGGCGATCGCGCGTGGAACACGGGACTCGGGGCGCTGGAGGTTCAACGTCTGTTATGGCGACATCGAGCAGGGCCTCGACGGCATATTATATTGGGACACTAAAGCGCTGCTGAGCCGGACTCAGTGGATCTATTGATTCGATGACCTTGTCCCAGCGGTGCCTCCAGGAGGTGCCGGCACCTTCAGGTGATTTCGGCCTCGACCTCCCGCAGGATTTCCATGAACGTCACGGCCGCGGACCCGGGGGTGCGATTGGCCAGCCGGATGATGCCGTAGTTCGTCTTCAACCACGGCAGGTCCAGCGGCAGTGACACCAGTTGCCCGCGGGCGACCGCATCCTCGATCTGGCTCGGCACCGCCCCGCCGATCGCGTCGCTCTCCATGACGATCTGACGCGCCAGGGCAAAAATACTGACTCGAATTTCCGGTGCGGTGGCGCCCTCCGGCAGGTTCGAGCGCAGTCCTTTGTCGTCCTTCGCGGCGAGCGCATCCAGTCGCGTCGGGATGACCGTGCCGACCAGCGGGTACCTCCGCAGCTCGTCCAGCGTCAGCGAGGCTCGGCCCGCCAGCGGGTGACCTGGTCGGCAAAAGAAGCGCAACTGGCGTTGAGGCAGGGATTCCACGACCAGGCGATCGTCCTCCTGCGCCAGGCTCCTATCGGCAACGGCCAGGTCGAGTTCGCCAGACAACACCGGGCGGCTCAGCTCCGGCCAGTCGCTGACGGACAGGTCCATCAGCAGTCCGGGGTGGCGTCGGGCCAGTCGCCCGGCGGCGGTGCCGACTGAGAGATCCGCAGGATAAGGACCGGCACCGATTCGCAGCAGCCCGATCTCCAGACCGAGAATCTGCTGCAGGTCCTGCTCGAGATCGCGTGCCTGATTGACCAGCCGCCGTGCGCGCTCGATCAGGTGCACACCGACCGGGGTCGGCTCCACGCGCGCGCGATTGCGGTCGAACAACCGAGCGCCGATGGATTTCTCCAGCACCTGGAGGCTGCGGGAAAGGGCTGGCTGGGTCACCCCGAGGGTCTCTGCGGCACGCGCGAAGTTACGATGCTGGTCCAGTGCCAGGACGTATCGAAGCTGGCGCAGGTCGACGTTCATTACCAAAAGTTATCAAAATAGCTAAGATAATGCATTGGACTTAGTCCTGGCGCTCCCCTAGCCTCACGCTCCCGACTCCTGGTCGGGGACAGAATAATTACGCAGGGGTGGAAATCATGAAGGTATTCAAGGGAATGCTTGCAGGAGCATTGGCGATCGCGGCTCTGGCGGCGCCGGTCGCGCCTGCGTTGGCCCAGGCGAAGAAGCCCAACATCCTCATCATCTGGGGCGACGACATCGGCGGCTTCAACATCAGTGCCTACAACCGCGGCATGATGGGCTACCGGACTCCGAACATCGACCGCATTGCGGAGCAGGGCGCGCTGTTCACCGACTGGTACGGCCAGCAGAGCTGCACCGCGGGCCGCGCGGCTTTCGTCACCGGCCAGTCGCCGATCCGCACCGGCCTCACCAAGGTGGGCCTGCCGGGCGCGCCCGAAGGCATGAAGGCCGAAGACCCGACCATCGCCACGCTGCTCCGGGCGCAGGGCTACATGACCGGTCAGTTCGGCAAGAACCACCTCGGCGACCGCGACGACATGCTGCCCACGGCGCATGGCTTCGATGAATTCTTCGGCAACCTCTACCACTTGAACGCCGAGGAAGAACCCGAGAACGTCGACTACCCGAAGAACCCCGAGTTCAAGAAGAAATTCGGCCCGCGCGGCGTGATCCACAGCTTCGCTGACGGCCGCATCACGGATACCGGCCCGCTGACGAAGAAGCGCATGGAGACGATCGATGGCGAAGTCACGGCCAAGGCGCTCGACTTCATGGAGCGCGCCGCGAAGTCGGACAAGCCGTTCTTCCTGTGGTGGAACTCCACCCGCATGCACATCTTCACGCACCTGAAGGCGGAGTCGGATGGCAAGACCGGCCTCGGCATCTATGCCGACGGCATGGTCGAGCACGACGGCCACGTCGGCGAGGTGCTCGCGAAGCTCAAGGAACTGGGCCTCGACGAGAACACCATCGTCATGTATTCGACCGACAACGGCGCCGAAACGTTCACGTGGCCGGACGGCGGCACGACCATGTTCCGCGGCGAAAAGAACACGCAGTGGGAAGGCGGCTACCGCGTCCCGACGATGATCCGCTGGCCGGGCGTCATCAAGCCGGGCACCGTCATCAACGACATCGGCGCCCATGAGGACATGCTCACGACGCTCGTGGCCGCTGCCGGCGACCCGAATGCCAAGGCCGACCTGCTCAAGGGTCGCAAGATCGGCAACTCTACGTACAAGGTCCACCTCGACGGTTACGACCTTGGCCCGGCGCTGAAGGGCCAGGCGGAGTGGCCGCGCAAGGAGTTCATCTACTGGACCGACGACGGCAGCGTCGCCGCGTTGCGCTACGAGAACTTGAAGATCACGTTCCTCGAGCAGCCTGCCGTCGGCCTGAAAGTCTGGCAGGAACCGTTCACCGTACTGCGGGCGCCGAAATTGGCCAATCTCCGCATGGATCCGTTCGAGCGCGCCGAGGAAGAAAACGCCATGGGTCACCAGCGCTGGTACATGGAGCGCATGTTCGCCATCGCCCCCGCCGGCGCGTACATCGGCCAGTGGCTGCAGAGCTTCCGGGAGTTCCCGCCGCGCCAGAAGCCCGGCAGCTTCAACCTCGATCGCGTCATGGAAGCGGTGACCGCGCCTGCCAAGAACTGAGGCCGGCCGACAATCATGGCCCTCGGCGTGCGTCCGATGCCGCGTAGGCGAGCTTCGCTGTGTTTGATTGCGGCTGCGCTGGTCACGACGCTGGCGCACGGCGCCACGCATGATCCGCTGCCTTCCTGGCGGGACGGACCGTCCAAGCTGGCCATCACGCGCTTTGTCGCGGACGTGACTGATCCGGCCGGGCAAAGGTACGTTGCGCCCGCCCAGCGCATCGCTGTCTTCGACAACGACGGCACGCTCTGGTCCGAGCAGCCGATGTATTTCCAGGCGCTCTTCGTCTTCGACCGGGTCAAGGCGCTCGCGCCGCTGCATCCGCAGTGGAAAACGCAGGAGCCTTTCGCTTCGGTTCTGAAAGGCGACTTGAAGTCCGCGCTCGCCGGGGGCGACCACGCACTCGTCGAAATGGTCATGGCCACGCATGCTGGAATGACGACGGACGAGTTCGAGCAGATCGTCCGCGACTGGGTCGCCACCGCCAGGCACCCCACGTCCGGGCGGCTCCTCACCGAGATGGTGTACCAGCCGATGGTGGAACTGCTCGCCTACCTGCGCGCGAATGGATTCAAGACGCACATCGTCTCCGGCGGCGGTGTCGAGTTCATGCGTCCCTGGACGGAGAGGGTCTACGGCATCCCTCCAGAGCAGGTCATCGGCAGCGGCGGCAAACTCAAGTACGAAGTGCGCGACGGCAAGCCCGTGATCGTCAAGCTGCCCGAGATCGACTTCATCGACGACAAGGAAGGCAAGCCTGCCGGCATCCAGCGCCACATCGGCCGCCGCCCGATCTTCGCCTTCGGTAACTCCGATGGCGACTTTGAAATGCTCGAATGGACCACAGCGGGGGCAGGGCCGCGCCTCGGGCTCATCCTGCACCACGACGATGCGGCGCGCGAGTACGCCTATGACCGCAATTCGCAGGTTGGACGGCTCAACCGCGGGCTCGACGAGGCCGGCAAGCGCGGCTGGGTGGTCGTCAGCATGCAGAAGGATTGGGAGACAATCCATGCGCCGCCGAACCCGTAGTTCGCGGGCGGCCGCGCCCACTCGTGGAATTCTGGCTGCGGGATTCCTGGCGGGGTGCGTCGCGGCACTACCGCCCGGCGCGCACGCGCAGTCGATCGAGTCCGACCTGACCCCGGAATCTGAGGCGCTGGTCAAGGATGCCGACCACTACGCGTTGCCCGACATCAGCGACCAGACCCTTGCCGAAGCCGAGGTCACCGACGCGAAGGATAATTTCTCGATCGACTTCGGTCTCGTCGTGATGCCGGCAGATTACACCACCTTCAGCCAGGACGCCGACAGCAAAGCGCAGGTGGGCAACCAGCAGGACGAGTTCGAGGCGCGTTCGCTGCGGCTGATGGCGCGCGGCTTTTTTGATCTGTTCCGCAAGTGGAATTACGTGTTGAGTTACGAATACAAGGGGTTCGACAAGAACCCTGGCGATCCCGACTGGTCGTCCACCGACATCCGGATCTCGACCGCGTTCGATCACCTCGGGACCCTGACGCTCGGCAAGATCAAAGAGCCTCATGTCTACGAGATGGTGGGGGATGCGGCGAACCTGCCGCACACCGAACGCCTGCTCAGCCCGTTCTTCATTTCGCGCAGCGTCGGCGCGACGCTGTCGAACACGATGTTCGAGCAGCGCGCTACCTGGGCCGTCGGCTGGTACAACGACTGGTGGACGACAGGCGACGATTTCGGCGACTCGGGTAACGATTTCGCTGGACGAATCACGGCGCTGCCGATCTGGTCCGAGGACGGTGCCCGCTACCTGCACGTGGCTGCAAGCTTCCGTTATTTCGGTGGCGACGACGACAAGCTTCGGTTCCGGGGTCGGCCGTCCTCGAACGTCGCCGATTACTACGTGGACACCGGCGACATCGCCGGCGACCATGCCTGGAACACGGGCCTCGAGCTCCTCTGGAGCCATGACGCGTACTCGCTGCTGGGCGAGTACGTGACGTCCTCCGTCCGCTCCGAGGCGACCGGCAATCCGAATTTCGACGGCTACTACCTGACCGCGTCCTGGGTAGTGACGGGCGAGCATCGCCCGTACGACCGCAAGGCGGCCTATTCGCGCAGAGTCCTGCCGCAGGGTCGCTGGGGTGCATGGGAACTCATGGCGCGCTACGGACACGTCGATCTCGATGACAAGTCAGTGCACGGCGGAACCCTGGACGGCTGGTGGGCGGGGGTGAACTGGTGGGCGACGCGACGCTGGAAGGCGGGCATCACCTACGGCGACTTCGACCTGAACCGCGACGGTGTCACCGGGAACACCAAAACGTGGCTAAGCCGAATCCAGTGGATCTACTGATCGCGAATACGTATGGCACCTTCACCGAACACTGTCGTCCCCGGGCCCGAAAGAACAACCCCACCCCCCGGTTCCGAAGGCCCGGGGACGATGGCCAACCGCGCCGCGCCGCTGCCGTCAACCGCTGGCGCGCTGCATCAGCACCTGGCCGAACTTGTCGCGCAGCTCGCGCTTGTTGATCTTGCCGGTGCCGGTCAATGGCAATGATTCCACCACCAGTACCTCATCCGGCAGCTGCCACTTGGCGAAATGCTGTGCGATGTGGGCGAGCACGGATTCGCGCTGCGGGGTGCAACCCTGGCGCGGCACGACCAGCAGGATCGGCCGCTCGTCCCACTTGGGGTGACGAACGCCGATCGCGGCGGCCATCAGCACGTCCGGGTGGCCGCACGCGCAGTTCTCGAGGTCCACGGAACTGATCCATTCGCCGCCGGACTTGATGACGTCCTTGGCGCGGTCGGTGATCTGCAGGTAGCCATCGGGATGGATCACGGCCACGTCGCCGGTGGCGAACCAGCCGTCGGCGTCGTGCGCGGGCGACTCATCCAGGCGGAAGTAGCCCTTGCACACCCACGGGCCGCGCACCTTGAGTTCGCCGGACGACTTGCCGTCCCAGGGCAGTTCGCGCCCGTCTTCGTCCACCACCTTCATGTCCACGCCGAAGATGCCGTGCCCCTGCTTCGCGCGTGCCTTGAACTGTTCTTCGAGCGGCAGCTTTTCCATCCCGGGGCGCAGCGAGCCGACGGTGCCGAGCGGGCTCATCTCCGTCATGCCCCATCCCTGCAGCACGTCGACGCCGTGCTCGAGCCGGAAATCGCGGATCATCTGCAGCGGCACCGCGGAGCCGCCGATCAGCGTGCGCTTCAGCGTCGTCAGCTTGCCGCCGGTCTGGCGCAGGTGATTGAGGAGCATCGTCCAGACCGTCGGCACGGCGGCGGCGAGCGTCACGCCTTCTTCGTTCATCAACTGCGTGAGCACCGCCGGGTCGCCCATCTTCGGGCCGGGGAACACCACTTTGCTGCCGACCATCGCCGCGTTGTAGGGCAGGCCCCACGCGTTGGCATGGAACATTGGCACGACCGCCAACGTCACGTCCCGACCGCTGAGGCCGACGGCGTCCGCCATACAACCGGCGTAGGCATGCAGCACCGTGGAACGATGGCTGTAGAGCACGCCCTTCGGATTGCCGGTGGTGCCTGAGGTATAGCAGAGGGAACTCGCGGTGTTCTCATCGAGCACCGGCCAGTCGAACTGCTCGGGTTGCCCCGCGATGAACGTCTCGTAGTCCGGCAGCTTGCCCGCGACCGCCGGCGGCATCGAGGCGGGACCGGCCATGACGATGGTCTGCTCGAGTG
>Ga0315290_10003043_pt1 | contig 11969 bp, 12 predicted proteins | sample YL17G12_0_MG_FD_203627 | JGI IMG/M metagenome (GOLD analysis project Ga0315290, IMG submission 203627) | Sediment microbial communities from Yellowstone Lake, YNP, Wyoming, USA - YL17G12_0 | ecosystem: Environmental > Aquatic > Freshwater > Lake > Sediment | place: USA: Wyoming | collected...
CCCATCCCGTCCATTGATGTCTATAGAAGTATGATCCATGCCCAGTGAAGTGAACAGCTCCTTGCCTGTCAAAGCACCATTCATTCCCATCACTGTCAGGTAGGAAAGCAACTCAGGATCAGCATACTTGAGGTGCTGATTGCCGAGCTCACAAATCCGAACCTTTCGGGAATTCACGGGTCGATTCGCGCAGGCGCCCATGACCAGTTGCACAGCGTATGTCTTGATACCCATGTCAGTACTCTTTGATGTAAGGGAATGACAAAGCTGTTGGGCGAATGCCCTTCTTCAGCTTGTTGGCTCCCTCTTTGATCGCGACCTTGTTCTTGATAGCTTCTCGGGTTGCTTTCCGACCATCGTCTTGAACCCCGGAGTCAGCTACAAAGGATCGGGGATAGTATGTGACCTTGATACCATGCAAATGGAAATGACCCCCGAAGGCAATCTTCAACGCCAGTCTTCGGTATGTGCCATCACATCCATAGATGCCAGCATACTCTTCATCATATCCACCAATATGCCAGTACAGACTCTTACTCATCAAGTACGTGTTGGGATGAACCTTATATCCCCGGCCATCCGGAGCAATCACTCGGTCCAAAAGATAGAAAGCATCCTCTCTCAAAATGCCACCCTTGGCAAGGCGTACAATCTGAAAAGCATCTTCCGCCCGTAGCATCAAGTCCATGTCCGTCATCAGTAGCCACGAATCCTTTGCCTCATGAGCACCGATGTTCCGAGCCGCCAACCAATTCCACATCACCTTGCGAGTAATCCGAAACTGCCGTACAGGGAACCCGACCTGCGGAGCACACTCCTTGACAATCGGCAGAGCAGAAACCTTGGCAGAGCAATCGTCCACAATTACTGCTTCTATGTTGGCCTTAATCTCCTGTGGATAGTTGGCCCACTCCGCAAAGTGCAGCTTGAGCATTTCCGGATTGTCGTAGTACGGATAGACCAGCGTCAGCATATGTGGATTGGTCATGATTACTTCCTCACCTTTTCCTTGGGCAGGAAAATCTTATCATGCCCGATGGCGTCCACTTCGATGTAGTTGAACTCGTCCATCACTTCTTTGATGCAGCCGACCTTCAGTCCGTAAAACTTAAGGAGCTCTTCCCGGACTTCAAGCATGACGGTCGGACGATGTAAGGAAAGGGACCGCTGGGCTCCCTTCAGCACGTAGTACTCGCAGCCCTCCACATCCAAGATCAGGCAATCGTAGTAATACTCAAACGTGTCCAAAGCCAAAGCGGGAACAGTGCCTTCACGAAAGCCAATCACCCGATGGCTGGAATCGTGGATGTGTTCCATTTCCACAAAGGTTGTCCGCTCAGCCAAAGCAATAGGCATCGGGATCACGTTCGCATGGTCTTCCACATTCTTAACCAGACAGTTGAAGCTGATTCGATCCGGCTCAAAAGTCCAGACTGAATTGAACTGAGGTGCCAGCGTCTTGGGAAACAGTCCTAGATTTCCTCCAGCACATACCACACCCCTGCGCTGGGGACAATAGGTGAGAACTTTTTCCACACTTCTCAGATTGTTAATCTGAAAAGAAACTGTTTTGTCAGTTGTGTCTTTCGGCCACCAGAACCCTTTTTTGAACTCGAGCTCCATACTATGTCTCCTTTGTTTTTCCCATTGCTTCATACTTGTCCACAATGCACTGAAGGAACTTTGGCATCTTGGGATGGGTCCGATTGTAGAACATCGGCATATGCCCCACGTCCAAAGCCTGATACCCCAGCTTGAACAAGTCGTACGCTACCACAGTGGCCGTTGGCCCCAGACTAAGCATTATCAACCACTTCTTTGGATCGTATTGCTTGGCCCTTTCAATCAACTCCTTATGCTGACTCCATGCTTGTCTCGGCAGACATTTCTCTACTTTCAACTCCTTGGCCTCTTCCAAGAATCCCCGACCTTGCATTGCCTTGCTCGGCTTGCCATCACCTTCCCCAACAAAGTAAACCACTCGCCGTCCGCGCCAAATAGTCCGAACCATATTCCAGTAGTCGTCACACTCAATATGAATGGCTGCGTCCGGACGAGTGATGAAGGCACTGGCATACTGCTTGTCCATATCCAGCATGTTAAGAAAGTCTGGATTGCTCATGCACCTCAGCCAATTGTCATGCTTCTGAGGATCGTAGAAGCACAGATCCCTGCGCCCCCAAACCCGGGGAATGCCCACAAGGAATCCCGGATCATTGGAGACGAGAATCTGCTGAAGACGTGTAGCAAGTTCCGGATCGAAGTCCTGAAACTTCAAAGACGATCCTCGAGCTGTTCTGAATTCCCCATCCCCATACCGGCCAATAGAAGCACCAGTCACAAGGATCATCTGTATGGTGATAAACTCTTCCATCACTTTGGGAACTTGCATAACGCCTCCTTCAACGGTATTCTAGGAAACCATGGCAATGCGCTGTTCTCTGTTGCATTAAAGACTGGGATTCCGGCCGCTTGCAAGTCCTGCGAAAGAACTTTCATGCGTTTGATCATGCCTGCATACTTCAGACTTCCTCTGATCGGATGGTGGATGTAGTTCCTGTCGTTGCCCACCTGCTGCATATCAAACCCTAACAAGACCATTCGAGCTGCTCCAAGATGGTAAGCAAGGTTCAGAGCGCATGCGCCCGAGGATCCGTTAAAGCAAAGCTTATCCGGCTTGGTCTCGAGTCCTGCCTTCTTGCGGTCCTGACTGAGAATGGTAATCCCCGACTGCCCTGCAATAGATTCTTGTCTTCCCTTCCTTTCCAGGTTCATGCTGAACTTGTACCCGGGAAACATGTCCACTGCACTCTTGTTCCACCAATACCACTTGGCGTCCCCGAAGAAGAGGACATCAATGTAGTTGCCAACAAACATGGAACTGTTTACCGCGACACAAGCTCGCCCTCTCAACCAGTCCTTGCCATCCAATTGATGCAAGGAAGGACCACTGGCCAAGATGTAAACCGTCCGACCTTTGTAAAGGGGAGGAATCATGCATCACCATACGATAGGACTCATCTTTCCGGGTTTGTCATGATCTTGTTTGACGGCCAGTACAAACACGACATGCTCAGACGGCTTGTTAATTGGAATCTCCAAGATGTCGTGGTTGGTAAAGTACTGTCGAAGTTTGTTTCGCCACCACGATCCATTCTCTTGAATCAGATGCGCGTTCTGTCCGTTGGGTAGAATCTGTTTGGACTTCAGCATTGCAACTGAAAAAATCACATACAAGTTGGCTAGGGATGCAATGTGATTCAGTACATTCCCTAGCAGATGTGGCTCGATGTGTTCCAATACGTCTGTGCACGTCACGAGGTCTGCTGGTTCAGGTTGCTTGTGAAGCAATTCATTCGGCGAAGCCGGATCATAGCCATCGACTGTCACTTGTCCAACAAGACCGTGTTGCTGCAACAAGTCAATCAGTACCCACTGAAGTGTCCCTTGCCCACAACCATAATCCAAAACGGACTTGATGCTGAGAGCCCGACTGGCTCTGGTCATCATAATCAAGCCAATCGCTGCTGGCGCCCATTGGTACCCACCCTTACCAAAGCCAACCTCGTGCATCAATCGGTTGGCAGAGCGATACGAGTCTGTAATCAGTCTCGTGTGGTCCGCCGTTGTGTTGTCCTGTCCTTTAGTCCCTTTCAAGCAACGCCTCCTTCCAATCCATTGTCTCAAATACACTCAGTGCTGACTTGTAGGGGGCAACCAATCCATTGACAACATCCACGTCTGGGTAAATCGTGTGCATGGCTGCTGCCAACAACCCTGCATTCACGATGAACTTAGAATAGATGGAAGGCTTTGGTTTGCTCTTGAGATTGTGATACCAATTTGCCTTACCATCACCGCTGTCAACCATCATGTCAAACCCCAGCAGCACAATCCGCTTCGCCCCTAATTTCGCCGCCAACAGAATTGCAGTCACTCCAGTATTGCCGAACCACGTGATCTGGTGGCTCTTTTCTTCCTTCAGACATTCCACAGCCTTCGCAGGATTAAGTGGCTTCCGTTCCATAACGGACAACCCAACAAACCCCAAGCACTCCAATGCCGGAGTAATCTTCAAACCACCGTATTGCTCAAATGCAGCCAAGTGTGAATGAATATCGTGCCAGCCCACATCCCCGAAGAAGCAGATGTCCGGCCATCGCAAGGAATAGGCATCGTTGCAAGCAATGAACCTACTATTCTTTGCCATTGTCCAAAGCAAGTCCCATTGCAGCAAACGCAAGCTGGGTCCACCCCCTATCACGACCACGGTGGACCCAGCCCACATCTTAGGACACTGCCAAAATCCTGTTGCCCCTGTGACCATAATCAGCCTACTTAGCGTTCCCAGCCTGCTCCATCATCTTGGCTTCCTCGAGGGAAAGAAACTTGTCGTTGATCGGAAGACCCGTGTCTTCTCGGATGACGTCATACTTATTTGCGCCTCGATTGACCGTGCGCAACCGGGGACTGGAATGGTCCTTGGCCTTTGCATCATCCGTGATCTTGTTGACAATCTGTTGAACCTTCGGAGTAGGATTCCGACGAGCAACAACAGCCAGCTTCTCCCGCCGTTCCATTTCCGGAGTCATTCGCTCGAATCGATTGGCGAATGTCAGATCCAATTCCTCGTTACTCTCCAGAATATCTCCTGTCGTCAGACGTTTGCGGATTGCCCGACCGTTCTTGTCCAATCCAAGAACGATACTGTGACATCCGCGAATCAGACGAAACTTATACTTCGCCGTGGCCGGATCATCCACCATGACCACAGACTTCTCTTCCGGTATGTCCTGTTTGACCTGCTGTAAAGCCACATCCTCATCCGTAGGAATAGCATCCTCCTCAGGAAGCACATCCTCGTGTTGCTTTACTGGGGCGATCACTTTCTTCGCCCGTGCTCCTGCCGTTCTTCGTCCCGTACCTGCTGTGCGAACCATAATTACCTCACTTTTCTCTTGGTTAGAGAAGGTCCCCAAGGGGTTGTTGGCCTTGGGGACCCTGTTGATCGCTACGCTACACCGCTTCAGGGAGCCGTGTAGTGCGTGACGCCGGACCGATTGTCCTGGTCACTCCGAACCTGCGGGACCAGAATGGTCATGACCTTGAAGTTGGTCACCATCCCGCCCTGCTCCTGCCACTCGACGTTGGTCAGGGGGAGACCCTCGACCATACGGACCACGTCAGCGGACATCTGAACCAGCAACACCTGGCTCTTGCCAGTGCTGCTCTTGCCCAGTTTGTCAGCCACGCGGATGTCGATGAGACCAGAGATTTCCTTGACCCTCTGACGAATCGACTTGTCGCTGGCAGCTTTGAAGTCGTCATCCAAGGCAGTCTCGTACTCGGTCGGGATGTAGAGCATCCAGGGACCGTAGTGCCGAGCGTCAATGGACTCCTGCTTCATGTTCTTCACATCGTCCAGAATCTGATCGCCTGTGGCCGAAGCCCAGTCGACGGTCAGGGAGCCAGTGTTACGATCGGTCTGATCAGTCAGACCATAAATCGTCCCACCGCCAAACGTGAATGAACTCGAGCCGTTGAACAGGTAGTTCTCCACTGCCTCAGACACCTTGCGGGAAGCCAGAGCCGCCTGCGTGGTATCAAGGTTGGAGCCGCCTGCGCGGGTCGCGTTCAAAGTGCGGATGTTCAGGAACCAGTCCTTGTGAGTGATCGGCAAGGGCAGGTAGTTCAGATCAAATTCGATCCGATCATTCCGTCCACGCGTCACACCATCCATGCTCACCTGAGCATCGGACATGTCACTGCCATCCTCGTACTCCAGCACGGTCTTGCCCAGTCCGTTGCCGAACCGGTAAACCAGACCCCGACTGATCAGGTCAGCAACGCCAACCATTCTCAGTTGGGCGGCTTCCACGACCGCCTTGTCATACTCCACCCACTCGTCCTTACGAAGGGTGGCGTTTGTCCGAAGGGCATTCACCTTGAGCCCCGAAGCCAACAGCTTCTGAGCCGTGGTATATCCCTTGGCCATCATTTCCATGAGCAACTTATTCATGTGTAATGATTTCCTTTCTTTTGTTAGATGATCTCGACGAGAATGCCCTTGACAGCATTCGTTGTGACCACCGACTCCATCGCGATACCGACGAGACCTTCCGGATACTCAACCACACCCGCGCTGTCGCTGGCGTGCTTCCGGAGATTTCCGTCGCCGTTGCTTTCCAGAGTATCACCAATGTTGATTGTCTGGGAGGTCGTCAGACGGGCATACACTTCGTTCCCGCGTTGATAGACCTTGTACATGACCTTCTCGCCGTCGGTATACGCGTGGCTGATCTCTTCACCAGCCAGATCGTTCTCGACTGCGAATGCGCGCTGTGCATCACAACCCGCACTGCCGTGAGCCCGAATCGCACCAGAGGACAGCTTTTCTATAAGCATCCCCGGAGTGATCGAACCGCTGGCGTTCGCTTCCTTGGAAATCGCCCCATCGGCGATTACGCTGATTGTCTTGTAAGCCATATAGCCTACTTCCTTTCTTGATGATCCTGTTGGATCTTACTTCTTGCCGAACAGAGCCGGCATCGCGGGAGCCTCGAGCTCAATATCCGCTTCGTTGGTCTTGGGGGCTGCGCCAGCGACGCCAGCATAGTCCACTTCAACCTGAGCAAGGGCAGCCATCTTCTCAAGACTGGAGATGTCCATGCTATTCAGTTCAGCCTCGTTGAACTTGCAGCGACTGTTCGCCTTCAAGCTGTTCACGATGCCGCTCTTGACAGCCTGATCGCGGACGATTGCCCGGGTCAGGACGCTTCGCACTTCAACCGGAGCTCCGGCCACGTACTCTTCCAAGGTGACGGGCTTTGCCGGCTTGGGAGCTTCCGCTTCCGTTGCATCCTGGCTCAGTGCCACGATGTGCTGGAACGTCTCGTCCTCGAGGTTCGTCAGGAACTCCCGAGCGCCTTCGTTCCACTTGCCACCCTCTATGAGGCTGGCGATCTGCTCTTCCCTGTCCATATGTACTCCTTTCAGGGGTTTTGTATGGATAGTTTTACTGGTTGTTTTCGCTTCGTTGTTTTTCCAAATACCTATTTTCGTCGCATGCTTACCATAGCGATCTTCTGCTTTCATTACATCATTGGTGGCTTTTGTTAACGCGTCACCTAATTTTCGTGTTTCCTGAGACCAGGGATCCTCTTTCGTTGCCTTACTATACACTTTGTCCAATTCTTTTACTTTGCGCAACGCAGCTTTGTATTCATCATGCAATCGTATGGCTTCTGCTTTCCCCTTGTACGCACCGTCAGCTTCTGACGTACCATGTCGACGATTCTCCCAGCCCTTCACAGCCCCCTCACTGGTGCCATCCAGATCCTTCAGCTGCTCTTCGTTATTACGTTCACGATCCCTTCTCCTTCGATCCTCTGCTGCAAAAGATGGGGCAGGTTCTTTGACATCCATCCAGCTCGTTTTTTCCGTTTCCGTGGTTTCCTGACTCCTTTTGGTCTCCTCTGAGATGTCTTTCAGTGCCAAATCGGAGTTGTGGAATGACTTGTATTTTCCACCTGTTCTAACAGTGGCAAAAGATCCATCCCTATCAAAGCCAACAACGACACCTATTCCACCACCTTGTGCCGTTCCAATTACCACTTTATCCCCAACAATAATGTTCTCGTCTCGTGCTTTTTGTGCGCCGGTGTTATGCTTTTCATCTTCCGGCTTATCATTGTGTCCACCACCACGCCTCGTCTCCCAGCCCTTCACAGCACCCTCTGAAGTTCCCTCGTTGCTGTGCTGCTCATTCTTTTTCAGACCCCACTTTGCCCAAGCCTCAGGTACCAATAAATCCTCTTTTGGAGTTCCCTTTTTCAATTCCATTGCCGTGTCCAGTTTACCAAGACGGCTTTCCAACGTGGATTTTTCATTGCTTAACTTTTTCTCCAAAGGGGAATTGTCTTTGGAAGCCTCCAAACGACTTTCCACTTTATCCAATTTGCTCTTGGTTTCTTCGTATTCAGATTTCAAATCCCCCGCAGACATCTTCAATAAATCTGCTTCGGATCCAATAGATCCACCCTTGCGAGTCTCCCAGCCCTTGACAGCACCCTCAGAAGTTCCCTCATTTTCATGCTGCTCGTTCAGCCTAGGCATCCCTGCTCCGTCTTCCCAGCTGCAGGCCCCCACGCTGTCGGGGAGAATGGCCAGATGATCCGGACGGAAGTTCTTGACCACCGTTCCATAATCCTCATTGCCCCACTTAGAGTTGATCTGCAGCTCCTCGTCTTCCGTGAACAAACCCGTGCTGACTTCCAGCCGCTCATTCTTCTCCAGCTTCTCCAGAACCTCAGGGGCAACAGCCATGCACTTCGCTACGTCGATCCACGCTTCACCCTTCAGCTTGTTGGTGGCTCCGTCCCACTCGCAGTTGTAGATGGCCCCGACGGTCTGCCCTTCCAGCACGGTAGTCTGTCCGGCAGTCACGGGCACTCCATCCTTGTTGGGATGCCGGACCACCACTGGGCGACCGTTCCAGCTTTCGGGGAACTTCTGGATTTCGTCAGCCGAGTAGAAGGCTCCGTTGTGGACGCCCTCGCAGATGAGGACGGTGGGCACCACCAGCATGTCCCGGTCGTCCAGCTTGTTCTTCTTGACCAGCTTGGACATCAGATGGCGGATTTTGCTTATGGGTTTTCTCTCATTGGTAGAAACCTCATCCCGCAACTCCATTATGTCATTGACAAGATTCTCCGCATTTACAGCGGCGTCCTTGTGCTCCTGCACTCTGTGCGGGTTTGTGTTCTGTTCTGCAACTGCTCGAAGGATGTTTGCAGCTTTAGCTGTCTTGGTCAAAAGATTCTGAACAGTGTCTTCATCCACAGGAACATCATCCCTTATTGAACGACGAAACCGAGCAAGAGTCCGATCTGCACTTTCAATGTCCTGTGTGGCTTTCTCAGCAGTTGTTTCCAATTCTTTCTGCATGAGATGATCGTCATACTCTTTTCGTGAACCAAATCCCATTGGATACCGTTCACTGTCTGGCATCCGTTCACTGGCCCCATCCGCCCCTGCGCCCCCACCCTTGCGGGTCTCCCAGCCCTTCACAGCACCCTCAGAAGTTCCATCCAAAGTCTGCATTCTGTCGTTTGTCTTCAGCTTCATAGCCCTTATCCCTTCATTAAACGCTCCACGTTTCGTTGTACGCCCTTCAAATTCGTTGTTCTTGATTACCTTCATTTGCAAAGCACCTGTGCTGGCTCCGTCTCTTGCAAGCAAAGTGGCTTCTACAGTGACATTATCTCTCGTAAAAGTATCTGTTTGCTTCATATCATTTGGTCCAGTAGAGAATGGTTCCATTTTGCCTGATTTTTGTTTGAAGCCAGCTCCTTTCAAACTATCTCGCAAACTATTATACTTGTTCAATGTCTTTGTAAAAGATTCTCCAGAAGTCACAATTTTCGATTTTCCAGTAAAGAGAACAACTGGAGGCAGTCCCTTTTGATCAAAGATAGAAACAACTCCAGTATCTGAAACAATTACAGGATTAGAACCTCTGGGATCATTTTCTCCATTCCCACCCCCACCACCAGCACTACCACCCACCTGCCCGGGAATGCCCGCATGCCCAAAGTTTCCTGACCCTTGCCCACCCAAAGTCTGTACTCTGTCGTTTGTCTTCAGCTTCATAGCCCTTATCCCTTCATTAAACGCTCCACGTTTCGTTGTACGCCCTTCAAAAGGTCGGGATAGGGCTTTTCCTTACCCCGGAGCGATCGACCTTTATAGCGAATCCTAGACGTTTTCACCGTATCTCCCGATCAGGCTTGTCGAAGCTGGCTTTGTCATCAAAGATTCCAGTCAGCTTGAAGTCGCCCTTTTTGTTCTTGTACTGTTCGCCGATGGTGTCCTCCTTGTCGTACTGTCCTCGACTCTCTTCTGCTTCTCCTACACCTGCAGGAATTAGAGCACACCGGCAAGATGGATGGAGCGGCGGATGGACTTCCCTTGCCTCGTCCAGCGTGAACACTCTGCCCTGCAGATCAGCGCAGTCTGGGCACACATTGTGAAAGGCCGTGCTCCACTCCACTTCCACCTTCACGCCTTCCAGTCCGGCTTCCTCATAGACGTTCAAAGCCGCTTCGTTGTAGGCATAGACTACCTCCGTACGGGCAATCATCCGAGCCCGATTGATGCCTATCCCTTCCACGTCTTCCAACATATCCCGGGCGATGTCCCTTGGGTTTCTGCCTTCAGCAATGCCCAGTGACAATGATCGGCTGATCCCGGTATCCATGGCTTCGGTCACGTTGCGTAAGTCCTGAAAAGCTCTTTGATAAATCATTCCGGCGGCATCCGCGTGTACGGGCGCGAGGAAGGAGCTATCGACCATCCGCTCGGTCGGGGAAACAAAGCCCTTGGTTCTGCCCAAGCGATCCACTTGCTTTCGGTTGGCCACCCCTACCTTCGTACCTGCGTCGGCGAGGGACTTGCGGTAAGCACTGTCGATGTATATCTTCTGCCACTCGGCGTCCCCGGAGATCTTCCGGCCAGTCTTGGAGTAGCTGACTTCGAGGATCTCCTTGTCCACTTGGTCTTGCAGCCAGTCCATGAAGCCCTTTACCTTGTCAGGATCCCGGTTGAACTGAAAGGCTTTGTGAGGAAGGGCTTCGTTGGTTACAAAGCCTTCTTTCTTGGCATCAGTCAAAGACATCACATCACTATTCTCTCCACTGGGAGCTGATCCGCCTTGATGTCCCGGCCTTCCTGCATGTCCGAAGTTGCCACTGCCTTCTCCACCTAGGGTCTTCATCGGCTCGGCCAGCCCCAAGGCATCGTGCTCGACAATCGACTGCCAGATCAACTTCTTGATCCGGTTGAATCGCCGGGCAATCTCCAGATGCCACCGCTTGACAATCAATCCCGTGCGGGTGGGATCCACTCGGAGAATGGAATTGTGCTTCATCCCACAACGGCAAGTATGCTTTACACAGACCATGGCAAGTCCTCGATGTTCTTCCACTCTGCATCAGGGTCTTTGGAAATCTTGTGGATTAGAAACTCCAGATTCAGCCAGTCGTTCGTGCACTTGTACTCGTAGCTGTGTCCGTAGAACCAAAAGATTCTCGTGCCCTTCTTGGCTTCGTCGTATGCCTTCCAGAACTTCCCATTCCGAACATTGACGTGCGGTCGAACCGTGTAACGACTGCCTCCAGTAAACGTCTGACAAAAACTATCCAATCCCCGTCCGTACAAGTGTCCGGCTTGCTGTACGACCTTGACTGCCGTCCGATCCAACATAGCTTTGGGATAGACAAAGCCCTTGACGTCTTGCTGGAAGATGTCTTGCAGCTCTGCTCGCCCCCGTATGACTGCGTCCTTGCAATCCCGCATGGTCACGTGGGGAAGACTGACGTGCTTGGTCGTATGGTTCGCCACTTTGAATCCCTGACATGCTGCTAGTGCCTGCTCCTTGTCCATGAATTGAAGTCCGTTGCGATTCTGGGGAACAAATCCCTGAAGATAGGACGAGCATAGATTGAATGTAGCCTTGGCCCCGTGCTTGCGCAGGATGCCGCTGAGGGTAAGGTCCTCCACGGCTCCGTCGTCCCAGTCGCAAACTACTTGTAGCTTCCGATCCATAGTTCTTACTTCTTCAGCTCAGCTTTGATGGCATCCATTTCAGCTTGAAGCTCGTCGATCTTCTTCTGTACGTCTTCCACCGATTCATTGCGACGGGGTTTCTTCATCCCTTTAAGCTCGTCCAAACGGGCTTTCAGTTCTGCCATCCGTCGAGTGGCTTCTTCGTACTTAACTTCAAGAGTGGCTTTTCGAGCCTGCACTTCGGACAATTTCCCTTTAAGCTCTCCCACTATCTTTTCCCCTTCTTTAGCCACAGCCCCTTGAACCACTTTGTGCTCTCCTTTAACTTCTTCAATCTTCTGCTTGACGTCCTCCACTTTCTTGGAAGCCTTCTTGGCGTCCTTGGCAAAAGACTTTAGGTCCGC
>Ga0315290_10003044_pt1 | contig 11969 bp, 3 predicted proteins | sample YL17G12_0_MG_FD_203627 | JGI IMG/M metagenome (GOLD analysis project Ga0315290, IMG submission 203627) | Sediment microbial communities from Yellowstone Lake, YNP, Wyoming, USA - YL17G12_0 | ecosystem: Environmental > Aquatic > Freshwater > Lake > Sediment | place: USA: Wyoming | collected...
AACCAATTTGGGGCGGGCCGGGGGGGGGGGGGGGGGGGGGGGGGGGGGGGGGGGGCCCGCCCCCTCCCCGCCGCGACCGCGAAGCCCCCGCATCCCCACCCCCACCATTTACCGAGGGCACCATCACCCTGGTGATGGAGTTCACGGGCGTCGGGCGGGAGGCCGCCATCGACGCCCTGGACGCGCACGGCGGGGACACCCAGGCCGCTGTGGATGGGCTTTTTGCTCGCTAGTTTTTTGTTTTGTTTTGTTTTTTGTTTTTCTGTTTTGCAAGCTTTCCTCACTCTCCTCGCACAGCCAGCCCCGAGCGGGCGCGCACATGGGGATACGCGCACACTACCCATGGGGCCGGACGCGTATAAATACAAAAAAACAGAAAAACGCACCCGAAACAAAACGCCAAAGGCAACCCTCCGTCTCTCTCCATACATCCATCCATCCATACCATTCCATCATCATCTCATCCATTCCTTTTCCCCACTCTCCTTCAATCCTCGTGCCCACCGCCCTCATACTCGATCGGCTGGCCCACGGGCGTGGCCACCCCACTCCCGCCGCCGCCCTGCCCGCCCGTCACCGCCCCCACCATGGCGTCCACCGGGTGGGAGGCGGGCATGCCCGCAATTGCGGCGCCCAGCGCGGCAGCCCACAGCGCGGCCAGCCCCGGGCCGCCAATGCCCCACCGGCCGGCTTCGTAGTCCCGGGCCAGCAGGAGGATGTGGGTGATGGCCGTGAAGAGGAGGGCCATGCATTCCAGGGTGTGCGTGGTCGCCGCCAGGCGGCCCTGTTTTGTGTGAGGAAAGAGGTGAAATGAGAAAGAGAGGTTTTGGGGTCCCGCGCCCCACGCCCCGCGCCCCACGCACCCCCACCCATTTCTCTCTTCCCCCATCGCACTCACCTGCGCCGCAGCCATGGCCAGGTTGAGGCAGAGCAGGGACAGGCCGACGCTCGAGGCGCCCATCACCTGCCACAGCAGGCGGGCGGGCGCGGTCCCGATCGTGCCCAGTGCCAGCTTGGAGGAGATCGCCGGGGCGAACAGGTAGGCCAGGCCGCCGCTGGCCAGGGTCATGGCCAGCAGGCGGTAGGCCACGCCCAGGGGCCCGCCCATTGAGGAGACAGCGGACGTGGCGGTCGAGGCGGCCGCGCCGACGGCCGCGCCCACCCGCTCCCCGCCCACCCGCGTCGCCGCCCGGGTGGCCTCCTCCTCAAACTCGGTGCGGCCGCGGCGGCCGCGGCCGCCGCCGCGCCGCCCACCGCCGCCGCCGCGAGTGAAGCCCATGCCCCGCACGCACTGCTTGGCCAGCGACCATGCGCCCTCGCCCCGGACCTGGCGGGCCGGGGAGTTGACCTTGAGGATGGCCAGCGCACCAAAGGCGGCCACGCCCGTCCACGACAGGTTGACCAGGGCCCGGGGCAGCAGCATCACTTCCAGGCCGCCCACGGTCGCCAGGCCCATCGCGAGGCGCTTGTAGGTGACCAGGGACAGCTTGTTGGCGAAGGCCGCCTTGCGCAGGGTGAAGGCGACCAGCGCCCACACGGCCGACGACGCGCCCACCAGGCGGAAGAGGGTGTCGTAAGGGTAGACCAGGCCCACGGTCTTGCTGGCGATGGAGGGCGCGAACATGCCCTTGGCCGACACGCCGTGGCGGGCGGCCTCGATGACGGTCGACAGGGCCTCGCCCGCCATGGTCTGCTCGCGCGTCGCAAAGGCGGGCGAGTTGGACGGGAGCAGGGCGCGGGCTGCCAGGACGGGGGCCAGGCCGCACAGGGAGGCCAGGAGGGCGGTGCCCACGGCGACGGCCAGGTAGGTGCGGGAGGCCACGCCCCGGGCGGTGCGGCGGACCTCCGTGCCGACCCGACGGGCGGCGGTGGCCATGGGCGAGGCGGCGCGCTGGGGGGCGGCCGCTGTGGCGGGGGTGGAGGGGGCGGTGCCGGGGGTGGCGAGGCCGGCGGGCTCGGCTGGGCCGCCCTTGGGGTGGGGAGCGTCCTCGGACATGATGCGGGCCTATGGCGAGTGGGGGGAGGTGGGTGGGTGGTCGGGTGGGTGAGCGCGGGCGGGGCACACGGAGAGAGATGATGAAAAAATGATGCGAGAGGTGATGAGCGGGCACTGGGTTTTTTGTTCCGCGCTTTGCGTGCGCTCCCTTCTCGGCGGCCCACCCACACCCAGGGCCCGGCCCCGCCCCTCACACTCCCTCACACCCCATCAGGGAGGGATGGGGGTGGGGCCTGGCTGCCCATCGGGGCACACTCACCCGGGTGCGGATGGGGATGTCGGCCATGTTGTCGTTTGATGTAGTGTGTGGTGTGTGGGGGAGAGAGGAGAAGGTTGGGGTGTGAGAGGGGCGAGAAGAGAGCAGCTCGTCTCTCTGCGTCACATTTTGTTTTTTCTCACCTCCGCCAAAAAAATGCCTCCCCGCCGTTCCAAACTCGCCTCCTACTTCTGCGCCGCCCCAACGGGCGGGGGCGTCGGCGACGGCAAGTCCGCCTCCCCTGATGCCACGCCCCGGTGGTCCCTGCACGACGACGCGGCGCTGGGCGACAGGGCGGTGTCAAAAAAGTTTCCGCCCCGCACTCACAGCGGTGGAGGCCCGGCCGTCGGCCCTGCAGCCGGCAAGCCGTCCACCCGCCCCGCCGCCACCTCGATCACGGCCTTCACCTTAAATTTACCAGAGGTTCCGGTGGGTGGTGAGGGTGTTGGCGGGGTGGGGGTGGCAGCGCCGGTGCCGGCCGATGCCGCTTGCGCGCCAGATGGCGCGACGATGCCGTCTGTTCAACAGCCGGCCGCGCCGCCCGCCCCGCCCGCCGCCCCAGCTACCGCCAAGGGCGGCTTCTTTGACAAGGCACTTGCAGGCGCGCCGAAAGCCGCGCCCGCCGCCGTGCCGGTCGACGCGCCGGCCTTCGCGACGGAGCGGTCGGACGGCGCGGAACCCGCGGAAGCGGCTGTCGTCCTGCGCCCGCCCCCACCCCGCCCCACCCCTGCCGCCTCCACCGCCGCCCTCCTCGCGGCCACGGACGCGGACGCCGCCGGGCCGGCCATGAAGGACCTGGCCGTCGCCCTGCTAGGCGATGCTGCCCGCAAGCCCTCCACCCTGGCCTCCGCCTCCTTTGACGGAGGGGCGGCGGCCGACGGGGCGGGCGTCGCGGCCGCCCTGGCGGCTGCCAGGTCCTTCACGGCGCTGCTCGCCACCTGCGCGGGCGTCGCCCTGCGTTCCGACCTGTTTGACGCCCCCACCCAGGCCGTGGCAGGCCAGGTCGCCGTCGCCCTGGTGTCCTGGGCGGGCGAGTGCGAGGCCAACACGAAGGCTGCCAAGCTGGAAGGTGGGTCGTCAGCCTCGACCGCGCCGCTCTCATGGATGCTCGGCCCCTCGGCCGCCGGCGCCGTCATCACCGCCCGGCGGGCGCCCATCCCTCCGCCCGGGGCGGACGGGGCGACCAGCCTGCTGCGCCTGGCACCCGGTGCCTCGCTGACAGCGGCAGCGTGGTTGCTACGGGCCGACCAGCCGGCCGCCTGGTCGGCCGGCGCGAGTCTGCTCGGCTTGGTGCTGTCTCCCTCGTCGACATGCTCGCCCCTGCCATCGTGCGGAGGCGCCGCGGCCGTCGTGGCTGCCTTGGGCCCCATCGTCGGCGCCGCGGCAGGCGCGCCCCGGGCGGCCTCGGCGGCCGCGGACGCGCTGGCGGCCCTGGTGGCGGCAGACCCTGCCGCCGCGGCCGCGCTCGGCGCGGACGCAGCCTCCCTCGCGTCTGTGTGTGCGATCGCGGGCTCGCCCGGCCTCGCCGCCGCGGCCTCGCCCGCCGCCACCTCCCTGCTGCGGGCGGTCCTGGGCGGTGGCGCCTGCCCCGCCCTGGACGCGGGCGGCGTGTCAGCCGCCCTGGCGCGCGTGCTGCGTGCGTCAGTGCCGGGCGCCGAACAAGACGACGCGGCGGCCTGCCTGGTGTCGGCGGCGCGGCGGTGCCCGGCCACCCGGGCCGCCCTGGTGGCCGGTGGGACGCTGGCGGCTGGGTGTGAGGTCCTAGACCGGGTGTCCATTCCGGCCCTCTTCGGCGCGGCGTCCTCCGGGACTAAAGCATCGCTGGCCGCCGCCGCGCGCGCGCCCTCGGCCGCTGCCGCCCGGGCGGTCTGCGACGCGCTCGCCCTGGCCTCCTCGGCCCCCGGCGGCGCCGCCGCCGCCACGGCGCTCGCGGCGGCGGGCGGCCATCGCGCCCTGGTGCGCGCCCTCCGGGGCGCCGTGGGTGATGGCAACGATACGGGCGCGGCGGCCGCGGCCCGCGCCTTGGCAGCGCTGGCTGAGGCAGCGCCCGGCGCTGCGGCGGGCGCCGCCAAGGCCGGCGCGGCCGGGGCGCTGGCCACCGCCCTCCGCGAGGGCGGCCCCACCGGCGCCCCGCACGCGGCCCGGGCCCTCGCCGCCCTGGCGGCCGCCTGCCCGGCCCTGGCCGCGGATGCGGCCAAGCCGGGTGGGGCAGGCGGGGCGCTAGTGGCGATGGCTACCAGCACAACCCACCCCCCGCACGCGCGCCGGGCCGCTGCCGCCGCGCTCTCGGCCCTCGCGGCCGCGGGCGCCAAGCCGGCGGACGACCTGGCGGCCACGCCCGGAGCTTTGGCGGCCTTAGCGGCGGCCGCGGCCTCGTCCGACGCCGCCGTGGCCGCGCCTGCGGCCGCCGCCCTGGGCAACATCGCGGCCGGTTCCGCTAAACGGGCGGAGGCCGCCATTGCGGCGGGCGCCCTGCCCGCCCTGGCGGCCGCCCTAGCCGCGCCCGCCCACCCGGCCAAGGTCGCCGGCGCGGCGGGGCTGTTCTCCATCGGCGCCACCCGCTCCGCCGCCCTCGACACGGCGGCGGCCGAACCCACGCTCTCTGCCACCGTGGCCATGCTGGACTCGGCGTCCTGGTATGCCCGCATCGCGGCTGCCGACCTGCTGGCGTCAGTGTGTGCGGGCGGGGGCGCCCGGGCGGCGGCCGTCGCGGGCTCGCCGGGCGCGGTCGACGCCCTGCTCCGTCTATTTGCCGTCCGCCACTCGCCTGGGACCTTAGACGCGGCGACCGTGCCCCGGGTGGGTGGTGCCGCCTCTGCGTCCGGCCTGTCGCCCGGGCGGGGCCCGCTGGGAGGTGGGGGCGGTGTCCGCTACGCGACCGTGACCTTTGAGCGCCGCGCCTCGGCCGACGGCGGTGGGTCCTCCTCCTCCACCACCCCTCCCTCGGATGGCGACCTGGTCATGCGGGGCTTCAAGTTCGCGCGGGCCCGCCTCGCTTCCGGTGCCGCCCTGGGCTGCCTGGCCAAAACCCTGGCCGTCAGCGTGGGTGCATCGGCCGCGACCGCCCTGGCCGACGCCATGGCGGGCGGCCTGGCCGAGATGCGGGCGTCCTGCTGCCCGGAGGCCCGCACCCTGGCGGCCTCCATCGCCACAGACCTGTCCGCGTCGGGCGCGGCGGCGGCGGGCGCGGGCGCCCTGGGCGGGCGGGGCCGGGCGGCGCGCGCCCCGCCCGCGCCTCCCGGTGGCGCGACCTCCGCGGCCGTGCGCGCGGGCGGCCTGGGCTGTGAGGGCTACCATGTCGTGTGGGCGGCCTCCGCCGCCTTTGGGGACGACCTGGCGGCGTCCGCCGCCGACGCCACCCGCCCCGGCTCGGGCGGCGTGCTGCCTTTTACGGACGCGGTGTCAGCCGCCGACGATGACGCGCCCGCCCCGACCTGGCTGGAGCGTGTGTACAGGCGCATCAGTGGGGAGGAGGGCGGGGTGTTTGAGGCCGCCGCCACCCCTGCTGCCGCAGCCGCCGTGCCTGCCGCCCCCAAGCCCAAACCCTCCGTCCCGGTCGACTCCCCGCGGGCGGATGATGACGTCGTCTTTGGACGCACCGCCGCGGTCGCGGCCCGGCGTTCGCCCTCCAAACGGGGTGTTGCGGAGCCGGCCTCTGCTGCTGGGGTCGAGGCCGAGGAGGTCGAGGCCGAGGCCGGGGCCGAGGTTGAGGCCGCCGACGATGATGCCGACCTCCTGGCCCTCGCCGACCGCATCGACCCCCGGCCTCTTTACAGCAGTGCCGGCAAGGTGGCTTCCAAGTCGCCCACGAAGGCCGCGCCCAAACCGGTCAAGGCCCCCGCGCCCCGGCCGGCGGCGTTGGGCGCGGCGGGCGAGTCGGACTCACCGATGGCTGACCTGGATGTCGTGATGGGCCGGACGGCCGCAGTCTCCCGCTCCCGCCGGTCCCTGGCGCCCGCCCCGGCCTTGCCCCGGGAGGTGGAGACGCAAGAATCGGTGGCCGCGCCCGAAGCGTCACCGGCCGTGGCGGCGGCTGCGGCGGCGGGCGACGCTGCCGGCGAGGTGGAGGACGCGGCTGACCTGCCGTGGGCGACCGCGACTGCCTGGTCGCCGCCCAGGCAACAAAACGCACCTGCCAAGGACGCGGCCAAGGAGGTGGAGTCGACGCCCGTGCTCGTCACCCCGCCCTTCAACAAGGCGTCCAAGGTGTCTGTCTTTCCCATGAAGGAGGTAGAGGCGCCCGTGGGGGTCGCCCCCGCCCTGGGCCTGAAGAAAGCGTCTGCGGAACCTGCAGCAGATGTCCCCTCGCCGCAGCCCTCGGACGAGCCGGCCGTCGCGGCGGCGCGGTCGCCCGCCAAGAAGCCGGCTGCCACTGTTGCATCCTCCGCCGACAGTCGGTGGTCCGTGTCCACCTCGGCTGGCGGCGCGGGCGGCGGCGGCGGCGGCGGCGGCGGCGGCGGCGGCGGCGGCGGCGGCGGTGTTGCCCGCCCCCGCACCTACCGCGCGCCGTCGGCCGTCCACCCGCCGGCCGCGCCCCCGCCAGAGGTGGACAGCCCCACCCCGGGGGCCGGCGCCGCGTCCGCCACCCCCGCCTCTGCCCGGCCGGGTGGCGCCCACTCCCGCCTGTCGGTGCGGGACACCTTCCGCATGTCCCGGGAGGCGTGGCCGGCCCTGGCCCGCCCGGCGGCGGGCGGGGCTGCGGCCGGGAGTGTGGCGGCGGGGGCGGGCGCGCCGTCCGCGTCGTGGGCGTTTGCCGGTGGGCCGGCCTCCGCCGGCGACAAGCCCCGCATCCCGGCCCCGCCGTCCGCGGTGCCTGGTCGGTCGCCCTCGCCGCCCCCGCGCGCGCCGGCGGTGTCGGCGGCGGCGGCGGCTGCCTCTACCATCCCGGCCTTTGGCACGGCCCGCCCGCCGGCCGCGCCCAAGGGCAAGGCCATGATGACAGGCTTTTCCATTTTCGCGTCGCCCGCTGCTGGGGGTGGTGCTGCGCCCGCCCCGCCAGGCGTAGTCAAAACCACTCGCTCCGACATGATCTACACCATGGCGGGCTTGAAGGATGCGGACGTGCGGGCAGCGGAGGCGGCCCTGGCCGCGAGTGGGGATGGCGGGGTGGAGGATGGAGGGGGTGATGTGCGCAAGTCGTTTGGTGCGCGCCTGAGCAAGCTGGTGGGCGGCAAATGAGAAATTGGGTCAGGGGAAGGAAAGGAAAATGGGGATCTTGTGTTTTTATTTTGGGTGTGAGTTTCGTGGGGAGGGGTGGCACACGGGAAAACTGTGAGTGAAGAGAGTGAGTGACGGTTTTTCTCTCTCCTTGTTTCTTTTTTTTCACAATGCCGGCCCGCCACCGCCCGGCGCCCGCCACAGGCGCGCCCCCAAGCCCGCCAGGGCGGCCGCGCCCGCCCGCCCTGCCTCCGCGGCCGCGCCCTGCAGCGCGGCCGCGCCCGGCATCGCCAGCTGGGAGGGGCCACCTCCACCCCCTCCTCCAGCCCCCGCCCCGCACAGCTGTCGCCGGGCCAGCGCGTTCAGGCGGCGCCGCAGGTCGGCGGCGTCGACCAGCGAGGCGGACAGGGCCGTGCGGAGCGGGCCCAGGACAGCTTCGACCTCGGGGGGAGGCAAGCCAGGCGCACCCCCGCCCAGGCCAGACCCGCCGCCCGCGCTCTCCATCATCCCGGGCAGCAAGGGCGGCTCCGCCAGGGCCCGCGCCTCCGCTGCCAGGGACTGGAGGCGGGAGTCGGAGGCATCCAGGGCCGCCATCAGGGCCGCCGGCGAGTCCAGGGTAGGGGAGGCGCCCGCCCCCAGGCCGGCCCCGCCTGACGCGACAAGGCGGTCGGCCGCCGACGCAGCCAGGCGGGTACGCAGGGACGCCGACTCGGCCAGCAGGTGGGAGATGGGGGCGAGGGCGGTGGTCAGGTTGATGGGCGGGGGCGGGGCAGGTGGCTGAAGCATTGCTGGGGCTGCCGGCGGCGGCGTGGCGAAGCCGCCCAACAGCTCCTCCAGGCCAGAGAGGCCGGCGTCGAGGGGCGGCGGCGGCGGCGGCGCAGCTGGCAGGGCGGCCGCGGCCGCCCTGGCCGCTGCCAGCTCGCCCTCCACCTCTTGCAGGCGACCTTCCAGCCGGGCCCGGTCCGCGCCAGCCGTGGATGCGGCGCTCGCGGCTGCTGCCTCAGCCGCTTCTACCCGGGCCCGCAAGGCCGCGGCTTCTGCCTCGGCGGCCGCGCGAAGGGATTTTTCCAGCTCAAGGTTCTTGGGTGGTGCTTCCCCAGCCGGAGGGGCCGCTTCCACCGGTGCCGCCGCCGCCTGGAGGGCCGCATCCCGCTCCGCCGTCACGCCAGCCAACCGGGCCTCAGCTTCCGCCACCGCCTGGCGCGCGGCTCCCAGGCGCGCGCTCTCTGCGGCCATGGCGTCGTGGAGGGACGCGACCTCAGCGGCCGCCATCGCGGCTGCCTCCTCGTCAACACTGGCGCGGCGGGCGTCCGCCTGGGCCACCGCCGCCGCGGCTACCGCCTCAGCCTCTTCGGTCTGCCGGATGGCGGTGGCCAGGGCGGCTTCCGCGGCCGCCGCGCGGGACTCAGCAGCGGCGGTCGCTCCAGCCGCAGCAACCCCTGCCGCCGCCACCGCGTCCCGCAGGCTGGCCGCCTCCGCGGCGGCCGTGTCCCGGGCGGTGCGGGCGTCGGCAAGGGTGCGCTCGGACGCAGCTACGGCCACCGCGCCATCAGCCCGGGCGGCGGCGAGGTCGTCCACGGCAGCGCCCAGCTCACTCTCCAGGCGGCCCACAGCCTGGCGTAAAGTGCTCACCTCGGCCTGTGCGTCGCTGGCCTCACCCGCGGCCACACTGCGGGTGGCGCGCAAGGTTTCACGCTCCAGGGCCAGGGCGGACCGCACCTCCTTGACCTCCCGGGCCAAGACTTTGAGGTCCACGCGGGAGGAGGCCTTGACGCCCGCGACTGCGGCAGCCACGGCGGCCGCGCTCGCGTCTCGGGCGGCAGCCGCTTCTGCCCGGGCGGCCGCCGCCTCCGTGGTCGCCGCTTCCGCAGCCTGGCGAGCAGCAGCGGCTTCCGCCTCAGCTGTGGCGGTGGCCGCAGAAGCGGCCAAGGCGGCGGCTTTACCGGCTTCCACCCCAGCCTCCTCCGCCGCGGCCGCGCGTGCCTCAGCGGCCGCCGCGGCTGCCCCCGCCTCACCCGCCCGCCGCTCCACGTCCGCCAGGGCCGCTTCTGCAGCCGCCACCGCCGCTCGCGCTTCAGCCAGGGCAGCGTCGGCAACGCCTTCCTCCTCCTCGCTGGCCGTCACGGCCCGGGCGCGGTCCCGCAGATGGGCCTCCAGCTCTCCGACCCTGTCCACGAGCGCGTCCCGCTCAGCGCGCGCCCTGGACACCTCGCCCACCAGCGCGGCCACGTCGTCCCGGGCCCGGGCCAGGCGCCCCACCAGGTCACGCACAGTCCCCCGCAGGGCCGCTCGGTGCTCGATGGGCAGGGCGAGGCGGGGGTGGGTGGCTGGCGTGCCGGTCAGCGCGGCGGAGGAGCCACCCCCACCCCCACCCCGCCCTCCCGCAGACCAGAGGGCGGAGGACGGCGGGGACGACGAGCCGGACGCGATGGAGGGCGTGCCATGGTCAACCAAGGCCGCCGCGTTCTCGCCGTCACCCCCACCGACGGGCGCCATGCTGAGGGTCAGCCCCGCGGACGGGCCGCCGCCGGGCGGGTTGAGGCTGCCCCCGCGGTCGGCGCTGAAGGGGCGGGCAGCGGCCGCGGCCGCCAGGCTGCCGCTGCCCGCCGCCGCCACGCTGCGCGCCGCGTCGCCCAGCTCCAGAAACACGGCGACCGGCCGCGCCCGGGAGGCCAGCGGGTGGGCCACCACCTTCCACGCCCAGGCCTCCAGTTCCCGGCGGCGGCGGTCGAGCGCGTCGGCCGCGACCCGGGCGGCCCGCCCAGCCAGAACGCGCTTGGGCGGCGGTTCCAGGCCCGCGGCGCCCTTCAGCCCCAACTCTTCCTTCAGCTTCTCATGCAGCCGTATGAAGTGAGAGTACCTGCGCAGGACGGACCGGACACGGGGTGGGCTGTTCGGCGGCAGGACGGTGACCTCGACGCGGTAAAACTGGGAAAAGGGGGTGGGTGGGTGGGGGCACGGAGGTTGAGCGTGCGCGAGGGGTGCTCTCTGCAGGTAAGGAAGTTTTTTGGATTCCCGAGCGGGCGTGGGAGCTAGCTTCGTGTGGTACTGGGCACATGCCGGTATCGTCCGCCCGCTCCTCTTACATCTTGGTGGCGGCGGCTCGTATCACCCCGGGCGGTCCACAGCCTACCGGCCGCCCCAACACGCGACTGCGCGTCGCCGAATGCATAAAAAAGGAAACGCTCCTTCCCTCTCATCTCGTACCACGACCGCCTCATCTCCGTCCCCCAACTGGGCGGTCGTCCAGGACGGGATGGTCACACTGAACTTCCATCCGGTCGGTGGGGCAGCCATGCCAGGCTGAAAAAGCGGGTGTGCGGGTTTCAGGTCTGTTTCATTTCATGCGCATGAACACACCCCTCCATCTTCTCCTCTCCCACCCCACGCACGGCCCCCCCCCCCCGTCTCTCTCTGCCAAACATCTACACCACACCCCCTTCCTCAAGCGCTTCCCCACCTCGGCGCCCGCGCCACCCACGCTCCCTCAAAATACTCGTCGTGGAGCAGGGCACCCGCGCTCGGGGCGGTCAGCGCGCGGCGCCGAAACCCGCGCAGCGCGCGCCCCTCGTCCGGCCCGGCCCCGGGGGGGGGCGCCTTGGCGCTCACAAACACGTCCGCCAGGTAGTGCAGCCAGGCGGCGTTGGTGGCCGGGGCGTGGGCGGCCCAATCCCCGCGCACCGCCCGCCGCATGCGGCGGTACGTTTCGGCCTGGGGGTCGCCTCGGGGGCCTGCAAACAGGGCCGGGTCGGCATTCAGGTCGCAGTAGGCGGCGCCCCCGCCGGCCGCGGCCAGCCTGGAGAGCGTGAAGTCGATGAGCGTGACGGCCAGGCCAGCGGCGCCCGGGAGGGCGATGTCGGCCCCCGCCAGGCGGGCGGCCGGCGGGGCGGCCCCGCACGCGGTGCGCGCGATGAGGATGTTGCCCCAGTGCAGGTCCCGGTGCTCAAACTGGAGGGCCCGCTCGGCGACGGCCAGGGCGAGCGTGGCCTGGAGGAGGACGGACCTGACCTCCCCGGAGGAGGCGGGGGCCCAGGCCTCCAGGTTGGCGCCCCCGTACGCGCCAAACAGGAGCACAAACGCCTGGCCGGCCGCGGGGAAGGCGGCGCCCGGGTCGGGGTTGTCGCTGCCGTGCGCGCCCTTCCACGCCCGCCACGCCCGGACCAGGGTGCCGGCGTAGGCGCCGTAGCATACGCCGACGGCGGTGGTGTGGGCGAAGCCCGTCGTCGCGTCGGCCGCGCCGTCCTCGTCACCGAACGCCAGGCCGCCGCCCGGGCGGTCCAGGGGGGTGCGCAGGGAGGTGAGGGCCAACGCGATCTCTGCCTCCGCCAGCAGCTCGCCCGCGCTCTTCTGGGCGTCACCGGCGGGCGCGCCGGTGGCGCTGCCGCGCCCGCCATCAATGGGGACGACCTTCACGACGCTCCCGCCCACGCGGAAGGCCTCCCCAAAAGTGCCCTCCCCCACCTTGACGACGTCGCCCGCGCGCGCGCCCGCGGCCGCCTTGCCGCCCACGTGCAGCTCCAGCAGCTCGTCCATGGAGGGGAGGCGGCCTGCCGGGTCGGC
>Ga0315290_10003045_pt1 | contig 11965 bp, 10 predicted proteins | sample YL17G12_0_MG_FD_203627 | JGI IMG/M metagenome (GOLD analysis project Ga0315290, IMG submission 203627) | Sediment microbial communities from Yellowstone Lake, YNP, Wyoming, USA - YL17G12_0 | ecosystem: Environmental > Aquatic > Freshwater > Lake > Sediment | place: USA: Wyoming | collected...
CGTAGCATCCTAGGTACTCCGCCAGCGCACCAGAGTCGTAAACCAGGTCACCCAGTAACAGCAGTGGTAGGTCTGGCGCTTGCCCATCGACGACTGCGGCAGTTTTCGCCGCGGCGGAGAAGGAGGCGGGCTGGGCACCACACTGCGCTATGTCGCCTACGGCGAGGACGGTGGCGGGCCTGCCGTTCGTCGCATTGGCTGAGTTACCGGTTCCGCCGCCCGGGCACCCGATGACGGAGAGGCTCACCGCGCAGATTGCGAACAATCTGTTTGCGCTCATACGTTGTTTCCTGGTCGGCAATGGCACCAAGCATTATCGTCACCGCTTGTGCCGTTCGCGCAGCGGCGGTGGACGGCCGATACAGTGGTACTGGAGCCCGAACGCCGCCATCACCTCCGGCTCGTACAAGTTGCGCCCATCAAATACCACCGGCGTGCGCAGGGCGGCCTTGCTGGCCTCGAAGTCGGGCGTGCGGCACTCCTTCCACTCGGTGACGATTGCCAGCGCGTCGGCGCCCTGGAGCGCCTCTGCGGCCGAGGCCGCTATCACCAGGCCGGGCACGTCGGCCAGCACGCGCGCGGCCTCCTTGCCGGCCACCGGGTCGTAGGCGCGGATGCGCGCACCGCGGCGCGCCAGCTCGGCCACGATGGTGCGGCTGGGGGCGTCGCGCATGTCGTCGGTGTTGGGTTTGAAGGCCAAGCCCCACAGCGCGAACTTCTTGCCGGTGGTTGACGACAATTACCTTGGCTGGCGTCGAACGCTCGACCGCCGCGCGAAATCCCATCGCATACAGCTTCGCTGCATTGGCCGACATGGTCACCTCGATATCGCGCAAGCTCTCGCGCCACGTCAACTGCGCGAAGGCCATCGCACCGAACTGCTCAGCACACGACCAAGTGCGCATGCCCGAGTCGCCTGCGTGGCGCTGCACGATCCGCGCGAAGCTGGTCCATGGCACGAACTCCATGACTTGAGCAAACAAAGTCTTGCCGATGTACACGCGCTCCCCCCGAGGCAGTCAAGCCAGGGAAAGTACGCGGTTTCTGACAAGAGAAGTTCAAGTCGGCACCAAACGAAATCAACCTACACCCCGCGCCAATGCTTGATCTCGGGCCCGGCGCGGATCATTTAACCGGACAGTAGTGTGCGCCATTGTCGAATGATTCAGATCAACGAACCGGCGAGGAACGATGGCCGGGGTTAATTTGAGCGGACCGCCACTCAGAAGCTCAAAGATGTAAGGTGTGGCGACTGCCGGCGACCAAAAGGCATGTTCGACTTAGTGATTTCGCCATGACCATGGTTCGTCGCAGCTTCTGCTTGTCTGCCTCTGTTCTGCTTTTGAATGCCTGCGGTGGGGGCGGCTATGGCGACCCGGAACCTATCATCACCGCAGCTGCGGCCGATCCTCTGGCCCGCTACAAACTCACAGTTAGCAATGGCTGGACCGCCACGGCCTTCCCGACCCAGTTTCCGCCCACTGCCCATCTGACCCGCTTTGTCGGCGCCACACATTCCGACACCATAACCTTTTGGGCCAGCGGCTTGGCGGCCACGCTCGGCGTCAAGAACGTCGCCGAACGTGGCCGGACCGCTGAGATGACGGCCGAGGTGATGGCTGCCATTGCGGCCGGCACAGCACAGACACTGCTGAATGCGGACGCCATCCCGCTGGGCGGCACCGAGACCAGTCTCGAGTTCACGCTCACCCAAACACACTCAAGAGTGAGCTTGTTGTCCATGCTCGGCCCGAGTCCGGACTGGTTCATTGGCCTCAGCGGCCTGGCTCTGTTTGAAAACGGCGCCTGGAAACAGTCGGTGGTGATGCCGCTGAACGCCTATGACGCGGGCACCGATGATGGCTTGACCTTCCTCTCGCCCGACGCGCCCACAGCGCCGCCACGGACCGTCCAAGCACTCAGCACGGCCACTGCGGACAGCGACTTTCTGAACGGCGTGAATCGCAACAACGGTTTTGCTGTCGCAGCGATACGGTTTGAGCGGCTGATGTAGTCGGCCCTGCAAAATCTTGTGAACCCGCATGAACACACGCTTTCTTGAGTAGACTGGGCACACGACATCCGCCACAACGGCGCGGATGCCGGACAGAACCTCTTCAGGAGTCGGCGCGAGCCAGCTCAACGATGCGAACTCGGCGCACAGCCCGACATGGGGTTGCCCCCAAAAAGCGTACTCCATAGCCGAAGCTGAAAATGAACCGGCCCCCGTTCAGTGGCCGCCTCGAAGCACGATGAGCGTAAACCACGGACGGCCGATTCGGCCGCTTGCGATACGAACCGGACCGGCCGGCGGTGGGTGCCACGGGGCCCGCTCATTGCCGCAACGCCTTTGTCTTTGATGTTGACTCGGCGCGCCAACGCCGCTCGAACTCTGCCGGTGTGATGTTGCCCAACGCAAAATGGCGGAGCCCAGTGTTGTAGCAATCGGCGTCATTCGATGATCGCTTGCCTGGCCTGCGCGCGCGTCTCGAAGTGCGCGTCTTGCCGAGGGTGCGAAAATCGACCCATCGCCCGACAAAGGGGCAACGCGAGAATTGGCTCATGAAGGTCACAGTAGTCGGAACCGGATACGTCGGATTGGTCACCGGCGCCTGCCTGTCGGAAATGGGCAACCACGTGATGTGCCTGGATCTGGACGAACGCAAGATCCGCATGCTCAATGAGGGTGGCATTCCTATCCATGAGCCGGGGCTGGAGGAAATGGTGCATCGCAATGTGGCGGCAGGGCGCCTGCAGTTCACAACCGACATCGCTGCGGCGGTCGCACACGGCACGATGCAGTTCCTCGGCGTGGGCACACCACCTGACGAGGACGGCTCCGCTGACCTGCGGCACGTGCTTGCCGCCGCCGCCAGTATTGGTCGCCTGATGACCGACTACAAGGTCATCGTTGTCAAGAGCACTGTCCCAGTTGGTACCGCAGACAAGGTGAAGTCAGCCGTGGGCACTGCACTGCAGGCACGTGGCCTGGGGCGAATGGAGTTCGCTGTGGTCTCCAACCCTGAATTCCTGAAGGAAGGTGCTGCGGTAGAGGATTGCATGCGGCCCGACCGCATCGTCGTAGGCGCCGACGATGAACGTGCCGTGCTGTTGATGCGAGCGCTGTACACGCCCTTCATGCGCAACCATGACAGGCTGCAGCTCATGGACGTGCGGAGCGCGGAGTTCACAAAATACGCCGCCAACGCCATGCTGGCCACTCGCATCAGTTTCATGAATGAACTGGCCCTGCTGGCCGAGCGGGTGGGTGCCGACATTGAAAGCGTACGCAAGGGCATTGGTAGCGATCCGCGCATTGGCACGCACTTCCTGTATCCAGGTACCGGCTACGGTGGCAGTTGCTTTCCCAAAGACGTGAAGGCTTTGATTCACACTGGTCGCGAAAAAGGCGTGGAGCTTGGCGTGCTGCAGGCCGTGGAGGCTGCCAACGAGCGCCAAAAGCATGTGCTCGTCGACAAGATCATCGCCCGCTTCGGGCAAAACCTCAAAGGTCTTACCTTTGCGTTGTGGGGTCTGGCGTTCAAGCCCAACACTGACGACATGCGCGAAGCGCCCAGTCGAGTGATCGTGGCCGAGTTGGTCCGGCGCGGCGCGGCGGTGCGTGCCTACGACCCGGTGGCGATGAGGGAGGCTGCACGGATAATGGAAGGCTTGGCCGGTCTGAGATTCGTCGCCGACCAGTCAGAAGCGCTTGTCGGCGCCGACGCGCTGGTGATCGTCACCGAGTGGAAGGAGTTCCGCAATCCGGACTTCGACACTATCAAGGCCAGACTCAAGAAGCCGCTGATCTTTGATGGGCGAAACATCTATGACCCGGTGATCATGAAGATGCACGGCATCGAGTATTTCGGCATTGGTCGCCGCGCAGTGAACTGATTCCACGCGGGCAGGGCGGGATGGTCTCGAAGGTCGGTTCGATTGGAATGCCTGCCGGCAGCCCACATCATGCAGGGCCACTTGGGCATGCGGTACCTACGGGTTTGTGTGCGAGCCGTTGTGTGGAGATCCTCGACACAGGCTCGAGAATCGAGGCTTGGTTGCCGCGGCGTCGTTGCACGATCCGTCGACTGACTGGCCGGTGAAAAGGCATCCCATCCCGGAGATAGCAAGAACCAGCGACCGCACTCCAAGGAGTCGGGAAGCAATGCGGCCATACAAGATTCCCTTGGGCGATGCGCAATACACCACGTCTGGCCGAAAACGGCGAAGCGACATGGCCAGCTGCACGCAGCCCCGGAACTCGCGCGCAGAGTTGAGGCCCGAGCTGCTGAAGGCAATTGCCTGATGGGGCAGACCTTCAGCCTCGAGAGTACGGATTGCGCTAGCTTCGAGCGTCAAGCTTCCAGCGCGCCCGGCCAGCAAGGTGAGGTCGTATCCTGCAGCTCTGGCGGCGAGAGCGATCGGTAATCGATGAGAGACGAAGAACGAAGCGTTCTTGACCACGAAGGCAATGCGCATTCTCCGCCCAGGACTGCTGGCTGCCAGCAGGTGCCGGTTCATCCGCCCGGCTTCATGGCGACGACATTGAAGTGTGTCGACATCCATGGCACAAAGGACAGAAGTACCTCTTCCATTCGGATCCACCTGGCCGACACATTGAGGTTCGGCAGCATCCTGAATGGCCGAACATTTCGGATTTCAAATCCAGCGCCACGCAAGCCGCGAGTGAGTGCATACGGTGTAGTGATGCGCTCGTTGCCATAAGCCACACGCCTACCCTTCGGGTCAACCACGAAAGTCTTGGTCTTGATGCCGCGGCGCATGAAGAGTTGTGCCTGCACGCACAGGTTCCACGCATTGGACTCGCTGATGACGAGCCTTCCGCCCGGCCGCAACATGTCGAACAGCTTCGAGAAGACGTCGCTGCGGGGCTCAATATGGTGGAAAGTCTGCTCCATCCAGATGACGTCAAAGGAACCTGACGTTTCAAAGTCGAAAAGCGAACTCTCAACGAAGGTGGCCTTCACCGGCGCTTTCATGTACTTCTCCAGTGACTGCTGCCGGGCCCGCGCAACTCCCAACCGATCTACCGCCAGGTCGATCGCCGTAACGTCGGCGCCTTGAAGGGCGAACCAGAGCGACTCTGTCCCACACCCGGCGCCCACCTCGAGCACTCGGAGACCCGAACGCTCGCGCAAAATCGAAGTCATTTCCCGGCTTTGTTCTGCGAAATGATGGCGGATATATGGACCAAACCGCCGCCGATACCCCGAGTAATACCGATCGAAGACTTCGCGCTCAGTGCCGTTCAGCGGATTTGACCGCAGCGAGAACTCGAGGAATTCGTCGATAGATCGCCAGGTAGGCTGAGTCGCGGCCTGAGTGTGTTCGGGCATAGGATCCGTGAGTACTGGTCGCGAAGGCCAAAGTGGGGACAGTGTCAGGGTATGGCGCAGGGAGCCGCGAATGCTACCTGACCCGCAGCGCGCGTCAAGGGCGTTGTCGCCTTGGTCATGCTGCTGAATGGTGGATACAGAGTCGGGCATGCAAAATGCAGTTTCCGTCCCGTAGCGCAAGGGTGCGGCGCGACGCACTCTGCCAAGACGGAGATAGTTGGGCTCATGTTGTTGCGGACGTTGCGGACGGGCAAGGACGGTTCACGGGGAACTGTGTCCGCTGCGCTAATGTGTTAACGCAATCTCCAGCAGGCGGCTGTCCACGGGATGTGCGATGGCCCTCTCCTGCACCGTCGTGTCCACGATCACACCCCCCAGCTCTTTGGGCTTGATCGCCTTGCTGGCCACGGCCATGTCGATGGTGGCCTTGAGCAGTTGCTCCTGACCTTCTTCGCCCAGGTCGCGCCGAAACCGTCCGATTTGGGTTGCGTCACACGCCAGCCGGTGTTCGTAGTAGGCCATGCCGCTTAAGAATTGCCACAGCACGTTCTCGCTCCAGCGTACGACAAGTTCCTCGTCGCTGAGGTTGAGGCTGTGCTTGAGGTCCAGCAGGCTGGCCATCAGGCGGATCGGCAACTTGGGGCGCCCGGAGTTGCTCATGCCCATACCTTCGAGCACCTGTGTGGCGCCAAACATGTCTTGGCCTTCGAGGACACGGCCAGGGCGATCTTCGCGCTCAAACTTGGCAAGCGTCGCGGCCTTGATCTGATCCCACGGCAAGCGCCGGGCCAGCACTGCCAGCGGGTCACTCAGGTTGATCATCGCGTCGATGCGAGCGTGGAAAAAGTCGGCCGTCTCCATCCGTAAATCCCCCAGAAATCAATTCCTCAGAGATTCGCTCTTGAGGGAATCGGTGTGCCCAATCTACTCAAGAAAGCGTGTGTTCATGCGCGTTCACAAGGTTTTGCATGACCGACTGGTTAACAGATTGGCGCAGCGGACACAGTTCCCCGTGAAACGTCCTTGCTCGTACGCAACAGCACGACTCCCGCCGCATGACCTCAGTTGCCGCGAAGCATGTCGCGCCGCACCCTTGCTCTACGGGACGGAAATTGCACTTTGCATGGCCGACTAAATCACTCGGTGTAGAAAACCCCCTCGCTTTCATGCCGCTCGATAAACTCATACCGCACAGTTTGCGTTAGCGCAGTCTCCAGAGGCACGGGGGGCACAAACCCAGTTTCATCAATCGCCGTGTTGTAGACCGAGTTGGCGCAAAATTTTTTTACCCGAATCGAGCTGACGGCAAGCTGCTTGCCTGTAATCGCCGCAACAAGATCAAAGACTTTTCCAATTAACAACCCCATGCCATACGGTAGGCGAAAGCCAAACTTCTCAGATCGACCAAGAATACGGTTTACCTTGCCCACCAAGGTGTTCATCGTAAAGTCCGGCTTATCTATGAAGTTGTAGATATGAACTCCAGGCTTAAATCTTGCGCTGTACTCTAGAAATGCAGCAACGTTCTCAACATATGCCATAGATTTCCGGTTCTCGCCATTCCCAACCATAAGAAACCGACCAGATGTAATCTGGCGGAGTAGGTTGTAAACGTTTCCACGGTTTTGTTCACCAAACACAACCGTAGGTCTGATGATAACGAGCACGCGCTGTTCTGGCGCCTCTGAATGCCAAGCCTTGAACACTTGCTCCGCTTCGTGCTTGGTACGCCCGTAATCGTTGAACGGTGCAACTCTTCCAGTTTCATCTGTCCCTATGCCAGCAAAACCATATACAGCAACTGAACTAGTAAATATGATGACCTTGATGCCTTTGTCGCGAGCAATAGTACAAATATTTTTCGCCCCACCTACGTTCACATCATCGTAAAGGCTTAATGGACGAATATCATCGCGATGTTCAGCAGCTAGGTTAAATATTATTGAATTGTTCTGAATAGAATTTCTGAGATCGTTGCTTGATCTGACATCTGCAATTAATGATAGATCAGGGAAGGTTTTGCTCTGCTCCTTGTCAACTATTGTGACTATCGCATCTTTGTTTTTGATTAATCTCTTTACTAGACGAGTTCCAATAAAACCACTGCCACCAATAACGTAGTATTTCATTGCATGGTCCACTTATCTATTTTTCTTTAAGGCAGTATAGACGTCTTCAATGGCAGAGAGCATGATTTCTTGCGCGAATTTCTGCCTGTAGAGTGCTTTAGCATTTTCGCCAAATCGCAAGCGGACTAATTTGTTAGTGCAAGTTTTAAAAGCCTCGGCGATTGCATGTGCGTCGCCTTTTTCTACGAGCAATCCGTTAAGATCGTTGGTGATTAATTCAGATACGCCGCCAACATTGCTGGAAATTATAGCCTTGCCGCAACTCATGGCTTCTATCAGAGAGATAGGCATCGCCTCAAAGTTGGATATGAGTGCAACGATATGGCACTTTGAGTAAATCCTAGTCATATCAGAAATTTGGCCCAGGAAGACAATTTGCAAGTGTCTATTTGGAGCTAAAAGTTTTACCTTTTCCTTAAATTTCAAGTCATCAGTTCCGCTGCCGCACAATATTAAATTTGTGTTAGGGGAGTCGAAAATCTCGAACCCGCGAATCAAAGACTCATGATCTTTTGCTGATGAGACCCTCGCGGGCATCATTATCGTAAGCACGGAATCATCTTCTGGTTCTGTGGCGCAAATCTGCGGCACTCCATTAGGAATAACTGTTCCTTGGTCATTCTTATGGCCTAAACGCGCCATCGCGTCAATTTGTACACTTTTGGCAACGTAGATATATCTAACATTCTGCAATCGGCTTAAAGCGTATTCAATTGCAAAAATCAACAAACTCTTGATAGTACCTAAACCACGCCAGCCCCAACCGTGCACTGTATAAACACATGGAATATCCTCTAAAAAGCCGGCAACCCGGCCCAACATGGCGGCTTTTGCGCTGTGACAATGGATTAGATCTGGATGCGTATTATTGATGATGCCGCGAATTTTATTTAATGCGATAATGTCTTTAACTGGACTTATTGCCGTTCGCATTTCTGGTACCACATGAACAGGAAAGACTGCCAGGGCCAAGCGTTTACTTACAGGGCCATCTTCCCCGAAGATCAGGATGAATTCAAATTTATCTTTTAAGCCGTTAAAGATGGTCTCAACATGACGAGGTGCGCCAGCCTCATCTGCATTGGAGGACATCAATAGAATGCGCTGTGCTCTAGCCACGTTTATAGCCATCAGGATTCTCCGCCTGCCGCCGCCAGGTATCTTGCATCATCTAAGGCAAACCCCACTTGGCCTGCCAGCCAAACTTATGCACTGACTAGGCGCTTGAACATCAATTGGGCGCCACCGATCTCGAGGCCGACGATTACGTGCATCACCAAGACTGAGGTCTGCCTCTTGGGTTCGACACTCATGCCGAACACGTCGCCGCCACAGCGCCTCTACCTCGTAACGGCCGCGCTAACATACCCCGATGAATGTCGTGCACATCATCACGGGTCTGAAACGGGGCGGGGCAGAGGCCATGCTGGAAAAGTTGATCCTGGCGTCGGGCCGCGACAGCCCGCAGGTGTCGCATCAGGTCGTGTCCTTGCTCGGCCTGGGCGTCATTGGACCCCGTCTCGTTTCTGCCGGCATTCCCGTTCACACGATGGAGCTGGGCGGCCTGACTGGCACTTTGCGCGGGCTCGTGCGCCTGTATCGTTTGCTGCGGCGCCTGCCGCATGACACCGTCGTCCAGACTTGGATGTACCACGCCGACCTGATAGGCGGCAGCCTCGCCCGGCTCTGCGGCCTGCGTAACGTCTACTGGAATCTGCGCGTCGCCGTGCTCCGGGCGGACTTCAGCCGTATCACTTACGGCATCGTCCGGACCTGTGCCGTTCTTTCGCACAAGGTGCCGCGACGCATCGTCAACTGCGGACCGGCCGTGCTTGAGTCCCACGTCCGGTTGGGCTACAGCCGAGCCCGATGCCTGGTCATTGGCAACGGCTTCGACACGGCGCACTTTCGTCGCGATCCAGGGGGAGCGCGCCAGACGCGGCAAAATCTGGGTGTTGCTAACGACGATCTCCTGATCGGCACAGTGGCCCGGCTGCACCCGCAGAAAGATTTCGGCACACTCGCAAGGGCCGCCGCGGCTGTGTGCGGCGAAGTGCCACGTGCACGCTTCCTCTGGGTCGGCACTGGTGTCGATACTGACCAGGACCTGAGCAAACTGCTGAGCCAACTTGGCATCGCCGATCGTGTCCTGCGGCTCGGTGAGCGGAGCGACGTGCTCGAACTTCTGGGCGCGATGGACGTGTTTTGCATGTCGTCCCGTAGCGAGGGTTTTCCCAATGCGCTTGGCGAGGCAATGGCCTGCGAGCTCCCATGCGTTTCTACGGACGCAGGCGACGCCGCGTTCCTGTTGGGCGATCGTGCCCTGATCGTGCCGGTGCAAGATCCCGCACGGCTGGCGGCGGCATTGACTCGCGTCTGCAGCCTGACGCCAGCGGTCAGGCGAGCCCTGGGTGTCGCAAACAGGCAGCGTGTGGTCGACACATTTGCGATCACTACCGCGTGGCGGCACTATCTTGCCCTGTACGGCAGCGCATGGCAGCCGATGCCCCTTTCCGACTGACGCCCGCGTCACTTTAATATGCGCGCCTGCAGGGCGCGAATCAGGGCCGAGCGGACCCGCGTGAAACTCAGGGGCTTGTACCGGTTACGGAACAGCTTGAGCGTCTCCTCGTGTGCGGGACCGGCCTGCGCAGCGGTCCCCGGAGCGGCCGGGCCAGGGGACAGAAGGCCTCGCCAATGGCCAATCAGGCGATCCGTATAGGCGGCGACCGAACGGTCCTGCAAGGCCACCACCCGAGACCTTTGACGCTGGTAGAGAAGGTCGAGCTCGCGGAAAAAACCCGCCAGATCCTCGAACAGGGTCACCGAAGAACCCAGACCCCGGTGGTAGCTGACGTCGCTGGCGAGAATCTCGAGCCCTGCCGTCAGACCGTCGTAGACGCTCATCGCACCGCCGTCGAAGCCTGGGTAGATCAGCGTGTCCATCGTCGCAAGGCATTTCTTGTATAGGTCATACTCACCTGGCAGCGATCGCGCGTAGCGCACGATCTCGTAGTTCAGATCCAAGGCGGCCAGGCGGCCGCTGAAGGGTTCCCAGTCTGAACCCAGAAAACAGAACACGAATGCGTCGCGCACTTTCCTGGGCCGTTCTTCAAAGTATTGCAGGATCCACTCCTCGTTTTTTCGTCCATCCTTGTAGCAGGCGGAGAACAACGCAACACGAAGCGGCCGCGCAATCAGGTCGCGCGCCGGCAGCTCGATGCCAATGGTCCCGTCGCGGCGGCCACGCAGGCTTGCGACGAAGTCAGCGTCCTGCGGCGACATGCACACAAGGCTGTTGAAGCGCCCGAAGGCCGCTTTGAGTTCGCGTTCCTTGATCATGTCGTCGACATGGGTGATGAAGAGGGAGTTGACCTGCGCTCGCGCATCGAAGAGCGGGGTCAAGTAGCGAGAGTTGAAGATCACCGCTTCACCAGCATAACTGTCGGCGGCACCGATCCGGGCGGAGATCCCTCGCCGCCCCAATTCTGTGGCGATGTCGCGCATGAGATGTTCGATGATCCAACCCGTGTTGACGGGTTGGACAATGAAGACGCTTGGGATGGTGATCATGGAGTGAACTGAGTAGTAACGCCGGGAAGCCTCATCGAAAGGCGAACACGATCTGGAGCAGGGTCAGCATCGCAGAGCACCAATAGCCGACGCGGCGCTCAGCAGGGGAACTGCGGCACAGGCCGATCGCGACCACGATGTAGTAGAGAGGATAGAGAATCGTCTTGTGGCGTGTCTGAAGCGAATAGGTTCCGATCAGGATCAAGCCGATGGCAAAGGCCGCGACGATATTGCGCTGACGTGACGCAACGTGGCTGCGGCCGATCGCGCCAGCGATGAACCACGCATTGAGCCATATAGCGTACACGGGGATTACCAGATTCATGGCCAGTGTGCGCAAGTCGAAGTACTCACTATCAAACAGGATGCGCGGACTCAGGAACGGATAAAGAAACATGTAGCATGCATTGAGCACCACCTTGATCAGGAGGGGCAGATCCTGAATGGCGAGGAAAATTCGGTTCACGTTTTCGACCGCAGCCAGATCTTCGAAGATCTCGCGTCCCTGCAGGGCGATGGTGGCGCCTCTGAGTAGCACGTCGGCAAACAGATCCGGCGCGAGCGAGACGAACTCTTCCCAGAAGGTAGCGCCCAAGGACGCCAGCCCCAATGGAATGCCGATGAGCGCGACAGGTGCCCATACCGGATGCCTGCGGACGAAAGACTGGATATCCCCCAGGAATACGATCAGGATCACGGGCACCAGGATCAGCCCTGTCCCTGGGCGCACGGCCAATTGCAGCAGCACGGCGCCGAAGGCCAGAAGGTATCGCCCATCCAGCAGGCTGGACAGCGTATAAGCAAGGAGTGCCGCAGCGAAGGTGTCCCGGATCAGAATCAAGCCGCCGTTCATCATGAGGAACGGGCAGACCACCACGAAGGCGAAAACGACGTCTGCCAAATGAC
>Ga0315290_10003046_pt1 | contig 11964 bp, 4 predicted proteins | sample YL17G12_0_MG_FD_203627 | JGI IMG/M metagenome (GOLD analysis project Ga0315290, IMG submission 203627) | Sediment microbial communities from Yellowstone Lake, YNP, Wyoming, USA - YL17G12_0 | ecosystem: Environmental > Aquatic > Freshwater > Lake > Sediment | place: USA: Wyoming | collected...
AAATAAAAAATTTTAAAATAAAAAAATAAATTTAAAAAATTTTATATTTATACTGTGGGGTCAAATGTCCAGGCAGCAGAGCTGTATGATGCATTTACAATTCCACTTGGGATGTCCAGGTAGAAGTACAGGTTTCTTGTTGCGCCTGCTCCTCTGGCTAGGGTTGAGCCTGTCACTTGAACAGGTGAACCATCTGCCAGGGCTTGTCCATCTGAACTGTCTGATATGTTAACATTGAATGCAGTTGCTGGGATTGTGTCTCCGCCTCCTGATAGGTCATGTGCAGTCACTCCGACAGTTGCATAGTTCTGGTTTCCTGTGTTAGTCACTGCTATTGGGCTTGGGTCTGATGCAACATTTGTCTGGCCTGGTGTTCCTGTGAATGCCATGCTAGCTTGTGTTACTGCCACATCGTCAAGGTTGTTTATGGTAAAGGTTGCTGAGGTGTCAGTGTCTCCGTTCCCTGCACTGTCTGCTATGTAAGCTGTGACGCTCCATGCTGCTGGAACCTGGTAGTAGTTGATGGTTATGTTGCATAGCCAGCTTTCCATTGTGCCTGTTAATCCTGATGCTGCGCAGGCATGTGAGGTTAGCGTGACTGCAGCGTTTGTAATATTGACCTGTGCTGTTGCATCAGCAAAGTCATCAACGCTGTTAGAGTCTGTGGCGTTAAACCTTATCTGGATTTCCTTGGTTGTGCCTCCAGATGGCGTAGCGCTGGCTCCGGTTTGAACATAGGTAATTGTTGGGGCTACGTTTTGGACAGACGCTGTTACTGAGACAGTGTCTGTGTCGGCTGCTGATGTTAGCATTAGCAAGGGTACTGTTATCAACGCTATCGTTGCCAAGAAGATAAAAACACTCAAAACTTTTCTTTTCATTTCTTCACCTCAAGGTTTGTTGTTGTTACATAAATGTATACTGATAGCTTATTTATGATAGTGGTAGTATTTAAATCTTTCGTTAAAAAAAGGCTTTTTAGCTCAAAAGCTTTGTCACCCAGACAGAAAAAAGGCTAAAAAATAATATCGACGACAAAGCAAAAATTCATCTCTTGAGCTTTTCCAGCGCCCTATTATATACAGTCCAGACAGTCCTGTCATCCCTCCTGATTAAAAGAGCAATGTCATGGTATGATAGGCTGTAATTCTTCCTAATATAATATACTATACTCTCCAAAACGCTCAGCTTTTTCTGTGTGAGGACAGAAACTGGCAAGGAATACCTGGAAACAGGGGCTTTTAGCACAGATTTCATCTTCTTTCTCGCAAACCTGTAAGTGACTCCAATAGCTCTCTGGTCCCTCTTAACCAATTTTGCAATCTGCACAAGCCTGAGCTCCTTATTCTCATGCAAGTATTTAACAACTGCTTCCAATGAGCTGAGATAATGGTTGTCAAACACAGAAACAGGTATTAACAGCTCTGGCTTTTCCTCTATCTTCTCAACTGGCTTGAATTCATAGATCTCATCAAGGTACTTCTGGAAATCAGAGTAGGGAATGTCCTTTTGCTTAAAGTAGAGTATTAACTCTTTCAAGAAGCGTTCCCTGTCCTTGATATTCTTATCACTAATTACCAGCTGATATCACCCAATTATTTGAAGACGAATAGTTCAATGCAGGAACAGCAGGGATGCTGATGTAGAAGTACAAAGACTCATTAGCATCAACACCATTGAGGTCCACTGAAACATTAGCATAAGGAATAGCTATCATGGAATTGTTCTGTAGGCGAATTCCAGGAGCATCAGAAACATTTACAGTGATGTTAGAAGCGCCTATTATATAAGAGCCATTCACAAGATTGTAAGCAGTTATGTTGATTTGAGAAAGATTGACATTTCCCATGTTGTCAATCTGGAGAGGATTAGAAAGAGCAGCCTGGTTAGTATCGCCAGGGAAGAACTCGCCAAAGCCGAACACTGTGCTGCTCAGACTAATATATAGTAGCTCACCAAAGTCAAAGGTGTTTTCTGTGCTGTTGGCATAAGTATCTGCAAGGTCCCAGACACTCACATTAATAGCCCAGCTGCCAGCAGGGTCATAGTACTGCATCGGGACTGAACAGTTGTATTTTACAGTGTCAGAGTCTATGGTATTGTTGGAGCAGTTGCCAGTCCTGGTTATTGAGCCAAGAGAGGCTTTGGCTTTTGCGCTTGAATGGTTAAGGTTGTCTTTACCATCAGTGTCTGTGACTGTGAAGTTGATTTGCACATGCCTGATGTCTTCTGCAATTGGGGTGGGGCTTGGGTCAAAGTCTACGCTATCAATAGCAGGGGCAGAGTTTGAGGATAGTGTTGTGAAATTATAAGGCCCAGACATATTGCAGTGAGCATAGGCATCGCAGGTAGTAATATTATAATAGTACAATGAGTTTTCGCTCAGGCTTGAAAGTGAGATTGAATGCTTTGTTATTAAATCACTGCTGGCTTGTTCACCTTCTGAAAGGCCTGTATTCTTTCCATACTTGACACTGCTGTTTGCTGCCTCATCAGTAGTCCAGTTAATCCTTGCGCCAGTGGCAGTGATGCTATCATTAGTTATTGCTGAAATCACAGGGGCAGTTGTGTCTATTGTCAAAGTCCTGTAGGTTGTGTAGCTGGTGTTCTCATAGATGGTAATTGCTTTTATGTGCCAATACCATGCCTTATCTGTTAATGTTGATGCTGTGTAAGCATTGGTTGCAACTGCGTAATCGCTCTGATCAACACTGCCAAAGCCTGAATCATCATCAATCTGGATAGCATAGGTTATTGTATCACCATCAGCATCTGTTGAAGCTGTCCAATTAAAATAAGGAGTGCTGTCAGGAGTTATGTTAAGGTCTGGCGGCTGGTCAAGAGTTGGAAGTGATGGATGGCTATCGTCAACAATAGATGTATTAGTGTAATTGCCACTGCTATTCTCGTAAACTGTTGTTGCTTTGCAAGTAACATTAATCCAATTATGAGCATCTGTGGATTGGACTGTGTAAGTGTTTGTTGAAGCCCAATTCTGCCTTACAGTTGTATCATTAACATTATAGAAAAGGTAATTGTAGGTAATTGAGTCGCTATCTGCGTCAGTGCTGCCACCACAGCCAGCAGTAAGAGTTGATGAAACATTGACTGCACTGAGGCTGAGGCTCGTGGGAGTTGTTGGATGAGAATCATCAACAATAGAAGTATTAGTGTAATTGCTACTACTATTCTCATAACCTGTTGTTGCTTTACAAGTTACATTAATCCAATTATGAGCATCTGTTGACTGGACTACATAGGTATTATCACTGCCCCAAGCTTGCAACTCAGAACTGTCATTAAGATTATAGAAATAATAATCATAGGTTATGCTATCACCATCAGCATCAGTGCTGCCACCACAGCCAGCAGTAAGAGTTGATGAAACATTGACTGCACTGAGGCTGAGGCTTGTTGGATTTGTTGGGTGAGAATCATCAACATTTGTTGAGTTAGTGAAATTAGTGCCATTCTCATAACTCGTTGTAGCTTTACAGGTCACATTAATCTTGTCATGGGCATCAGAAGCCTGAATCACATAAGTATTAGTAGTGCCCCAGTCTTGGCGAACAGCACTATCGTTATTATTATAGAAAAGGTAATTGTAAGTTATAGAGTCAGAGTCTGCATCAGAGCTGCCCCCGCAAGTCGCTGTAAGAGTAGAAGAAACATTAACAGCAGTCAAACCAAGACTGGTCGGAATACTAGGGTGAGTATCATCCACAGCAGATGTATTAGTGTAATTGGCACTGCTATTCTCATAGCCAGTAGTTGCTTTGCAAGTAACATTAATCCTGTCATGGGCATCACTAGCTTGGATTACGTAAGTATTATCATTGCTCCAAGCTTGCAGCTCAGAAGTATCATTAAGATTATAGAAATAATAGTTGTAAGTTATTGAGTCGCTATCAGCATCACTGCTGCCTCCACAAGTAGCTGTAAGAGTAGAAGAAACATTGACAGGGCTCAAGCTAAGGCTTGTAGGGTTTGATGGATGGGAATCATCAACATTGGTTGAGTTAGTGTAATTCGTGCTACTATTCTCATAAATCGTAGTAGCCCTGCAACTAACATTAATAACATCATGAGCATCTGCTGCCAAGACTACATAAGTATTGGTGCTTCCCCAATTCTGCCTTACAGTTGTATCATTGACATTATAGAACAAATAATTGTAAGTTATTGAGTCACTATCTGCGTCAGTGCTTCCTCCGCAGCCAGCAGTCAAGGTTGATGAGACATTAACAGGAGAAAGGCTTAAGCTGGTCGGGTTTGTTGGGTGAGTATCATCAACATTTGTGTAATTGGTGAAATTAGTGCTGTTCTCATAGCCAGTGGTAGCCTTGCAACTAACATTAATCCTGTCATGAACATCTGTTGCCTGGATTACATAGGTGTTTGTAGTGCTCCAATCCTGGCGGATATTACTATCATTAACATTATAGAACAAATAATTATAAGTGATAGAATCAGAATCAGCATCAGAACTACCACCACAACTAGCAGTCAAAGTGCCACTGAGATTAACAGCATTAAGGCCAAGGCTGGTGGGAGTTGAAGGATGGCTATCGTCAACACTGGTTGAGTTAGTGTAATTGGTGCTGCTATTCTCATAGGTAGTTGTTGCCCTGCAACTCACATTAATAACATCATGAGCATCAGCTGCCAAGACTACATAAGTATTAGTGCTTCCCCAATTCTGCCTGACAGTAGTATCATTAACATTATAGAACAAATAATTATAAGTGATTGAGTCAGAATCAGCATCAGTGCTGCCACCACATGTTGCAGTAAGGGTAGAAGAGACATTGACTGGTGATAGGCTAAGGCTTGTAGGATTAGTAGGATGGCTATCATCAACAACGCTGGTGTTAGTATAATTCCCAGTGCTGTTAGCATCAGTTGTTGTTGCCTTGCACGTCACATTAATCCAGTCATGAGCATCAGAAACCTGGGCTGCATAGGTGTTAGTTGTACTCCAAGCCTGTCTCACAGTTGTATCATTAACATTATAGAACAAATAATTGTAAGTTATTGAGTCAGAATCAGCATCAGAACTGCCGCCACAAGTCGCTGTGATAGTTGCAGTGACATTAACAGTGTTTGAGCTAAGGCTTGAAGGATTAGTAGGCGCAGTATTCAATATTGTGACATTATCAGCGGATTTTGTAGTGTTGACAGTTCCATCACCGCAAATATAAGTTGCATTCCAATTCTCGCCCTTGTTAGTGTTTGCATTGGCAAGAGTCACTAGCAAGGCATTTGTGCCGCTGGTAACTGTTGTGCTGTAATTCTGATAGCTCTTAGTGCCATTAAATATTTCAAGGTAAGCAGTTATTGTGTCGCTAACATCAGAGTCAGTGCAGGTGATGTTGAACTTCAAGTCATCAGTTGTTGTAGGAGCTTCAGGAGAAGTGTTGTAAGCAGTCAAAGTAGGAGCATGATTCCCAGGAGGGCCAGCTTCTGCAGTGCTGTACTGCAGGAAGCTGTTGTAGTTTGGTGCCATGTCAAAGCTACTTGAGCCTCCTGTTTCGAATGTTATGTTGACAACACTGCCTGTTGTCATGTTGATTTGTGTTAGGTTTGCTCTTAGTTCAATTGTGTCTGTGCTGTTGCTCATGTTGCATAATCCTATGGTTATGTTTGCGTAGTTGTATATTGTGCAGTTAGAATTGTTTACTTGTATTCTGTAATCGTAGAGGAATGGTAGTGTTCCTCCGCTTGCTGTGTATTGGCTTCCTGTTGTTGAGTCATTAACACTTAAGTATAGTGCGTAGTAGTTTGTTGTTGTTGAAAAGTCAATGCTTCCATTGACTGCAATCCTTGCAAACAAGTATGTAGAATTATGAGCTAAGCTATAATTAGCAATGTCGTAGTTGTTTCCTCCTCCGCTTCCTCCTGTTCCTGTTTGGTTTTGGTCTAGGTCTGCTATTATTATTGCTTGTCCGTTGGCGCCTCCGCAATCTGCTGAGTTCCATGTGTATGTGTTGTTGAAGCTTGTTGCGCTGTTGCTTGTGTCGTTTTCGTAAATGAATATTGTTCCTATGGTGCTGCTTGTGCAATTGGGTATTATTATTTCTCCTTTTCCGTCGTTGTCGCTGTCTCCTGCTCTTCCTGCTCCAATGCTGGCAGCGTCTCCCCAGTTGGCAGTGCTGCTGTTCCATAGGCTGTAGAAGTCGCTTCCATCATGTGAGAAAACCCTTACACCAGATATACTAGCATCCCAGAAATCAGCATATCCATCATTGGTAACATCATATGATCCTCCTGCCTGGGTAAAAGCGCTAGGAAGAGATCCATTGCTGGAATTGTAGAGCACCCGATAGTTGCCATCAACATAGCCTACTACTATGCTTCTTCCTCCGTTGCCTACCATAGTACAATCAACGAGAGTGTCACGGTTCAAATCCTTAGAACAATCATAGACATCACCAGTGGGCTGGGTTGACCAATTGCCACTTCCAATGGACTGCTGCAGGCTATAGGTATTATTAGTGCCATTCCATTCATAAAAAAGCATTGGTCCATTAGTAGCGCACTGAAAAATAAGCTCAGGAATTCCATTACCGTTAAGATCTCCACTACCGGGGATGTAGTAAGTAGCGCAAGTGCCAGGCTTAACATTTGCTTGAGAACTAAAGCTTGAAACATTAGAACTGCTATTGCCCCAAATCGAATACCCACTAAAACCGCCACTCTTATTCATGATAAAAAATTCATTATAAGTATCATTATTATAATCATCAATGCCACCAATATAACAATCGGTACTATAAGCGTAATTGCTCCAAACCTTGTACCACTTAGCGCTGGTAGAATTGTAGGTCCAGACTTCAGGACCAGCATTGCCATTATTCCTAGCAATAACAAAATCAGTCTTATTATCGTGGGTAACATCACCAAAAGCACCACCACCCATGGTGAGAGTAACACCAGAGCTGGTATTAGTCCAAATGCTAACATACTGCCTAGAAGTAGAATTATAACGGAAAATAGTCATATTACTAGGATCATTATTCAAGCCAGTGATTAATAGCTCATTATGAGGAGTAACAGCACCACTACCAGCATCACCAACAGCATCACTAATAACAGGTACGCTTGCATCGCTCCAGTCTGTGAATGCTCCGTTGATTACTATGTCTGTCTGATTAGAAAGGTTTAGTATCGGGGTATAATTATAATCATAGCCTGTAACATCGCTTGCTCCGAAGTTATTCACTGCATAGACTGCAAATGTATAATTGCCTATAGGCATGAATGTTGCCTTGAATGTGTCGTTGTAATAAGTTGTTCCTGTATTGCTGTTCATGGTTATGTTAATGTAGCTTGTCCCGTTTGGATATAGAATCCTTGCCTCAACATTGCTTATGCTCGTGCCTCCTGTAGTGCTTATGTCTGCGCTCATATTAACAGGAGTATTATTAATCACAAACCTTGAGGGGACAGTTACGCTGTTAATAGTGACTGCTGTTGCTCCAGTAATCCCAGTTGCATTATATTTTACAAAACTATTGCTGTCAGGAGCACTATCATAAGCAGTACCAGCAGTTCCAGTCTCAAAGCTCACATTGATAACAACATTAGCGCCTATGCCAGCTACTTGCAAGTTGCTAAAGCTAGCCCTGATCTCAAGGGTATTGGAATTATTATTGTGATAGCAAGCGCCAAGATTGTTGCTAGAATAATCATAAACTGCGCAAGCAGTCCCATTGACCTGCATCCTTACATCATAATTAAACCCAAGGCTTGCCTCTCCAAGGCTGGTGCCGCTGCCAGTGCTAACATCATCATGGCTAATATAAACAGCATAATAGTTAGTAGCATCGCTCAAGTCTATAGTCCCATTCACAGCAATCTTTGCAAACAAGTAAGTTGAATTATGGGCTAATGAATAATTTGCTATGTCAAAGCTGCTTCCTCCACCGCCTCCTCCTGTTGTTGAGTCACCGTCTATGTCTCCTATCCATATTGTTCCTCTTAGAGTAACATTGGCAGCAAAGTCTCTTATCATGTAATAGCTTCCTGATGAAGTGTTAAATCCGAATAATCCGCTTTTCTCATAACCTGCTAATCCAGGCACATATGAACCTGTGAACTCATCCAACCCATCACCGTTCAGATCACCAACAGCCAACTTGAACTGGTCTCCACCATAGCCATTAGATGAATTCCAAACATTAACCCAACCACTACCAGTCCAGTTCATGACCTTAGTAATATTAAGACCCAAAGCACTAACAACAACCTCATTATAACCATCAACCCCATTATCTGTATGACCAATCTTACAGCCTTGAATATAATTAGTAGAAGTAGTGACAGCATTAACAAAAGTAAATTGAGTGCCATTCCACTCATACCAATCAACAACATTCAAAGGACCACAAACAACCAAATCAGGAAAAGAATCACCATCAATAAAACCAACATCAATCTCATCACAAGACTGAACAGTAGTCAAAGAAGTATTACTAACACTATTAAACTTCTTAGAAGAAGACAAATTATAAACCATCAAACCATTACCAGTACTACCACAAAAAATCATCTCACCAACACTATCATTATTAAGATCATAAATCAAACTACTATAATCAGAGTTATGATCACCCTTATCCAACAAAACATAACCAGAACCATCCCAATCCCACAAAGTATCATTACCCCTATAAGCATCACAAGAAAGAAACTCAGGAACACCATCACCATCAACATCACCAGAAGAAAAAGAATAAACACCAATACTAGACTTAGGAGTAGTATTAAAAGACAAAACCCAAGAACCAGCAACATAATCCCAAATCTGAACAGTACTATTAACACCATCAGAATCACGATAACTCATACCAAACTCAACAACACTATCATTATCAAAATCACCAGCACCAACAAAACCCAAACTATTCTGACCAGCACTAACATCAGTAATATTAACAGGAGAACAGGAAACATTATCACAGGATTCGTAAACATACATCTTGAAAACGCCGTTAGCAGCAGTGCCATTAACAATAACCAACTCATTATCGATAACAGAAGCGCCACTCCCGCTATCACCAATAGCATCACCAACAGCAGTAACGCCACTCCAATCAGTCAATGTTCCATCTACTGTTATGTTTTTCGGGCTGGTAAGGTTAATTATTGGAGTAAAGTTAACCAGCGCAGTATTGCTAGTGCCTACACCATCTGTTGCATAGATGGTTACATTGTACTGCCCTGGAATGCTGAAGTTAGCTATGTACGATGCATTCCAATAGGTTGTGCTGCCTGAATTATTAGTCATTGAGTAATTGGCAGCGCTTGTTCCATTGGGATAATATATCCTTGCAACAACTGTTCCTACTGAGATGTCGTCTGTGACAGTTGCGCTTATGTTAACAACACTGCCATTCATAGCAAACCTTGGATTAACACTGGCTAAAGTGATAGTCGGCGGTATTCCTTTTGCAAGGTACGAGTGTATGCTTGAGTTGCCAACAATACTGTCGCTGTTGTTAGCATATATTCTCCAGCCAATGGTTTTTCCTTCACAAGCAGTTGGAATTGTCTGAACAACTCCAATAGTAGCAGTTGCTCCGCTTAATGCTCCTATGGTTACATTTGCCCAGGCGCCACAGCTGGCTCCGCTAGCATTCCAGCTAAAAGTATAGTTAGCCAAGGTTGAGCCGGTTCCTGTCTGAACATCCACTGTATGGTTAACGCTATCTCCGATGTAAACATCACTGTCATTAGTGGTTGGCGTGCTGAAGTTAAGTGAGGAATTATAGCTGATTATTGCTGCCATATAATCCATGTTCAAGTCATCTGCGCCTCCGGATGAAAGCGCGAATGTGAACTTAACAATATTATTTGATACAAAATATGTTAGATTTGTTCCAGTAATGTTGAAACTTAAAGTCGTGTCTGCAGTGTTTGCGCAGGCAGATGTAGCAACAGTCTTATAAGCAGGAGTGCCTGAAAAATTCCATAGCCCAAGGTTACAGGTTGATGAGGCAGCATCAGGCATTCCCTCAGCAGTTATCCAAACCCAATTTACGTTTCCTGCTGGTAGGGTGATGTTTTGTGCAAAATAAGGATCATCTGAAGCATCTCCCTGGGCTTCATTGCACCTGGCATCATTGCTGGTGTTTGTCTGATTTATGCAGGTGCTATCAGAGGCGTATATTGTGCTTCCTCCATCCTGAGTATATGTTGTCTCATCATATGCACTGTGCCACTGGGCATTGCTGCCTCCGGGAAGTGAGGTGAAGATTGTTCCTAACCCTATTTTTATTTCTGTGCCGTAGGCAAGGAAGGTGAGGTATACTTCGAATTCCCCGTCAAGGTAGCTTGCAGAATTAACATTGCTGTAGCCGCTTCCTGATATTACGCTTATTGGTATTTTCCTGCTCTTGCCAATGAAATCCTTTAATTTTTGCTCACTCACCCCTTTACCCGGCAGATGCTTTCTTATCAGTTCTGAGATGTCACAATTTTTTTCTGCGCCATAGGTATCTATCTGTGTTATGTTGTTATAGCAGCTTCTTAATGGCTGCAATAAATCTTGGCTGACTGATATTCTTAAGCGCCATGTTGTAAGATTAATCCTTTCCTTGTTTATGGTGAAATATTTTTCCAGGGAGTCATCGCTCACTGTTAATGTTATGTCATCAAATCTTCCTGGTGAAAGGCTTGGCACTATTGTTGTAATAACTTCGTTAGAACTAGCAACGGGTTCTCCTATCAACTCATCTATTGGCACAAGGATTGTGTCTTCTTCTGGAATCACTGGCTCTTCTACTGGCTGTTGCTCTTCTGGAATTTGTGGTTGCTCAACAGGCTGTTCTTCTACAGGTTGTTCTTCAACTGGAGGCTGCTGCTCTTCTCCTGCTATAACTTCAAAGCTTATTCTTGTTAATTCATTTCCTGCCTTGTCTCTTAGAACTAAATAATGGGTTCCTATTCCTACTGGCGCAAAGCTGAAGCTTGAATAATCTCCCATGTATCTCTGGGTAAATCCTTCATACTCATAGTAGAGGTTCTGAGAATTAGTGTTTGCTTCTGTTACTGTTACACTGACTGTTTCCCCAATAATGTACTGGACCTTGTCTGTTTGGATTGTTGGTATTCCTGGCAAGCCTTGAATTAGAATTAGAAAGAAGAGAGTTATAATTATCAATAATATTGCTTGCTTCACTAGCCTCCCTGTTCCTTTAACCCTCATTAGTCAACTCAGAGCTAATACATAATATGTAAGTACAATACATAATATGTAAGTTATTTACAATAGCCGAAAACCTATATCAACAGCTGTTTAGACATAATATGTAAGTATTAGGTATTTAAAGGTTGCGATTATTAAAAGATAATATTGCGCTTTGCCCGCAGAACCTCCAGAAATTCATGATAGCATTATTTAAGGGAGCATCAGCCAATCGCAACTAGGCATCGCGAAACCAAAATCTTTATAAATGAGATAATATTATCTCATTAATGAGATAATGCTGTGATGCCAAAAAACCAAGTAAGGATACTGAACCTTTTCAGGAAAAATATTTTCCTAAAAGCAACCATCCTGGAAATTATGCACCTATTGAAAAACAAATCATACCAACGCATATACGAATCAATAAGAGAACTCGAAAGAAAAAATATGGTTGAACTGACAAGCATAGGCAATTCGCAATTATGCGAATTAAGATTATCCCTGGAAACAATATCGACAATTTCCTTCCTTGAAGAGCAGGAAGCGCTCTCAAGAAAAATACCCTGCATCAAAGAAATGCTTGAATTCAAGGAATTCAAAGAAGACATAATCCTGATAACAGGCAGCTATGCAAAAGGGAATCAAACCCCGAAATCCGATATAGACCTGGTGATTATAACAAGGGATGATGCTTATCATAAACAAAAACTCATAGAGAACATGACTGCGCTCTTCAAGCCAGCAATCCATCCGGAAGTGATAAGACAGTAAGA
>Ga0315290_10003047_pt1 | contig 11962 bp, 9 predicted proteins | sample YL17G12_0_MG_FD_203627 | JGI IMG/M metagenome (GOLD analysis project Ga0315290, IMG submission 203627) | Sediment microbial communities from Yellowstone Lake, YNP, Wyoming, USA - YL17G12_0 | ecosystem: Environmental > Aquatic > Freshwater > Lake > Sediment | place: USA: Wyoming | collected...
GCTATGAGGGAAGCCCCTGAAGAATCTGTTACCGGTTCAATTGCGGAGAATTGAACCTGCTATGAGGGAAGCCCTGAAGAATCTTTCCCTAATTATAATGAAGATTTACAGAAATGCTGCGCATTTTACAGAAATCCTTCGGATTTTCAGTTGCTGCCCATCGAAGCATTCCTGAATATAACAGGCATTTTTATTAGCTGATACAAAAAATGATTGTCATTCCCGGGGCCGCTTCGAAGGTGAGACGGCGGGGAATCTTCTTTATAGTGTATTCTTCCTGATGCAGTTTATATGGAACAGGCGCCCTGACGCAGGCTGTGTCGCAATTATAAAAAAGTCATTCTCCGGGATACTTCGAAGGGCAGCGACGGGGAATCTTCTTTATAGTGTATTCTTCCTGATGCAGTTTATATGGAACAGGCGCCCTGACGGGGCAACTGCTCCCGCAAAAAGAATACGACGTATTTCTATTTGGCAACAGCCAGCAGTGGCATTTCAACCAAACGTCGTACAGGTTAAAAAGCAATGATTCTGTTAAATAGAAAAATTCAAAAACTGAAGAAACTTAAATGAAGATATACGGCCGCAGCCCTTCGAAGTTTCCCCGAATATGACAGGCATTTTTATTAAGAACAGGCGCCCTGACGGGGCACCTGCTCCCGCAAAGTTTTTTCTTCAGGGGTCTTTCTTTTGTATCCCTTCGAAGGATGCCTCAAGATGACGTATTAATGAAATTTGATGATAGATATTTGACCGACACGTCTTATAATATCCCGGAATGTAACCTTTTATTGTTGATGTTAAAGGATAGCGGATGGACCTGATAACGATCTGCGGTATTGGAATAGGGCTTTCGATGGACGCGTTCGCTGTCTCCATCAGCTGCGGATTGACGATAAAGAACTTGAAGAAGAGAAACGCATTCAAGATAGGTGCTTTCTTCGGCAGCTTCCAGGCTGTGATGCCGGTGATCGGGTGGCTCGCCGGGTTGAATCTCAGAGAACTGATAAGCGGTCTCGATCACTGGGTTGCCTTCATGCTGCTCCTGATCGTCGGCGCGCGTATGATCTATGAAGCGACGAGACCCGAATATTGCGAACGCAAAATAGATCCGCTCAAACATAAGACTCTTTTGCTGCTGTCCGTCGCCACAAGCATAGACGCGCTCGCGGTGGGCTTGAGCTTCGCGTTCCTCAACATATCCATAGTACTACCGGTGATCATCATCGGTTTGATTACTTTCAGCATAAGTTTCTTCGGTGTCCTCGGCGGGAAAAAGATCGGCTGTTACTTCCGAAAAAAAGTGGAAATCGCGGGCGGGCTTATACTTATTGGCATCGGCCTGAAGATTCTTGTGCAACATATCGTGGAAAATATCTGACCGGCAACACCTGTCGCATTAAGCGCGTGCCATGGAAGACACTTGACTTCGGCTTTTGCTGCTAATTTTCGTTTATCTTGCTGCGGCTATAATGGTTGTAGTTATCAAGCGTTTTCCAGATGACGTGAAGCCTGCCGGTGCTGTCGACGGCAAGAGCCTGGTTGCCGGAGTTGCCATTCGGATCCGCAACTTTTTGCGGTGCGGACCAGTTGAGTCCGCCGTCTATGCTCCGATGGAAATAAACCTTTTCCTGCCCGTAGTTCTCTTTGCTGAAAACCACTGTCAGGTTCCCGGCCGAATCCGCTGCCGCCGAAACATAATGATAGATTCCAGCGCCGCTGATCATTTTTCTCTTCGTCCATGTTACGCCGCTGTCGTCAGAACAACTGAAGCTTAATGTTGTGCCATCTTGTTCAGGACAAGCCCAAAAAGCATAAAGGACACTGTTCGGGTCCGATATCAGGCTGATAGATGGATACGAACCATCAGGGTATGAGATTAAATGTGTTTCGCTCCATGATGTCGGTCCCTTCGCGGCCGAGAAATGTTCTATCCGATAACCTGTCTCATCCCAGGGTTTATAATATACAGCGAAATGCATCCGCGAAAGATAATCAACGGTAAGCACGCCCATTCTTGATTCATTCGAATCAAGAGGTGGAGGCGGTTCAGAAGGGCCCCAATATAAATGATCCGGATTCAACAGACAAGCTATATGATGATAACCAGAACCATATTCTCCAGTTATAGCTGTGATAAATACATATAGTTCTTCATCGCATATATGCAAAGAAGGATTATAGACACCGATTATTGAAGAATCAAGACATGTCAAACAGGATTTTGTCCAGGATGACCCGCCGTCGGAGGACATCATATAAAGATCTCCTTTCTTTGAGCCTTCTGATGGATCTGGCGGGCCTGCATAGACGACATACATTTTTTTATCATAGCCCGCGGTCATTGCATAAAGAGTCCGTTCGGGATCATAAAGAGCATCTTCCAGAGGACATAAATCACATACTAGCTGTATATCCGAAGTCCAATTATCACCGTTGTCGTTGGATACCGTGTGTCTTATACATTCACAAAAAGGAGGCTGGCCCGAACCTCCACACTGGTAAATGACGTTTAGTTGGCCGTCGCTTCTTATGACGATTGCCGGTTGATAGTAATACCCGGTACTATTTGGAAGTGAAACAGGGTTTTCAAAACTGTAGTTGCTATGGACCATGAAATCGAGCGGAGCAGATTCTCCTCCTGAGGCGCCGGGATTTCTCACGCTGACCTTGAATACCACCTGAATATCGGGCACATACTGTGTGCTTTGTCCGAGTAAAGTTTGTATCAGAGTGCTGTCGGGTTCGATGGTGCAGGTGAGTTTTCTTGAACTGACATACGTCGTATCTTTCAAGATTCCGTTGAAGAGAATTCTCGCCCCGTCCTGGAAATTGCTGCCGTTCACCGTTAATGTGAAAGACGGCATATGCATTACGGCCGAGATGGGCGAAACCGAGGAAAGTGTGGGGGTATCCGCCAATACATCGATTGCGACGGTCGCAGTGGCCGAAAGAGGCGGATTTCCGCTGTCCGTAACAGTACAGGTCGCCGTAAAATCTCCGCTTGCGGTGTATGTATAGATCGGAATCTGTTCTGAAGAGATGCCCACGCCGTCTCCGAAATCCCAGGCGTAGCTCAAAGTTGTTCCTTCCGGGTCCTGCCCCGCAGCCGAATAATTAACAGTCAGCGGCCCCCGGCCCGATGAAGGACTTGCGGAGATCAGAAGTATGGGGGGCTGATTTGGTTTTTGATCTTCGCAGCATACTAAACAGAAGATAAATCCGATGATACATATGGTTTTTATTGTTTTAATCATTTGAATTGACCTCATTCGTGAAGAATATTAATTAAGCGCCGCTGATATCAATATAGGTTTTATGTTTACAATTGTCAAATGTCAGGGATCGCTGTTGCATGTGAGCTTTAATTACCATGCGCCTGTATTATTGGAAATTTTATTGCCATGTAATAAACTATCCATGAATTGCAATCAACCTTTAACATTTGAGGGAGAAATATGAAAAAAATTTGTTTTTTGCTGTGTGGATTCGTTCTTGTAGTCTCATTCCTCCCAGCGCTAATGGATCCCGAAAAAGTCCAAATTGAAACGGTCAAGCTCACGGATACAATTTATATGCTGAAAGGGGCGGGGGGTAATATGTGTGCGAGCATCGGCCCCAACGGGGTTTTGTTGATAGACACCGAGTATGCGCCACTTTACCAGAAGATCAAGGATGCTTTGCATAAGCTTGGCGGGAATAAAATCAAGTACGTTATAAATACGCACTGGCACGGTGATCATACAAGCGGAAATATTAATTTCGCGAACGATGCTCCGATAATCGCCCATAAGAATGTCCGCGAAACGATGCTGCACCCCAATCCGATTATGGGCAGGGCGGTTGAACCGGCAAGCGAAGCTGCGCTGCCTATAATTACTTATAATTCGGAAATGACGTTTTATATCAACGGCGAAGCTGTGAAGTTAATTCATATGCCTCCGGGACATACGGACGGGGACACTGTCGTCATTTTCCCGAAGGCAAATATCATTGCTACCGGCGATCTCTTTTTCAACGGCACATATCCGTTCATTGATCTTGCAAACGGCGGGAACGTCGTTGATTATGCCGCGGATGTAAAATCTCTGCTGGATAAACTGGACGAAGGAACGAAGATAATCCCCGGTCATGGACCGCTTGCGACGAAGAAGGATTTTCAGACTTTCTATAATATGCTTGTCGAGACAACGTCGTATGTAAAAACAAAAATCGATGCCGGATTGAGCGTTGAAGAAATCAAGAAATCAGGTTTGCCGGAAAAGTGGAAATCCTGGGGTGAAGGATTTCTTAAAACCGAGATGTGGATAGATTTCATTTGTAGGAGTTATGGATATCAGAAATAAACAGAAAGGACTTTTAAAAAACAGGCTCTTTTGCTGAGGTAAGAACGTCCTTAAAACGGTATAACCGAATATCGTTGATTTTCATTTGCCATATTGTATAATATTAGCAATTCAAGAGGAGCTTAATTATGAAACAATATTTTTCGAAATTTGCTTTAATTTTAGCTATCTCTATTCTGTTTTTAATTACGATGATCTACTCTGATACGAACTGTGCTAAGTTCCAGGAACGTTGCTCGGCGTTTAAGAAATGTTGTCCCGAACTCACTTGTCAACCGTTCGCGCAAAAGTGTTATCACAATCCCCGCCTGTACGGAGAGCCATGCGCATTCAATAATGCTTGTGCCCCCGGCCTCTCTTGTGGTGCGGTTGAGAAGAAATGCTATACCAATCCGAGAATTGAGAACGAGCCTTGTGATCCTGTATCCCCTTGTGGAGCGAATCTCGAGTGCAGGGACGGCAAATGTAAGCCGCCCCTTGATTGCAGCAAATGTAATTCATACCCAACGATGTGTAATTACGCTGAAGACTGCGTTAAATACTGCAAGCTGCAACCGTTCTACATGGATACTTGTTATAAGGACGGCTATATCAGCTTGAATAAATGTAAGGAGTTATATCCAAATTGCGGATACGTCGATCCTTGCGCTAATTGCAAATCTTTCCCAAATTGGTGCAAGGAAATGGACCACTGTGTCAAAGATTGCAAATTAGATCCACAGTGGGCTCAGTCCTGTTATCAATACGGAGAAATTACGAAAGCGAAATGCCTTGAACTCTATCCGCAGTGCAAAGACCTCAATCCGGAATGTAATGCTTGCTTGTCTTATCCGGGACTTTGTAATTCTATCGAGACCTGTGTTACAAAGTGCGGTTTACGCACTATACATGTTCAAACCTGTAAAAATGACGGATATATAACATTGGAGAAGTGCAAGCAGCTATTCCCTGGATGTAAATAGATGTTATAGGATATTAATGGATGAGGAGCAGTATTTCTACTGCTCCTCGAACTTTTTGGATAGAGTGAATATTATTTAAATTGTATATAGTAGGGCAGCATAGCCATAACCGGCGAATTTCTTCCATTCAGTATTTCCTCAGCATAACCGAGGATTTTAACAGCTTCCGCGGGGATGCTGGACATTATCCCTTCTATCAAACCTATTGAAATCGTGTCATTGCCCGGTCTGTTCATCATTGTTTCGCAGAAGTTCTTTCTCGCCGGATATAGTCTTATCTTAATTTGTCGATGTTCAGGGATATTCGCGAGGATTTTCGCTTGTGCCAGCGCAGCGTCAAGACCCCCAAGTTTATCGACGAGGCCGTTTTTCAGCGCATCGGCGCCGCTCCATATCCTTCCCTGGGCGATTTCATCTATCTTTTCCGTCGTTGTGTGTCTGCCCTCGGCAACGAGGCTTATGAAGCGGGTATAGAAATCCTGAATTATCCTCTGACCCATCTCTTTTTCTTCAGGAGTGATGTCCCGGTTGTCATTGTAGAGGTCCGAGTATTTTCCCTTCTTGATGGTTTGTCTTTTTACTCCGATGTTATCATATAGGTCTTTCATATTGTAAGTCGCAAAGAATACGCCGATGGAACCTGTAAGGGTTGCGGGCTGGGCGATGATTTTGTCGGCAAGCGCCGATATGTAATACCCTCCGGATGCCGCCACGTTTCCCATGCTGACGACGACCGGTTTCGATTTCTTCGCTAGCACGAGTTCGCGTAAGAGAGCCTCGGACGCAAGCCCGTCGCCGCCGGGGCTGTCAACGCGGAGCACGATTGCCTTTATGTCATTATCTTCGCGGGCATTCTTGATGAAGTCCGTCATCGTGTCGGAACCCATCGCCTGGCTGCCGGAGAAGAAATTACTCGAATCCTTCCCCTGGTTTATCGAACCGGTTGCAAAGATCAAGGCGATCTCCGGCCCCTCGTTCAAACCCAGATCCTCGGATGGGATTTTTTGATAATCAATATGCGAAACCAGTTGAACCGGTTCAATCTGTCCCTTTTCGATGGAAGCGGTCAGTTCGTCAAAATTCAGGAAACCATCGATGAATCCTGCTTCTTTCATTCCGGAGGAAAACGATTGGAATCCGTCATCCAGCTGGGATTTCAGCTTATCGAATTCCATCCCCCGGTCTTTGGAGACGGCGCTTAGCATCTCCCGATAGATCGTATCTATATACGCTCCGATTTGCTCGGCTTGCGCGGGAGTCATTTCTTCCTCGCTGAACATTTCCGGAGCGGTCTTGTATTTGCCTATCCGGACGTATTCGACCTTTATGCCGAATTTGTCCAATAATTTCCTGACGTGCGTCGTTGTGGCGGAGACGCCGGTCAGAGTAACCAATCCCTGCGGCATCAGGTACACCTTGTCGCAGGCCGCTGCTATGAAGTAGTCAATGTTGTCGTAAGTCTTTGCAAAAGCATAGATAGGTTTGCCGGAAGCGCGGAAGGATTTGATGGAATCGCGGAGGTCTTGTGCCTGTGCCCAGCCCACCGACCAGCCGCCGAACTTGACGATCACGCCGGTGATGTTTTCGTCCACAGCCGCCTTTTTAAGCGAATTTATCATATCTATCAACGTTGTTTTGCCGCTGCCGCCCAATGAATTGAGCGATAATCCGCCCCGGTCGCATTCCGGGACTGTTCCATAAGCCTCCAGGACGAGTATATTCTTTCCCTCGAGGTCAGGGACATCTTCGCCGAAGCATCCCATCTTGATATTGATGCATGATGTCGAAACGAAAACGAAGACGGCGATCAAGAGGGAAACCATCGCTGCCTTGCCGATTTTCATAAAAATTTCTTCCATCCTGCTTTCTCCTTTATCTTGGAATTGTGGTAACCCCACCTACATAATTAAAAGCAATATACGTGCCAGGTGCGTTCGGAAATGGGGGGTGATTATCGAGCGTCAATAAGACTTCTGAATGCGCGTATGTGCTCCGGGCTTGTGCCGCAGCAGCCGCCGATTATGGAGACTCCGATATCGAGCAATTCTGCCGCTTTCTCTTTCATAAATTCTGGCGTTTCGGAATAGGTTATTTCGCCGTCTTTAAGGACGGGCAGGCCTGCATTGGACTGAATAATGATCGGTTTGTCGGAATACTTTTTGAACTCCGCGGCAATCTCGACCATTTTTTCTATGCCGTTTCCGCAGTTGGAGCCGATGACGTCCGCGCCCGCTTCGATCAATCCGGCAGCCGCTTTCTCGACGGTTACGCCCATTATCGTGAAATATCCCCGCGGCGTCTTGTCGAAGGTCATAGTGGCGGCGATGGGAATATCTTTTGATATTGACCTTGCCGCTTGTATAGCGATCTTCACTTCTGACAGGTCCGTCATCGTTTCGAAGCAGAGCAGATCCACGCCTTCCTCGATGAGCGCTGAAACCTGCCGTTTGAAGCTTTCGAACATCGCCTCCGGCTCGGTGTCGCCGTAGGGTTTAAGCAGCCGTCCGCTGGGTCCGCATGAGCCGTAGATGTAAACGCCTTTTCCCGCCCGCGCTTCTTTCGCGATACGGACCGCAGTGCGGTTCAGCTCATCCGTTTTGTCGTCAAGGCAGTAATGGCGCAGTTTGAGCGGAGAAGCGCCGAAAGTATTGGTCTGGATCATATCGGCGCCGGCTTCGATATAAGCCTCCGCGATCTCCTTCACGGCATCAGGCTGCTCGAGGTTGAAAAGCTCCGGGCATGCTCCGGCGCTGAGACCTTTGGCTATAATTATGCTGCCAATCGCCCCATCCGCGAGCAACGGTTTGCCGGATTTCAGTCTTTCGCGAAATGGAATCATCTATTTTTTCCTAATTGTTCATGGACAGCAATCCAAATAAAAAAGCCGTCATATTCGGGGATACTTCGAAGGACCGCGACCGGAAATGCGAAGCATTCTGTAAATCTTCATTTGAGTTCCAAAATTTCTTAGTCTTTTTCCTATAATCGGTTTATTCACTTTAAAAGACAACTTGCTCTTCATCCATCTTTATGCAGCCGCGACAAGCTTTTTCACTTCCTCGACGGCGTTCGCCCCGTCGTAGCCGTAGGCGTCCGCCCCGATCTCGCGCGCGTAATCGGCCGAAAGCGGCGCCCCGCCCACAATCGTTTTGATCCTGCCCTTCAAACCTTTCTCGTCCAGTATCTCCACGACCTTTTTCATAACGGTCATCGTCGTCGTGAGCAGCGCGGACATACCGATGACGGTCGCGCCGTTTGCGACGGCCGTCTCGACGAATTTTTCCGGCGGCACGTCGTTGCCGAGGTCTATAACATCGAAGCCGGAGCCTTTGAGCATAATCCCGACGAGGTTCTTGCCGATGTCGTGCAGGTCGCCGTGGACGGAGCCGATAACGACCTTGCCGATGGTCGGGATGCCGTCCTTGATGAGCAGCGGCTTCAGCAGGTCCATCCCGGCATACATCGCGCGCGCGGCGAGGAGCACGTCCGGCAGGAATATCTCGTGGTTCTTGAATTTCTCGCCGATGGCGTTCATCCCCGCGATGAGGCCGCAGTCGAGTATATCCTTCGGAGCGATCTTCGCGGTTATCGCGGATTTCGTGAGCTCCGCCGTCTTTACTTCATCGCCTGTCTGCAATGCATCCGATATTTGGTTCAGAATCTCCATACCCCGGTTTCTCCTTTTTTATAATGGCTTAATAATCTTGTCATTCTGACGTAAGCATCGAAGGGATTCTTTCCTGTAGAGCAGGTTCAATTCTCCGCAATTGAACCTGTAACAGATTCCGTCCCGCAGAGCAGGTTCAATTCTCCGCAATTGAACCTGTAACAGATTCCGTCCCTTGTAGCCCGTCGAGGATTTCCTCAGGACTTCGTCTTCATAGGCTTCCCTCCGCGGGCCTACTTCAGAATGACGACGATAATATGAAACCCGTCATCCTGACGCAATCATCGAAGGGATTCTGCGGAAGGAACTGTCCGGATTTCTCCCGCAAAGCAGGTTCAATTCTCCGCAATTGAACCTGTAACAGATTCCTTCCCTTGTAGCCCGTCGAGGATTTCCTCAGGACTTCGTCTTCATGGGCTTCCCTTTGCGGTATCCTTCATAATGACATTGTTATATCAAAGAACTTCGAAAAATTTCTTATTCCCTATTTAATAACAGGTTTATCCGTTCCCCGCAAGAGCGGTGCGGGCAGGCGGCGCAAAAAGGATAGTCGCTTTTAATAAGATGATATTTCCGCTCCGCGGAGACGATCACGCCGGATATGGATTTCAGCGGCTGCATCAGGAAACTGCTGTTCAGCGTTATCCCGATCTCCTCCGGTTTCAGCCGTTCGAACAGCCGCTTCTGGCCGCTTATATGCCAGCCGCAGTAACCCGGGCTGTAGCGCAGGCTCACGATGTCCGCCCCACTGGATTTAGGCACGTCCGCCGAGATAATCGCTTCGAGCCGGTCGGCGATCCTCTCCGCAGCTTCGGATGCGACTGCATCCAAAACATAACCGAGGGCGAAGTCGTTCGTGGAGAAAAGTGCTTCGATCTTCCGGCTTATCGGCAAACCAAGAGTCGCGGCGAATAGCGAGAGAGACGCCGCCTTCGGATATACATCGCCGATGGGAGTAACCGGTTCGTTCCTCCCTTCGCCGTCATATAATATCGCGAAATCGTCTTGCGATATCTCTTCGACGATTGCCGCGGGTTGCGCGGTTTGCAGGAAAAAGGCTATGGAATCGTCAAAGAGTTTCAGCAGCTTCTCGCCGGCTTGTTTGCCGTCGGTGATGCCCATAGCCGAGAAGACCTTCGCCTTCTCCGGCTTTATCTCTTCCGCGGTGAATGAATACGTCCGCGCCATCCGTCAGTCCGTCCGCTTCGGCAGCGAATCCATCCCATAGCGGCGTGCTTCCGCCGTCATCAGTCTTTCCATCTCTGCCTTCACGTCCGATGAAAGGCGGCTCGGTTGGTATTCGCTCAAATGCTTCTGAACCTGTTTGTGCGCCCGGTCTCCGAGCGTAACGCTCCCTTCGTCCGCCCAGCGCGCTCGGTTTGCGCGGTCAATGACGGCGGAGGGGAAGTAATGTTCGTCCTTCAGGTATTTGCGGGTGTGCTTCGAGATCAGAAGATGTGTGTCTTTCAGCAGTTCCTGGAAGATCGGTATGGACGGAAAATCTTCTTTCGGTTCAATCCCTTTCACGAGGCGCAGCGCCATGCCGCATATCTCGTTATCGAGAACGAGTTTCTCGAGGCTCTGGCAGCTCTCGAAGTCCAGCATACCGGGGCCGGAGATGTTATTGATCCCCGAAAGCGCGGCGAGAGCGGCGCCGAATGCGGTTTCAAGCCCTGCCTGTGCATCCAAAAGCTTCGCGTCCGAGAGGGATATATACGCCTGTGTCGGCAGGCCGAGGTATTTGCCGATCTCGTTATACGCGCAGTCAATCATCATCGTCTCTATCGCGCCCATCGGCGTCGTCTCGTAACGGACGTCAAAGACGGCGGGCGAGCCGCCATATAGGGCAGGGGCGCCGGGATTCGCGAGCTGCGAGATGACGAAGCCGGAGAGGGTCTCGGCGGTGTGCTCGATGAGGCTGCCGGCGAGCGTCACGGGCGCCATGAAACCGGAGAGCGGCATCGAGATGTATTCCACCGGTATCATATACTTCGCGCAGTCAACCACGTTCTGGGATGTGACGTCGCTCCACTTGACCGGCGACGTCGGGCAGCAGGAAAGAATCGCGAGCGGCTTCGCCTTGAGCGCCGCCTCCCCGCCGCGCGCGGCGAGCAGGAGGTCTTTCATTATGCCGAACGCCTCGATGGTGAACGCGCCGGTTACGACCGGCTTCTCGCAGTACATAAGGCTTAAAAACAGCCGGTAGCTGTCCGAAATCTTGTCGTGCACGTCGGACGGGATGAACGCCGTGGCCTGCGAGGCGATGTTGCCCATCTTCGTCATCAGCTTGGCATAGGCGACGTAATCCGCCGTGAGCGGCTTTCGCATCGTCTGGCTTGCGTGGTCCAGGATATTTATCGCGGCGGAGCCGGGGGTGAAATGGACGCTGTCCCCCGCGAAATTATGCGTCTCTTCCCCGAGGACGTCGTATAATTTGAACGATTTCGGCGCCGTGGAAAGCGCCTTGTCTATGATATATTGCGTAAAGAAAACCCGCTGCTTCCCGTCAACTGTCTTTACGCTTGCCCCGCTGTCCGAAATCATCTTCACCACGCCGTCGTTATGAATCTCCACGCCCAGCTTGCACAATATCTCCCGCCCCTCGGCAACGATCTTCTCTATCAAATCTTTTTCCAATAACTTCAATTCCGGTCTCATTTGGCTCCCCTTTCGATTATACTTTTTTTTATTCTATTATCGTGAGGATTGTACTATATTTTGAAAATCTTTTAAAATGGATGAAGATCAAATACAAGTATCTTTATACAGAAGAATCGGTATTATATTTAAAAGAAAGATTTGCTTTTTTTATTAAATGATATTTTAATATAAATAAAAGGGATGTTTTTAATTGCCCTACATAAAAGGTGAATGTTAACCGTCATGAATAATATTAGTTTGAACATTGCCAAATGTGAATATGAATATATTGAGAAGAATAAAAAATGTCCCGATGAAGTAGACTTAAAATATCCGGATAAAAATAA
>Ga0315290_10003048_pt1 | contig 11960 bp, 8 predicted proteins | sample YL17G12_0_MG_FD_203627 | JGI IMG/M metagenome (GOLD analysis project Ga0315290, IMG submission 203627) | Sediment microbial communities from Yellowstone Lake, YNP, Wyoming, USA - YL17G12_0 | ecosystem: Environmental > Aquatic > Freshwater > Lake > Sediment | place: USA: Wyoming | collected...
TATAGCCAGAGGAAGGCCCATCGTAGATATGAATGCTCCTCTCGGAGCCTCTTCGTCTCCATCTTTTTCTCGCCATAGTAAAAGTCGTTGGCGAGACCATACATCTTGTTTTTATCCATCGCTAGTTTAAATTGGCAATAGAGATGCTCAAGATAGAGTGGTTCTATTCCAGGTTTTAATGATTCATCTTTATCCTGTGGTTCATTAGCTTCATTATAATCTCTATATATCTTCTCGTCGAAGAGAATTGCTCTGCGTTTTGTTTGAGGAGGTTTTTTAGTAATATCTAATACTGGGAGATTTTCATCAATTCTTTTATCCCTTTTTAGTTTTTGTAACTGTTTCTCAAGGAACCGTCTGTTCCAACTGGAATTGATAAATACAGCATCTCTTACGTCTGATCCATAGAAAGAAGCACTTCCAAGGTAGCACGCAGTGAACCGCGTTCCTTTCAACATTTGCTCATAAAAGAAAACCTTGCAATTAAAGACAGTATTAATAAAATATGTCTTATTTTCTTTTATAACCGTTTTCGAAAATTTAAGAATATTTCCGAGGAAAACAGAATTTGAAAAAGATAAATTATCAAGGAAACTTGAATCTAGATAAAAAGCATCTTTATGAAATATCGCTCTATTAAAATTAACAGCTTTCTTGCAGACCACATCGACAAAATAAACGTCGTTATAATAAACAGATTTTGAAAAATCAGCCGTATCGTTAAAAACTGCTTCATGAAAACTAACATATTTATTTTTATCTTCGTTTTGTATGATATTATTAACTTCAATATTACAAAAATTTACTGGACCAAGAAAATTAGTCCGCCAACAATTCAAGCCATTATCAAAAAATGTCATATAGAAAATTGCTTTTTTTTCGAATATAGAAAAAGGAGCATAAAAAGAAAATGAAAAGAATGCCATAAAAAAGGTGGCGTCCCCTTTAAAGATAGTATAGCTAAAATCGTTTAATCCAAAAAAATGCACATTCTCAAAGTTAACATCATTTTCAAATATTACTTTTTTAAAATCTGCAATTTTCTCAAACTTTGCATTTTCAAAGCGTACTTTACTAATAAAAGTATAATCTTTGAAAATAGTATTTCCTGGAAAATAATATCCTTCAAAATCTATAATTGCTTCTGAATGTATTTTATCTTCTCTTCTTTTTATCTCTTCATTCGAAAATAATCCGTATTGTTTTTCTGACAGTTTCTTTTTTATAAAATTCCCTTTTGACTCAACTATACTATTAATTCTCTCATGAAAAACTGCCTCTTTTTCATTATTATAAGCATGAAACATACAAAACTCTTGGAGGTCTTTGTCTTCCCATTTACGTTTTATTGTCAGACCATTTAACAACGTATATTCTTGTATTATTTTTTCTTTACAATATGTCAAATCGGAATACTGATAATCGCAAAAACCGTCTTGTTTTTCGGGTCTTCCGTTTGCCATGATTAAATCCAATAATAAAGGTTTCCAAGATTATAACCATTTATAATAATGAGTCAATGTATGGATTTACTATTATTGAATCTTGCCTTTGAGGGATTGGAGTCTGTCTTGTGATAAAGACAGTAGATTCTTCAGGAGTATCCCTTCGCGGGCTGCTTTAGAATGACCTTTAATGTTGGTTTTCAGCTCTCTTCAGTGGGAGCGGTGTCCCTTGCGGCACCTGCTCCTATTACCGCATATAATAGGGAAACAAAGAAGAGACATAGTATTGCACCATACACAATGCGATGAATATAGATATGCTTCCGGAGCAGGCTGCAAGCCTGCTCCAGCGTGAATATTAAAATTATTCGATTTTTTACCTGTGATGAGGCATACTCCAGGCAGGAAAAAGCCTGAAAACTGTCCGGGCTGAAGTTTTTTATAATATTTACAAGATTAATTGGTAGCTATATGGTTTGTCATCATTTGGCTAAGCTGGAAGAAGAATTGATCAAGGCGAACGTCAAGGAGACGTATCGCGGACAGGTATGGACAAAGAATTGCAGAGAGTGGGTCTATTTTGACGTTGTTCTTAATACTGAATCGCTTTCAGCAAGATTACATCTGCCATCTTGCGTAAGAGTTCACGAGAATCTGGACGCCAAGTCCGGCACGGAACGCGGATTTTATTGTGAAATCTGCAAGGACGGCATCATGGGATTAATTTCAGGAGGAGAGACTTTCGGATAGTTTATTTGATATCAAGATGGATATGTGGGAGCGGGCCACGGCCTGCGATCTTCTTTTCGCCGGGTGTTACCGGCTCCCACAAAAGATTCCCAGGAAGAATCTGTATAGTTCCTTCCTCCGCATCCCTCCGATGCTTCCCTCAGGACTTCGCTTTCCCTTGTATCCCTTCGATGTTTTCCTCAAGATGACGCCCTATTGAGCGGGAGCAGCGTGTCCCGTCAGGGCACCTGCTCCCCCCTACCCCCCTCAGTGAGGGGGACACAGGGGGAGTTATCAATGTATGAATTCACTACTGCTGAGCAAGGGTCAAATCCAGTAAGCCATATGAAACGATAATAAAAAGGCTGCATTAAGTTCGATTTACGGAAATCCAAGATATTTAATTAATTAAAAGTTCCATATAATAAAAAAACGGGCATACAGCCCGCTTTAATAATTTATCGGTAACAACCGGCCTGGGTTCTAAGTTCCTTCCTGCCAGCTGTTGAGATATTCGACTTGTTCCGCGGTGAGCTTGTCTATTCCGAAGCCCATCGTTCTGAGTTTCACGAAGGCGATTTCGCGGTCAATCTCGTCCGGGATGACGTGCACGCCGGCTTTCAGTTTGCCCTGATTCTTCACCAAATATTCAGCCGACAGCGCCTGGTTGGCGAAGCTCATATCCATCACGACGGCCGGATGCCCTTCGGCGCCGGCGAGGTTCACGAGCCTGCCGTCCGCGAGCAGAAGAATCCTGTTGCCGTTTTTAAGGACATATTCTTTTACCAACGGCTTGATCTCGGCGGGCGGTTTCGTGGAAAGGGATTCCAGGTCGCCGATGTTGATCTCCACGTTGAAATGGCCGGAGTTACAGACGATAGCATTGTCTTTCATCTTCTCGAAATGCTCTTTCCTGAGAACGTGCTTGTTGCCTGTGACGGTGATGAAGATATCGCCTATGGAAACAGCTTCAGCGGCGGGCATAGTGCGGAATCCGTCCATTACTGCCTCGATAGCCTTCACCGGATCGATCTCGGTGATGATGACGTTCGCTCCCATACCGCGGGCACGCATCGCCACGCCCTTGCCGCACCAGCCGTAACCGATGATGACAACAGTGGAACCGGCAAGAAGCATATTCGTGAGGCGCAGGATCGCGTCGCATGTGCTCTGCCCCGTGCCGTAGCGATTATCGAAAAAGTGTTTGGTCTGTGCGTCGTTCACGGCAATGACAGGGAATACGAGTACGCCGTCTTTCGCCATGCTGCGCAGGCGGATGACGCCGGTTGTGGTCTCTTCGGTGCTGCCGATGAGGTTCGGTATAAGTTCTTTTCTTTCGATCAGAACGTTGCTCACCAAATCAGCGCCGTCATCCATTGTGATTGTCGGCTTCTGTTCGAGTGTGGACTTGAGGTGCTTATAATACAAATCTTTGTCCGCACCGTTTACGGCGAATACCGGGATTTCATAATCCTTCACGAGCGAAGCGGCTGTTTCGTCCTGCGTGCTTAACGGGTTGGAAGCGCAAAGCATAATGTCCGCTCCGCCGGCTTTCAGCGTGCGCATCAGGTTCGCCGTCTCGCTGGTCACGTGCAGGCAGGCGCTAAGACGCTGCCCTTCAAGCGGTTTTTCCTTCTCGAATCTTTTTCGGATCTCTCTCAGGACGGGCATATGCCTTTCCGCCCACTCGATCCTTTTCTTGCCTGCGGCGGCAAGCGCCAGGTCCTTCACATCGTACTGCATTGGTTGAATCAACTCCTTTTCATCTGATAAAAATCATCCCTGCTCCCTCCGGATTTCTATTAAAGAAAACGGGGAGCAGGGAATTTGTTAACTATATACCGGCAGTCTTTTTAAGCTCCTCGACTTTATTCAGCTTTTCCCAGCTGAAGCTGTCCCATTCGTCTTTGGGCCTGCCGAAGTGGCCATAGGCCGCTGTCTTCCTGTAAATCGGCCTGCGAAGATTGAGGTAATCAATTATCGCCTTCGGACGAAAATCGAAGACCTCGTTGATAACTTCCACAAGCTTCACATCCGTGCCGAGTTTGCCTGTCCCACGTGTTTCGACCATAATCGAAACAGGCTCCGCGCGTCCGATAACATATGAAACCTGTATCTCGCAACGCTCTGCGAGACCGGCTGCCACAACGTTTTTCGCAACGTGGCGCGCCATATAGCTTGCGGATCTGTCAACCTTCGTCGGGTCTTTGCCGCTGAAGGCGCCGCCGCCATGGCTTCCCATCCCGCCGTATGTATCAACGATGATCTTGCGTCCGGTGAGTCCGGCATCCGCCCACGGGCCGCCGCGGACGAATCTTCCGGTTTGGTTGATGAAAATATTAGTATCCTTATCGATCAGGTTGTTCGGAACAACCTCCATGATTACGAGTTTTTTCAGATCTTCGCGGAGTTTCTCGGTGGTTACGTTGTCTTTATGTTGAGCGGCGAGAATAATGCTGTGAACTCGCTTTACGTTATATCCGTCATATTCAACGGCAACCATAGATTTGCCGTCGGGCCCCAGGTAATTGAGAGTTCCGTTCTTGCGAACCTTGGCGAGATGCCTTGTAAGCTTATGCGCAAGGAGAATCGGCATAGGCATAAATTCTTCTGTTTCATTACATGCAAAACCCCACATCATACCCTGATCTCCGGCTCCACCCGGGTCCACACCCTGGGCGATATCCGGTGATTGTTGGTCTATCGTTGTGATAACACCGCATGTTTCCCAGTGGAAGCCGTATTCGGGCTCGGTATATCCGATTTCCTTAATGGTTTCCCTGATCACTTTCGGCATGTCCACATAGCAGTCCGTGGTGATTTCCCCGCCTACCATTGCAAGACCGGTCGTAACAAATGTCTCGGCTGCAACCCTTCCGTTCGGATCTTTTTCCATTATCGCGTCGAGAATGGCGTCCGAAATCTGATCCGCTACCTTGTCCGGATGTCCTTCAGTTACGGACTCGGACGAGAAAATATGTTTCCCCGCTCTATACATTACTCCTCCTAATGAACGCCTTATAAGGCCTTTATCTTGTATAAGCCGAATTCGCATAGTAACACTCTATGATGACTTGTCAAACGAAAATCTCCGGGTAAATCAATGAATTTCTGCAAAATTTTTTCGCGAGATACTGACCCATCAAGAGGACAATTCAAGCGGTGATTTTAATTTAACATTATTCCGATTTGTCTTATAATATCTTTCCATAGAAGGTAGAAAGATGGGGGTTCTGGAAAAATTCGAAAGCGCGATGCCGATCCTGCTTGCCTGGTTGCATCGCTACGGCTCAGTTCCGATAAGATTCCGCCTGTTGACCGAAATTGAAGGGTATCCGGCATCGAGCAAGGAGGTCAGGGATATCCGTTCCGCTCTCAAACGACATATCCCCGCTGTTAACATTATAAAGAAACAGAAACCCGACGGAAGCTGGGGAGGGACTTTTCGGGGAACATCCACTGTTAAAAATCCGCAGCAGAAGTCTCCTTTCGATGGAATAGAGTACCAGTTCTCGAGACTCGTGGAGATGGGATTCGACAAGGACGACGAACCTGTAACACGCTGCGCTGAATTATTGAAAATGTATATCGTGAACGACCCAAGGGCACCGATATGGGAGGCACGGTATTACCTACCGGATAATCCTGAAGCGGTGAAATGGTATCTTGGGCTTATTACCATCATCTCCGCAAAAATGCTTTCAATGGCGGGATACCAGGAGGACGACACACTGAAAAAGTGGATGATCGGTTACATCGCCCATCTCAACGAATACCTCGAAAGTGATAGAAGCAAGAACCCTTATACATTGTTCAAGGGCAAATATGTAATAGACGAAGAGATTATGCTGCCGGGCTATCACCTGATCGATCTGCTTGCTTTCAACCCCTGGCTAAAGGTCGGTTTGCTCGGAAAACTTTTCTTTCCCAAATTTCTGTCATATATATCGAATTTTCCAAAACCTCCCAAAGATTGCCCTATGAGGAAATATATCTCGATAAACTGCGAATCCCCGGATTTATATGTTCACGCCGGCGACCATCTCTACAGGGGACAGGGAATCCCGGCGCCTATTACCCTTCAAGAAGTGGGAACAAAATATAAAAACCATATCCCTTCTATCTTGAAACAATTGGAAATGCGCGCGCGACTCGGATTCCTGGAACGCGACGATCCTGTCCTTTTATGGATTTTATCTCACCAGGATGACAGAGGCGTCATATCTATTCCGGGCAGGCTGGAGAAGATGATCGGCCGCGACACATATCATTATTACCCCCTGAACGACACAACTGAAGATCAGGGGAAATTTGTCGATACGACCTTCCGTTCCTTCCTTATAGTTCATTATCTGAACAAAGCGACGAAAGTACGATACCTCTGATGAAAATTTCGGCTTCAATCTTTTAAGGGCTAACCGCGTAAGCGAATGACTAAACAACCTATCTGACTCCGAATAAATCCAGGAAGAACATCGTCATCCTCAATTCCGTCATGGAGCAATCAATATCCTGATCCGTCTCTGTTACATAATGCGGATTGATATATCCAAGTTGAGCGAGCTTGTCCATATTGAGCTTTTCCGGGGGTAGTGTTTTCCTAGCTTTTTCCATCTGATAAGCTTTTACAAGACGTCTGTGCTTCTCCTGTATATATCGAAAATTTTCAGCCCGTTCCGCCTCGATCTTGTCTCTACCCAAGGGATTTCTTTCATTATTGTCCCTGGCGTTGTCAAACAGAAGTTCTGCTGAAAGGCAGGCGCTCTCTTTTTTTATATATTTGAAGTTATTCAGGATGATCGAATCAAGACGGTTGCGTATATCGGACGAGAAGATCGGGGACTCGCTCCAATCAGAATTGCTGGCAATCATCAGCGGTAAAAGGTTCCTGCCCATCGTATAAGTTGAGGAATCTTCCGAAGATGAATCTCCGGTCCCCGTCAGCGCATCGAGCGTTGGGAGCAAATCAATCGCCTGAGTATTTTTATTGATCAACTTGTCTTTGTTATTCATCATAAGGCGTGGAAAAACCATAAGCATGGGAATATGGATCAGCTCGTTATAAAGCGAGTACCCGTGACCGGTCCAGCCGTGATCGAAAAATTCCTGTCCATGATCCGCGGTAAAAATAATCAGCGAGTTGTCATATTCGTTTGTCTTTTTCAAAGAATCAATAATGATCCTGACCTGTTCGTCAATGAAACGAATTGTCTCGTCATACCGGTTGCTGTGCCAATTCAGGCTGTCGCTTTCCTCCTTCCATCGTGGAAACAACGCGCGGCAACTCGTAAGGTGATTTGGATCGCCTGGGGGATGGGAGACATCCCCTTCTATTAATAAATTATCATTGAAAATGCCCAGATACCGTTTTTCAAGATGCCTCGATATCTTGTTCGGCTCATGGACTTCCATAAAATGCAGGTATAGGAATACCCCGTCCCGTTCCTTCATCTTTGCTGGAAAGAGGAATGGAGTATCAACATAGAAACTACCCCCGGTTTCACCACCGGCGGATGACACGATCATTATCAATTCGAGATTCGCTTTTTGATTAAGCCTTAATTCACCCAAAAACATCTTCCATTCCGAACCAGTCTCGAATGTATTTCTCGCAAGGACAGCTGATTTTTTATTATCGCCAATTTCGTGAACAATCATCTCAACTGTACATCCTGGTTTGTCGGACATCAGGCTGATGCCAAAACGATATTTACCGGGCTCGATTTCACCCTTGCTTCTCGCTACAAGAATTTTTGAAAGCGGCTTGAAATCTCCAGGCTTGATCTCATACCTTCCCCTATCAAAATAACCAGGCTGAATGCCGTGCGACCGACGCTTCTCGATACGCATATACCTGAAGCCACTGTAATCGAACAGGTTATCGCTTTCCAATTCCTCCGGCGTAGGAATTGAGGGATCGAGATAACTCTCCGCGCGCCGTGTCAGGCAATCATCGTATTCCATATTCTTCCATAGGTCGAATCCCTGCGCGAAGCCCGCTTCCTTCGAAATGATGGAATTAGCGCACAGACTGACCGTTTTGTAGCCTCTCGATCTCAACATTTCCGCCAGGGTTATCTTGTCGTCACTCAAAACATCTTGATAATTTTCAACCCGATGAAAAGCCGGAAGCATTCCAGTAAAAAATGAAGCGACCGACGGCATCGTCCAGCCGGACTGTGAATAAAAATTCATAAAGACAAATCCTTGCCTGGCAATAGCGTCAAGCGCCGGGCTGGTTTCCCGTCCGTAACCCATAAAACCGAGCCGGTCAGCGCGCAGAGCATCAACAACGATCAAAATAATATTCTTCGGTCTCGGATACTTTTCAGTCACTGCAAAAGGAAACAAGCGGAAAAGGAAAGCTGCTGAAATATATAAAACTATACCGAATAAAAAAGCTGTAATTATTTTCGCGGTTCTCTCTCGAACGCTATTTTTTCTCTTCTTCATCAGTACAGCGGCCCTGCCCCTCGATCCTGTTTTCAATCTGATACCGGATCATCTCGATATCCTTCTTGTCGTTTCCGATCAGTATCATCAAGCAGGTTGACTTGATTACTACCACTATTTGCCGTTCCTTCTCATCAACAACCGAATACCTGCCATCATTTAGAGAAAATTCCCGATACCTGTCCGAAGTTTTAAATCTTTCGCCGGAACTGCCGAACCATTTGCCGGCATCGGAAGAAGCGGGATATTTCAGAAGAATCCCCGTCGTATTCCCCCATTTTCCGATAACCCCCTCCGAGACACCGAACAGGTTCCCAAGTCCAAAATCAAAATTATTCATCAAACCGAGGTAACCCTTGATATATTTAATATAATGAAACTCATTCCCCTCCGCCGGCAGTAAACTCACAATATCCGGCAAATTGCCGTCAGATTTTCCGATTTTTAAGCTTATCGCTTCAGCGAACCGGATCAGGTCTTTCCGGGTTTCTTTCGAGGAATCCAACGCCGTAACCGAGATCTGAATATCCGATTTATAAAAAGTGAGATAGTAGTCTTCAAGAACCGCGCCGTCTTCTATATTCAATTTTTCGCCTTTCGCGCCCGCCTTGAAGGAAAAAATGCCGTAGGCGGAAAACGGGTCGCGCATCCGATACATTTCGATATTAATTTTCCTGCTTCCCGGTCCGGAATATTCCGCAACGAGAGCTCGCTTGAAACCGTATTCATGGTATAACTCCGCGCCCCCGTCAATGAGCAGGAAGAGATCATCCCCCTCCGCCTCTTCGGGAGCGAAAGCGAGACTCCAGCCGTCAACCTGTGACGAATCCGGCAGATATACCATCAGGCCGGCTGATTGCTCCTCAGATTTCCCTAAGGCGGCACAGCAGAAAAATAAAAGACATAAAAACAATAAAGTTCTTTTTGACATCAGGATACCGATTCTATTTAATGATATATCAAAAATTTGCCTGTTTCAGGCGGCCGCTTCAATCAATTTAATTTTCGACAGGTCCATCTCGCCCAGTCCGTGCTCCGCTGCTTTTGTAATCATAACTATTTCTTGAGGCTTCAATCCCCAAAGTGCGCAGCAATAGGAGTCTATAGCAACCCTGTCCGTCCCGCAGATTACTTTTTTCGGCTTGATGATATCACCCGGACCGAACGGACCGTTGGTCGTAATGAACTCCGTGGCGTCAACGATACAGAGATGCGGTTTGATGACCGTGTTCAGATCGGCGATGCACTGGTCGAGATGGTCAATATTATCCGGCTTGGACTCGAACAATCCCGTATGAAATGCCCTGTTCGACTGGTAGAAATTCAAGCCCATCATATTCTTCAGCGTGCCGGTGAACCTGTTCCCGAGATGATCCTTAGTGATTGGAAGATTGATGAACACGTCATATTTGAAATATTCCGCCATTATTTTCGCTTCCTTGAGCGCGATCCCTTTCGGGATTGACACTGTCTTGAATTGCGTCTCGTCCCGAAGATCAGTCAGCACAAGTTTGCCGCCGGATTCAATGATCGCCTGTTCCAGCCCGGCAGCCTTCCAGCGGTCAAGCTGCAGACAGCTGATCACGTTCACCTCCGAAGCGCCGGCATCCCTGCACATTTTGATCACGGCGCGCACGATTTCTGGTTTCGTGAAAGTTCCCGGATTGTTTCGTTGAGCGTTCGGCAGTAGCGCCACCTTCGCCCCTTTTAGAACGAACCTGCCTATCCCGCCGAATTGCTCGACCGCTTTGACGGCATTCGCATAATAATCATCCCCTTGCGCAATCGAGATCCGTCTTTCCGTTTCAACGGCCGGAATCTCTTGCGCGAAAGTTTGTTCGGACCTTAACGCTCGGCCGATAAAGAAAGATGATACGCCGGCAGCGGCACTACCTTTGATGAAAGACCTTCGGTTTATTTTTTTTGCCATTTCTCCACCCCTATTAAAGAAATTGTATAGAATCCGCTTCAAATAGCAATTGTCATCCAATCGCATGCAGTTTACCGGGCGGCTCCTCTTCCGGTATTATCAGCTGGTGCGCACGATGCTGGTTAAAGTCTCTTAATCTGATGGAACAGTGTCATTTGCTCTGGAGCTGACTTCTGCGGGAGTAAGTATCTCTTTAGAGCTCTTGCTCCTTAAGATTAGCATGTTTGGTGTTACTTCAAAAAGCAGACGTCACTGGCATTATCTTCTTATTACCGGATGAAGAGTATCGCAACGCCGACGACGGTGATCAGCGCTCCGATGATGCTTCTCATGCTCGTCTTCTGTCTGTAGATGATATAAAGGATCGGGATCACCATAACCGGCATCAGGGACATAAGCGTCGCGGCGATGCCCGCCTTCGTGTGAGCGACGGCGATCATCGAAAACCAGATGCCCAGGAACGGGCCGCAGATCGTGCCGCCGAGAATGGATTTCGCCACCCCTTTTTTCTTCAGCGACGACATCACGTTCCCGGTCTTTTTCAGCAAAACGGCGATTATCCAGATGACAATTGTCGCCGTAATCATTCTTATCAGTGTCGCCGGGAGAGGATTCAGTTCCTTTCCGTTCGGTCCGGACGATCTCACCATTCCGATCTTTGAAACGACCAGTCCTATGCCTTGAGCGAGAGATGCTATCAGGCCGAGCGCCACGCCAATGCCCTTCTCCCTGGCGGTCAGCGACGCCTCTCCCGTCTTCCCTTCTTTTTCCAGGAGAACAAGCGCGACACCGGTCATTGTTACAGCGATACCCACGATGCACAATATGTTGAGTGTTTCCCCTATTAAGACATATCCGGCGACAGCGGAAAAGATCGGCGCGGTGGAAAGCATCAACACAGCCCTGCGCGGCCCGAGATTCTCGAGGGTTGCGAAATACGCAAAGTCGCCGATAACAAGCCCTATGATGCCGGACAGGCTCATAAAAAAGAATTGGCGCGGATTAGCGGCGGGGACCAGGCTTCCGGTCGAAACAAGATGCGCTATGCCGAGCAGGACGGAACCGAGCAATATCCTCAGAGTATTGACATTGAACGCGCCGATTTTCTTCACCGCAGTAGCGAAAAATATCGAGCCCAGCGTCCACAACAGGGATGTCGTCAGCCCCGCAGCCTCACCTATCATTATTCCAAATCCTTTTTAAAGCTAAATCAAAACTGAGTCATCTTACTTCATTGCTTATGCGTTACAAGCATTTTTCGGTCAATCATTGCGGCTCTCCCGTGTCTTTTAAAAGACCGGTTGAAAAAAGACAGGACTTGTCGGATTATTAGACCTCGAACGGTTGCCGTCCAACGGTTTTCATATGAAAAAATGAGAATTAATAAAAAAAAACTGGCGTTT
>Ga0315290_10003049_pt1 | contig 11959 bp, 9 predicted proteins | sample YL17G12_0_MG_FD_203627 | JGI IMG/M metagenome (GOLD analysis project Ga0315290, IMG submission 203627) | Sediment microbial communities from Yellowstone Lake, YNP, Wyoming, USA - YL17G12_0 | ecosystem: Environmental > Aquatic > Freshwater > Lake > Sediment | place: USA: Wyoming | collected...
ATCCGGGCGATAGCACACTTTTTGGTATACTGCATTTCGGAACTCGCTGAGATTGTTTTTGCTCACACAATAACTTTATCAGCAAGTTCCACTTCTTGTTAAGGTCCAGCGAACTCTAAACTCAAGTAAATAAGGTGGTGAGTGAATATTTTAATACCTTGGCTTGGAAAATCTAGGTTGGTGGATAAAATTTTGGTGTATAATTTCCACCAAGAAAAAGTCATCACATTATGGGCATCAAAGGAGCATGAGGATCAACAGAAATCCATCGATCCTCAGCTCGCATGTAGGGAGATGAGAAGTGTAGAACTGTTGACCTCCTTTATCACTCCTGCACGGCTAGAAAAGCGATAAATGGGGCGCGTAGCTCAGTTGGTTAGAGCGCATGTATCACACACATGAGGTCGGGGGTTCGAGTCCCTCCGCGCCCACCAGTATTGGTGACCAGTCCATACGCCGTGGACTGGTATTTTTTTATTTACCCTATCCCATCGCAGTGATGAATATCGTTGAATAAAGAAATCACCAATCGTGAGAAACGATTGGTGATTGTTGATACAGCCAAAAGGATAATTAGGGCTATTTATTATGGTTGGCTGATCTTTATCCAATCCACTCCAACGGTAACTGGAATCACATCGAGGGATGAGATATTGAATCCCACAACACCTTCCCGGTATTTGTAGGTATTATCCGTGATGGATTTTAGTTCAGTCGCGTTAACGCTCATTGTGATGGTTATTCCCTGGCAAATCATTGAAAATTCATTAACTTCTTTACCCATATGGAGGGCCGTTGTGCCTCCATTTCCAAGCCATTGATAACCATCCTTGCTGTGCGCATACAACACCCACAATCCGCCACTGGTGATGCTGAACTCATACCATTCCTCGCCATTCTGGCGGCATACCAGGCTCACGTTATTCGTATTCTTTCCGCGGTTTTCCGCCTGCATGTCTAGGCTAACATCAGAGTAGGAATAAGGCTCGTAAATGTAATACGCGTATAATTCCTCGTCGTCAATGTCAAAAACCATTTTCCCATCTTCAAAGGTTGTCGAAACCTTGCTTTCATCGCTGGATTTCTTCCCGCTAATGACAAAGAACGACCAGTTCGAGCCCGGATCCGTGTCAAACTCTTCAGTGTAGAATTCTGCCGGGGCCAAGGTCGCGGTCGGCCTCGGTATTTTGGTCGGCAGAGGTTTTTCGGGGGTTGCAGAAGGCTTGGGTGATTCGACCGATTCGGGCGGAGCAAGTGTAGCCACCGGTTCGGGAGGAATCGTTGGCGCTTCTTTTGTTCCCCCAGCCGTAAAATTACACGCGAGTCCCACACTAAGGATGAACATCGCCAGGATGAATAATGGATTCAAATTAGTCGTTTTCATTTCCGCCCCTTTCTGAATTTGTTATTAATAGTATAGCATTTTTACAAAGCAGGAATATTTCAATTATGTTAGGGGGATTCAGGCTGTGACCAACAGAGTGCGTGGCTAAATAAAAAAGATGTGCGATCAGCGATTACTAATTCGTTGCTTCCATTTCTTGACAAGGGTTTCATAGGTAAACTGTGAATGGTTTTTCCAGGTTACATCCACTCTTTCAAATGCCTTAGAAATAGGAGACTCAATTAAGAAAAATATAAGCGTTTTGGGAATCACTGTTTATATCCAGAAATTGAATACAACCACCATTTTTTACGAGACTCTTGGATTCGATTTCAAGAAGAGAGATGCAAATCACATCACTGTCTAATCCAACTGGTTTTGGATCGATTTCCCTAAAGTATCAGACTCGAAAAACAATGACGATCTCTGTCGCCTGAAGATGACAGCCCCCGCCGCGATTTTTTTATGGTTTGAAGCCATCGACCAAGTTGCAGGATCAGCCCTGGGGCAACAGTGAATTCATCCTCCGCGATCCGGACGGTTACAATCTTGTGAAATATAAAAAAATAGGCCGGAACAATATATAATCAATAAAATCTCATCATTATAGTCGAGGTCATCATGAAACTCTTTGTCCCCGGGCGCATCTGCCTGCTTGGCGAACATTCCGACTGGGCGGGCGGTTACCGACGTATCAACGCTGATATTGAAAAAGGTTATAGCCTGATCACCGGTACCGATCAGGGCATCCATGCTGAGGTCTCTGCGCATCCCACCTCCCTGGTCATGACGTCCACCACTCCCGACGGAGAAACCCACGGACCCCATGAAATCCCAATGGAACCGAAGACACTGATGGATGAGGCCCAGAAAGGTGGCTTCTGGAGCTACATCGCCGGCGTTGCCTACCAAGCACTGACCCACTACCACATCCGTGGCCTGGTGATCAATAACTACATGACGGACCTGCCTATCAAAAAGGGGCTTTCCTCCTCGGCGGCAATCTGCGTGCTTACAGCGCGGGCCTTCAATCGTGTGTACGATCTCAAGTTGACAGTGCGCGGCGAGATGGAAATGGCCTACCAGGGTGAGATAACCACACCTTCTCGCTGTGGACGTCTCGATCAAGGCTGCGCTTTCGGCAACCGACCGGTGCTGATGACCTTCGATGGCGACCGCCTCGAAACCGAGGAATTGCACGTTGACGAACCACTCTATTTTGTGCTCGTGGACCTGCAAGCAAAAAAGGACACGATGGAAATCCTAAACCGCCTTAATCGCTGCTACCCTTTCGCCAAGACAGAAGTGGAGCATGGTGTGCAGGAACTACTCGGTCCGATCAACAAGCGAATTGTTCACCAAGCCATGGGGGCGCTTCAAAACGTCGACGCGCATCAACTCGGCGCATTGATGACCGAGGCGCAGAGCTTCTTCGACCGCTACGCCATGCCGGCCTGCCCCGAAGAGTTGACTTCGCCGGTGCTTCACAAGATTCTCGATTATGAGCCGCTCAAATCTCACGTGTGGGGCGGCAAGGGAGTCGGGTCACAAGGTGATGGCACCGCCCAATTCATCTGCCGCTCGGAATCCGACCAACAGGCTGTGATCGAGATCCTTCAGCGTGATTTGGGTATGCCCGGTTACAAAATGACCATTACCCCGCAGCAGAAGGTCCGCAAGGCAGTCATCCCTGCGGCGGGATTCGGCACACGCCTGTTCCCCGCCAGCAAAGCTACCAAAAAAGAACTCTTCCCGATCGTTGACCACGATGGCATCGCCAAGCCGGCAATTCTGCTTATCGTTGAAGAAGCCCTGGAGGCGGGCATTGAAGAAGTGATTATCATCGTGCAGGAAGCCGACCTTGATGCATTCAATTCCTTCTTCAATAGTCAGATCACGATCGAGAACTACAATAAGTTGCCACGTCATTTTCAAGAGTACTCACGCCGCATTCTGGATATGGGACACCGAATCAAGTTTGTTATCCAAACGACTCAGGAAGGATTCGGCCACGCAATTTATTCAGCCTCAGAAATGGTTGGAAATGAACCATTCCTATTGATGCTTGGCGATCACATTTACCGCTCGACAGGCGAAACCTCCTGCGCTCGCCAGTTGATGGACGCTTACCAGCGTCATGGGTCGAGCATCCTCGGTTTACGGTTAACCCCCGAGGAACAGATCGGCAATTTTGGCACGGTCACCGGCGTGTGGGTGATAGATGAATCCGTGCTCAACGTCACCGAGTTTGCCGAGAAACCCAATCTAGATTATGCGCGCACCAATTTACGTGTGCCTGGCTTGAATAAAGATGAATACCTAACCGTCTTCGGGCAATACATTATCAAACCCAAATTGTTTGATTTTTTACAAGAACACATCGAAAACAACGTCCGTGAACGGGGTGAGTTCCAACTTACTTCCGCCCTCGACCGTCTGCGCCAAGAGGATGGTTTTCTTGGGCTGATGATCGAAGGGAAACGGTTCGATATCGGCTTGCCTGAGTATTACCTCGATACTATGCAATCTTTCAGGCAGCTCGAATAATATGGATAATTGAAGGCAAGTGTTTGCTTGTTTGGATTTTCCAGCTTGTTTTAAAACTTAAAATATGCTATTTTTAGCTTAAGTATAAATAATTCCTGGGTCTATTAGGTATAGTCAGAGTTTCCAAAACATATGCATGTATCACACACGATCAATTGTTATAAGCAACAGGTGGCTCTACGATGAGCATGCTGCGCGCCTTTATCGCCATCGAACTCCCCGGTGATCTCCAAATTGAAATCACTCAATTAATCGGACGCCTGAAATATAAAGCAGGCAAATCCAGCGTTCGCTGGGTCTCCGTGGAAAACATCCACTTGACGCTCAAATTTATGGGAGATATTTCATTTTCCGCAGTCGCCACTATTCAGGACTTACTCAACATCGAAGTAGCGCTACATCAAACATTCACACTGGAAATTGGCAGGGTAGGTGCGTTCCCCAATCAAAAACGTCCGCGTGTAATCTGGTTGGGAGTGGATTTGCCAATTGAGCTTGCTTCACTTCAACGTGGGATTGAGTCTGCGCTAACCAAACTCGGATACCCGCCCGAGGAGCGTCCTTTCTCTCCACACTTGACGCTAGGACGTGTGCGAGAAAATGCTTCTACCTCTGAGTTAGCTGCGCTCACTTCCACGCTAAAGGATGTTAAAATCGGGTATCTCGGGAAAGTGTCAGTGGATAAAATTCACCTGTTCAGAAGTGACTTGAAACCTGGCGGGTCGGTCTACACCAGGCTCTCCTCGGCGCAATTATCACATTCAACTTGAAAGGAATTCATTTGGAACCACTCGAATTAGCGCATATCGTCGTCAATGCCCTCGAGGACAAGAAGGGCGAAAAAATAATCTTGCTCGATATCCAGAAGGTTGCCTCCTTCACCGATTATTTCGTCATCTGCACCGGTACCAGCGATCGCATGCTGGATGCGCTCGCGGATGGCGTCTTATCGAAAGTGCGTGAGTCCCACCACAAAAAGGGACGTAAGGAAGGCGCCGGCGCCAGCGGCTGGGAAGTGATCGATTTCGGCTCGGTCATAGTGCATCTCTTCGCGCCGGAACAACGAAATTACTATAAATTGGAAGAGCTATGGGGCGAGGGTAAAGTCTTACTCAGGCTTCAATAATATTTAGCGTGCTGGGAATATTCTTAATCCAGACAGCCGCTTGTATTTATGGCTTTTATCAACATCGACATTAAATCCCGCAGAATTCTCTGCGGGATTTAATTTTTACTGCTCAAACACCCATTTGTCCAACTCGCGCGACCAACTCACGATCTCATTTTCCTTGAACCACAATGCCGCTTCCTTCAGGCCGTTCTCCGGGGAATCGGATGCGTGGGTGATGTTGCGTCCAACTTCCAGCGCAAAATCATGCCGAACTGTACCAGGCGCGGCTTCCCAGGGACGGGTGGCACCCATCGTCTGTCGGATCGCCGCGATTGAATTGGGTCCTTCCCAGACCATGGCCATCACTGGCGCTGAAGTGATGTAATCCAGTAACCCTTCATAAAAGGCTTTGCCTTTGTGTATTGCATAATGTTCCTCAGCCAGTTCGCGGCTGACCGCCATGAATTTTGCAGCCACCAGCCTCAATCCACGCCTCTCAAGGCGGGCGATGATTTCACCGATTAACGCGCGCTGCACGCCATCGGGCTTTACTAACACCAGGGATCGTTCCATTTTGCCTCCATATTTTAATTAATAATTCAAGGCGGGATTTTACCATACCACCCAAAGTCGTCAGAATTGATTCGATTTATTCTCGATAAAAGAGGAGCGACTTGGTGGCCGCCCCTCTGGTTGTCTCAATCCATCTGCCAAGGAAAGTTACCTGAGCAATTCTTCTGCCTTGGTGTAGGCATCAAGCGCATCCTGCAGGCGTTGCGCACGCATATAAGCATCGCCCAGCGTCTGCCAGATGATAACATCCACAGGGTGACGGTAGAGTGCTTCGCGCAGGTCGAAGATAATCTCATCGAGCCTCTTGCCTTTCTTAATGAGTTTACCGTAACCCTGCATCGCTTCATTGAGATTACCCCGCTGCAATTCGAGATGGGAATTCTCAAAGAGTGCTTTGTCTTTTTCGGCGGAGGCTGAGGGTCCCTTGCCTGGTTTCTCGGCTGCAACTTTAGGCGTTACCACAACCGGTGCGGTAACGATTGGCGCAGCCTCTTCAACCTCGGGCGTGCTCTCCACACCAACAAAAGTGGACAATAAATCAACGGACAGCTGTTCAGGTTGCCAATCCGCTTGCGTTACAGCCAGTATGGGAGTTTGTTCGGTTGCCTCACCTTTCAGCCAATCGGGAAATTCCTCACCGGGTAGCTCAGCAGGTTCCTCTTCCTTCAGCCAATCGGGAAGCTCCTCTGTAACAGCAGGTTTCTGTTCAGGCGCTGCTGGAGCAATCACCGCATCCTCTGCATCAAGTTGATGCAGCCATTCAGCAACTTCGTCCGCTGAAGCGGATTCCACCTGAGGAGTTCCGGCAACAGGTGCGAAGGCAGCTGGTTTTTCGTCAAAGAAAGAGTCGGACGTTGATTGACCAAAGATGGATTCTTCGAGGGGCTGTTCGCCAATTGTCGATTCGTTTAAGGGCGTTTCATCACCGATAGACTGCAGCCAGGAAAGATCGCCCTGTTGCTCAATTCCTAGATCCGATTGGGCAGCCTCAGGCTGGACAGCAGGCGAAGCGTCCCTACCCATTTGCGTCGCCCACTCAGGGGCAAATTCTGCCCGATCTTCAGGTTTAGTCAGTAATTCCTCAGGCTTCGCGCCTTGTTTGGCTGCCAGTGACTCGAGCCATGAGAAGGCATCGTCATCAGACATGGTCTGGGCGGGCGGAACAGCAAGTTGTTCCGGTGCAGCAAACAGGTCTTTGTCGCTAAGTGTAGATGCATTTTCAAACTGCTGCTCATCACCAAAAAACGACGCCGCTGCGACAGCAGCACCAGCCGCGGCGACACCTCCAATTCCAATCCCTGACGTTGATGGAGAGTCCGGTTCGCTGAGTTTGCTAAGCCAATCAGGATTTTCCCCAGGTCGATCTTCAGGCCTTGTGAGAAGTTCTTCGGGTTTGGCCCCCTGTTTGGCAGCCAGTGATTCCAACCAGGCAAAAGCATCATCTTCTGAGACCGGCAATCCAGTGTCCGAAGTTGGTGTAGGGGCAACGGATGTGTCAACAACTGGCAATGTCGAGCCATCGGTTCCGAAACCAGTATCTGCGTTTTTAAGCCAATCCGGAAGTTCGGATTCGACTGCATCAGGTTGTGCCTGGGGAACGATTTGGGTTGGTGGCTCACTGCTGCCGACATTTGTCAGCCAATCGGGCAATTCCCCTGCGAGCTGTGCGGCTGGCATTGTGCTGGCGGCTGAAGGCGCTGTCTCAGGCACACCAAGTTGAGTCAACCAATCAGGAGTCTCTTCAGCAGGCTGTGCGGGAATCTCAACAGGTTTTTCATCACGTGCGGCTAGGACGACTCCGGCTGCAGCGCCAACTTCGAGGAGGCTGCCTAAATTTGAGAGACCTTCCCCCGTTATTGGTTCTCCGAGTGATTCAACTTGATTCGTTGGTCCACTGGTGCTTGGCGCACCCAGGCTTTCCAGCCAGTTAATGTCGTCAGGGGAAATAGGCGCATCCACAGGTGGCTCCGCCGTGGGTTGCTCCAGTGCACCTGGAGGCGCCATCATCTTCAACCAATCGGGAACATCACCGGAGGATAAATCATCGGATGACGCCGGGACTGCTGCAACATCGGGTTCGACTGTCGAACCGGCGGAGGCGCGTTCAACAGCTTCAGCGGCGACAGCGGTCGTCGCAGCCCAGCCGGCTGCTTTCATCCATTCAGGGACATTCTCTTCGCTGACGGGTTCAATCGGGGTATCCGCAAGCGGAGCACCCTGATTTGTCACCCAATCGGGAGTTGCGTCTTGCTTGGGTGCCTCCAAGCCAAATTTGGAGGGAGCCCATGCATCAGCCTGATAAGAGAGCCGCTCGACCGTCACTGCTGCATCCGATACATCAGCGACGTTGAAAATACTCGGGGCGGCAAAAGCAGAGTACGGGTCGAGGGAATTAACACGGTGACGGTAGACCTGGGTGTTATCAGTGCGGGTAGCCTCTGGCAATATCTCAACTAAAATCCGGTTGGCATCCAGACAATATGGATAACGTTTAAGCAAAGTGGTGCAGATCTCAGTCGATTCGACTTTCTGCCCGGCGCGGAAATAAACTCGCGCCAGCAAAACCAACAGGTCCAAGCGTTGTGGTTCCTCAGCCAGGACTGACCTGATCTCTGAAACCGCCTGGGGGTACTGGTCGCCTCGAGCGTACATTTGCGCCAGGGCGCCACGCGTCAAACGGATCTTTGGAGGTTCCATTCCATCCCGCCGGTTGTAGAGGCGGCGTAATTCGCCCTGAATAGCTGGGTTGGAAGATTGGGTTTCAAAGGCGCGTTCCATGTGCCAGATGGCCGCATCGAGGTTCTTCTGATCATCGTAAATAATGCTCATCCCTAGATTTGCGATGAAATCTTCAGGCACAGCCAGCAGCAGACGGTTAAACACATCGCCAGCCTCTGTAAACCGTTGAAGTTCGAGGTAGGCCTTACCAAGTAACCGGTAAGTATCCAGGCATTTAGGGAAAGTCTTCAGGATATGCTGACAGTGTGCCACAGCTTCCAGAGTCTGACCTTGATCGATCAAACCCTCGATTTCGCGGTTATAGGCTCGTAAAGGTATTTTGGCCATTCGCACACTCCTCGTGTGTGGTCACACGCTGTGGTAATGATATGGTCTGCATTGATTCGATTAATTATAACGATATTTCGCACACCTGTTTCACTAAAAATGACCTTAGAAATCTGTAAGCCAGGTAATTATAAGGTCAATTGTAGAACAATGGCAGAGGCGCAACAGGCTTATCGCTATATTGATAGGCGGAAAGCACCTGCGTTCGAGCTTGCTCGAAGCTTTTCAAATCATTTGCATGAATGGTAAAAAGCGGGGCTTCCTTCTCTACGAAATCCCCCACTTTGTGACGGATAACAATTCCCACGCTGTGATCGATCAAATCGGTTTTTTGTGCCCTGCCAGCGCCAAGCAGAACCGCTGCTTCCCCAATCTTGCGGGCATGAATCTGGGAGAGGTATCCGCTGCGGGGAGAATTCACGATATCCACTTCTTTAGCTGCCGGCAGAAGATCTGGATTATCCACGACTTTCACGTCGCCTCCCTGAGACATAACCAGGCTGTGGAATTTTTCCCAAGCGCTGCCTTTTTGGATGGCTTGTTCCGCCATAACCCGCCCCTGCTCGACAGAATCAGCACGTTTCCCTATAAGCAGCATGTGTGCAGATGCAACGAGGCAGTGTTCACGGAAATCCGCTGGACCGCCGCCATGCAGCACATCGATTGCCTCGCGGACTTCGAGCGCATTCCCCACAGCATAGCCTAGCGGTTGATTCATATCGGATAACAATGTCTTCACTCGTCTGCCAGCCATCTCACCGATACTTATCATTGTTTCTGCCAGCAGACGGGCTTCATCAAGGGATTGCATGAAAGCACCCAGCCCTACTTTGACATCCAGCACAATGGCATTGGCTCCGGCGGCGATCTTCTTGCTCATTATGGAAGATGCAATTAAGGGGATGGATTGCACCGTCCCTGTGACATCTCTCAGCGCATAAAGTTTCCCATCGGCAGGCGCCAAGTCAACACTTTGCCCGGTCAGCACGATCCCGATCGCTTTTAGCTGCTTTTTGAATTCCTCTGTGGTCAGTGTCACCCGGTAGCCGGGAATGGACTCCAGCTTGTCGATCGTACCACCGCTGAAACCGAGCCCGCGCCCTGACATTTTTCCAACCGGTAAACTGCAGGCAGCTGCGACGGGCAGAACCACGAGGGTGGTCTTGTCGCCCACGCCACCTGAGGAATGCTTATCCACAGCGATGACCACAACATCGGATAAGTCAAGCATCTCGCCTGAATGGGCTATGGCCTGAGTTAGATCTGTGGTCTCGCGCAGGGTCATGCCATTTAGAACAACCGCCATCGCCCACGCGGACGCCTGGTAATCAGTGATTTCTCCGGAGGTAAAACCATTTATGAAGAAGTTGATTTCTTCCTTGCTCAACTCCCCCTTATCGCGTTTTTTGATAATAATATCAACAGCACGCATCCTGAGCGGTGCTCCTTTGCCCCAATACTTGTATTGTAAATCACTATCCGCAATAGGGCAAATAAAAACTAAGCTGTATTTTTACCCCTTCTCAAGGTTATAGCCTTCCGGTGTATCCTGTATTGTCCAGCCGAGTGAACTGATCTTCCTGCGAAATTCGTCGGCTGCCTGCCACTCCTTGCGGCTTCGAGCGTTCTGACGTTCTTCAGCCAGTGCAATCACTTCAGGTGGTGGGGCTTCTTCAATCATTTCCACCGGAACAGCACTTTTGACTATTTCCCACACGTCATCAGGGATTCCTGAATTTAGTGGATCGGGGATCAGCATCGGACCCAGTTCGTTCAAAGGGAGGTCTGACCCGGCAGGAAATACGGTCGGATTACATTTACGAACAAGGTGAATCGAACTGACCCCAATCACCCGGCAGGTTCGTTTCTCAAAATCAAGAATGATTCCAGTATGCTCATCCAAGCCGATAGTTGTATTATCTTCCGGAAGGATCGCACACCATTCATCGAACCGTTCCATGCCTACAAAACAGCGCGATGTGTCGACATCCGTACCTCCTTCGGCATTATTCCAATGCGGCAGAAAGGAAATCGGTGTACCAAAATCCCAAAATAAATCAAGACCAGGCAGTGCGTGGACGTCCGCGCCTACTTTGAAGATTTCATAAATCGGCATCGACCAGGCTCCCACTGCGATAGTGGCTGCCGAAGCAAAGACCAGTGTTGCCCCTAAGCGATGACGGGCGCGAATAATATCCCAGGCTAAGGTATTCTCGAGTTGGCGGATAGCATAAGTGGGCGAGCCAGGTCCCATGAATATCATATTGGCAGAAAGCAAAGGCGCGCATACTTCCGGATCATCAGGACTAAAGGGGCTGTTTTTCTTTCGAGCCGCGACCACATCTACCTGCGGACGGTAATTTTGCAGTCGTGTGGTCAGAAATTCAGCCACACGGCTGGCAACCTGGTTGGAATTAAGTTCGAATCCTGCCGGTGTTTCCAGAACTGAAATTCTTAGCGGTTTTGGCAGGTTTTGAGCCAAGGATTCAAAAATCCTTCCTCCAGCCAGGGATGTCTCACCAGAACCAAGAAATGCGATTTGCCCAAGTGTCATTATGCGCCTTTGCTGTTTAGTCGATCGAGAAGATCGAGGATGATTGAATTCTCAGGAATATCCTGCATACTATCACCATAGTGCTCATATTGGATGATGCCTGACTTATCCAACACCAATAAAGCTGGCATACGTCCTAGTTTAATGAGATTGACTTCCTGGTTGTAAAGATTGGCAACTGTATGCTTGGGGTCAGGCAGACCGATAAAAGGGAGCTTTTCGCTTTCCCAATATCGGGTGAAGGATTTGAGTCCATCCGGTCCAATGGCCAGGATTTCCGCGTCACGCGCGGTGAACGCCGCATACTCGTCCCGCAGGCGGGCGAGATGGGCGCGGCAGTAGGGTCACATGAACCCGCGCAAGAACGCCAGAACAACATGTTTCTTACTCTGAAAACCCGACAGCTTGATTGCCTGCCCATTTAAATCATTGATCATGAAGTCTGGAGCTAGTTTGCCTATAGCATTCTCAGCTTTCATTTCACTTCCTCCAGGAAGCCTTTAAGGGCATCCATGAATTGATTGGGGCACTCTTCCTGAGGGACATGCCCGCAATTATTGAATATGACCAACTTCGCACCTGGAATCTCATTTGAAAGATGAATACTTGAGTCGGTGGGTACTATGCGGTCATCGTCCCCGGACACCACGAGAACTGGTATCTTTATTTCGGTCAATCGTGACAGGTCTTCGGTCGGGTTGGATGCAATAGTAAACTCATAGAG
>Ga0315290_10003051_pt1 | contig 11958 bp, 12 predicted proteins | sample YL17G12_0_MG_FD_203627 | JGI IMG/M metagenome (GOLD analysis project Ga0315290, IMG submission 203627) | Sediment microbial communities from Yellowstone Lake, YNP, Wyoming, USA - YL17G12_0 | ecosystem: Environmental > Aquatic > Freshwater > Lake > Sediment | place: USA: Wyoming | collected...
CTCGATGTGGGGCCCGGACGGCAAGCTCGCCGCGACCAAGGCCATGATCCCGGATCGCTGCTACGCCACCATGTACCGGGAGATCATGGACGACTGCCGCAGGAACGGCGCGTTCAACCCGGCCACCATGGGCAGCGTGCCCAACGTCGGGCTCATGGCGCAGCAGGCCGAGGAGTACGGCTCGCACGACAAGACCTTCTTCGCCGCCGGCCCCGGGTCGATCCGCGTCGTCGACGACGCCAGCGGCGCCACGCTCCTCGAGCAGAAGGTCGAGGAGGGGGACATCTTCCGCATGTGCCAGGTGAAGGATGTCCCCATCCGCGACTGGGTGAAGCTGGCCGTGAACCGCGCCCGCGCCACCGGCTGGCCGGCCATCTTCTGGCTCGACCGGAACCGCGCCCACGACCGGCAGGTCGTCGCCAAGGTGGAGCGTTACCTCAAGGAGCACGACACGGCGGGGCTGGAGATCAAGATCCTCGCCCCGGTCGAGGCCATGAAGTACACGCTGGAGCGCGTTCGCAAGGGGCAGGACACCATCTCGGTCACCGGCAACGTGCTGCGCGACTACCTGACCGACCTCTTCCCCATCCTGGAGATCGGAACCTCTGCCAAGATGCTCTCCATCGTGCCGCTGCTGGCGGGCGGCGGGCTCTTCGAGACCGGCGCGGGCGGCTCGGCCCCCAAGCACGTGCAGCAGTTCCAGAAGGAGGGCTACCTCCGCTGGGACTCGCTGGGTGAGTTCTCGGCGCTGGGCGCATCGCTGGAGCACATCGCAGCCACCACCAAGAACGCCAAGGCGGCCGTGCTCTCCGAGACCCTCGACGAGGCCGTCGGCAAGTTCCTCGACAACAACAAGTCGCCGGCCCGCAAGGTCGGCGAGATCGACAACCGCGGCAGCCACTTCTACCTGGCCATGTACTGGGCCGAGGCGCTGGCCGCGCAGTCGAAGGACGCCGAGCTCGCGGCCCGGTTCGCCAAGGTGGCGAAGCAGCTCCAGGAGAGCGAGGCGAAGATCAATGCCGAGTTGATCGGCGCCCAGGGCAAGCCGGTGGACCTGGGTGGCTATTACCAGCCGGACCTGGCGAAGACGGCGAAGGCCATGCGGCCCAGCCCGACCCTCAACGCCATCATCGACAGCATCGCGTAGCCCGTAGCGCGTAGACCCGTTCCCACAAACCCAAGGAGACGACCATGGCAAGGAAGAAGATTGCGTTGATCGGCGGCGGGCAGATCGGTGGCGTGCTGGCCCAGCTCTGCGCGCTGCGCGAGCTCGGCGACGTGGTGCTGTTCGACATCGTGGAGGGCTTGCCCCAGGGCAAGATGCTCGACATCGCCGAGTCCGCCCCGGTCGACGGCTGGGACGCGAGCCTCAAGGGCACGAACAACTACGCGGACATCGCCGGCGCCGACGTGTGCATCGTCACCGCAGGCCTGCCCCGCAAGCCGGGCATGAGCCGCGACGACCTCATCGCGGTGAATTCCAAGATCATGACCAGCGTGGCCGAGGGCATCAAGCAGTACGCCCCGAAGTCGTTCGTCATCGTGCTCTCCAACCCGCTCGACGCGATGGTGACGCTCTGCCAGCGGATCACCGGGATCCCCCACAACCGCGTGGTCGGCCAGGCCGGCGTGCTCGACTCGGCCCGCTTCGTCGCCTTCATCGCCTGGGAGCTTGGCGTCTCCGTTCGCGACGTCTCGGCGGTCACCCTGGGCGGCCACGGCGACGACATGGTGCCGCTCGTCCGCTACACCTCCGTGTGCGGCATCCCGGCCATGGAGCTGCTCGAGAAGAAGTACGGCGATGCGGCCAAGGCCAAGGAGGTCATGGACGCCATGGTCAAGCGGACCCGCGGCGCCGGCGGCGAGGTCGTGGCCCTGCTCAAGACCGGGTCGGCCTTCTACTCGCCGGCCTCGTCGGCCGTCGCCATGGCCGAGTCGTTCCTCAAGGACTCGAAGCGGGTGCTGCCGACCTGCGTGTTCCTGAACGGCGAGTTCGGCGTGAAGGGGCTCTACGTCGGCGTGCCGGTGGTCATCGGCGCCGGCGGCGCCGAGCGCATTCTCGAGCTGAAGCTCAACGCCGAGGAGCAGGCCATGATGGACAAGTCGGTGAAGGCCGTGACGGACCTGGTCGCCACGTTGAAGTAGGCGGCGGCGTGGTAGATCGTCGAGACGTGCAGTGAGGAGGCCCCGGCCGCGCAGGCGACCGGGGCCTCGTCGTGTCCGGGTGCCCTGGTGATCCCGGAGACGTTTCCGGTGAGTGGTTCTTGCGCCGGCTGAAGCCGGCGCTGTTAGACCCACGCGTTGTTCATGACCTCGCCGAGACCGCCGGCGCCGGGCACGATGTAGTCGTGCTCGTTCAACCCCTTCTCCTCGTCCCAGAAGGTGCCGGGCACCGTGCCCTGCACCTTCGGCGGGGAGAGGCCGCGGTCGAGCCGCACCGCGTAGACCACCAGCTCCGGGTGATCCTTCTTCATGCGGCGCAGGTATTCGGGGGTCACGATGAGGTGGAGCGCGACGATCTTCCGCGGCTTGCCCGGCACCTTCTTCTTGTAGGTGTCGAGGGCGACGGAGAGGGACGAGCCGGTGGCGCCCATGGGATCGGGGAAGAGCAGGAAGGCCCCGTCCACGTCGCCGCCGATCTTCATGCCGCCGATGCCGGCGCCCACCACGTGGTCGGTCTCGCCAAGCATGCGGCTCATGATGATGTGGTCCTGGCGCACCAGCTTCGGCTCCAGCACGGTGTTGAGCAGGTCATAGACGGTGTGGGAAGGTACCGCTCCGGCCCGGGCGATGTTCACCGTCACCGCGCGGGTGGCCGGCTCGAGGATCTGGCCGCGCCAGATGCCCTCGGGCGTGTGGTCGATCATCCGGGTGGGGACCTCGACCAGCTTGCGCGGGAACTCCGCGTTCAGGACCACGCGGGACAGGCCGCGGTAGATGTCCACCATGAGGTTGTTGACCGCCGGCTGCTCGGTCTCCTTGGCGGCCAGCTTGGCGAGCAGGTCGAGCAGGAGGGGATCGGCGAGCAGGTGGACGTTTCCGCCGTAGCGGTGCTCGATCTCGGGAACGCGGAAGGGCACTTCGTCGTAGAGGTGGTCGCGCACGGGCGCACTCTGCCAAGGGTGGCCGGGGGGCGCAAGGCGTCCGCGGACGAGGTCAGCTCTTCTTCCGCGCCCGCGCGGCACGCATCTTCGCCATCCGCTTCGCCCCCGACCGGCGCAGGAACGGAAGCAGCCAGAGCAGCAACCGCGGGAAGGACGCGGCGATCCGGGCCGCGACGCCTCCCCCCGCGGGCACCAGCACCTCCGGTGCGCCGCTGCGGAGCGCCGCGAGCACCGCGCGCCCCACGGCATCGGCTGGAAGCGGGGCGCTGGCGAAGGACAGCGACGCCTCGTCGTGAAGGAGTTCGGCCTCGAGCTGGGCGGTGTCCACCGAGTCGGGGGTGACGAGCGACACCGTCACCCCGATGCCATTCAGTTCCGCCCGGAGCGACAGCGAGAACTGGCGCAGGCCGGCCTTGCTGGCCGCGTAGGCGGCCTCGAAGGGCATGGGGACGAGCCCGCCAAGCGAGGCGACGTGGACGATGGCGCCCCGACGGGCCCGGAGCGCCGGGAGCGCGGCCCGGCAGCCCAGCATGGCGCCGAGCAGGTTCGTCTCGAGGAGTGTGCGCAGCCGGTCCGGCGGGATGTCCTCGAGCGGCCCGGGGTCGACGATGCCGGCGTTGTGAACCAGCACGTCGAGCCCGCCCAGGTCGCGGACCACCGCGGCGACCGCCCGATCCCACGCCTCGGCGTCACGGACGTCGAGTGGAACCACGGCCGCTGGTGCGAGTCCCTCTCCCAGGTCGACTGCTCGCAGCGCCGCCTCGCTCCGCCCGGCGAGGACCACGCGCGCTCCGGCCCCGGCCAGCGCGCGGGCGATCGCCTGGCCGATGCCGCCCGCACCACCGGTGATGAGGACCACCTTTCCCTGGAGCGAGGCGGCCATACACCCTCAGTGAAATGCGAACCGCAGCGCGACCACGCCCAGCAGCACGAAGGCCAGGACCACCTTGAGGACGCTGCCGACGACGAATCCGATGAAGGCGCCCGTCCCCGCCCTGGCTGCGCGGCCGAAGTTCGGATCCTTCGCGTACTCGAAGACGAGCGCGCCCACCGCGGGGCCGAGAAGGATGCCGGGCAGACCCAGAAAGAGCCCGACGAGCAACCCCACCGCCGAGCCGATCACGGCCCACCTCGAGGCCCCGAAGGCCTTCGCGCCCAGCACGCTCGCCGCCCAGTCCACCGCGATCATGACGAGCACGACGGCACCGGCAAAGCCCACCGTTCCCCAGCCCAGGATGGCGAAGTCCCCTGCCCAGGCCAGCGCCCCCACCCCGGCGAGCAGGAGGAGCGCGCCCGGCAGCACCGGCACCACCAGGCCGGCCACGCCAGCCACGAGAAGCGCCACGCCCAGCACGTAGAGCAGGATGGCCATGGGAGCGCGGCTACGGAGCGGCCGTGGCGCTCGCCTCCGCCAGGTCGCGGGCGAAGGACCGGACGTCCTCCTCGGTGGTGTCCCAGGAGCACATGAGCCGCGCCCCGCCCCAGCCGATGAAGTCGTAGAAGTGCCAGCCGCGCGCGTGGAGCGCGTCGCGGGCCGCGGGCGGGATGCCGAGGAAGACGCTGTTGGCCTGCCGGGGGTAGCGGACCTCGACACCGGGGACGGCCGCGACGAGCCCGTGCAGCAACTCGGCCATGTCGTTCGCATGGCGGGCGTGGCGCAGCCAGGCGCCGTCCTCCAGCATGCCCACCCAGGGCGCGGCCAGGAAGCGCATCTTGGAGGAGAGCTGCCCGGCCTGCTTGCACCGGAAGTCGAACTCGCGGGCCAGGTTCCGGTCGAAGAAGACCACCGCCTCGCCCACCGCCATGCCGTTCTTCGTGCCCCCGAAGCAGAGCACGTCCACGCCGGCCTGCCAGGTGATCTCCTTGGGCGTGCAGGCGAGCGAGGCCACCGCGTTCGCGAATCGCGCCCCGTCCATGTGGATGCGCAGGTCGTGCGACTTGGCCCGGGCCCAGATGGCCTTCAGCTCGTCGGGGGTGTAGACGGTGCCGAGCTCGGTGGCCTGGGTGAGGCTCACCACCCGCGGCTTGGGGTAGTGGATGTCGGTGCGGCGCCGAACCGCCCAGTCCACCGCGGCCGGGTCCACCTTTCCCTCCTTGCCGGCCACGGTCAGGACCTTCGTGCCGTTGGAGAAGAACTCGGGCGCGCCGCACTCGTCGGTCTCGACGTGGGCGGTCTCGCTGCAGACGATGGAGTGGTAGCTCTGGCACATGGACGCGAGCGCCAGCGAGGTCGCCGCGGTGCCGTTGAAGACGAAGAAGACCTCGCAGTCGGTCTCGAAGAGGTCGCGCAGTAGATCTGCGGCCCTGGCCGTCCAGGGGTCCTCGCCGTAGGAGAGGACGTGTCCCGTGTTGGCGCGGGCGATGGCCTGCCAGGCCTCGGGACAGATCCCTGCGTAGTTGTCGCTCGCGAACTGCCGCCGCCCGTCCTTGGTCGTGCTCATGGGCGGCGGATTGTAGCGGAGTGGCCCCAACCCATCCCGGCGATCCTCCAGGCCGCGTAGGCGAAGGGCGGCGCGGCCAGCACGTCGACCGCGTAGTGGACGTGCTGGACGAGGACGAGACATGCCACCGCGGCGGTGGAGGCGAGGAAGTAGGCCTTGGCCGAGCGGCCGGGAACCGCGAGGAAGAGCAGGAACATGGTGGAGGTGTGCCCGGAGAAGAAGAGGTCCCGGGTGAGTGCATGCGACGCGCCGCCGAAGCCCTGAACCAGCGGGTCCTCCAGGATGATCATGCCCGGGGGCGGGTCGAGCGGCGTCGCCCACATGACCACGATGCGCAGGAGCGCCATGACCACGTAGGCCTGCACCCCCATGACGAGCCGCACCGGCGACCGCGCGAGGAGAAACACCGCGAGCAGGATGCCCGCGTAGATGAGCGTGAAGATGGGCCGTGTGACGTCGCGGGGGGCGAGCCAGGCCAGCACCGGATCGGGCAGGATCGCGCCGGGTCGCCGCTCCACCCACTTCACCAGGGCGGCGAGGGCGGCCAGCGTGGCCACGAGCATCGGGACGGTGAGGACGAGGCGCCAGCGGAATCCGCGCTCGGCCCAGGCGTCGGGCCAGGTCGCGTCGAGCGAGAGGCCCTGCACGCTGGCCCGCACCTACTGCTGCCCCGCCTGCCGGTCGCGGAAGGCGAGCTTCCCGAGCAGTGCCGAGATCTCCGGGTCGCGGGGGGAGAGCTGGAGCCCCCTGCGCAGGAGGCCGATGGCCGTCGAGATCTCCCCCATCGACACCGCCGAGACGGCGAGGTCGAAGCACTCCTGCGCCTCCAGGCCGCGCATCGTCCCCGTCCGGGTCGGCGTGGCCGGAGTCGCCGTCTCGGACGGAACCGCCGCCTCCGTAGGTGCCGTGGGCGCCTCCTCCTCCGCTGGTTTCGTGGGCGCAGGGTCCACGCGTCCAATGTGCATGGCCCGGCCGGGCGGCGGCGGCGGCGGCGGCTGGCGCTCGCCCACCTGCGACTCGAAGTCGGCCAGCGCCGCCTTCCAGCGCCACGCCGGGGTCGCCTCGCCGAGCGAGAGGGTGATCACGCGCTGCTCCAGAAGCGCGAAAATGACCCGGGCCGCCTGGGCCGCCGATAAGGGCCCCTCTCCCAGCACCTTGCCGATGGTGGTGCCGTCACCGAGCAACTTGAGGAGCGCCACCTCCTCCGGGCCGAAGTCGAAGATGAACTGCGGCGGAGGCCGAAGGAAGAGCTTGGTGTCGAGCGGGAGCCGCTCGGGGAACCGCCGCATCGTCCCCTCGATGCCCGGCTGGTTGGCGACGAGCCGCCTGAACCAGGCGGCAGGATCGCCATCGGGCTGCCGATCGGCAAAGGCCACCCCGGCGCGGAAGCGGCCGCTGTCGGCCGTCCAGGCCACCGAGCCGAACACCGAGAGGGGTTCGGAGAGCGGCGGCGCCTCGATCACCAGCTTGGCCACCTCGCCCTTCTGCATGGGGCGCGGCGTGATGATCTGGCAGCCGGTGGCGGAGATGTCGAAGGTCTCGGCCGACCATCCGGCCCCCGCATGCGAAACCACCACGCGGTACCTGGCCTGGATCCTCGGAAACTGCCTCGGATTCTGGATGAACGCCCCGACGCTCGGCACGCTGGCAACTCCCTCCCGCGGCCCCGGCCCTGCCAGGGCGGCCCGCTATCCGTTCACGCGGAGCGTCTCGATGAGGAAGGCCGTGAAGAGCACGACCATCACCACCGCTGCGGTGCCCCCGACCACCAGCCCGCCAATGACGGCGGCACGGCCGATCGCCGTTTCCGGAAGCACGATCTCCGTCTTGATGAATCGCCGAGATGGGCGCACGCCGCAAATCTAGCGCTTTTTCTGTTCGTCCGCTCGCCCAATGGTGCGGACACGGCTCGGGTTGACACGCGGAACGGCGGTGGCCAGTCTTCGTCGCCATGCCCCTCTTCCGCCGCCCAGACGGAGACCTGGTGCGCGACCTCCCCCCGGTACGGGGCGTCGTGCCCTACCTCATGCGGCGCCGGAACGAGAGCGCCGTCTACCACGAGGCCTTCTACGATGTCGGCCGGGCCCGGAGCTGGCTGCGTGCCTACAACCGCTCCCACGAGAGCCGGGGCACCCTCTTCCACCTCGTCCTCTACGCCTCGGCGTGCGCCCTGCACCTCCGCCCGGGGCTGAACCGCTTCGCCTCCGGCGGCCGGGTCTACCAGCGGCGCGAGGTCTCGATCGCCTTCGCTGCGAAGAAGGAGATGAAGGACCCCGCCCCCTTCGCAACGGTCAAGCTCCGGTTCGGCGCCGAGGAGCCCTTCGAGGACGCGGTGCGACGGGTGGCGGAGGCCGTGAACGAGGGGCGCTGGGGGCAGACCCGCCAGATCGACCAGGAGGCGGCCATCCTCATGCGCTTCCCTGGCTTCGCCGTCTCGGCGCTGACCCGGCTCGCCGCCTGGCTCGACCGCTGGAACCTGCTGCCCGGCTTCCTGATGCGGGACGACCCGTTCTTCGCGAGCCTCTTCCTCGCCAACCTGGGCTCGGTCGGCCTGTCCGACACGTTTCACCATCTGTACGAATACGGGACGGTGAGCATCTTCGGCGTGGTGGGCACGGTCCGCCCCACCCTGGTCCCGGTGCGCGGCGGCACCGAGGTGCGTGAGTTGCTCTCGGTGCGCTGGACCCTCGACGAGCGCGTCAACGACGGCTTCTACGCCGCTCGCTCGCTGCGCATCGCCCAGGACGTCCTCGAGGACCCGGAGCAGTTCCTCGGTCCGCCCGCATCCGCGATGCTCCCCACGCCGGAAGCCTGGGTCGCGCTGCGCGCCCGGCGCGAGGAGGGCGGATAGAATCCGGGCCGTGCGACGTCCCATCCTCCTCTCCGTCGCGCTCGGCGCGACGCTCGTCGCCTGCGAGCGCCCTCCCCCGGCCACTCGCGGCATTCCGCAGCTGGCCCGGGAGACCGTGCGCCTCTGGCTTGCCGGGGCGACGCCCGACGGCCCGACGGCCGGGGCGCCAGCCGGGGCGCGGCCGCACGACGACCGCGGCTTCCGCGCGCTGGGAGCGGAGGTCTACCGGCTCCGCTGCATCCCTTGCCACGGCGTGAACGGGAACGGCAAGGGAATCCACGCCGCCCGCTTGTCCGTCCCCGCGCGCGACTTCACGAAGGGTGTCTTCGAGATCCGGTCCACCCCGTCGGGCTCGCTGCCCACCGACGAGGACCTCTTCCGCTCGATCTCCCGCGGCATGCAAGGCTCGGCGATGATCCCCTGGAACTGGCTTCCGGAGGACGAGCGCTGGGCCGTGGTGGAGCACGTGAAGTCCTTCTCCCCGCGCTTCCGCGAGGAGAGCCCGGGGGAGCGAGTGGCGATGCCGGAGACGCCGCCGGAGACACCGGAGCTGCTCGCGCGGGGCGAGGTGGCCTGGCGGGAGAACGGCTGCGAGAAGTGCCACGGCGAGACCGGCGAAGGGGACGGCCCGTCGGCCCCCACGCTCCGGCGCGACGGCGGCAAGCCCATTCGCCCTCCCCCCTTCTCCGGCGGCCGCTTCCTGCGCGGGGGCTCGATGCGCGACCTCTGGCTGACGCTGGCGACCGGGCTCGATGGAACGCCCATGCCGTCCTACGCGGCCACCTCCCCCGAGGATCTCTGGGCGCTTTCCGCCTGGGTCCGCGCCCGCGCCGGCCTCCCGGCGCCGGGCCCCCGGCCGCTCCCACCGGACGCGGAGGAGCAGATGGGCTGGCGGATCGACATCGAGGAGCGGTAGCCGAAGCGGACCCGGCGGCCGGGCGTTCCTTTTTTTCCCACTCCCCTCTTGCGCCGGATGCCGCAGTGCGTCAAAATATCGATTCTTGAATCAGGAGGAGCCCATGCCCGACAAGAAGACCGCCAGCTACGTCCAGTCCCTCTGCATGGGGGAGATCGAGCAGGAGATCATCGTCCCCTTCCCCGAGATGGAGCCGGGGGAGAAGGAGACGCTCGCCCAGGTGCTGGCCTCCGTCCGGCAGTTGCTCTCGGGGCGTGAGAAGGAGTTCCGGGAGTGGGACGTGAAGGCGGAGATGCCCGCCGCCTTCCTCGAGGAGTTGCGCCAGTTCGGCCTCTTCGGCCTCGTCATCCCGGAGGCTCACGGGGGCATCGGTTTCGGCTCGACCGCCTACTCCCGGGTGCTCCAGGAGATCGCCACCTTCGACGGCTCGATCGCCCTCACCGTGGGTGCACACAGCTCGATCGGCATGCGCGGCCTGCTCCTCCTCGGGACCGACGCCCAGAAGGCCCGCTGGCTGCCCAGGCTCACCACCGGCGAGATGATCGCCGCCTTCTGCCTCACCGAATCGGGCGCCGGCTCCGACGCCGCCGCCGTCCGCACCACCGCGCGCCGCGACGGGAACGACTGGATCCTGAACGGCGAGAAGATCTGGATCACGAACGGCGGCATGGCCGACTTCTTCACGGTCTTCGCCAAGACCCCCGACGTGCAGACGAAGGGCAAGGCCGCGCTGACCGCCTTCGTGGTCACCCGCGACATGCCCGGCGTCTCGACCGGCCCCCACGAGGACAAGATGGGGATCCGGGCCAGCTCGACCACCACCGTGCGCATGGACGAGGTGCGCGTGCCCGGCGACCACGTGCTGGGCGGCATCGGCCAGGGCTTCAAGGCGGCCATGCGCATCCTGAACGCCGGGCGCACCGGCCTGGGCGGCGGCTCGGTGGGCGGCATGAAGAGGCTCATCTCGCTCTCGGCGAAGCAGGCCGTGGAGCGGCAGCAGTTCGGCCGCCCCATCTCCGAGTTCGGCATGATCAAGGAGAAGGTGGGCGCGATGGTGGTGGACGCCTTCGCCTCCGAGTCGGTGGTGAGCCTGGTGGCCGGGATCATCGACCAGGGCTACGAGGACTTCGCCGTCGAGGCCGCCATCTCCAAGGTCTTCGCCACGGAAGCCCTCTGGCGCACCTCCGACGATGCGCTGCAGATCGCCGGCGGCAACGGTTTCATGAAGGAGTTCCCTTACGAGAAGGCGGTTCGCGACTCCCGCATCAACCGCATCTTCGAGGGCACGAACGAGATCCTGCGGCTCTTCATCGCGCTCACCGCCATGAACGACGTCGGCCAGCAGCTCAAGGAGCTGGCCGGGGTGGTGAAGAACGGCGTCGCCGACCCCATCAAGGGCTTCGGCGTGCTCTCCGGCTACGCGAAGAAGCGGGCCTCGCTCGCCACCGGCATGGTTGGCGACAAGCGCACCTTCACGCTGCTCGTGCCGGCGGTGAAGAAGGCGGCCACGGTCGTGGAGGAGGGAACGCGCGACGTGGCGCTGGCCGCGGACCGGATCCTGCGCAAGCACGGCGGCCAGGTCGTCGGCAAGCAGTTCGCCACCCACCGGCTGGCCGACATCCTCATCGACCTCTACGTGCTCTCGGCGGTCCTCTCGCGCGTGAACTCGGCGGTCGAGGACGGGGGCGAGGAGGCCTCGGCGCAGGAACTGGCCATTCTGGAGATCTTCGCCGGCCGGGCCCGCCGCCGCATGCGCAGCAACCTGAACCGCATCGACGACAACGACGACGAGCTGGTGAAGATGGTCGCCGACCAGGCCTTCCAGAAGGAAGGCTACTCGTGGGACACGATCTGACCGGCGGCGTGCGGCACGCTGCCTAGCGCTTGCCGGCGCAGAGCGCAGCGGCCCGCTCGAAGCGGGGGTGATCCGCGACCGGCTCGAGCGAGATCTGGTCCACCACCTCGGCGCAGGCTTCCTCGGGGGCGTGACGGGCGAGCGTCTCGGCGGCCGCGGAGCGGAGGTCCGGCTCCCGCTCGGCCCGCAGCACGGGAGAGAGCGCCGCCTGGAGCCTTACCGGGGAAAGCACCTTCCCTAGCGTGCGCACGGCGGTCTGGCGAACCGTGACGGGAGCGTCGGGCGAGTCGAGGAGCGCCCGGGACACCCTTTCCCCCTCTGGAGCAGAGGCCGACCCGAGCGCGGCGAGCGCCATCGAGCGGGTGGTGGGCATCTCGCCCTCGGAGGCGGCGATCTCCGCCAGCACCGGCACGGCGGCTGGCCCGAGGGCCTTCCAGCGCTCCCCGGACACCGGCCGATCGATGGTGCCGAGCAGGGCGGTCACCTCGTCCCGGATCTGCGCGTCGGACAAGGGGGGAGCGGCGAGCAGCGCGGCGGCGAGGAGCACGATGGCGGTGTTCACGAGGTCTCCTAGCGGACGAGCGGGTTGGCCCGCATGATGCTCTGCTGCTGAGCCGATAGGCTGCCCGTCGACCGCAGCCGGTCGAGCTGCCAGAACATGAGGTTCTCGCCGCCGCCGCAGGTGGTGCTCTTCGTGCAATCGTCCACGTTCACGTCGGGTGCCGATGGCGGGACTGGCCCCGACCCGCTGTAGCAGTTCGCCGTCTGCCCCACCTTGCACGGATTGCACG
>Ga0315290_10003052_pt1 | contig 11958 bp, 8 predicted proteins | sample YL17G12_0_MG_FD_203627 | JGI IMG/M metagenome (GOLD analysis project Ga0315290, IMG submission 203627) | Sediment microbial communities from Yellowstone Lake, YNP, Wyoming, USA - YL17G12_0 | ecosystem: Environmental > Aquatic > Freshwater > Lake > Sediment | place: USA: Wyoming | collected...
CCACGAACATCTCCACCGTCCTGACCTCGGGCACCGGCACCTTGTCCACGTACTGGAAGCGGTACTGGCGCGGGCAGGTCTCGTAGACGCCGAGCCGCGAGTGGGAGTAAACGGGCATGGCTAGGTGCGGGGCGCCAGAGCTTCCATGACCTCGAGCGTGCGCTCGAGGCTCGGGCCGCGCGGGTCGAAATTGGCCTCGAGGAAAAGCTCGGTCAGCCCGGCCTCGGCGTAGCGTGTCACGTCCTCGCGGATCTCCCCGATCGTGCCCCAGAGCGGGCGGCGGTCCTTTCCCTGCGGGCTCGCGTGGAGCTGGAAGCTGCCGCGGGAGACGATCTGGAGCGCGCCGGGATCGCGGCCGGCCTTTGCGGCCGCGGCCTTGATCTCGGCGACGAGCGGCGCCACTTGCTGGAGCGGCACATTGCCGCCATTGAAGCCGTCGTAGGTGACGGCCCGCCGGACTACCAAGGGCCCGTAGCCGCCGATGGTGATGGGCGGGTGCGGGGTCTGGACGGGCCTTGGCTCGATCTTCGAGAGCGGCACGCGATAGAACTCGCCCGTGAACTCGACGGGGTCCTCCGTCCAGATTGCCTTGAGGCAGCGCAGGAACTCGTCGCCGCGGCGGCCGCGACCGGCGTACGGCACGCCCACCGCTTCGAACTCGTCCATGGACCAGCCGAGGCCGAGCCCCACGTCGAGCCGGCCGCGCGAGAGGACGTCGAGGGTGGCGAGCTGCTTGGCCAGCATCACGGGCGTGTAGTACGGCATGATCAGCACGCTCGTGCCGAGCCTGATGCGCGACGTGACGCCCGCCACGAAGGCGAGCGAGATCAGCGGATCCATCACACGCTCGAATGACTTGGGCCAGGGTTGGCCGGGCAGGGGCGGGTAGTCGTTCTGCGGCTTGATGGCATAGAGCAGGCGCTGGAAGACCCAGAGCGAGTGATAGCCGAGCGCCTCGGCACGCTGCGCGATCAGCACTTGATTGTCGGGTGTGGCCCAGGACCCGGCCGTGGGCAGGGAAAATCCGAGCTTCATGATCTGATCTCCACTCAGCGAAGGTCGCGGAAGAAGGCGCGCACGTCGTCCACCAGCGCCTGGGGCTCCTCGAGCGCGGCGAAGTGGCCGCCGGAGGGCATGACGGTCCAGCGGCGGATATTGTAGACGCGCTCGGCCCACGAGCGCGGCGGCCGCACGATCTCCTTCGGGAACGCGGCGTAGGCCGTGGGCACCTCGACGCGCTGGCCGTCGCCGATGGGCGGCGGCGCGTGGTAGCGCGCGTAGTAGGGCCAGAACGATGAGTTGATGGCGCCGGTGACCCAGTACAGCGTGATATTGGTCAGGAGCTCGTCCTTCGAGAAGCGGCGCTCGACCTCCCCGCCGCAATCGCTCCACGTCCTGAACTTTTCGACGATCCACGCGGCCAGGCCGGCGGGCGAGTCGGTCAGGCCATAGGCCAGCGTCTGGGGCTTGGTGCCCTGTATCCACTGGTAGCCCGCCTCCTCCCTCAGCCACGTGCCCAGGTCGTCGAGGTACGCGCGCTCCTCCGCCGTCGGATTCGCGGGGCGGGGCAGGTCGCGGCGGAGCGAGAGCAGGTTCACGTGAATGCCGGCGAGGCGGTCGGGGTAGGCGAGACCGAGGCGGGAGGTGATGAAGCCGCCCCAGTCTCCGCCCTGCGCTGCGAAGCGGCGGTAGCCCAGGACATCGGTCATGAGCGAGGCGAAGGCGTCGGCGATCTCCGTAACGCCGAAGCGCGGCTGGCCCGGCGCGAAGGAGAAGCCGTAGCCGGGGAGCGACGGCGCGACCACGGTGAAGGCATCGCGCGGGTCGCCGCCGAAGCGCGCCGGGTCGGTGAGCATCGGGATGATCTTGTGGAACTCCCAGACCGACCCGGGCCAGCCGTGGGAGAGCAGAAGCGGCAGCGGCGCGGGCCCGCGACCTTCCTCGTGAATGAAGTGGAGCTCGATGCCCGCGACGGGCGCGGTGAACTGGCGGAAGCCGTTGAGCGCCGCCTCGTGCTTGCGCCAGTCGTACCGGTCGCGCCAGTACGCGCAGAGCTCCTTGACGTAGGCGAGGTCGGCGCCGAAGGCCCACGGCGCGCCCGGGGCCTGATCGGGGAAGCGCGTGCGGGCGAGCCGCTCGCGGAGATCGGTCAAGACCGTCTCGGGGATGGCGATGTGGAATGGGGTCGGCGCCATGGAGGTCATCCTCTCTCCTTCGATGCTGCGGCCCTGCCGGGACGCGCCCGGCCAGTGTACCGGCGATGGGTCGCCCCGGCCAGCGCTGTTGCTCCGGGGCCGGCCGACGGCGATCGTCTCACGGTGGTCGGCCGCCACGAGCCGGGCAATTTCGGCTAAGATAGCCGCGCCATGAAAGACGCGGCGCTCCCCTGGGACGTGACCCGGATCCTCTTCGCCGTGGTGGCGATAGGCGGCTTGATCGCCGCGAGCTTCTGGGTGTTGAGACCGTTTCTGCCTGCCGTGATCTGGGCCGTCATGATCGTCGTGGCGACCTGGCCCGAGATGCGCATGGTGCAGCGGTGGCTCTGGGGCCGGCGCGGCCTCGCGGTGGCCGTCATGACGGTGGCGATGCTCGCGATCATCCTCGTGCCGATCGGGATCGCCGTGACGGCTCTCATCGATCGCGCCGACCAGATCGCGACCTGGACCAAGGCGCTGACGCACCTCTCTGTGCCGCAGTTGCCCGCGTGGGTGGCCGAGCTTCCACTGGTGGGCAAGAGGATCGCGGCATGGTGGCAGGGCATCACCTCGATGCGGCCCGAGGACCTTGCGTCCTATATCACGCCCCACCTCACGCAGATCGGGAGCTGGCTCATCAGCCAGGCGGGCAGCCTCCTCACGCTGTTCGTCCAGCTGCTGCTGACGCTGGGGGTCTCGGCGTTCCTGTACGCCAAAGGTGAGATCGCCGCCGAGTGGGTGCTGGCGTTCGCGCGCCGTCTGGCCGGCGGCGAGGGCGAGGGAGCGGCCCGTCTCTCCGGCCAGGCGATTCGCGCCATCGCCCTCGGCATCGTGGTCACCGCGCTGGTGCAGTCGCTCGTGGGCGGCATCGGTCTCTTCGTGACCGGCGTGCCGCATGCCGCGGTCCTGACCGCGATCATGTTCCTGCTCGGCATCGCGCAGATCGGGCCGACGCCGGTCCTGGTCGGCGCCGTGATCTGGCTCTACTGGCAGGACCAGACTCTGTGGGGCACGGTGATGGTGGTCTGGTCGCTCATCACCGCCAGCCTCGACAACTTCATCCGACCCGTCCTCATCAAGAGAGGCGCCGATCTGCCCCTGCTCCTGGTTTTCGCCGGCGTGCTCGGCGGCCTGCTCGCCTTCGGCATCATTGGCCTCTTCGTCGGTCCGGTGGTGCTCGCGGTGAGCTATACGCTCCTCATGGCGTGGGTCGGCGAGGGCCGCGCGACCAAGGAGTGACGCGGGAGGCTAGAAGACCGGCTTCTCGACGTAGGTGCCGAAGACCGAGCGCAGGCGGGCGACGATCTCGCCGAGGGTGGCGCGGGCCTTCACCGCCTCGATCGTGAGGGGCATCAGGTTGGCGTCGGGGTTGCGCGCTTCCTCCGCGAGCCTGTCGAGGAGAGCCTGCACACGGGCGCCGTCACGGCGCCGGCGCGCGTCGCGCAGGCGGGCGACCTGGCGCGTTTCCACGTTGGCGTCGACCTTGTGGATGGGCACCGGCACGGGCGCGGCCGGCTCGACGAAGCGGTTGACGCCGATCAGGGGCTGCTCGCCCGAGGCGCGCCGGCGGGCCGTCTCGTAGGCCGAATCCGCGATCTCCTTCTGGAAGTAGCCTTCCTCCACGGCCTTGATGGTGCCGCCGAGCGCGTCCACCTTGGCGAGGATGTCGAAGACGCGGCGCTCGATCTCGTTCGTCAGCGCCTCGACGAAGTAGGAGCCGCCCAGCGGGTCGATGACGCTCGCCACGCGGGACTCTTCAGCGATGATCTGCTGGGTGCGCAGCGCGAGCTTCATCGCCTCCTCGGAGGGGATGGCGTAGGCCTCGTCGAGCCCATTGGTATGGAGCGACTGCGCCCCGCCCAGCACGCCGGAGAGCGCCTGGAGCGCCGTGCGCACGACGTTGTTCATCGGCTGGGCGCGCGTCAGGGTCGCCGCGGCGGTCTGGCAGTGGAAGCGCAGGCGCATGGACTCCGGCTTCCGCGCCCCGAAGCGCTCCTTCATGATCCGCGCGTAGATGCGCCGCGCGGCCCGGAACTTCGCGATCTCCTCGAAGAAGTCGTTCTGCGCCACGAAGTAGAAGGCGAGCCGGGGCGCGAACTCGTCTACCGGGACGCCGGCGCGCGTCACCTCCTCGACATAGGCGATGGCGTTGGCCATGGTGAAGCCGACTTCCTGGACCGAGGTCGCTCCCGCCTCGGAGATGTGGTAGCCGCTGATATTGATCGGGTTATAGCGCGCCATATTGCGGGCGGACCAGACGATCATGTCGCGCATGATCCGCATGGACGGGCGGATGGGGAAGATCCATTCCTTCTGGGCGATGTACTCCTTCAGGATGTCCGCCTGCACGGTGCCCGAGAGGCGGTTGAGGTCCAGGCCCCGACTCTGCGCGAGGGCGACGTACATGGCGAGCAGGATCCACGCGGTGGGGTTGATGGTCATGGAGACGGAGATCGCCTCCAGGTCCACGCCGTCGAAGAGCGCCTCGACGTCGTCGAGGGTGTCCACGGCCACCCCTTCGCGCCCGACCTCGCCCAGCGAGCGCGGATCGTCGGAGTCGTAGCCCATCAAGGTCGGCATGTCGAAGTCCACGGACAGCCCTGTCTGTCCCTGCTCGATGAGGTAGCGGAAGCGGCCGTTGGTGTCCTCGCCGGTGCCGAAGCCCGCGATCTGGCGCATGGTCCAGAGCCGCCCGCGGTACATGGTGGGATAGGGGCCGCGCGTGTACGGATACTGGCCGGGCAGCCCCAGGTCTTCCTGACGGAGATCCGCCACATCCTCGGCGGTATACACGCGCTTGAGCGGCAGCCCCGACAGCGTGCGGTACTCCGGGCGCGATTCGGGCTGGCGATCGAGGAATGCGCGGAGCTCTCCCGCCTCCCAGGCCTGACGCAGCGCCGCGGCCCTCGCGATCTCCTTGGGGTCGAACATCTAGGTCTCCTTCTTCTCGAGCGCGTGCCGGTAGAGATCTCGATCGTCGATGACCCGTCGCGCTTTGAACTCCGTGCGCGGCAGCGTGCCCTGCGGGACGATCTCGACGACGGGGTGGACGCCGAGGCGCGCGCGCAGGCGCTCGCGCATCCGGGCGCGCAGGGCCTCGAGCGCGGCGGCCCCCGTCACGTCCGCGGCCGCTTCCGCTCGCACGAGGAGCTCGTCCATTGTCTCCCGGCGCGAGACGATCACGCGGAACTCGCCCCCGAAGCCTTCGACGGCGCGCAGCGTGTCCTCGATGGCGCTCGGGTAGACGTTCTCCCCGCGGACGACGATCATGTCGTCGAAGCGGCCGTAGAGCCCGCCGGGCAGGCGCGGATAGGTCCGCCCGCAGGGGCAGGGGTCGTTGGTCCAGCGCGCGCGGTCGCCTGAAACGAGCCGGATCATCGGCTGCGACGTGCGCTCGAGGTGGGTGTAGACGGGCGTGCCCTCGGCGCCGTAGGGGACGGGCTCGAAGGTCTCCGGGTCGCATACCTGCGTGTAGACCAGGTCCTGCCAGAGGTGCATGCCCGTGCGGTGCCGGCACTCGCCGTTCGTCATCCACGGGCTCATCTCGGCCATGCTGCCCATGTCGATGCAGATCCCGCCGAAGGTCTCCTCGATGAGCCGTCGCGTCGCCGGGATGCCCGCGCCGGGCTCGCCGGAGAAGAACAGGATCCGAAAGCCGAGGCTCCGCGGATCGACGCCCTCCCGCCTGGCCGTTTCGGCGAAGTGCAGCGCATACGAGGGCGTGCCGTAAAAGGCGGTGGGGTGGAGCTCGCGGGCCCAGCTGACGGCCGCGAGCGTCTGCCCCGCGGCGCCGGCGCCGAAGGGGAATACCGTCGCGCCCAGCCGCTCCGCGCCCGCGAGCGCGCCCCACGAGCCCATGTAGAGACTGAAGAAGGAGCAGATCATCACGCGGTCGTCCGAGCGGATGCCCGCGCCCCAGAGGATGCGGGCATGGGCGAGGGCGATGCGGGCCCAGTCGTCCGCGCCGACGCCAAAGACCGTCGGCCGTCCGGTGGTGCCGCTCGTGCCGTGTATCCGCGCCACGTCGCCCGGCTCGATGCCCAGGTAGTCGCCGAAGGGCGGGCACGCGGCCTGCGCCGCGCGCAGCTCCGCCTTGTCGACGACGGGGAATGATGCGAGATCCTCGAGGCTCTTGAGCGTCCGCGGCGACACGCCCGCCGCCTCCCACTTGCTGCGGTAGAACGGGCAGCGCTCCCACGCGTAGCGCACCTGCTCGCGGAGCTTGGCCAGGATGAGCGCGTCGCGTGCGGCGGGCGGGGCGCACTCGATCTCGGGCAGCCAGCACGGGTCGTCGGGCGCCGGCGCATAGGCGGGATCGTAACGCGGCGGCCAGACGCCGAGATCCACGCCGCGCGTGCGCCGGAGCGAATCCAGGTCGAGAGCGGACATCGGACGTTCGGGGGCTGTCAGCCGGCCGGTTGCGAGGCCGCGAGCGCGCGGACGCGGGCAACGATCTCGTCGGGCGGCGTGTCCTGGAGAATCACGTCGCTGACGCCGAGGGCGCGCAGCTCGGGCACGTCCTCGTCGGGGACGACCCCGCCGACCACGAGGCGGATGTCGCCGGCGCCGGCCCCGCGCAGCAGCTCGAGCACCTTCGGGACGAGCGTCATGTGGGCGCCGGAGAGCAGGCTCACACCAAGGACGTCCACGTCTTCCTGGACCGCCGCCGCGACGACCTCTTCGGGCGTCCGGTGGAGGCCGGTGTAGACAACCTCCATGCCGGCGTCTCGCAGGCAGCGCGCCACGATCTTGGCGCCGCGGTCATGGCCGTCGAGGCCGACCTTGGCGATCAAGATTCGGATGGGGCGGGCGGGCATGGGCACTGGACTCAGCGAGGGCGGGCCGCTAGAGGCGCGAGCGCCGGACGCTGCCCACGTCTTCCGCGCGCTGAACGATGGGCCCCGCGGCCGCGCCGACCGTCGGCTCCGCGCGGTGGCCATTGGCGGGCGCATCCGCCGCGGCCGGCTCCATCCGCTGCGGCGCCGCGTCGAGCACTTCGCGGACCTTGAGCGCCAGCGCGTCGGGCGTGAAGGGCTTGGAGAGGAAGGCGATGCCCGCGCCGAGCACGCCGTGGCGGACGATGGCGTCGTCCGTGTAGCCGGACATGTACAGCACCCTCATGTCCGGGCGCACGGGCTGCAGCCGCTGGGCGAGCTCGCGGCCGCTCATCTGCGGCATGACGACGTCCGTGACCATGAGGTGTATTGGTCCCCGGTGGCGCTCGCTGATCTCGATGGCTTCCGCGCCGTGGCGCCCCTCGAGAACGTTGTAGCCGTTCATCTCGAGAATCTCGCGGACCACCGCGCGGACCCGGAGCGCATCCTCGACGAGGAGGATGGTCTCGGTGCGCACGGGTGGTGTCTCAAACACGATATCCGGCTCGAGCGCCGCCGCGGCATGGACCGGCTCGGGCCGGGCGGGCGCCGGGTGGACGGGCGTGGGCGGTCTCAGCGGCACGACGGCGGGCGGCGCCGGCATCGCGGCCGGGGTGGGACGGGCCACGGCCGCCGCGGAGGCCGGCGTGTCGACCTGGGGCAGATAGATCCGGAAGGTCGTGCCGCGTCCCGCTTCGGTTTCCACGGTGATGGAGCCGCCGCTCTGCTCCACGATGCCGTACACGGTGCTCAGTCCCAGGCCCGTGCCCTTGTCGGGTTCCTTCGTCGTGAAGAAGGGCTCGAAGAGGTGCGCCTGTGTCGCCGCGTCCATGCCCGTGCCGCTATCCGCCACTTCGAGCAGGACATGCGGCCCGGCAGGCGGGCTCGCCGCGCCGGGCAGACCGGGCACCTCGCCGGCCCGGACATTGGCGGTTCGAATCATCAGCCGCCCGCCGTCGGGCATGGCGTCGCGGGCATTGACCGCGAGGTTCATGATGACCTGCTCGATCTGGCCCGGGTCGGCTTTGATGCGGCCCAGCGCCGGCTCCGGGACGGTGACCAGATTGACGGTCTCGCCGATCAGGCGCTGGAGCATGGTCTGCATGCCCGACACGATGGCGTTGAGGTCGAGCACCTTGGGCGCGAGCACCTGCTTGCGGCTGAAAGCCAGGAGCTGGCGCGTCAGCGTCGCGGCCTGGTCGGCCGCCTCGCGGATGCCCTCCGCGTTCTTGCGCAGCGGGTGGGTCGGCGCCAGGCGGCGCAGGATGAGATCGCCGTCGCCGCGGATGACCATGAGCAGGTTGTTGAAGTCGTGCGCGATGCCGCCGGCGAGCTTGCCGACCGCGTCCATTTTCTGCGCCTGGCGCAGCTGGTCCTCGCTCTGCCGCAGCGCCTCGTCCGCGCGCTTGAGCTCGGTCAGGTCCACGGTGAGCCCGCGGAGCTGGCCCGCCTTGCCGAGGGCGCCCGGCACGACGTGCACGATGTCCCGGAGCCAGATGACATCGCCCGTGGCTCGGAGCGCCCGGTACTCGAGCTCGTGGTCCTCGCCCCGGGCGAGCGCGGCCCGGCATGTGGCCATGACCTTGGCCCTGTCCTCGGGGTGGATGCGCGTGCTGAAGAAGTCCGGCTCGGCGAGCCACCGATCAGTCGGGAAGCCGAGCACGGTCTGGGCCCGTTGACTGACAAAGGAGAAGCGCAGGCTGGCGGCGTCGGCCTCCCAGACGATGGCGTCGAGGCCCTGGACCAGATCCTGGAAGCGCTTCTCCGACTCCTTTCGCGCGGCCTGGAGGCGCTCCTCCTCCGAAAGGTCCTCGATGATGAGCAGCAGGCGCGCATCTTCCTGCTCTTCGATGCGGATGCTCGTGATCGTCACCCGCACCGGACGGGTCTCGTGGCGATGGGGCAGGAAGAAGTCGAACGGAAGGTCGCTTTGCGCCGTGCCCGACTGCATCACCTCACGCGCGCGGCGCGAGAGGCCCTCGCCGCGAACCAGGTCATCGAGACCTCGTCCGAGGGTTTCGTCCCGCCGCAGGAAGAACGACTCGAGGAAGGAGCGGTTCGCCGAGAGCACGCGGAGGTCGGCCGCGAGCACGAGCAGCCCCGAGGGCACCGACGCCACGATTTTCTCGGCGTAGCCCTTGAGGTTGAAGATGGCGCGCTCCTGTTTGATCTGCTCGCGCAGGAGCGTGGCGCGCTGCCCCTGGCGCCAGAGACTGAAGAGCAGGCCGGCCAGGGCCAGAGTGAGAAATCCTGCGGCGAACCCGGCCAGCCGGCCCGCCTGGTAGAAGTCGGCCAGCGCCTCCTCGCGGTCGACCTTGACCACGAGGCCCCAGCCGGGGGGCACGATCCAGCGCGTCGCCGCGAAGGAGGGTGCCGCACGGTAGTCCAGCATCTCACCGAAGGTGTCTTGGCCTTCGGCCGCGCGCTTCGCCAGGGGTACCAGCGTCTCGAGCGAGCGGTCGACGGCGGACCAGCCGGCGGAGTCGCCCTTGAGCGGGGAGACGTAGGAAGGCTTGGCGCCGTCCACCCGGAAGAGCAGCGTCTCACCGGTGCGCGTGGGGACGGTGTCGTCGGTCAGGAGGGGGAAGAGGCGCGTCTCGGGCCGTATCAGCAGCGTGACCACCCCCATCGCGGGCCGGGACGAGTCCACACCGCCGTCGGCGAAGACCGGCACGCTCATGACCAGGAACTTGTGCCGCCCGTCCTCGACGAGGTCCACGTGCATGGACCGGCTCTTGGCCGCGGCCACGGCGGCCTCGGCGTTCTCGCGACCCGGCTCCGCGGCACCGGTGGAGCGCGCGAGGATCTGTCCCTGCGGATCCAGGAGCGAGATGCCCGCATAGCCATACGCCGAGGCGACGCGGTCGAGCTGCGTCACGATCTGGACACGCACGTCCACCCCGCGGCCGCTGTCGAGCATGAGCGAGCGCACGGCGGGAGAGGAGGCGAGCACGTCGGCGTCGGCGCGACGCCCCCTGAACCAGTCCGAGACGAGGCGGGCGCGGCCTTCGGCGATCGTCGTGACGCGCGCCTGCCACTGGGCGAGGGCGGTTTGCCGCTCACCCTCGATCTGGAACCAGATGAACGTGGAAATGAGGGCGGTGCCGAAGAGGAAGGCCGACAGGTAGCCCCAAGGGGACCGTTCCCTCGCCGGTCTGCGCGCAGGACCCGAGACGCGCGGAGGAGCCCCCGCGGGGCCCGGCGGACGGGAGAGGTCGTGGCGGTTGTTCATGCGCGCAGCTCCAATGAAGTCACCACTCGCGGAGCCCTCGAGTACTTTCGCGGCCCTGTCGAATCAGGTTACGAGAGTTTCCCTTGGTAGGCAAGGTTTATGCCGTCTTTTGTGCCGTCTCCGAACGCCGCGCGTCCGACGGCCGAATCCGCAGCCGGCAAGTGCGGGAAGGGTCTTTGGAGGCGGCCACTTAGACGTGATTGCGGAGCATGAGTTCTTTCGGGTGGGGCGAGAGGTAGATCTGGTCGGCGACATAGGACACGGCGAACCTCGCCACGTAGTGATTGATGAGGGTGATCGGCACCACCAGCGGCACGAGTCCACGCGCGAAGTCCCCGATGTGGCCGAGCAACTCTCGTTTCTCCTCCGTCGAGAGCCGCTCCTTGAAGAAGCCCATGATGTGCTGGAGGGCGTTGACGTGCTTGCGCGTGGTCGCGCCGACGGCGAGGGCGCGCATGAAGCCCTCGCCATAGCGCGCGAGCCACCCGGCGCGCGGCAGACGCTTGAGATTGCCCAGGAGCCGGCCAAGACGCGCGTAATCCACCGGGCTGTGCGCGAGCAGCAGGAACTTGTGCGCGGTGTGGAATCCGACGATGTCCTTCGCCCGCGCGCCGCTCTCCTCGAGGGCCCGCAGCCGCCGGTAGGCGAAGACGCGCGTGATGAAATTGTCGCGGAGCCGCGCGTCGGACAGGCGCCCTTCTTCCTCGACGGGCAGGAGCGGGTAGGTGTCCATCAGCCGCCGCGCGAAGAGGCCGCTGCCGTTTCGCGAGGGCATGCCCGCCTCCGTATAGACCTTCACGCGCTCCATCCCGCACGAGGGCGAGGAGCGCTTGAGAATATAGCCCGAGAGCCCGGCCGCGCCGAGGGCGCCCACGCGGGCCCGCGCATACGTGTCCATGGCGTCCGTCAGGTCTGTCCCGCTCTGGGTCGCGACAAGCCGCGGTGCCGCCGCATTTCCGACCAGGCGAAGCGTTTCGCGCGGAGCGCCCAGCCCCAGCTCCATCTCCGGACACACCGATACCCACGTGAAATACCGCGACAGGGCGCCGGTGACATAAGAGTCCTTCTGATGGCCGCCGTCGTAACGCACCGCTTCACCGAGGAGGCACGAGGAGATGCCCACCTTGATCTCGAGGTCGGGCGACCGCCAGTAGGCGGCAGGGGAGGAGCCGGGCTCGCGCGCGTCCCTCATCGTGAGGTATTGTATCGGACATGCCAACCATAGACTCCGCCCGCCTCGAGAGCACGGCGACCCGCATCTTCGAAGGACTGGGCGCGCCGCCGGCCGACGCCGCCTGGATCTCGCACCTCCTCGTCCTCGCCAATCTTCGCGGCCACGACTCCCATGGGGTTATCCGCATCCCGCAATACGCGGAAGCAGTGAAGACGGGCGGGATCGATCCGAAGTCGCCGGTGACTGTTCTCGCCGAGACGCCCGTGACCGCCCGGCTTGACGGCGGCCGTGGCTTCGGCCAGGTCGTGGCACGGCGCGGCACGGAGCTGGCCATCGCCAAGGCGAAGGCGGCGGGCCTCGCCGCCGTCGGCCTCTCGCGTACGACGCACGTGGGACGTCTCGCGGACTACGCGGAGATGGCGGCACGGCAGGGGCTTGTCGGCATGCTCTGGGTCAATGCCGTGCACGGGCTCAACGTCGCCC
>Ga0315290_10003055_pt1 | contig 11955 bp, 11 predicted proteins | sample YL17G12_0_MG_FD_203627 | JGI IMG/M metagenome (GOLD analysis project Ga0315290, IMG submission 203627) | Sediment microbial communities from Yellowstone Lake, YNP, Wyoming, USA - YL17G12_0 | ecosystem: Environmental > Aquatic > Freshwater > Lake > Sediment | place: USA: Wyoming | collected...
GAGCCGAGCGCGCGAAAGCGAGCACCTGGATCCTCACGCTCGTCCACCGTCGCGCAGTCGACCTCGTGCGCCGCGAGGAGCGGCGACGCGCCGAGCCGCTGGCCGACGAGCCGAACCTTGGCGGCGAGGCCGAAGCCACCGAAGAGGCCGCGTGGCTTCGCTTCGAGCGCGAGCGAGTGCAGTCGGCGTTGAAGCAGCTTCCCGACACGCAGCGGGAAGCGATCGAGCTCGCGTACTACGGGGGCTTCACGCAATCGGAGCTCGCAGAAAGGCTCGGCGTGCCCCTCGGTACGATCAAGAGCAGGATGTTCGCGGGGCTTGCGCGCCTGCGCGAGCTGCTCGACGACTCCACACAGGAAGGATCATGGAGACCGGAATTCACGAGCTGACCGCCGGCTACGCGCTCGACGCGCTGGATCCGGAGGAGCGCCGCGCTTACGAGGCGCACCTTCCCGGCTGCGAGCGTTGTCAGGAGGAGCTCGCAGCGTTTTGGGAGACGACGGAAGCGCTCGCCGTTGCCGCGTCGGGGCCCGAGCCGAGCGCTGACCTTGGGAGGCGCATCCTCACGGAGGTGCGGGCGGAGCCACCCCAGGTCGTACCGTTCGAGCCGCGCCGGAGACGCGCCATCCCCGTGCTCGCGGCGGCCGCGGCGGTCGCAGCAGTCATCGCAATCGGGATAGGGCTGTGGGCATCGAGCCTGTCGAGCAAGCTCGACGACACACGGGCGGCGCTCGAGCGCGAGCGCGCAACAGCCGAGGTGCTCGTAGATCCCGCTGCCCGCACCGTGTCACTGCAAGCCGGTCAGGGCCGGCTCGTCATCGACCCCCAGGGGCAGGCGGTTCTCGTGCTCGATGGACTCGATCCGGCGCCTTCGGGCAAGACGTACGAGATGTGGATCGTTCCTGGCGGAGACATCGAACTCGCGAATCGGGCCGGTCTCTTTCCGGGTCGTGACGGGGCTGAGATCGAAGGCCTGGACGGAATCGTGCGCAATGGCGACGTCATCGCAGTAACGGTGGAGAGGGCTGGCGGCGTGGACGCTCCCTCAACGGCGCCCATCGTCGCCTCCGAGCCCGTCTGAGGCGCGGACGAAGGCAACGCGAGCATCGCGGCCGCGAAGCGGCCGCGCTTTAGGGATCTCGCGCGACCGGAACTCCGCACTAGCGGATTTCCGGTCTTGCGCAAAGCTAGACTTGGCCCCCTTGCGGGTTCGGAGAGAGAAGGGGACGCCGCGTCCGCGGCGCCGGGTTCGCAAGCGACGGCTTGCGGCGCTGGTGTGCGTCCTTCTCGTCCTTGCGACCCTCGCGTTCACGTTCGGTCTTGTCCGCGCCGTCGCGAGCGAGATCCCCGCGCTCGACCCCGCCGCGCAGCGCGCTGACGTCGATTCCGTCGTCTATGCCTCGAACGGCCGCTCGGTCCTCGCGGTGCTTCGCGGTGATGAGAGTCGCGTTCTCGTCGACACGGCGGACATTGCGCCGATCATGCGCCAGGCGATCGTCTCAGTCGAGGATCAACGCTTCTTCGAGCACAACGGGATCGACCCGAAGGGTGTCGCCCGCGCTCTTTGGCAGGACGTCCAGCAGCAAGGGATAGTCGAAGGCGGATCGACCATCACACAGCAGTTCGTCAAGAACGCGTACATCCGAAACGAGCGGACCCTGGCGCGAAAGGTGCGCGAAGCGGCCCTCGCGTGGCAACTCGAGCAGAAGTGGACGAAGGATCGGATCCTTACCGCGTACCTCAACACCATCTACTTCGGGAATGGCGCCTACGGGATCCAGCAAGCCTCCCGTGCGTACTTCAAGAAGAGCGCGAAGGAGCTGACGCTGCCGGAAGCGGCCTTGCTTGCGGGGATCCCTGCCGATCCATCTCTCTACGACCCTACGACCAACCCGCACAACGCGAAAGCGCGCAGGACGCACGTGCTCGGGATGATGCTCGAGCAGGGAAAGATCACGCGCGCAGCCTTCGTTCGAGCGAATGCCGCGCCCCTGCCGAAGCCCGAGCAGGTCCGCTTGCCGGGAACGCAGGGCCCGGCTCCGTACTTCCTCAACTACGTGAAGGACGAACTCGTGGCCAAGTACGGCGCCGGACGGGTGTTTGGCGGCGGGCTGAGGGTGACGTCGACGATCGACCTCGACCTCCAGCTGCAGGCGCGCGCAGCGATCGAGAAAGTCTTGCGAAACCCCGACGGCCCAGCCGCGGCGCTCGTGGCGATAGACCCGCGCACGGGTGCCGTGAAGGCCATGTTCGGAGGGCGGAACTTCCGCGAGAGCCAGTTCAACCTCGCCGCGCAGGCCGAGCGCCAGCCGGGCTCGGCGTTCAAGCCAATCGTTCTTGCGACGGCGATGCAGGCGGGGATCTCACCGCTCACGGAGATCGAGTCGAAGAAGGTTGCGATCGACGCCGGCGATCGCGTCTGGACGGTCACGAACTACGACCACACGTACCTCGGCCGGGTGAACCTCGCCCGGGCTCTGGTCTCCTCCGACAACTCTGTGTACGCGCAGCTGACCGACCTCGTCGGGCCAAAGGCGATTGTCTCCACGGCGCACGATCTCGGAATCCGAAGCCCGCTCGACCCGTACTTCTCGATCGGCCTGGGCTCCGCCGAAGTGAACCCCTTGGAGATGGCGCGCGCGTATTCGACTTTCGCGAACGGCGGCCGGCGTGTGGACGGCTCGTTGTTCGGAGACCGCCCTCGGGTCGTCGAGCAGGTCGAGCGGATTCAAACGGGTCGCATCGAACAGAACGCGCCGATTCCGACCCAGGTTCTCGAGGAAGGCGAGGCGGAGCTTCTGACCGGCATCCTCGAGGACGTCGTGCAAGCGGGAACGGGAACGCGCGCGGCTATCCCGGGCCGATCGGTGGCAGGAAAGACGGGCACCACTGACAACTACGCCGACGCCTGGTTCGTCGGGTACACGCCCGAGCTCGTCGTCGCGGTCTGGGTCGGCTATCCCGATCGGCTACGCCCCATGACCACCGAGTTCGGCGGCCAGCCCGTGACCGGCGGAACGCTGCCGGCGCAGATCTGGAAGGCGTTCGTCGAGAAGGTGGAGCCGGAGGAAGATCTGAGCTTCGATTCGCCGCCATACCTCGGCGGGTCCTCCACGTGGGTCGTCAAGCGCAGCGGCGAGTGGCAGCTCGACAACGGTTACTGCCGTGGCTCGCGACTGCTCGTGTACTTCTCGGGCCGAAGTCCCGAGAAAGAAGCTGACTGCAAGCCGAACGAAGTCTCGGTGCCACTCGTGGTCGGCCTGACCGCAGAGGGTGCCACGGCCCGCCTCGCCGATCAGCCGCTAGAGGCCGAGATCGTCTACAGGCCCGCGAAGCCAGGCAGGCTGCCCGGGATCGTGGTCGACCAGGACCCCCGTAGCGGTGGTCTGTCGGCACACGACTCGGTACTCGTGGTCGTGTCGAAAGCGCGACATGGGTTGCTCCCGAACTTCGTCGGCTCGAGCCTGGAGGACGTGCAGCGCGAGGTGGAACATCTGAAATTGCGAGCTCGCGTCGTCACGGCGCCGGGCCGAATGGGAACAGTTCTCCGCCAGACCCCGAGGCCCGGGGTCGCCGTCGCGCCCGGGCTCCGAGTCAAGCTCGTGGTCGGGGACGGCTCACGAACGAAGACCCGCTGAGCGCGTAGCGCCACTGACGTTCGGCAGCGCGCGTGATCCCGACACGCGTTCCGGAGACAACGTCTACGGGACCGCCCGGCGAGAGCTCGAATGGCGAGTGGTCGAGCCGAAGACCATCGTGCTCGCCCGTGAGCCCCAGGGCTTGGGCGAGGCGTCCCGGCCCCGAACAGAGGAGTCTTGGATTCTCGAGCCGGCGCCGGGCTTGCATCTGCTCGAGCTCACGTGTGGGCTCGAGCGCCCGGAGCAGCACTGCCGCACCGACTCCATCGTCCCCGCACACGATGTTCGCGCACCAATGGATCCCGTACGAGCGGTAGACGTGGAGCCGCCCCGGTGGTCCGAACATCGTCTCGTTGCTGAGAGTTCGGCCCTTATACGAGTGGCTCGCCGGGTCGTTCGGTGCGTACGCCTCCGTCTCGACGATCATGCCCCCCACTCCATCGACGAGGAGCGTCCATCCGACTAGCTCCCGCGCGACGTCGGGCGCGTCCCGCGCGAAGAACCCGGAGTCGAATTGGCTCAGAACAGCGGCTCGGCCTCGGCGGGCCGCGTGGTCGCCTCGAGCAGACGCCGCGCGCGGCGCCCGAGGTCACCGAGATCGACGCGACCTTCGTCGGCTGCGGAAGCAAGGCGCTCCGCAAGGTCGATCGCACCATCGAGGAGCGCGGAGTCGCCGCCCTCGTGACCCATCTCGTGGAGAATTGTCCGCTCGGTTCGCGAGGCGACGAGCGGCTCTGCGACGCCGTCGACCCACACACGCGTTCGGCGCCCGTCCCCACGCTCGTCCCCGACGAGCGGCTCGAGTGCGTAGATCTTGTCCGACCGGGCGTACTTCCCGAATCCTAGAAAGACCATCTTGGAGCTCGTCATGCCGCGGAGTATGACGCCGACCTCGTCTCCCGGAGCAGCAGCAGAGTGGCAACAACGGCGAGTGCGGCGACGACGATCCAGATTGGCCTGGCACCCGGCAAGAGGGCCGACGGAATGACTGCGTCCGTCCACCCGCGTTTCACGACCTGCTCGTGCCAGAAGTCCTGTGCGCAGTTCACCGCGCCATACGCGAGCATCGTCCCGAGATACCCCGAAACGATTATCCGCAGCCGTCCTTTCGGCACGCGCATCCGAGACAGAAGCAGCCCGGTGAGGACGAGAAGCGCACCATCGGTGCCGTGATGGTGGCCGAAGTGAACCGCAGGTATCTCACGCCCGCCACCTTCTCGGCCGAGCTCCTCGGCCATGAAGAAGTCGCCTGGGAAGTGGAACCCGAGTTCGGCGGTCACCCAGGGCAGCGACACCAGCAGTGCGACCACCGCGACGATGACGCGCAGCCGATCCCCTGGGAGTCGCGGTACGAACGACGTCCCGACGCGACCTGTCGCTGCCGCGGTGAGAGCGCCCGCGAGAACGACTCCGAGCACGGGGATCGCGTTCACCCAGCGAGCGTCGAGATCGCCTTGATCGACGAACCACGGGATCGTTGCGCAAAGCGTTATCGCCGGAACCGCTGCCCACCATGCCGCATGTGGCAGCGCAGCGACTGCCACGAGCGTGAGAGCGATGGCGACGAGCGCGATCGGAAAGTTCAGAAGCGTGATGCCGCGGCTGAGGCCACCGGCGAATCCCTCACGGGAGACGTTGTAGGTGTCGGTCGGGTCGATCCGGCTGTACGTGACGACAACTGCGAGCGTCAGCGCGCCCCACATGGCCCAGCTTGCCAGCGCCTCGCCCTGGCCGAAGCGTCTCACGGGCGAAGGGCTGCCGCGAGACTCGCGGCCACGTACTCCTGATCGTCGAGATCGAGCCGCGCGTGGAACGGCAGAGCGAGGGTCCGTGAGCTCATCTCCTCCGCGACCGGGCAGAGGCCCACCCGGAAGCCGAAGCCCTGCTGCATGTACGGCTGGAGATGAATGCACGGGAGGTAGCGCGCAGTCTGGATGCCATGGGCATCGAGGTGCGAGATGACGGCCTCTCGGTCGGCCCCGGACGGGAGCACGACGACATAAACGAACCAGGACCGCTCGTGATCTGGATCGTCGGCGCACGGAAGCCCGAGCCCGGGGATCCCGCCCAGAAGCTCTGAGTAGCGCGCGGCCACGTTCGAACGGCCCGCGAGAATCTCGTCGAGCTTCTCGAGCTGGCCGAGGCCGATCGCGGCGCGCACGTCATCGAGGCGGTAGTTGAATCCGAGCCGCGCGTGCTCGAGCCAGCCGCCGGAGTCCGCGCGACCCTGGTTTCGCAGGCTCTTGACGAGGCGCCACTCCTCCTCTGAGTGCGTAGTCACCATTCCGCCCTCTCCCGTCGTCATCTGCTTGTTCGGGTAGAAGGCGAAGACGGCCGGCGGGCCGTGGGAGCCGAGCGACCGCCTTTTGTAGCGAGCCCCAAGCGCTTCGCACGCATCTTCGATCAGCGCGATTCCGCGCGCTTCACAAAGCGAGCGCAGAGGATCGAGCTCACACGGGTAGCCGTAGATGTCGACGGCGATCACGGCACGGGTGCGGTCGGTGATCGCTGCCTCGACCGCGGCAGGGTCGAGGTTGAGAGTCCGGCGGTCGACGTCAGCGAAGACGGGCGTCGCCCCTTCGTAGATGGCGCAGTTCGCCGACGCGACGAAGGAGTACGGCGAGGTGATGACCTCGTCTCCGGGCCCGACGCCGGCCGTGATGCAGAGCAGGTGCAGGCCCGCCGTGCCGCTCGAGACGGCAGCCGCGTGCGGCGCTCCGACCGCGTCGGCGAACTCCTCCTCGAAGCGGTCGATCGTCGGACCGAGCGACAGCCGACCCGACCTGAGGACGTCGGCAACCAATTCCTCCTCCCGCTCGTCGAGCCACGGGCTCGAGAGCGAGACAGTCCTCGAGACCGCCACTCCTACGCGGTGGAGGGCGACATCTCGACCACGTCGAGCCAGTGACCCCAGCGCTCGCTGCGGCCGTGAACCGTGTCGAGGTAGGCGTTCTGCAGCTCTCGCGCCACGGGCCCGACCCCGATCTCACGGTCGTCGACCGACCGCACGGGGGCGACCTCCGTCGCCGTGCCGACCATGAATACCTCGTCCGCGAGATAGAGATCAGTCCGAATCAGCAGCGCCTCCTCCACGCGGTAGCCGAGATCCTGGGCGATCTGGATCACGGTGTCGCGCGTGATTCCGGGCAGGATCGACATCGCGAGTGGCGGCGTTATCAAGACGCCGTCCTTGACCACGAAGATGTTCTCCCCCGGCCCGTCGGCGACATACCCATCGTGGGAGAGCATGATCGCCTCGTCGTATCCCGCGCGCCTCGCCTCGGTCGTAGCGAGCATCGAGTTGAGGTAGATCCCGGTGGCCTTCGCTGCATGTGGGATCACGTTCGGCCCGACCCGTTCCCAACTCGAGATCTTCGCCGTGATGCCAGAGCGCTGGCTCTCTTCCCCGAGGTAGGCCCCCCAGGGGAAGCTGATGATCACCACGTCGATCGGGTTTCCGGTCGCGGCCACACCGAGCTCGCCGAAGCCGTAGAACGCCAGCGGTCGGATGTAACAGGAGGCGAGCCCGTTGGCCGCAATCAGCTCATGCGTCGCGGAACGAAGCTCCTCAGCTGTGTACGGCAGATCCATATAGAGCACCTTGGCGGAGTTCTGCAGGCGTGCCAGATGGTCCTTGAGGCGGAATACGGCAGGGCCGTTCGGGGTGTCATAGCAGCGGATGCCCTCGAACACGCCAGAGCCATAGTTGAGCCCGTGCGACGCGACATGAATCTTCGCGTCCGCCCAGTCGACGAGCTCGCCGTTCATCCAGATCTTCTCGGTCTCCTGCATCGCGTCAGCTCTCCTTTTGTCTTGACGAATCGTAGGTTTGGTTCGTGACGACGTCCATCGGCTTCGCCTGAGCGAGCCGGCCGAGCTCGACCGGGGCGATCCCGACCATGTGGCGCGACGACCCGGCGCCCGCCCAGACGAGCGGGTGCTCGAGGAGCGAGCGCTCCATCAGAACGGTGTCGACGTTCGGCAACGGAAATGGCGCGACAGCCCCTGGAGCAAAGCCGGTGGCACTCTCGACTTCCTTCGCCGAGGCGATCCGAGCCGACTCGGTTCCGAGAGCTGCTGCGACCTTCATCGGATCGCCGCGGCGATCACCTGGGACGAGCACGACAACGGGTTTGTCGCCGCAGACGAGGACGAGAGACTTCACAATCTGGTCGAGCCCACAACCGACCGCTGCCGCTGCATCCGCCGCCGTCTGCGTCCCGTCGGAGAACTCAAGGATGCGCGCCTCGGCTCCCGAATCGCGGAGGAAAGACGACACCCGTTCGACCGGCTCCGGCCAGGCCGCTACCACAGACGGAAGCCTACCTTCGGACGGCGGTCTTCTAGTACACGAAGGGGATCAGGCGATAGCGCGTCCGCGCGCAGTAGGCGGCATACCCGGGGTACGACGTGAGCAGGAACCGCTCCTCGACTCGGGACTTGAGCCCCCACACCGAGCCGAGGGCGGCCGTCAGGATGAGTGCAGCCGGAGAGAGGAACAACGAGAAACCGGCAAGAAAGAGAATCCCGCCCGAGTAGATCGGGTGCCGAACGAAGTCGTACGGTCCCCGCTCCACGATCTCAGTGCCCTCGGAGGGACGCGGAAACGGCGTCAGACTGCGCCCGAGAGCACGGGCCGACACCGCCGCGAGCACAGCGCCGGCGACCGCCAGAAGCCCACCCGCGACGGAGAGGCCGCTCGAAACCGACTCGGACCAGGCGGGCCCCGCAAGGCCTGCGACGACCACCGCCGCAATGAGAGCAAACTGGATCACGACCCAGCCGCCGCCGCGCTCGCCGAGCTGAGGAACTTCAGCCAAGGCGTGAAGCGCCTTGGCCGCGAAGCGGACCAGTGGAGGGGGTCCGGGGGAAGGCGCGAAGCGTCTTGTCCGCGAAAGCGGACAAGTGGAGGGAGTATGGGGGAACCGGGAGGTTCCCCCAGCGACAACAAGAAACCGCCCCGGCTTGCGACGCGACGAGAGTGGGCAGTTCAGCCAAGGGTGATGAAGCGCACGTCGTCGAATCCGGAAGCCGCAACCTGCTCGGCGAGCTCGAGCGGGGCCGGACAATCGATGGAGAAGACCATCAGCGCCTTCCCTCCTTCCTTCGTTCGGGAGACGGCCATGTTCGCGATATTCACGCCCGCGTCACCGAACATCGTCCCGACTCTCCCGATCACGCCGGGAACGTCGTCGTAGACGAAGAACGCCATCCGCGGAGCTAGCTCGATATCGATTGCGAATCCGAGCGCTCCCGCGAGGAACAGGCGCTCCTCGGGCCCGACGATCGTCCCGGAAACCTCGACCTCCTCCCCGCCTGCGGTCACGACTACGCGCACGAGGTTCGTATAGTCGCGTGAGCCGGCGAACCGCTGCTCCGAGACCTCGATTCCGCGCTCTGCAGCAATGACGGGCGCGTTCACATAGTTCACGACCTCGTCTACCCGATCTTGAAACGCGCCGTTCAACGCCGCCACCGTGAGCAAGCGGGTGTCGAGCTCCGACAGCGGGCCGTGGACTGCCACGACGACGCTGGAGGGCCAGTTAGTGGCGAGCGCCATGACAAGTCGCCCGAGCTTGGCTGCGAGAGGGACGAACGGGCCGAGGGCCTCGAAGTCGCCGTGCTCGACGACCGGAATGTTCACGGCCGTGGAGACGATACGGCCGTCGAGGGCTGCAGCCACTTGCTCGGCGATCATCACCCCGGCGCGATCCTGCGCCTCGACCGTAGAGCCCGCAAGATGGGGGGTGACGACAACCTGCTCGAGCTCGAGGAGCGGCCCCGCGTACGGCTCGATCTCGAACACGTCGAGCGCGGCACCGGCCACCTTCCCGGATTGGATTGCCTCCACGAGAGCTCCCTCGTCGACGAGCCCACCGCGCGCGGCGTTGACGATGCGAACGCCATCGCGCATCCGCGCGAACGCGTCTGCGCCGAGCAGGCCGCGCGTGGAATCGTTGAGTGGGAGATGCAGCGTTATGACGTCGGCGGCGGCGTAGACGTCGTCAAGGGTAGGCGCGGGCTCCACGCCCAGCTCGCGACACCGCTCTACGGCGACGAACGGGTCGAAGGCGACGACCCGCATCCCGAGGCCGAGCGCTCGACGAGCGACCTGGCGACCGATGCGACCAAGCCCGAGCACGCCGAGGGTCTTCCCGGCCAGCTCGATGCCGGCGAAACGCTCCCGTGCCCACGTGCCCGAAGCGAGCGCCGCCTGCGCCTGCGGCACGTTTCGCGCGAGGGCGAACAGGAGCGCGATGGTGTGCTCCGCTGCCGAGATCACGGTCGACTCTGCAGCATTCGCCACGATAATCCCGCGCCGCGTAGCCGCATCGACGTCGACGTTGTCGACTCCCACACCTGCCCTTCCGATTACCTTGAGTCGCCCGGCGCGCTCGATCAGCGAGGCGTCGATCTTGGTCGCAGAGCGAATGACGATCGCGTCGAAGCCGCCGATCATCGAAGCCAGATCTGACTCGAAGTCCTCCACGACGTCGAAGCGCTCGCGTAGCAACTCGAGCCCTGGCGCGGCGATCTGCTCCCGAACGAGGACCCTCGGCCGCTGTTCGTCAGACACGCGCAGTTTCGTCGTACGCCTCGAGCGCTCGGGCAACCGCCGCCCCGCGCTCGATATTCGCCCCACCCTCGACCAGGAGCGCCTCGACGGCAGCAAGGACGGTTGTGATGTCGAGCACGTCGTAGTAGCCGATGTGGCCGATCCGGAACATCTTCGAGGCGAGCGCCCCGTGGCCGCCGGCAACCGTGATGCCGAATCTATCGCGGAGCGCGAGGACGAGCTCGCGGGCGTCGACCCCATCCGGAGTGAGAATCGCCGTCACGATCGCGGATCGCTCCTCATCCGGGGAGAAGAGCTCGAGCCCCATCGCCTTTACTCCTTCGCGACACGCTCTGCCCAGCGCCGCATGGCGCGCGAAGGCGGCGTCGAGGCCCTCCTCGAGAAGCAAGCGGAGCGCGACGTCCAGGGCGGCGACGATCGTGACCGCAGGCGTGAACGGAGTCGAGCCGCTCTCGAGCGACGCACGCATGCGCTCCCAGTCGAAGTAGAACCGCGGCATCGTCGCGCTTTGCGAGCACTTCCAGGCCGCATCCGAGACCGTGACGAGCGAGAGCCCGGGTGGAGTCATCAGCGCCTTCTGCGACCCGGCTACAACAACGTCGAGACCCCAGGCGTCCGTCTCGAGCGGAACGGCTCCCAGGCTCGATACGGCATCGACGACCACAAGCGCGCCGGCCTCGCGTGCCGCCTGTGCGAGCGCCTGGACGTCGGAGACAACCCCGGTGGAGGTCTCCGAATGAACCACGAACACGACCTTTGCTCCGGTCTCCTCGAGGCGGGCACGAACGTCTTCGACGCGCGGCGTCTCACCCCATGCATATCGAAGCTCGTGGACCTCGGCCCCGTAGGCCCGCGCGAGTGCCGCCCAGCGCTCCCCGAACTCGCCGGCCATCACAACGAGGACGCGCTCGCCCGGCGACAGGAGGTTTACGACCGCCGACTCGAATGCGCCCGACCCGGAGGCGGTGAACAGCAGGACATCGTCTTGCGTCCTGCACACCTCCTGCAACCGCCCGAGCGTGCGGAGCATGACGGCGCGGAAGTCCGGGCCTCGATGGTGGAGGACGGGCTGCGCTCCTGCGGCGAGCACCTCGGGCGGGACCGGCGTTGGCCCTGGCGCCATGAGGTAGCGCTTACGAGACATGTGTCTTGAGCGTACCCTCACGCGCCGACGCGACCGCCCGGGAAGGCCCTGTACCAACTTGCTACTAGCTCGCGAGCCCGGCGCTGCAGAGCCGGTGGAAGAACGTTTGACGCCAAGATACAAGCTGTCACCTGGCGGCTTCGTGCCCCCTCAGCCCGGTGCTGGCGGCCGGCCGCGTCAGCGAGGTCGGTGGCCCGAGAAGGACATGAGCTGCTGGAAGGTGGGCCGATTCGACCAGCGCATGGTGTCCGAGAGCACACCGGATGTGAACCGGATCCGCTCTGCGGTCGCGTCTGCTCGCCAAGAGGACGGCGCAGGCCCCTGCTTGACCTCGAGCTCGGCCGCTGCAGCGTCGAGGGCCGCCCAGAGCGCTGCGCGACAGGTCGTGAGCACTCCCGCACCGCAGTAGCGTCGCGAGTACGGACCACGGACCTGCCGGCCGAGGAGCGTCCGCAGATCCTTGTCGACGTAGCCGTACCAGCCCGAGATGTACGCGGACCCGCTCGGGCCTGCGTCATCGCTTCGTCCGTTCAAACGCGCAAGCTCGTCGACGAGTGGCCCCAGTACCGGGCTCATCACAGCGTCGGCAACTCGCG
>Ga0315290_10003058_pt1 | contig 11950 bp, 8 predicted proteins | sample YL17G12_0_MG_FD_203627 | JGI IMG/M metagenome (GOLD analysis project Ga0315290, IMG submission 203627) | Sediment microbial communities from Yellowstone Lake, YNP, Wyoming, USA - YL17G12_0 | ecosystem: Environmental > Aquatic > Freshwater > Lake > Sediment | place: USA: Wyoming | collected...
GATGTACGCCGATATCTGGACGGCAGGGAAAGGCATGTACAAGATGGAACCGGCGGTGGCCGACGGCGGCGAGGTGATCATCTACGCGCCGCACATCAACGAAGTGAGCATCACGCATGGCCGCCTGATCGAGGAGGTCGGCTACCACTGCCGCGACTATTTCCTCGCCCAGCCCGAACGTTTCGCGCATTACCCCGGGGGCGTGCTGGCGCATTCGACGCACGTGAAAGGGCAGGGCCGCTATGACGCGGCCACCGGCATCGAGACGCCGCGCGTGACCGTGACGCTCGCCACCGGAATTTCCGCGGAACGCTGCCGGCGGATCAATCTCGGCTATCGCGATCCGGCGTCGATCGACATCAAAGCGTGGAGCGGGCGCGAGGGTGAGGGCGTGCTGGTGGTCCCGCGCGCCGGGGAAATGCTCTATCGACTGACGCGGTGAGATGCGCCGGCGCTCGTGCATCCGCGCTGCCCGCCGCGAGGACCTCGGCCTCGCGCCGCGTGAATTCGCAGTCCTCGAGCGGCTGTCCACGCCGCAGAAGACCCAGGCATTCCTCAACGCCATCCCGAGCAACCACGAGCTCGACGGCGAAACGATCTTGTCCGTCCGCGAGGTGTTGCGCCGGCGGCGAGCGCATTGCATCGAAGGCGCCTTCGTTGCCGCGTGCGCGTTGTGGGTTCACGGTGACCCTCCGCTCGTCCTGCACCTCGACTGCGCCCCGAGCGATTATCCGCATGTCGTCGCGCTGTTTCGCCGCGCCGGCAGCTGGGGCGCGATCTCCAAGACCAACGGCGCGGTGCTGCGCTATCGCGACCCGATCTATCGCAGCCTGCGCGAGCTCGCGCTGTCGTACTTTCACGAGTACTCCGACAAGCGGGGTCACAAGACGTTGCGCAGCTATTCGGCGGCGTTCGATCTGCGGCGGATCGATCCGGCGTTATGGGTGACCTGCGACCGTGACTGCCACGAGACCCATGGCCGGCTGGCTGCGGCCCGGCATTTCCCGCTCCTGTCGCGGCCACAGGAAAGGCTGCTGTCGCGCATCGACGCGTTCCAGCAGCGGGTGGCGAAGACGGTGGAGTATCCTAAGCCGCAGCTGCGGAAACCGTAGATGCTCGAACGGAACCCGCTGGCGGCAGGTCCCCGCGGTCCGCGTTCGCACGTCGGCCAGGCTGCCGATGCACCGCGCGACGGTTGCGCAGCATCGGCTGGCGACTTGCGCTTTGATGTCGTCGTGATCGGGGGCGGTGCCGCCGGAATGATGTGCGCGGCGGAAGCAGGACGGCGCGGCCGCCGGGTCCTGCTGATCGAGCACGCCGCGAAAATCGGCGAGCGCATTCGCATCTCCGGCGGCGGCCGCTGCAACTTCACCAACCGGGACGCGGGCCCGGCGAATTACCTGTCGCAGAATCCGGATTTCTGTCGCTCGGCGCTCGCCCGGTTCACCGCGCGCGACTTCACCGCGCGGATCGAGAAGCGCGGCATCGGCTATCACGAGAAGACGCTGGGCCAGCTCTTCTGCGATGACTCGTCGCAGCAGGTGATCGATCTCCTCGCCGATGCGGTCGACGACGCCGGCGTGCAGTGGGCGCATCCGTGCGTGGTGCGTCGCGTCGTCACGCTGCCGGCGGCCGGCGCGCGAGGCCCCGGCATTGCCCCGCCGAATGATCGCCCGGACGCAGGAAAGGCGAACGCCGGCGCGGCAACTCGGCGCGGGAGCGATCGGTTCCTGCTATCGACCGACCAGGGTACCTTCCGCTGCCAGTCGGTGGTGGTCGCCACCGGCGGCCTCGCCGTGCCCAAGCTCGGGGCAACGCCGTTCGGCTATCGTCTCGCGGAACAGTTCGGCTTGCGCATCGTGCCGCCCCGGCCCGGACTCGTGCCGCTGGCGCTCGCGCCGGAGACGCTGACGACGCTGGCGCCGATCTCCGGCGTCTCGTTCGAAGCGGAGGCGGCGCTCGCTGCGCCGAGAGACGCCCGCGGCGCGGCGAGCCGTTCGTCAGCGACGCCCGACCCCCCTCGATTTCGCGAAAAGGTGCTGGTGACGCACCGCGGGTTGTCGGGTCCGGCGATTCTGCAGATTTCGAGCTACTGGCAGGGGCAGGATTACGGGCGCGCGTCGGGCGCGAAGCGCGGCGTCACCATCGATCTGTTGCCCGGAGGCGACGCCGCCGGATGGCTCGCGCGTCACGCGCGATCCCGGGCGCTGCTGGCCAATCTCCTCGCGGAGCGGCTGCCGCGAAGCTTCGCGCACGGTTGGTGTGCGCTGCACGGCTGGGACAAGCCTGTCGCAGAGCTCGACGGGGCGGAGCGCGAGCGCGTCGCGGCGACGTTGCACGGGTGGACGATCGCCCCGTCCGGAACGCTTGGCTTCGGCCAAGCGGAGGTCACGCTCGGCGGCGTGGACACCGGCGAGCTGTCGTCGAAAACCATGGAAACGCGCCGGGTCCCCGGCCTTTATTTCGTCGGCGAAGTGGTCGACGTCACCGGTTGGCTCGGCGGCTACAACTTTCAGTGGGCGTGGTCGTCGGGGTGGGTCGCCGGGCAGTTCGCGTAGCGCCGCCACCGGCCGCCCGCCCGCCCGGCGGTCAACGCATCGCGGGCTGTCGGCGCCGTCCTACTGACAGACCGTCCCGGGCTGGACGAAGACCTGGCGCGTGATCGGCTTGGTCTGCGACACGCCGTTCACGGTGTAGGCGAAGGTGCCGCTGTTGCCGTCGGTGAAGGTCAGCGTCGTGGTGCCGACGGTCGTCTCGACCACGCTGGCCGAATTGAACGGCACCGCATTGAATGGTGGCCCGGTGGTCGTGAACACGTTCCCCGCGTAGACGCCGGGCGCCGTACGGTCGGCCACGAACGCGAGCCACCAGGGCTTGCCATTGAGGTCGTAGGTGAACCAGGTTGCGAAGATCGTGTTGCCCTGGTGGGTGAAATTGATTCCCCAGCCCGATTCGGAGCTCGCGGGCGTCTTCCACCACAGGTCCTGGTAGTTCGTGGCAAGCGCGAGATTGGGTTGCCCGCCCCAGGTGCAGCTCGGCACCGGCGTGGCGAACAACTGCCGGGTGATGTTCTTGGTCTGCGTTACCACCGCCTTCGCGGGCGCGGCGGTGTTCACCGTGTAGGCAAAGGTCCCGTTGCTGTCGTCGGTGAACGTGAACGTCGCGGTGCCCACGGTGGTCTCGACCACGGTGGCGGGATTGAACGGCACCGCATTGAACGGCGGCCCGGTGGTCGTGAACAGATCTCCCGAATAGACACCGGGCGAAACGAGATTCGCGACGACCGCCAGCCACCACGGCTTGCCGGCCAGATCGTAGGTGAACCACGTCGCGAAGATCGTATTCCCCTGATGGGCCAGGTTGACGCCCCATCCCGATTCCGAACTGGCGGGGGATTTCCACCACAGGCCCTGATAGTTGGCGCAGGGCGGCTGACCCGTCGCGCCGCAGACCGAGAACGACTCCGCGGCGATGAACACCGCCGAATCCAGGATCGAGTCGCCGGTGTCGGCGATCGCGATCTTCAGGGTGTTGGGCACGTTGGGCGTGACAGCGGCCGTCAGGGTGAGGACTTTCGTCAAACCGTCGAATTCGGTGTCGAGCGTCCCCGCGGTGTTGTCGACGAACAGGTTGCAGTTCGGGCCCGTGCCGGCGCCGGTCTCGCCGCAGTTGATGTTGTTGATCGCCACCGGCAGCGTGGCGCCGGGGACGAGCGCGCGATTGACGCCGTTGACGAAAAAGCCGAAGACGTCGTTGTACTGGTCGATGAACTCGTTGTATTCCTCGGACGCGAAGACGTAGGAGAACCGCACCTGGTTGCCCGTCGGCACGAAGGTGATCGTGAGGACGCTGGCGTCGTAAGTCTCGTCGCCGGCCAGCACGGTCAGGTCGGGGTCGCCGGGGACGTCGGCGATGGTCGTAATGCCGGGGCTCTGGTTCGGCCCCACCACATTGAACACCGAGCCCGAGGTCAGCAGGATTCCGCTGGCGATGCCGAGGATGCCGCCGCCGCCGGCAAAGGTCCCGGCCATGCCGTTCGCACCGGTGTAGGCGACATTGGTGATCGTGATGCCGGAACCGGCCCCCAGCAGGTTTGCCGCCAGCATTTCCTTGGTGACCGTGACGCCGTCGAGCGGTGCGACGACGAGCGCCGCCGATGCCAGTCCCGAACCGATCAGACCGGCAAAGGCTACCCAGGCATTGCGTAGAATCGGCTGCATGGCGCTCTCCGTCGTTCGGTTTGCGGGACTCCGTCTGATTTGCAGGCCATTATGCCGCAGACAGGAACCACACTACGCGCGATATCTGAAAGAAAGCTGAACGTGCAGACCGTGGGCGCATCGCGACGGCTGCGCCGTTTGCCGGCCGGGCGACGGCGTCGGTTCGGCGATGGGTCGGGTCGGGCGGGGAGGTCGGGCGGACGGACGGGCGGACGATCTGCCACGGACAGGGCCGTCGCGGCATAATGCGCGAGGTCCCGCCGGCCGGCGCGCCCGGGCCCTGACCAGCGAAGGACAGCGATGAGGTGTGTAAACGACTTCCGCCTGCGTTTCGGCAAGCAGGAACTGATTCCGATTGTCTGCGGCGGCATGGGGGTCGACATCTCCACTGCGGGCCTGGCGCTCGAGATCGCGCGCCTTGGCGGCATCGGCCACATTTCCGACGCCATGGTGCAGACCGTGTCCGACCGGCGGTTCCATACCCACTTCGTCAAGGAAAAGGCCAAGCTCTACAAGTACAACGTCGCCAATACCGACAAATCGGCGGTGCTGTTCGATCTCGGCCGCCTCGCCGAGGCGACGCAGATGCACGTCGGTCGGACCATGGAGGCCAAGCGCGGCGGCGGCATGATCTTCGTCAACTGCATGGAAAAGCTCACGATGAACGCGCCGCGCGAAACCCTGCGCGTTCGCCTCACCGCCGCCCTCGATGCCGGGATCGACGGCATCACGCTAAGCGCGGGTTTGCACCTCGGCTCGCTGGCGCAGATCGCGGACCATCCGCGGTTTCGCGATGCCAAGCTCGGGATCATCGTCTCGTCGCTGCGGGCGCTGCAGCTGTTCCTGCGCAAGAACGCGCGGCTCGACCGGCTGCCCGACTACATCGTGGTCGAGGGCCCGCTGGCCGGCGGGCACCTGGGCTTCGGCATCGACGATTGGGACAAACATGACCTCCGCGCGATCGTCGCCGACATCGCCCGGTACCTGCAGGCGGAAGAACTTGCCATTCCGCTCATCCCGGCGGGCGGAATCTTCACCGGCAGCGATGCGGTGTCCTATCTCGACAACGGCGCGGCCGCGGTGCAGGTGGCGACGCGCTTCACGGTGGCGCAGGAGTGCGGGTTGCCGGACAAGGTCAAGCAGGAGTACTTCAAGGCTGCCGAGGAAGAGGTGGTCGTGAACTCGATCTCCCCGACCGGGTACCCGATGCGGATGCTGACCAGCAGCCCGGCCATCGGCGCCGGCAACCGGCCGAATTGCGAGGCCTATGGCTACCTGCTCGACAGCTCGGGCAATTGCGCCTACATCGAGGCCTACAACCGCGAGGTGGCGAGCCACCCGGCGGCGAAGAAGGTCTCGGTCACGGACAAGGCCTGCCTGTGCACGCACATGCGAAATTTCGACTGCTGGACCTGCGGGCACTACGTCTACCGGCTCAAGGACACCTCACGCCGCCTGCCCGACGGCAGCTACCAGATCCTCTCGGCCGAGCACGTCTTTCGCGACTATCAGTTCAGCGTCGACGACCAGGTGGCGCTGCCACCGGCGGCGTCAGCCACCTGACATTGCCTTCCCGGTCCGCTCAGGCAAGCAGACCCAGCATCCGGGCGCGATCGACGGCATGCTGGCGATTGCCGGCGTTGAGCTTGGCAAAGAGCTTCTTCATGTGCCACTTGATCGTTTCGGGGCTCAAGCCGAGCGTCGTCGCGATGCGCTTGTTCGCCATGCCGGCGGCCAGCAGTGCCAGCACCTCGCCCTCCTTCGGCGTGAGGATGGCCGAGCCCGGGGCAGGGGCGGCCTTCCCGGTGTCGGCCGTCAGGATGTTCGCCGCCGCCAGCACCCGATCGAGGAATGCGCGCGTCACCGGCGCGTCGGCACCGCTGTCGACGCGGCTGCGGATGACGTCGATCACCTCGGGCAGCGTATCGGCAAAGATCCGCACCATGCCACCCGCCTCCGCCAGCGACAGTGCCTCGGTCAGCAGCGAGCCCGGGTCCGCGCCTGAACGGTCGGCGAGCAGCGCCTGCAGCGCGAGGATCTGCACCGTTTCGCGGCCGCGGTTGAGTTGCCGCGCGAGGGTCCAGGCAGCCGCGAGGTGCACAGCAACGCCGTCGGCGTCGCCGCTCGCGAGCGCGGCGTAGCTTCTCGCCATGGCAAGCTGCAGTCGGAGCAACGGCATCAGCAATGCCGATGCCGGCACCGGGTCCTGGAAGAGCGACTCCATCTGCGCCAGCAGCGCCACGCATTGTCCGGGACGCTGCCGCGCGGCGTGCAGGCGAATGCGCTCGGCGAGGCTCATGACCCGGAGCCGCAGCAGGCCGCGGGTCGCGCCGATGCCCGCCAGCGACTCCAGCAAGGCGAAGGCGCGCGCCTCGTCGCCATCGACCGCCGCCATCCGCGCCAGCGTCTGATACGCGTAACAGAGCCCTTCCGGCATCGCGCCGTTCTCGATCACGTCGAGCCGGTACGCCAGCAGCGCCCGCGCCTCGTCGCGCGCATCGCCCTCCCAGCACGCCGCCGCGAGCACGCCGCCGAGCATCGCCGTCCACTGCCCGCGCCGGCCGGTGAGCGACTCGCACAGGGCGTGGCGAACGCGCAGTACGGGTTCCGCCAGCACCGGGCGTCCTTCCCAGAGGTAGCTCGTGCCGATGTGGTAGTCGCCGAACACTTTCGACGGGTTGAAGACGCCGCCCTCCGGAATGCCCACCTGGTTGCGCCGCGCCTCTTCGGTCGCGCCTTCGTGAATGGCGACATAGGAGATGAGGGCCGTGTGCGCGCGCGGTGCGAGCAGTGCCGCCGGGCCGTCGGCAGCCATGTGCGCGTACGCCGCGTCATAGCGCTTGGCGCCGTCCAGATCGTCGGCGGACGCGCACGCCAGCGCCAGCACGGCGCCCGCCATTTCCCGCAGCTCCGGATCCACGGTGGGGTCGGCACAGAGCAAAGCGACATGAGGCACCGGATCGTGCGGATGATCGCCCTGGGCCCGCACCGCCACGCTCATCAGGTGCAACCGCAGGTTCCGCGCGATCTCCTTCGCCGGCAGCTTCGCGAGCCATTCCCGGACCAGCGCGACATGGCCCTGCAGCAGTTTGTCGTAGAGGCAACCGGCGATGAGGCTGAACGCTTCCTCCTGCCGTCCTGCCGCCAGCGCATGCTGCGCGGCCTGCTCGGGAAAGCCGTTCGCCGCGAGCCAGTGCCAGGCGCGAACGTGCACTTCGCGACGCTGCGCCGCCGTCATCTCGATCTCCGCCCAGGTGCGCAGGTACTCCCGCGCCAGTGGATGCAGATGCAGCCAGTCGCCGTCCTCGGCGGCTGTCAGGAGCGGCGTTTCGGCGAGCAGTCGTTGCAGCGCCGCCGCCGCCGCCTTCTCCCCGGTCACTGCTTCGCACAACGAGGGGTGCAGCGCGTCGAGCAGCGCACACCGCGTCACGAAACGCACCAGTGCCGGCGGCAATGCCGCGACCATCCCCGACAGCAGCTGTCGCGTCGCGTCGTCGCGGGATGACGAGAACATCTCGAGCGCATGCGCCAGATCGTCCGCCCGCTCGAGCGATGCGGCCGCGAGTTGCAACCCCAGCGGCCACCCCTCGGTGATCTCGTGCAGACGCGCGCAGATGTCCGCATTGACCCGGTTGCCGAGGCGTCCGGAAAGCCAGCGGATGGTCTCCTCGAGGTCGAAGCGCAACTCGCTGGCCGTGACGCGGCGCAAGTCGCCGTGCGCGAGCAGATCGGCGGTCTGCAACGGCAATCGGGTGCGGGAGGCGGCGACGATCTTCAGGTTCGGCGGCAGGTTGTGCAGCAGGTACTCGACGACCTCCAGGACTGCGGGATCGGTGATTCTTTCGCAGTCGTCAAAGATAACGACGGTCGGCGCCGCCGTTTCGGCGATCTCGGCCAGCAACGCGGTCAACGCGTGCGCCGTGCCGCTGCCGCGGCGCACCGCTTCGATCGCATTGAAGCCCAGCGTGGCGCGGCCCGTGGCCCGACGCAAGCTCTCCACAATGCCGCCGACCGTGGCTGCCGCGCTGTCTTCGGCGTCCATGCCAAGCCAGGCCACGACCGTTCCGGTCTGCAGCCAATCGAGCCGCCACTGGGCCAGCAGCGAGGTCTTGCCGTGACCGGCCGGTGCCTCGACCAGAATGACGGCTTCATCGCCGCCGGCGGTCGAATCCCGGCACAGGCGCGCGCGCGCCAGCAGGCTTTTTCGCAGCTTCGGCGGCGTGACCTTGAGGACGAGCCCGGGGTCGACGAGGGGGGCGGTCGCGTTTTGCAAGCTCTGCCGGGGATGGCTGACGGGGAATCAACCATACCATGCCGCTTCGCGGGCGTTGCGCGCCGTTCCGGCCTCGGAGTCAGATACGGCAATCGGGGTCAGAGCCGCAACCTGCCCAGCCAGGCGGCCAGCGGGGGCAGGTTGCGTATCTGACCCCGTCAGAACATGTGCTGGCCGCCGTTGATCGCGATGTTGGCGCCGGTCAGGAACGCCGCTTCCTCGCTGGCGAGGTAGGCGACGAGCCCGGCCACTTCGTCCGGCTTGCCGAGGCGCCCCATCGGGATCTGCGGAATGATCTTGCTGTCCAGCACTTCCTGCGGGATCGCCATCACCATCTTCGTGCCGATGTACCCGGGCGAGATCGTGTTGACGGTGACGCCTTTGCGCGCCACTTCGAGCGCCAGCGCCTTGGTGAAGCCGTGCATCCCGGCCTTGGCCGCCGAGTAATTCGTCTGCCCGAACGCGCCTTTCTGGCCGTTGACCGACGAGATGTTGATGACCCGGCCCCAGCCGCGGTCGACCATCGCGTCGCAGACCTGCTTCGTCATGTTGAAGCAGCTGTCGAGGTTGGTCTTCATCACGGCGTCCCAGTTGACCTTGTCCATCTTCTTGAAGGTCATGTCGCGCGTGATGCCGGCATTGTTGACCAGCACCTCGACCGGACCGACGTCCTTGACGATGTGCGCGACGCAGGCGTTGCAGGAGTCGTAGTCGGCGACGTCGCAGGCATACGCGTGAAACGTGTAGCCCAGCTTCTTCATCGAATCGAGCCAGCCCGCCGCCTTGCTGTTGCCGGGCGAATGCGTGGTGACGACCGTGTAGCCCAGCGCTGCGAGCTTGACGCAGATCGCTTCGCCGAGACCGCCCATGCCGCCGGTCACCAGTGCAACGCGGTGTGTGTCTGTTGCCATGTTTGTTCTCCTCGTGTCGTCGATGATCCGGGGCGGTGATCGCGGCTTGCCGGCGCGTCTTCCGCAGCGCATTTGCGCGGGCCGCCAGTGTCTGCCCAGGCGCCGCGCGAACTCCCTTTCCGCATCAATCTTAGCGCAGTTCCCGCAGCCACGGGCAGGCGTCGCCCGGGCTGCAGCGGCGGCAGGGTGGGATCACCGGCTGCGCGAGTGTGCCGCAGTGCCGGCGAGCGCGGCTCAATCGGCGGCCGCCTGGGTCGCCGACCACAGCGCCGCCAGGCACGGCTCGCAGCGCCCGTTGAGCGCGGCCAGCCGATGCGGGTCGAAGACACCCGCCGTCATCGGTCAGTGCGCGAGGAAGACGTGGGCCGCGGCGATGACGGCGATGCCGAGACCGATGAGCGCCATCTGCTTCAATGTTTCCACCGGCTCGGGCCGCCGGTGCAGGCTCGGAATGAGATCCGCGACAGCGACGTAAAGCAGGCTGGCCGCGGCAATCGCCAGCACCGTCGGCAGGATCTGCTGCATGCCGGCGAGGGCGAAGTAGCCGGCGAGCGCGCCGGCGAGGGTCGCCGCGCCGGTAGCGAGATTGAAGGCGAAGGCCCGGCCCCGGGCATAGCCCGAATGCAGCAGCACGGCGAAGTCGCCCACCTGCTGGGGGATCGCGTGCGACACGATCGCCAGCGTGGCGGCGATGCCGAGCGTCGTGTCGGCGAGGAACGAAGCCGCGATCACGATGCCGTCGCAGAAGTTGTGGACGCTGTTGCCGACGAGGATCATGAGTCCCGAGCGGCCATGGTCGCCGTCGTGGCCGGCGCCGGCGTGGCCATGCGCGTGCCCCGCCGTGCCGGCAATCAGCGCGTCCGCGCGGTCATGCTCGCTCTGCGGTTCCGCGTCCTCGCCGCCGTGGCCGTGGCTGTGCCGCCAGAGCACCAGCTTCTCCAGCAGGAAAAACAGCAGCAGGCCGACCAGCACCGTGGTCATCACCGTTTCGGCCGACCCGGTTTCCAGCGCGTGCGGCAGCAGTTCGAGGAACACTGCGCCCAGCAGCGCGCCGACGGCAAAACTGACGAGCTTCGAGATCCACGACGGATGCAGCGCCAGCGTGCCCGCGGCGGCAATGATGGACAGCGCTCCGCCGGCGAGGCTGGCGGCGACGATGTAGGCGAGCGTGTGCATGGGAGCGGCGAAGGGGCGGACCGTGCGGTGCAGGGAGGATCGCGCAGCCGATCACGCCCGCCACGGGAGGACGGATTATATCCGCGGCCCCGAAGCGCCCGGCGCCAGCCACACCAGTGTGGCCATGCGCGCGGTGTCGCGCGCGCGGCGGTGCGAGTAGAACCGCGTGGCGCCGGCGACGGTGCAGAAGCCGCCGCCGAAAACGTCATGCACGCCTGCGGTCGCCAGCCGGCGGCGCGCCAGCGCGTCGAGGTCGGCAAGCCACTTGCCTTCGCCCGCGGGCGCGAAACACCGGAGCGAATCCGGATCGGACGCGGCGAAGGCATCGCGGACGTCGTTTCCCACTTCGAAGGCGGCGGGTCCGATCGCCGGGCCGAACCACGCGATGAGATCGCGCGGCGCTCCGCCCAGCGCCGCGAGCGCGGCGACGGTCGCTTCGAGCACACCCGCGGCGAGACCGCGCCAGCCGGCGTGGGCGACGCCGGCGACGGTGCCGGCGCGATCCGCGAACAGCACCGGCAGGCAATCGGCGGTGCGGACCGCGCAGACGACGCCGCGCTCGCGCGTCACCGCGGCGTCGGCCACCGGCGGTGCGGCGCGCGCGGACGCGAGGTTGCCTGCGCCGAGCACGACGACGGCAGTTCCATGTACCTGCGACAGCCACACCGGAGGCGTCGGCAGAAAGGCGTCGAGGCGGCGGCGATTCTGTGCCAGCGCCGCGGCGGTTGCGACGGGCAGCGCCGCGGCGGTTGCGACGGTCATCGCCGTGCCGGTCGCGCGGCGGAGGTCCATCGTCGCCGCCGCCCCGGTGCTCAATCCGCCCATCCGCGTCGTGGAGAGTCCTCCGACATGCGCGGGTGCGGGCCAATCCGGCACGATCCAGTCGAGCCCCGCGCTCGCGAGACGCGCGGCCAGCGCTGCGGCGACCGTCGTCACCGTTACATTCTGCGCCGTGCCGGTGCCGGCCATGGCACAGAGAGCGTCGCGCGCGCCGCGTGGAGCGCCGCGATCAGCGCGGTGAAATCCGCGGGCGGTGGCGCCTCCCAGGCCATGTCGGCGTGCGTGCCCGGGTGCACGAGCCCGAGCCGGAACGCGTGCAGCGCCTGCCGGCCGAACGCGATCGGCCCCCGTTTTCCGTAGGCCGGATCCCCCACCAGCGGGTGGCCGCGCGAGGCCAGGTGCACGCGAATCTGATGGGTGCGGCCGGTCTCGAGGCGGCAGCGCAGCAGGGTTGCGCTGCCGAAGCGCTCGACGACGTCGAAATGCGTGCGTGCGGGCTTGCCCGTCGCCACCACCGCCATCGTCGTCCGCCGCGCCGGATGCCGCCCGATCGGCGCGTCGATGGTTCCGCCCAGGGCGATGTCACCGAC
>Ga0315290_10003059_pt1 | contig 11948 bp, 8 predicted proteins | sample YL17G12_0_MG_FD_203627 | JGI IMG/M metagenome (GOLD analysis project Ga0315290, IMG submission 203627) | Sediment microbial communities from Yellowstone Lake, YNP, Wyoming, USA - YL17G12_0 | ecosystem: Environmental > Aquatic > Freshwater > Lake > Sediment | place: USA: Wyoming | collected...
AACCGGCAACCGGCCCAAGGCGAGTACGGCGCCTTTGAATCTCTTAGATTTGTTTCAACCCCTCCAGGTCAGCATCTACCATCACCTGGATCAACTCCTTAAATGTTACTTTCGGTCTCCAACCGAATTTCTCTCTCGCCTTGCTAAAATCCCCTCTGAGTTCATAGATTTCTGCCGGTCGGTATAAGTCCTGATCGACCACTACGTAATCTTTCCATTCCAGATTCGCATAGCCAAACGCTAATTCTACAAGCTCTCGGATGGAATGCGTCTCTCCGCTGGCAATCACATAATCCTCGGGTCCTTCTTGCTGGAGCATGAGCCACATGGCTTTAACGTAATCCCCGGCATACCCCCAATCCCTTTTTGCCTCTAAGTTTCCAAGCCTTAATTCCCTGGCCAGGCCCACTTTAATCTTGGCGACTGTACTCGTGACTTTTCGGGTTACAAACTCAAACCCTCTCCGCGGCGACTCATGATTAAAAAGAATACCGCTCACGGTATAAAGCCCGTAGGCTTCCCGATAGTTTCTGGTTAAATCAAATCCCGCAACCTTGGAGATCCCGTAGGGTGATCGCGGGTGGAAGGGGGTATTTTCATTCTGGGGCGTTTCCTTGGCATTCCCAAACATTTCGCTGGACGCCGCAAAATAGAATCTGCAATGAGGGGCCCGATCCTTGATCGCCGCCAGCACAAAATGGGTTCCGTTGATGTTTGTGTTGATGGTGGAAAATTCATCTTCAAAGGAATAACTAACGAAGCTCTGAGCAGATAAGTGATAACATTCATCCGGGTTTACCTTATCGACCACTTTGAAGATGCTCGCAAAGCTTTCCATAGAGGCGGCGTGCAAAACGACCTTATCCACTATATTCCTGATTCGCCACAACCTGTGCCCTGGATCTTCAATGGCCACCCTCCTGACAATTCCATGAACCTCGTAACCCTCGCTCAGCAGGAACTCAGCAAGATAACTGCCATCCTGACCCGTGATTCCCGTGATTAAGGCGCGTTTGGACATTGAGACACCTCATCGATTGGGTCTATGGGGTCCATCTGGTCTACCAAAGACAGGCCATAGGTTACGGGCAATCGGCTATGGACAATAGGCCAAAGGCCATGGGTCATTCTATTTGAAGACATTCTCAATTGGCCGATAAATGGGACAAAATCTGCAAACAATGGATATTTCTAACAAATAAATCTATCGCTTGTCAATCCATTTCGCCCTTTGCCGCTCTTAGAATTTTAATGTTCATCAAAATCAATAAGTTTAAAAGACCCCGGTGTTGGCGCAAAACACCCTGCCCTTAGGCAGTGATACCCGCCGATCTCCTGGCCATTTCCTTGTAGCGCTTGAGGGGCGCTTCAGCCAGGATCATCATCTTTTGAGCAGCCATGGACCCCTCTGCATGAACCGTGGTCACCTCGTGGAAAGCGGCTTCATGGGAGCATAGCATGCGCTGGGTGGCGTGGATCATCCTCAAACGTTCTTCGGTGCTAAACCTTGCTGAGCCCCCGAGATAATGCTCGAGATAATCATGGATATCCGGATTATCCCAGTCTTTTTTGTCCGGGGAAGTGGCGATGATCCCACCGGCGATATCCTGAATCAATTTCACGAACTCATGGTATTTGCCGGCGAAATGGAGCTTGGCCATGTTGGTAATGAGCGGGTTGGGGACGGCAATCTCCCCGTACATGACCGGGTCTTTGGCCGAAGCGTTGGTTAAAGCCCGCAGGGTCTCTACGTAACCGGCAATGTCCGCAATTTTGTCACGAATGTGTCCCACTTTCTCCAGGCCGTTATATTCGGCCATGGCGACCGCACAGCCGGCCATGACCTCTACCGCCGGAACTTTATAACTGACGGCTGTAAACCGGTGAAAGGTGGCAAACGTATAAGCGAGGAGCATGGAGAACTGCCACTCCCCGCACATAAAAACGCGCTCCCAGGGAACAAACACATTATCGAATACGATCATGGCCTCGGTCAGTTCCCGGACCGGGTAATCCGGGTGAAACTCGTGCGCGGTCCAGGCCCCCCTCCCTCCTCTGCAGATGAAGACAATCCCTTTCGTGTTGGCCGGAATGGCAAAGCTGACCGCATAATCCGCCTCATTCTCCCGCATCTGACGGGTGGGGACCACGATAATCTCGTTGGCCACCGGCGCGCTGGTGATGTGAATTTTGGCTCCCTTGACCACGATTCCCTCTTTGGTCTTATCGACCACATGCAAATAATAATCCGGATGCTTTTGTTGGGAGGGTTCTTTGGAACGGTCGCCCTTTACGCAGGTGACCGCCCCGCACATGGCCAGATCGTTCTTGCGCGCATGCTCCAGAAAATTGAGGGCGTTTTCCTGGTATTGCTTCTTCCCCATCTGCCCCGCGACCACAAAAGCCGCGTTCAGGCAATCGGTTCCGATATCCCTCCCGAATGGCAGGCCGCCGGTCAGCTCGATGGAGCGCTGAATCATCTTGGTGCGCATCATGAGATCTTCCGCGTTTCTGGGCGTGATAAAATAGCGGTTGATGGGCTCCCCGGTTTGGGGATGGGGCGCCGTAAACAGGTTTTTGACCTCCGGGTTCTCCGAAGCTGTGAGGGTAAAGCCCTGGGCAACGGTGTCCACCGTAACCCCAAGGATCGGATGGGTGGTGACATCCTCAACTTTTTCCCCACGAAGGTAAACCCGGCGCCCGTCCCGCAAACTCTTCTTGTATTCCTCAACTGTCCGAATTCCCATCTTACACCTCCGGTCATGATTCGATTTTTTTGCCTTAATGCTGATCCATTGAAAAACATTTAGGGGGAAAATATAACTGGGAATAGAGCCCAATTCAAACCCAGAAAGCATTTCGACATTGGGCCCCCTCTCCCTTGAGGGGAGAGGGGTGGGGTGAGGGTGAGTGAAGCCCTCGCTACTCTAATCCCCCTCACCCTGGCCCTCTCCCGCGAGGGGAGAGGGAAACGAATTTAAGCCGAAGCATTTAATGTTTTCGTATTAGTAACAACTTTCCTAAAAAAGGAAAGGGCTTCGGAAAGCCTCAGTTCCTCAATGATCATGGGCATGCGGCTTGGCGGTCACCGCCACGCAAACCCGGTCTATATTGCAGTAAAACCCTTCCTCGCAATTTTCGCATTCGAACTGAATGGTGCTGTGCGAAATCCGAAACTTGTGCGTCAGGAGCTCGTTGATCTCCTGGAGGATCCCCCCGGTTCGGCTCACCTGGATATCCCCCACCAGGACATGCGCGCTCAGGGCATGAATACCGGAAGAGATGGTCCATAGATGTACGTGATGCAGATCCTTCACCCCGGGGATGGACTGTAAGGCCTTTTGTACCTCTTCCAGGTCTACGTCTTTCGGAACGGCCTCCAGCAGGATGTTGGTCGAGTCCTTCACCAAGACAAAAGCCCCTCGCAGGATTACCAGGGAGAGAATCACGCTCAGAATCGGGTCGATCAAATACCAGCCCGTAAAATTGATGACCAGCCCCCCTCCAACGACGCCCAGGGATGAGAGGGCATCTCCCAGGATATGGAGGTAGGCCCCCCGAAGATTGAGGCTCTCCTTGCTGGAGCGCATCATCACCCAGGCGGCAATGCCGTTGGCCACCAATCCCACGATGGCCACCCAGAGCATGGTATGGCTATCCACAATTTCAGGAACTTGAAAGCGGCGATAGGCTTGATAGATAATGTACGCCGAGATGAGAATCAACGTGGTGCCGTTGATCAGCGCCGCCAGGATCTCCATCCGGTAGAGCCCGTAGGTCCGGGTGGATGATGGCGGCCGCAGCGCTAACTGCAAGGCGACCAGGCTCAACATCAGAGACATCACATCGGTCAACATGTGGCCGGCGTCGCTCAAAAGGGCTAAGGAGTTGGAGAGAATTCCCCCGATGACCTCTATGACCATCACCCCGAGGGTCACTCCGATCGCCACCCACAGCGCTTTCCGGCTTTCTTCGAAGGAATGAGGATCCTCTAAATGGTCTCCTCCGGCGTGTTCATGTTCTTCCATAATGGGCCCTTTATCTCTTTAGTCTCTTAGAAATGAAGTTGTGCGCAAATTGACAACGAACTTCTGAAATCCCCCCTGGCCCCCTGAAGCTGTGAAATAATCCCCTAAATCACCCCCACCCTCGCCCTCCCCGAAGGTGTGAAAAAATTGAATTTCAGCCGTCACCCCGGTGAAAACCGGGGTCCAGTAAGTTCGTAAGGCCTTGAAAACACTGGATTCCGGCTTTTGCCGGAATGACGTGAAAAAGAACCAAATCGATTTTTTCACACCTTCCCCCATCGAGGGGGAGGGAATTTCTTTCTTATTTCAATATGTTTACCCTCTCCCCGGGCGGGAGAGGGCAGGGTGAGGGGGTATATTCTAAATTTTTCACAGCTTCCCTTTGACAAAGGGGATATTTCTGGAGCAATATGCTTTTTTTGGTTCCGGCTAGGCCGGGTTAGGAATCCAGCGGTAAGACCTTCAAGGAAAAAATGGGAAGCAAACTTGCTGTTCTCGTAAAAAGTCGTCATTCCCGCGTAGGCGGGAATCCAGGCCCCACGAAACCTATTGAAAAGACTGGATTCCCGTTTCCACGGGAATGACAGGAAAACGAATTTACGGACTTTTTACGAGTTCATCAAACTTGCTTCATGTATTTTATATCCGATCCTTGACATCTTCCGCTTTCGCTTCCTTACTTTATTTTGACCAGGAATTCCCTCGTTTGCAAGGATTTAATCAGGGGCGGCAATAAATTGAATCCCAAACCAAAGTCTATTAGAATGAAGAAATGAACGGCAGAAAAATGAGCGCAAGCCGAGTCAGCTTGTCTCCATTTCATCCCTTGATCGCCAAATGGTTTTTGGAGCAGGTCGGCCAGGATATCGAAGCCTTCAACCCCGTTATTTGTCCCCTCGACGTGCTGGCCCAGGAGATCGTCTCCATGGTTGGGGTTGAAACCTGGAACATCGACGACCTTTTCGAGCATCTGAGGGGAACATACTCTTATCGTTACCTCAGCCGGGAACAGTTCGATCTGGTGTTGAATATGCTGGCTGGACGCTACGCCGCCAGCCGGGTCCGGGAATTGAAGCCGCTTATCTCCCTCGACCGGCTCGACAATACGGTAGCCGCCCGGAGAGGGGCTCTGCAGGTCCTGTACTTTTCCGGCGGCGTCATACCGGACCGCGGGTACTTCCATCTTCGCCATCAGGAGACCACTGCCCGCATCGGTGAACTCGACGAGGAGTTTGTCTGGGAGGCATCGATAGGGGACACCTTTGCCCTCGGCACGCAGAACTGGCAAATTCAGCGGATTACGCATAATGATGTGCTTGTCCTCCCGGGCAATCCCCGGGGGGCGCCTGCGCCCTTTTGGAAAGCCGAAGAAAACGGCCGGGACTTTCACTTCTCGGAGCGCATCGGGCAGTTCCTCGAGGAGGCCGATGCCCGCCTGGATAATCCGGGTTTTGCGGCTACCCTTCAGCAGGTTAATCACCTGGATGAGGCGGCGGCCGGGGAGCTGATCGATTTCCTAAAGAGGCAGAAGCAGGCGACCGGCTGTGACGTCCCGCACAGGCACCATCTCGTAGTGGAGTTCGTCAGCAGCGGGCCGGGAGGAGCACCGGGCAATCAGGCAATCATCCATACGATGTGGGGCGGCCGCGTCAACCGGCCCCTGGCGATGGCCCTGGAAGCCGCCTGGCAAGCCAGGTTCGGCCAGAAGCCTGAGCTTTATGTCAGCAACGATTGTGTGATCATTTTACTGCCCCACGAAATCGGCGGCGACGAACTGCTTTCGCTCGTGGGTAGCACCAAGGTGGAATCGTTGCTGCGATCCCGGCTGGAAGGTTCCGGCTTTTTTGGGGCCAGGTTCAGAGAATGCGCCGGCCGGGCCATCATGAACAAGTTCAAACCCCCCGACAGAATCAGGAGCGAGGCCAGGCCCCTGCGGCATCGGGTACCGAGGCCACGTTTCGCCGGGACAAGAGAGACTCGCTTCTTTGCCGGTAACTGGCATCTCCTGACAAGCGCTGAACTTCCGGATGATCTTCTGGAAACCGAGGAGCGCAAGAAAGACCGCGCGCGCCTGTTGCTGGACCGGTACGGAATTCTATTCCGGGAGCTGCTTCAGAGAGAATTGCCCCCCTTCCGCTGGGCGGGGGTTTTTCGATCCCTGCGGATCATGGAGCTCTCCGGGGAAGTAATGGCCGGAATTTTCTTCCACGGGATTCCCGGGCCACAATTCATCTCCCACCAGGCTTTCCGCAATTTGCAGCACAAGCTGCCGGAAGACGCAGTTTATTGGATGAATGCGACCGACCCGGCCTCCCTGTGCGGAATCCAACTCGATTCGATCCGGGGATCATTGCCCCCGCGGGTGTCCGGTACCCACCTGGTTTACCGTGGAACAAAGCTGGTCTTCATATCCAGGCGCAACGGCAGGGAGCTGACCTTCAACGTCCCCCCCGACGATCCGCGTTTGCCGGAGTACATGGGTGTCTTACGCCACCTGCTCACCCGCCAATTTCAGCCGGTCAAGCGCATCGCCATCGAGACCATCAACGATGAAAAAGCCCCCCAGAGCCCATACGTGGATGCGCTGCGTACCTCCTTCGACATCCTGATCGACTACCGGAACGTCAACCTCTACCGTAAAATGGGGTAACCTGAATCTTTTGTTGTAAGATTTTTTTCAAAATGTTCTTTGTGTCCTTTAATTCAGGTGGCAGAAATGCTTTTTCTCGATGGCAGCAAGACCTCAGTTCTAGTGAATTTTGCCCCCCCACCCTAACCCTCCCCCTCGGAGGGGGGAGGGAAGGGTGGGGGTGATGTTTTTAGAAATTTTTTTGAAACGTTTAGGTCGAGTCTGGCTGATCTCTCTCGGTCAAAAATCACCTTCAATGAACCCTTTAGTTGGAAAAAGCTTTCCGCAATCTTCGCGAGGATCTTTGCCAAATAAGCTTGGAGAGGCATTCTCCCAGTGTCTTCAAACCCACTCGGAAGTTACCTTCCGTCAAGCCCGCCCTGCACCAGTCCCGCTCGGAGCGGGATACAGGGCCCGCGCAGGCGGGGTGTAGGGGCGGTTCGTGAACCGCCCTTACTGGATTCCCCCTTTTACCTTCGGAAAATGCTGGACATACAATAACGATCTATATTATTCTTCGCATGAGAGAGATTGTTAGGGAAAAAGGGTTCAAGAATATTTGAAGAGAACAAAGGAGTTATTACGATGGTTAAAAAGAGACGTGAGATTAAGGGGATAATTTCACGCTACACAGACAAACTCCGAACTCTTGGCATCGATGTATTTCAGATTATATTATATGGTTCATATGCAAAGAGGAATCCCAGAGAATACAGTGATATCGATATTGCAATTGTCTCTCCCACCTTCAAAAAAATGGATATTTTTGAGCGCCAGGAGATTTTGAGCGAGGCGCATCATCAGTTTGGCGAACCGATTGAACCGATCGGGCTGACCCCTGAACAGCTTAAAGGGAAGAAAGGGTTCGTCAGAGAGATTGTAAATAACGGGATTGTCATCTATAAAAAATAGGCCCTTTAGTTTCCTCCCCAATATAAGGCATTACAGCCTGCAAGAACGGCCAAAATCATATTTTTCCTCTCGTCGTGGAGGCGTAGAATGGCGATCTCCGAAATCCTGCAAGTCTACTGTCGTATCCCACAGCCCTATCGCGTCCATTCTAACCAGCTTTCATCCGGAAACCCCTCTCCCCTAGCGGGAGGGGGCTGGGGTGAGGGGGATCACAAAAGGAAAGTCTTAAGATTTTTAATCCTTGCCACCCCCACCCTTTAAACTTTTCCTGAAATTCCATTTCCACCTTCAAAGTCAATTTCCTCATTTCTTACGAATTTCTTAGGATCATCTGTGAAAGTCGAGATTCGACCTTACAGGCATCGTCAAGTCAGGCGATACTTCCTTCCTGTAATTTACCTTTGACATTCCATTGTAAAAAGCATAGATTTCTTCTTAAATCCATATATTGGCAGGCTCTGCAATTAAAAATCCATAAGGGATACAAAATTCCCTGAAAAAGGGAGCCCTTCGATGAAAGCCGCGTTCATTATTTTCGATCGCTTGACTTCCTTGGACCTCATTGGCTTTTACGATCCGGTTACTCGCTTGAAGTCCATGAACATCCTCCCGGATCTGGAATGGAGGATTTGCTCCAATAAGCAGCAGATTACCGATGATCGAGGACTTGTCATTACTGCGGATTCAGTAAATGAACCTCTGGGTGGGTACAATCTGATATTCGTGCCCGGGGGATTCGGTACCCGAGAGTTGCAGCACAATCATGAATTTAAGGAAGTAAGGACTCCTTCCTGAAATTTGCGGTTGAAAGGTTTCATAAATTGTTGTAGATTTCTCCCAGAGAGCACCATGGACGGAGAGGAGGTGATGTCTAGAGAACGCCCATCGGAGAAACTATAGTTATTCCACAAATTAAGTGAGAATGGAGGGTTTTATTTCATGAAATTTTAGGACGATGCCATCGGACGAGGCAAGTCGCGATATTGACCTGCATGATTAATTAAGACACGCTACAATTCATTTAACAAAACATAGGAGGTTTAAACCAATGCAATATGGACCCTATGCAGTTGATTACGAGCACCGCCCCTACAATCCGGAGCGCATGCGCAACGAGAGGGTGGCAAGAGCTCAGGCCGCACTCAAAAAGCACGGCCTCGGCGCAATGATTTTATACGACTACGACTATCACCGCTACCTCGGCTACTACTCCTTCCACCAGTACGCCAGGCGCAGGCTGGGTACGTTTGTTCTCCTGATTCAAGGCCAAGGCTTGCCCTACGTTCCTATCGATCATTTGAATGGCCAATGGGAGCGGCCCCGAATGCCCTGGTTGGAAGGCAAAATGGTGCTGGAGACATCCAAAGCTTACCAACTCATACAGGGTCTACCCGATAACCCTGAATTTATGCCCGGCTATTTCGACAAGACCTGCCAAGAGATCAAAGCCCTACTAAAGAAGCATGATGTCCTCGATATGCCCTGCGGTATCGACATCGCCAGCCATAACATGCTCGAGGCCTGCAAGCGGGCAGGGATTAACATCGTCGATGGCAACAATTGCATGTCCGATGCGATTAAGATCAAGACCGAGGATGAGATCCATTGCCTGCGGATGGCCGGGGTGTTCGCCGAGAGTGCCCATTGGGAGGTATGTCAGGCTTTGCGGCCGGGCATAACCGAGTTTCAGATTGCAGGAATTGCGGCCAACGCTCTCTACAAGCTTGGAGCCGAGGAGTTGGAAGGCCCCAGCTTCGTGGTTTGCACCGGGGAAAGATCGGGCTATGGCGTACCGAATATGCCGACAGATAGAATCGTGAGACCTGGGGACCTGTGCATCTTAGATATCAACGGCGTCAGCTTCCAGGGCTATCGCACCTGTTTCTACCGCACCTACTGCGTAGGAGACAAGCCAACCGAATTCCAGAAGGAAGTGTACCACATCGCCTACGAGGCGTTGATGGCCCTAACGGAATCGATAAAGCCGGGGATCACCACCCTGGACGCACAGCGGGACTGGCTGAAAAAAGGAGATGCACCCGGCCTGTGGGGGCGCATACCCAAATGGCCTGAGCCGGGCCGGTATTTCTACGGCACGGTGGCCCACGTGATCGGCCTCCGCTCGGGCGATCCGGGACCAACCATTCCCGGGGCCAGCGGTATTTTTATGGGTGATTTCCCCGCTGAAAGACTCGAGAAGAATATGACCTTTGCTGTCGAAGCTGCCTGCTTTACATGGCTCGGAGACAGGTGGGCCAAGGATGGCGTGAAGATTGAGCACTGTGGCGTGATCACCGACAAGGAGTTCGAAGTCTTCTACCGGTTCCCAACAAAAGATCTGATCGCCTGCGGACTGCCCGGTGTCTACTAAGAAGATAGCCGGAATGGTCATTGGCCCATTGGATGATTCGTTGAATCATGGGAGTGACTCATCAGCAAACTTATGGAGTCACTCCCTGTTTTCTTTTTTCGTACAAATAAGGATATGACTAATCTTCACGCTTTGTACTCTTCAAAATCAAGGTCCGATGGCGAATTTTCTCTAGCGAGAAAGAGTTTCTTCCTGTAATCGAGAAGGAAACCATTAAGGCAGATATGCTCTGTTACCATTACTAATCCGCCGCTCCGGATACCGCCCAGGCAATCGCCATGCCCGCCAGGTTGACGGCTGCAACGAAAAGATAGGAAAGGATTCCAAGGCCCGCGACCAGGAACATGCCATAGTCGCGGGCCAGGATGGAAGCGATGACCGTTCCGAATACGGAGCCCGTCACCGTGATCGCCCAGCACCAGGCCAATAAGTTAGACTGCTTGTGGGTATAGGCGTCAATGGAGAGAGGGACGATGTGCCCGAGGAGGAAGCCAAGGCCCGCGAAGGCGACAAAGACAAGCGGGAGCAGAGCCGGCATGGGCAGCCAAAGTAGAAATTGGTGTCCCCAGAGCGGCACAACAAGAAACAAGGCGATGCTGCCGAGCACCACCCCGCCCGAGTAGGGAGCGATGCGACTTTCCTTCCGGCCCTCGGGGATGGTTCCCGAATGCAGACTTCCCAGGCCAGCCCCAAGGATCATGCTCGACAACACCACGATCATGGCCAGGGTAGGATGGTGCAAGTAGAGTTGGTATCTGTATATGCCCGCCATCTCGATGAACATGAACCCCACGCCGGTGAGCACCAGGATCAGAACCAGCCTCGGGTCGATCCTCACCCTTTCCCCCCCTCCAGGCCGGCGCACGACGAAGGGAATCGCCAGGAAGACAAAGGCCAACACCCCCATGACCTTCAGCAGAGGTCTGTAGAGCCCCTCGATCAGCGATTCCATGGGGTTGGTTTTCGAAATCAGGCCCGACCCCAGGAGGTAAGGCCGGTCGTCGTTGATCGGAATGTCTTTCCCGTTCGGGATCCCCAGGGTTCCTGTCAGGCCGGGGATAGGTTTCGTGTTCCTGCAGAGGTCCGTCACCCCCTGCAGGTAGTTCCGGGTATTCTGAAGAACCTCTCCCTCGGGTAGTCGGATCTGCGTACTTCGGGCAACCTTTTCCATGTCCGGGTACAGGACCTCGATCTTCGAGCTGCGCGAAGCCGCGATTTCGCGGATCGTAACCAGCTCCTCCGGGGTGAACGGCGTTTTCTTGGCCATGAACATGGTCCGGTAGCCGTAGGCCGAGGACCGCGAGAGGATGACAAGCTGGTCTTCGGGGTGAATGATTCCGGCCATCTTCATGCCGGCCACGAGACTCGCCAGACGGCGGTTTTTTTGGCCCGCCAGGGGAGTCCTAATGCTGGAAATCAGGCTGTAACAGAGGACCCCTCCCTCCTTCAGGTGTTCCATGTATTCGGAGAAGGCCTCCTGCGTGGACACGAAGTTGGGCGACCAGGCGTGCGAGATCTGTCCGGCAAGCGTTGCAAAGTTGACGTCGAGCATTTGGATCATATCGTAACGGTGCTTGCTTCGCATGATGACCGACCGGCCGTCGGCAATGTAGTAATGCACGTTGGGAAGGAGATAGGGGTTGCCGGGTTCGTCCTTCTTGTTCTGCACGATATCAGTTACGATCGGGCGCGCGATCTCTACCGCGTCGATCCGGTTCATGCCGAAATGGCTGGCCATGGTCAGTTCCTGCCCCCCTCCGGAGGCAATCACCAGCAGGTCCCCGCCCTTTTTCATTTCCAGCGCAATGGTGTATAGGGAGGGCATGTAGCGCCGGATGGTATCGGCGTTTTTGGGAACATAGTAACTCCGCGAGCCGTTGTCGATGGCGTACATCTGCTGGCCCCGGTAGTTCATCAGAGCAACCCTCGACATGGGAGACCAGTGTTCGCGGATCAGATCCTTCTCCGAGTAGCCGGCCGCAAACTTCACCTGGAAGGACCCGCTGGC
>Ga0315290_10003063_pt1 | contig 11943 bp, 8 predicted proteins | sample YL17G12_0_MG_FD_203627 | JGI IMG/M metagenome (GOLD analysis project Ga0315290, IMG submission 203627) | Sediment microbial communities from Yellowstone Lake, YNP, Wyoming, USA - YL17G12_0 | ecosystem: Environmental > Aquatic > Freshwater > Lake > Sediment | place: USA: Wyoming | collected...
CTTCACCCGCCCTTGTCCTTGTTATGGCGGTTTCCTTCCTCGTTTCCCAGCCCGCCTGTGCAAGAAGGCCTGTCGGGTTCGGCACGGCAAAGCCTCCCGTGGCCGAGATCATCCCCAAGAAACTCACCATCCACGGCGACACCCGGATCGACAACTACTACTGGCTTAATGAACGCGACGATCCCAAGGTCATCAAATACCTCGAGGCGGAGAACGCCTACACCAAGGCGGTGATGAAGCCGACCGAAGCGCTTCAGGATAAGCTCTACAAAGAGTTCCTCGGCCGGATCAAGCAGACCGACCTGTCCGTCCCGTACCGGTCCCAGGGCTATTACTACTACACGCGCTACGAAGAGGGATCCGAGTATCCCGTCTATTGCCGGAAGAAGGGGAGCCTTGACGCGAACGAGGAAGTGCTCCTCAACGTCCCCGAGATGGCCAGGGGCCGCGAGTTCTTCAGCGTTGCCGGCCTCGCCGTGAGCCCCGATAATCGCCTCCTGTCCTACGGTGTGGACACCGTCAGCCGCCGCATGTACACCATCCGTTTCAAGGACCTCGTGACGGGACGGACCCTGCCCGAAGAAATCGTCAACACGACCGGCCAGGCGGTTTGGGCGAACGATAACAAGACCGTCTTCTACGCCCTGAAGGACGAGGTGACCCTCCGGTCTTTCAAGATCTGCCGGCACGTCCTCGGGACACCGGCTGCCGAGGACAAACTCGTCTTCCACGAGGCGGATGACACTTTCGACGTGGAGGCCTACAAGTCGAGGTCCAAGGCCTACATCTTCATCTCCTCGTCGAGTACCGTTTCGAACGAGTGCCGCTACCTGGAGGCGGACAAGCCCGCAGGGGAGTTCATGATCCTCCAGGCGAGGCAGCGAGACCTCGAGTACCGGGCCGACCACTTCCGGGACAAATTCCACATTCTCACGAATTCCGGCGGGGCAAAGAACTTTCAACTGATGACCGCGCCGGTCGGGAAGACGGCCAAGGAGAACTGGGCCCCCCTCATCCCCGGAAGGGACGACGTCCTTCTCGAGGATTTCGAGATGTTCAACGACTATCTCGTCGTCCAGGAGCGCAAGGAGGGCTTGACCAGGCTCCGGATCATTCCCTGGGGCACGGGAACGAAGGAACACCAACTCGACTTCGGGGAGGCGACCTACAGCGCAGGGCTCGGCACCAATCCGGAATCCGACACCGGGTGGCTCCGCTACGGCTATTCCTCGCTGACGACACCCCACTCGACTTTCGACTACAACATGGCGACCCGTGAGAAGAAACTCCTCAAACAGCAGGAGGTTCTCGGCGGGTTCCGCCCGGAGAACTACCAAGCCGAGCGGCTCAGCGCGACGGCGAGAGACGGGACCAAGGTGCCGATATCCCTGGTCTACCGGAAGGGGCTTGTCAGGAACGGCCTGAATCCCTGCCTGATCTATGGCTACGGATCCTACGGGGCGAGCATGGACGCCGATTTCTACTCCGAGGTCCTGAGTCTGCTCGACCGGGGCTTCGTGTATGCCATCGCACACGTCCGCGGGGGGCAGGAGATGGGCCGTTGGTGGTACGAGGACGGCAAGCTCCTGAAGAAAGAGAACACGTTCACCGATTTCATCGCCTGCGCCGAGTACCTCGTCGCCCAGAGGTTCACCGACTCCGGGCTTCTCTTCGCCCAAGGCGACAGCGCCGGTGGGCTGCTCATGGGTGCTGTGGCGAACATGCGCCCCGACCTTTTCCGGGGCATCCTGGCCGGGGTGCCTTTCGTCGACGTTGTGACGACGATGCTCGATCACAACATCCCCCTGGCGACGGGCGAGTTCGACGAGTGGGGCAATCCCGAGATCCAGAAATACTACGCCTACATGCTGTCCTATTCGCCCTATGACCAGGTCGAGGCCAAAGCCTATCCGGCCCTGTTCGTGTCGACGGGCCTGTACGATTCCCAGGTCCAATACTTCGAGCCGGCGAAATGGGTCGCCAAGCTCAGAGTCATGAAGACCGACGACCATCCGCTGGTGTTCCTGATCAACATGGAGGCCGGACATGGCGGGCAGTCGGGCCGTTTCCGGGGGCTCAAGGAGACGGCCATGGAGTACGCCTTCATCTTGACCCTGGCCGGGATCAGGGAATAGGGGCTCGAATGCTTTCCCTATAGCAATGGTGCAGCCAGCCCAGATACGCCTTGGCCACAACCCTGCCCTGCTCAGGCAAGCATTGACGGGCCGCTCCAGGGCCGGTTCGGGGCCGGCACCCAACCATTCGCAGCCAGATAGCCTCGGCTGAATCATGAAACCCCTGCTGTTTCTCAAGGAATGCAGCGGGAAATGCTTCTGCCGAACAGACGCGTCTCCGCGGCCCCGCCTGCGAGGCTGCAAATCAGCCGAAACTCCGTCAGCACGAAGCTTCAACAAAAGACTTGCGCGCTCCGGGAGATCGCGCTATTCTCCGGGCGATCGGCAGACTCCGTTTGCGGCAGTCTCAGACACAGGACTTGCAACTAATTTGCAACTAAAAGCTTGATCATCATGGTCACCATGGTCACCATGGTGATCAGAACGTAGAACCCTAAGGGGTTGTCACTTCTGTAAGTTGCGTTTTTGCGGGAACATCGGGAAAACGAGCTCGTTGTGCTCATAACCCGGAGGTCGCAGACCAACCATACCGGCAGAAGCGCCGCGCCCGCCGCGGCGCCAAGCCCTTGCTCATCTCATCCGGGCCGGAGCGTCGTGGGTGCCACCGGCCGGCCCTTCTATTTTCGCACCAGTCACCGGTTTTCCATGGTCGATCCCTTCTCCTCAGATCAACCTCTTCAAGTACTCAATGCTGTGCCGGGCCTGCTCCACCGTTCCGCACTCGACGCTGAAGACGATATCGCGCGGTAGTTTGCGGCAGATGTCCACGACGGTGGGCCAGTCCACCACGCCCTCGCCACAGGCGCAGCCAACGGGCGTGCCGGTGACCTTGCCGCGTTCGGCGGCCGACTGCTGAACGGAGATGTCCTTGGCGTGAAGGTGCACCAGCCTCTCGCCGGCCGACCGGAGCCACTCGACGGGATCCTCCCCAGCAAGGTAGCTGTTGCCCGTGTCGAAGTTCACACCGATGGCCGGGGAATCAACGAGGCCGCAGATTCGCTCGAGCCCTGCCGGCGTCTTGGATTACTGTTGGTGCGGCTCGATGCCGATGAGGATATTCCTGGGCTCGGCAACGGCAGCCGCCTCAGTCAGCACGTATCGCATGAGCATGTGGTCTTCCTCGGCAGTCGTCCAGGCGCGCTTGGGGCCCTCGTCTGTGTTGACCACGGGGGCGCCGCACTCAGCCGCGAAGCGTATCGCCTGTTTGAGGTACTCGGTGCCGATCTCCGGCTTGCACAGCGGCGTGTGTGAGGAAAGGCCCGAGAGCTTGACGCCCGCGGCCCGGCAGGCGCGGCAGACACGGTACGGGTCGTCGAGCATCGAGACGCTGTGGAAATAGCCGGCCTCGCTGAGCAGTTCGCGGCCCCAGTGGACCATCGGCTCGACATACTCGTAGCCGAGTTCGGCGGCCATGTTGACAGCCCATTCGAAGTTCTTGTCCGCATGCCGCACAAACTCCAGGTTGATGCCTATGCCGATCTTTCCCATAGCTTCGCTTTCCTTCTGATCTCTCGTGTGACCGACAGGAAACTTTTTTCAGGCTAAAGAGTGGCCGTGGCCTTCTTGTGGCATTGGACAAGGTAATCCCGGGCCGTCGCCAATCCCTTGGCCATCTCATCCGGGCCGGGGTGGCCGTGCATGAAGGGGTTGACGTACTCGGCGTAGCCCGCCTTGGCCAAAGCCGCAATCCAGGGAGTGAAATCGGCCGGGCCGACGCCGGGCAGTTGCTTCATGTCTGCGCCCTGCTGCCATGCATAGAAGAACAACAACTTCTTTCCGACAATCCCAATGACTTCCTCGACCGGGATTTTCGCGGCCTGCAAGTGATACGGCGCCAGGGCTATTCCCAGGCGAGGACTGCGGTTCAGGTCGACAAACGCCTTGAAGGAATCCTTGGAGTTGAGCAGGCTGTTTCCGTGGTTCTCGATGGCGATCCGCGTACTGTATTTTTCCGCCAGCTCCACCTGCGGCTTGAGCTGCTCCAGAAAGGCCTTCATCTCTTCGGTGAGGTTCTGGACCTTGCCGTAGCGGGCCTCGCGAACCGCCAGGCCGCCGCCCGCCTTGCCGAGCAGTTCCGCAAACCGCGGATACCCGACGTTGTAGCAGGTGAACGCATAGAGCTTCAGCTTGGTCTTGGCGAGCAGCTCCTTGAGGCCCTCGGCCCCCAGGCGCTTCTCGATGTCGTCGAGATGGGGGCATCCGAAGCCCGCGTGCCAGAAGTCGACCGCTTCGAAACCCAACGCGGCGATCCGCTCACACGCCTTTTCCACCGACAAGGAACTGAACTGCACGGTCGAGGTGGACATTCGCATGGGCCACGGCGCCTTCTCGCCGGCACTGGCTGGGCCGGCAATTGCCCGCGCGGATAGCGCATTGGCCAGGGCGGCGCCGGCCAGGACCGCGCTGGATTGTTGGAGAAACGCGCGCCGCGAGAGTTGCCTGTCGTGCATGATTCACCAGACCTTCCATTTTTCGCGGTAAGGCCGGATGAGCATCTTCTCGGCCTCCGCATCGTTGACGATCTTCTCTTTCTTGGGGTCCCACTGAATCTCGCGGCCCGTAATCGCCGCGATGGTCGCCAACTGGGTGATCGCGTCGCAGCGTATGGCCATCTCCACCGGGCACATCGTTTCCTGTCGCGACTTGACGCAGTCGATGAAGTTGCGGTTGTGTTCCTTCGAGACCGGCAGGATTTCATCCGTGGGCTTGGGCTGCTGCTTCCACAGCGCCTTGTTGCTGGTGGCCCAGCCCTCGGCGTCGCTGATCCAGCCCTCGGTCCCGAAGAAGATCACGCCGTCGCCAGGATGCCAACTGGGAAGATGCTGCGTGGCCACCGGCTTGGCGGTGCAGAAGTCCATGAAGCGCAGTTTCACGCCGTTTGGGTAGTCGCACATCACGTCCCACCGCTCCAGCGTTCGGAAGATGCCCTCCTTGGGCACGCTGCCGGTCCCGGCGTAGCGGATCGGGCTGGTGTCGTCGCTCTTGTTGGCCCACTGGGCGAGCCCGAGCTCGTGGATTGCGCAGCCCGCGATGAAGCCCAGGGACGTCTCGGGGCAATGGTAGCCGCCCCAGCAGGTGGCGCGATCTACCGTGTACGGGACCATCGGGGACGGTCCCTGCCAGGCGTCGAAGTCGAGACCCTCGGGCACCGGGACCTCGACGGCTGAGCCGTAGGGCTTGACGGCATATTGGTCCACGTTGAACGACACGTCGCGGGACCAAAGCTCGATCCGCTCGAGTTTTCCAATGTAGCCGTTGCGCACAAGCTGGACCATCTGCCGGTATCGTCCCTCGCTGCGGTATTGCGTTCCGAATTGGAAGACGCGCTTCTTCTGGCGGACCGTGTCGCGAAGCAGGCCGGTCAGGCCGAAGTCCAGCCCCAGCGGCTTCTGGCAGTAAACGTCCTTGCCGGCCTTGGCGGCCGCGATGGACATGGGCATGTGCCAGTTGTCATGGGCGCCGATGATGACGGCGTCCACGTCCGGGCGGGCCAGGATCTCCCGGAAATCGGCGTGCGCCTTGACGGTGCCCTCGCCGTACTTCTTGTTCAGCCTGGCGGCGGCGCCGTCGCGCCGGCCCTTGTAGGCGTCCGCCACGGCGACGATCCGCACGTCGTCTTCCCCGCTGAGGATCGGAATGTGATAGTTGCTTCCGATGTTGCCGCAGCCGATCTGGCCGACGTTGACGCGGTTGCTCGGCGCCTCGGCGCCGAAGACTCGCCCGGTGACGATATGCGGCGCCGCAATCGCCGCACCGCACGCAAGGCTTCGCTTCAGGAACGCCCGTCGCCCAATGGCCGCGGCAGCGGATATCCCTACATTCTTACGGTCGCGTGTTCTTGTCATGGCTTACATCCTGTCTATTCCATTGATTGCGAAAATGCTGGATGCCGTTTGTAAGACTCAATGTTCTTATATATGATGCCACCTGCATTTTGCCAGTCTAAAATACCGATAGGAAAATTGATTTTGGGCTGGCCCTCGGGCTGGCGGGCGGCTCTGCCGGGGGGGCGTGGGGTTTCCCTGAGTTGGAATTCTTCGATGGTTGGGACATCGCTCGCCTCGAGGATGTTCAGGCGGACATACCGGGCATTCACGGCCGGGAAGTCATAAACTTGCCGGCCGTCAATCGTCGTCAAACGCCTTGCCGGCATTGTGGCTGGCGCTCCACTCGCTCGATGCCTTGGCCGGTTTGCCTTGCGATACCGGTATGTCAGCACGGACGGTGACGATTGAAGACAGCAGTAGAATGATAAGGATGGTTGTCGTTTTCATGATGTTAGTCTTTCTGTTCGAGGCAGAGAACGGTGGCGAGACTGTCCGGTGCCTTCGCGGGCAGACTAACCGACAACTTCCCATCGGCTTGGGTGAACTTAAGGGATTGGTGGTCGGTGAGGAGATACGCCTTCTGGACTTTGTTCTTCATGCCGGCAAGCTCGAACTTCTCGCCGGGCCATTTGAAGAGGTGAATGTAGAGCTTGCCGGGTTTGGTGGTGCAGCGCCAAGCCTTGTCCTTCAGTTCTCCACCAAACGGTGTTCGGCCGGCGCCGTAGATGGATTCGCCGTTAACCTTGAGCCACGCGCCGACTTTGCGAAGAATGTCCTGGCTGGGTTGCGGGATGAAGCCGTCGCCATCGGGGCCGACATTTAAGAGGTAGTTACCGCCTTTACTGGTGATGTCCACGAGCTTGAAAGAGATGTCGTCGGCCGGTTTCCAATGGTAATCGTTTTTCTTGTAACCCCAGGTGTCGTTGATCGTGGCAGCGGTTTCCCACGCACCGGGGGTGACGGTGTGGGGGATTTCGTTATCGCCGCGCGATTGGTAATCCTGCAGGCCACCGGGGCCGAGGCGGCTGTTGATGAGGGTGTCGGGCTGGAGGGAGCGGACCAGATCAACCAATTGCCGGCAGCGCGCGGGCGTCATCAACGTCGGCACGTCGAACCAGATCAGGCCGATGGGGCCGTAGTTGGTCAGCAGTTCCTTGACCTGCGGCATGGATTTGTCGCGGAAGTATTGGTCGAAGTCTTTCTGCGGGTTCGGCGGGAAATCCCAGTCGTTGTTCGCTCCGTTCGGTTCGTGCCAGTCGGTGGCTTGCGAGTAGTAGAAACAGAGCTTCAGGCTGCGTTTGGCGCAGGCAGCTTGGAGTTCCTTGAACGGGTCGCGTTTCCACGACGTGGCATCGTAACAGTTGTACTTGCTCACCTCGGAGTGATAGAGCGCGAAGCCGTCGTGGTGTTTGCAGTCGAACACGACGTACTTCATGCCGGCATCGGCGGCGAGTTGCGCCCACTCGTCGGCGTTGAACTTCGATGGGTTGAACTGCTTGGCGAGCTGTTCGTACTCCTTCACGGGAATCCGGGCATTGTGCATGATCCATTCGCCGATGCCACCGATGGATTTGCCTTTCCATTCGCCGGCGGGGATGGAGTAGAGGCCCCAGTTGATGAACAAGCCGTACTTGGCCTCGTGAAACCATTGCAATCGCGCCGCGCGCTTCTCTTCCGCCTGCTTCGACTTCTCCAACGTCTCCGGTAGTTTCGCGCCCGGCGGGTAAACCTGAAATTCCTCGATGGTGGGCACTTCGTTCGCTTCGAGAATGTTCAACCGGAAATACCGGGCCTTCACCGCCGCGAAATCGTACGCGCGCTTGCCCGCGATAGTCGTTCCGGTGACGACTGGCTTCCATGTGTCGCCATCTTTGAATTCAATCGCGAACTTCTGCGTCCGTGGATACTCGATTTCCATCACGACCGCCCGTCCGACGTCCGTTTCCGTGCCAAGGTCAACTTCAAGCCAACCGGCACGACTGCTCGCTACCGCACCCCATCGCGTGTTTTCGTCGCCGTCCACGGCTTTGTCAGCCTCGAAACCCGGTCCCCAGACACTGGAGGCTTTTGCGGGTAGTCCTTTCGAATGCGAAGGCGGCAATGCTGGAGGCGACTCAACCGGCTTTCCAAGATAGAACCGGACGAGGGCGGCGATGTTCCGGTCGTTGATGGTCATGCGGTCTGCGCCTTTGAAATCGTCAATCGGGCGATTCAGATATTCGGCGACGGGCAGAGGCAGCGAGTTGTCATACGGTGCAGCGAATCCATAGAAATCCCATGACTGATAGCGGGCGTTGGAAAACACCTTGCGCGCATCGTGTTGCGGCCAGCCGACTTGATTTTGAATGAGGCGGATCGGCCTGCCGTCCAACTGTTGCCGGGCAGTCTCCGTGGGCTGAACGGCCGGCCCTTCGTTCAACAGCCAGTCCGGCCCCTCCAGTTTCAGGTGATGCAATCCGTTTGGCCAGAGGATGCAGTCAGGTTTCACTTTGCGGGCCGTGTCGCGGATGCGCGTCCAGCAACGCGCGACGGCCAGTCCATCGAACTTTGCCTTGTCAGCAGGCTTGATCTTGTCCGCCCCGGGAAATGGGACGCCCATCAATTCGGCATACATCGTTTTTTCGCAGTCGAGCCATTTGCCGCTGGTGTTCTGCATCCAGTCGAGCATGAATCCGTCGATGCCGGTTTTCTTCAGCGCGTCTTCGACAGATACACAAAGGTAGTCGATATAATCTTTCGTCAACGGAATGTGCATCCCGGAGGGCGTGCCGTAGCTTTGATCCGGATGACGCTGCCCCCAAAGCGAATTGGCCCCGATACAGTAATAACCCATGACCAGCATCCGCTGTTCATGCCCCAGCCGGACAACCTCGGGCAGGAAATCGCTCTTGAGTCCCGGCTGCTCTGGAATGGGACCGCCCTTGTACCATGCGTAGCCGTTGCAGGAGAGAACAAACGTCTGAATGCAATTCGCGCCGATGTCTTTGTACCACCTCACGTGCGCCGCCGGATCGGCGTTGGCCCAATGTCCCGGCTCCGCGAAGATGTTCCCGTTCTTCTTAAGCTCCCAGTTGAAATCAATGCAGTACGCACGCAGCGGTTGTTTCAGCAACTCCACCTTCCAGGCTTCCTTTGGCGGACGGGCATACATGCCCCACCGGAGGTTTTTGAGTTCCTCCGCGCGCTTCGCCATGTCCACCGGCTCGGCGGCACGGGCGACCATGGTCGCGGCGAGCAATCCAATGATGATCGTCTTGGTGTTCATGATTATGCCTTTCATTCGGTGATGAGTTGTTTCATTTCATGCCCGTCCTCATGCTGCCTTTGAGGATGTTCCAAGCTTTAGCGGCCTTGATGACGCCGTTGGTCGCGATGTCTGGGGTGTAATCCACGACCTCGATCTTGCCGGTCGGCTCGCCGATGAGCGTGTTGCCATCGACTTGTACCAATGAGCAGCCCCAACTGATAGGAAATTTGATTTTGGGTTGGCCCTCGGGCCGGCAGGGGGCTGTGCCCGGGGGGGCGGGGGGTTTCCGCGAAGCCATGTGCCGAGGTGCAGCCGGCCGGCGCCTGCGTGAACCGCATGCCGTCGGAAGCCAGCCCGTCGATATTGGGCGTCCGCAGGATCGGATGCCCCGCCCCCGACCACTCGTAGTAGCCCCACTCGTCGAACATGAGGTAGATGATGTTCGGCGGGCGCTTCGGCCTTGGGCTCTCGGCCCGGGTTCTGCCGCTTTCATAAGCGCACCCAATCCCAATGCTGCTATGGCAAGGCCCGGCCCAAGGGCCGAGAGGAACCGCCGTCGCGACAAGTCATGATTGGACATCTCAGTTTACTTCAGTTTACTCCAGGTTCCGAGCAACCATGCCGCCCGCCTCATCGCACCGGCTGGAGCGAGCTGTCCAACACGAGTTGTCCGCTCTTGGCCAGCGGCAATTGCTTAAGGGCCTGGCCGTAGCGGACGCTGCATGTCGGCTTGGTGTTGCTGACGCCGCGGATGACGGCCTTGGTGAGCCGCCCGCCGCTCCACTCGATGTCAACTTCATACCCGCCCCGGGCGCGCAGGCCGCGAACGCTGCCAGTCTTCCACGCGCCCGGCAGCGCCGGCAGCAACTCGACCTGGCCCGCCTGCGATTGAAGCAGCATCTCGGCGATCCCGGCCGTGGCGCCGAAGTTGCCGTCGATCTGGAACGGCGGACAGTTGTCTAACAGATTCGGCAGCGTGCTGTTGCGCAGCAGGGTGAGGCAATGCTTCTGCGCTGCCTCCCCGTCGTGCAGGCGTGCAAACATGCTGATGATCCAGGCGCGGCTCCAGCCGGTTCCGCCGCCGCCATGGGCCAGGCGGAAATCGAGCGTCTTTCTCGCGGCCGCCAGCAGATCCGCCGTGGCGGGCGTTATCAGGTGGAACGGATGCAGGCCGACCAGGTGCGACATGTGGCGGTGACCCGGCTCGGCCTCCTGGTAGGGCTGGGCCCACTCGAGCAGGCGCCCGTCGGGACCGACCTTCAGCGGTGGCAGCTTGGCGGTGGCCTCCGCAATCCGCTTCCGCATGGCCTCGTCAGTTCCGAGGATGGCTGCCGCGCGGTCGGTAGCGTCGAAGATCGCACGGACCAGGCTCTGGTGATAGGTCGAGCCGGCGGTAATCCGAATGCGACTCTTCGTTTCGGGATCGATGTAGGTATTCTCCGGCGACTCGGATGGGGCAATCACCAGCGTGCCGTCCGGCGCGGCCACGAGCGTATCCAGCACGAATTCGCTGGCGCCCTGAAGGATTGGATAGATTCTTTGCAGAAGCGCGCGGTCGCCGCTGAACTGGTAGAAATCGAATAACTGTGCCGCCATCCAGGCGCCGCACAGCGGATCGAGCACCCCGTTGACAAATTGAGAATTAAGGTTTGACGCGCTCGGGCTGACGCGGCCGAAAGGATTCGTGGCGAGAAAGGCCACCCAGCCATCGGACCCGTACAGCCGCCCGGCGGATTGGCGCCCGCGCTTGGCCAGCAACTCGAACCAATCCATCAACGGCTCGACGGTTTCCGCCAGATTGGCCGGGCCGGCGGGCCAGTAATTCATCTCCAAGTTGATGTTGAGGTGGTAATCCGCCTCCCACGGCGCCCACATCCGATCGCTCCAAATCCCCTGCAAGTTCGCCGGCAGCCGCCCGGGCCTGCGCGAACTGCTCATGAGGAGGTATCGCCCGAATTGAAAATACAATGCCACCAACCCGGGATCGTCGTCGCCCTTGCGGACAGCCGCCAGGCGCGCATCGGTCGGCAACTTGGCCGGCGCGGCGTCCATCTCGCCTAGTTGCAGCGTCACCCGCTTGAACATCGGGCCGAACTCGGCCAAGTGCGCCTCAAGCAGCTTCGGCCACGATTTCTTCGCGGCCTTGGCGAGAATGTCCGCGCTGGCTGCCGCCGGGTCGAGGTCATGGTCGAAGTTGAGCTTGGCGAGATTGTAGTCTGTGGCGGCGGTGAATAGGATCACCGCCTCGCCGGCGCCTTCGATGCGCAACTGGTTGCCATCCGCCGCCACCTTGCCGCGGTCCACGCGAACCAGCAGTCGGCCGGCAAATCTCATGTGCGCGCCGCCGGGGCCGCTGCCGCCGGCATTGTCGTCGTAGCCGCCATCCTTCTTCTCCACGTCCACGATTTGCCCGTCGAGGTGGAGCTGGTCGTCCGCCGGCGCGGTTATTATGGCGCTGCGTTTGCGCGTGAGGCTGACGGCGAAGGCCAAAGTGCCGGGCTTGTCGGTCTTCACGCGGACCGCCAGCACGTCGTCGGGCGCCGAGATGAACGCCTCGCGGGTCAGCGTCGCATCGCCCTGCCGGAAAGTCACGCGGGCCAGGCCCTCGGCGAGAGACAGTTCCCGTCGATAGTCGGTCACGCCGGCCGCCGCCCCGAAGTCCAGCCACAGGTCAGCAAGCGGCTCATAGGAGCGGAACGAAGTGGGCCTGGCGGTCAGATGCTCGACTCCGTAG
>Ga0315290_10003067_pt1 | contig 11939 bp, 9 predicted proteins | sample YL17G12_0_MG_FD_203627 | JGI IMG/M metagenome (GOLD analysis project Ga0315290, IMG submission 203627) | Sediment microbial communities from Yellowstone Lake, YNP, Wyoming, USA - YL17G12_0 | ecosystem: Environmental > Aquatic > Freshwater > Lake > Sediment | place: USA: Wyoming | collected...
ACGCCACCGCGTGGAGCGGCCTTCGGGCGTGATGGCGCAAGCGTCGCTTTTGGCCTGCGCAGCGTTTCCGTGGGCCCTTCCCGATCTCGCCGATCGCGCGGGAGAGTCCGTGGCGGCGATCGCGGCCTCGGGGATTTTCGGTCATCTTCACTTCGCGCTCGACCGGGGTTTCTGGGCTTTGCTCTCGGACGAGGCGTGACCGAACTCCGCCCCGGAGCGCTGACGGGCGTGCTCGTGATCGATGCCTCGCGGGTTCTGGCAGGGCCTTACGCGGCGATGCTCCTGGGCGATCTGGGTGCTTCCGTCGTCAAGGTCGAGCAGCCGGGGGGCGGCGACGACACGAGGAGCTGGGGGCCTCCGTTCACGGAGGCGGGTGTCAGCGCGTACTACCTCGCGGTCAATCGAGGCAAGCGCGGCGTCGCGATCGATCTTCGCCAAGATGCGGGGCGCGGCGTGTTCGACGCCCTGCTGAGGCGGGCCGACGTCCTGATCGAGAACTTCAAGGCGCCTACGCGCGAGGCGTTCAATCTCTCCGGGGAGGCGACGGGCCGCCGCTTCCCGCGGCTCGTCCACGCGGCGATCTCGGGGTTCGGCGCGACCGGCGCCTACGCTTCGCGACCCGGCTACGACAACGTAGCGCAGGCGGCGAGCGGGTTGATGAGCATCACCGGGCCGGCCGAAGGCGAGCCGCACAAGGTCGGAGTCGCCGTCTCCGATCTCGCCGCCGGGCTGCACGCCGCCGTCGCCATTCTCGCCGCTCTAAGGCATCGCGATGCGACGGGGGTCGGGCAGTTCGTCGAGGTCTCGTTGTTCGACGCCTCGCTGGGTCTTCTCGCGAACGTCGCGAGCTCGGCGCTCGTGTCGGGAGAAAAGCCGCGGCGATGGGGCAACGCGCACCCGTCGATCGTGCCGTACCAGATGGTGCGCGCGGCCGACGGGCCTCTCATGCTGGCGGTCGGGAACGACCTTCAATTTCGAGCGCTCTCTACGATCCTCGAAGAGCCGGCGTGGGCGGACGATCCTCGCTTTTCGACCAATCCCGCGCGGGTTCGCCACAGGGAGGCGCTCATTCCGATGATCGAGGAGCGATTCTCGCGACGCCCGGCGGCCGACTGGCTCGCGGCGCTTGCTGTGGCCGGGATCCCCGCGGGGCCGGTGCGCACGGTCCCTGAGGCGCTTTTTTCCCCCGAGGCGGCCCAGCGCGGCATGGTCGTCGAGCTGGCCAACGCGGACGGGACCTCGGCGCGCGCGCTGGGCCCCGTGCCGAAACTGTCGAAGACGCCGGCGCGGGCGGAGTCGATGCCGCCGCGGTTGGGCGAGCACACCGACGAGGTCTTGCGCGAGGTGCTCGCCTACGACGACGCGCGCATCGCAGCGCTTCGCGCCCTGGCTGCTATCGCGTGAGGCGCGCGGCAGTCCCGCCGTGGCACAATCCGGCGTCGCCAACGCGGGAGGTTTAGAAGTGTCCAAGTCCAAATGGTTGTCCGGTCCTCGCATCAACCCCGAGCCGATCGTCAAGGGGGTGGGTGCTGCCGATCTGATCGATCAAGCGTTCCTTTCCTACAACGCGGGGCGCCTTCAGAAGGCGTCGCGCCTGTTCGTCGAGAAGATGCTGGCCGAAGAGACCTTCGTCGGCATGAGCCTGACCGGGGCGCTGACGCCCGCCGGGTTGGGGCGCTCGGTGATCATCCCGCTGATCCGCGCCGGGTTCGTCGATTGGATCGTGTCGACGGGCGCGAATCTCTATCACGACGCTCACTTCGGCCTCGGGCTGGCGCTGCACCAGGGAACCCACGATGTCGACGACCGCATCCTGCGCGCGGAAGGCGTCGTGCGGATCTACGACATCCTGTTCGATTACAAGGTCCTGCTCGAAACCGACGCGTACTTCCGCCGGGTGATGGACGCGCCCGAGTTCCAGCGGGACATGTCGACCGCCGAGCTCCACTACCTGCTCGGGAAGTACCTCGCCGCGCGCGAGGACGAGTTGAAGTTGAAGGACACGTGCGTTCTCGCGACGGCGTTCCGCTGCGGCGTGCCGTGTTACACGTCGTCCCCCGGCGACTCGTCGATCGGCATGAACATCGCCGAGTTGTGGCTGAAAGGCCGCGGGCCGCGCCTGGACATCTGCCGCGACGTGAACGAGACGGCGGCGATCGTCTACGAGGCGAAGAAAAGCGGCGGCGCGTCGGGTGTCCTGATCCTGGGCGGAGGCTCGCCGAAGAACTTCATCCTTCAAACCGAGCCGCAGATCCAGGAAGTTTTGGGCTTGGACGAGGCCGGGCACGACTACTTCGTCCAGGTGACCGACGCGCGCCCGGATACTGGCGGACTCTCCGGCGCCACGCCGGGCGAGGCGGTGTCCTGGGGCAAGGTGGACCCCGAGAAGCTTCCCGGCACCGTCGTCGTCTACGGAGACACGACGATCATCGCGCCGCTCCTGACCGCCTATGCGCTGACGCGCCACGAGCCGCGACCGTTGCGCCGCCTCTACGACCGCCGCGAGGCGATGCTCGACCGCCTGCGCGCCGACTTCGCGGCTGCGGGTGGGCGGAAGTAGGGGACAGCGGCGATAGGGGACACTCCCCGTTCCTACTGTTCAGCGAAATTTGTTATTTCGGAAATTCCCACAGGGCTACAGCGTCTTAGCCTTTTAACGACATAGCATTTAGCACCCTTGAATGGAGAGCCAGTGAAACCGGTTCATCTTGCGAAGAAAGTGATCAACAAACTCGGGTTTGAACTGAGACGCCTACAGCCAACAAAAGCCTCATCTGAAAGCGCCCAGCAGACATACTTCAGGGGAATTGTTGAGCTGCGCGATTTGTCCATCCGCATAGCCGCGCCTGAGGAGGAATGGAGATTCCTGAAATTCTGCGAAGCTCATATGATGGAATCCCGCTCTCAGCTTCTCCAGGACCTTTTTGTTTTGTTCCTCCTGGACGGGAAAAAAAACGGGTTCTTTGTAGAATTCGGTGCAACCGATGGCATCAGCATTAACAACACCTACACCCTTGAGAAACAGTATGGATGGACGGGTATTGTTGCAGAACCGGCACGATGTTGGCGTGAGCAAATAAAGATCCATCGGAATTGTTCTGTAGATCTGCGGTGCGTGTGGGACAAGACGGGAGAGGCGCTTGTTTTCAAGGAGGTGGCAGCGGTACCCGAATTGTCGACAATTTCCATCTACGCCGACTCCGACCATCATCAGTTCGTGCGCATGGAGACAGGCGCTGATTACTTGGTCGAAACTGTCTCGATGATGGATCTCCTTGCACAACATCAAGCCCCACGGATCATTGATTACCTCTCAATCGATACCGAGGGAACCGAACTAAAGATCTTACAGAAGTTTGATTTTGACGCTTACAATATTCGGATCATAACTGTCGAGCATAACCACACAACCAACCGTGCTCGAATTTATGAACTGCTCACACTCAATGGTTATAGACGTCGATTTCAAGAGTTTTCAGCCTGGGATGACTGGTATGTTCGGGAGTAGTGACTGATTCATGAAATATTCCATACGGCTCATCCAGAAGTGATTGAGCGCGGGCGTGCTGGAGGACGGGATGCCGCTCGTCCGGATCTGTGGAGGGGGTCAGGGGCAACCATGATTCCTACTCCGACTATCTCCGCTGTCCCCTGTTTCAGTCCTGCGGAATGTCCCGCGCCGCGCCCCACTCGGCGACCAGGTTGCCGGCGAGGAGAGCGCCGCCGCCGATCCACAGCCAGAAGCCGGGACGGCCGAACCCGTAGAGCATGGCGATCAACGTCGTCCAGATCGGCTCGAGCGCGAAGAGGATCGAGGCGCGAACGGGATCGAGCTCGCGCTGGAACTGGTTCATCAGCGTCAGCGCCAGCACCGTGGCGAAGAGCGTGGCGAGCAGCAGCGGAATCGCGAACCCCGCATCGCGAAGCAGCGCGATCATCTCGGCGAGCGATGGCGCCCCCGCGCGCGCCATCGCTCCGGGTAGCGCGACGACGGCGAGAGTCGCCGTGCAGACGAACATCGCGAGTGTCACCCCCAGCGGGGCGTGCGCCTTCGTTATCCGGTCGGTCGCGAGGATGTGGATTCCGAAGAGGAACGCGCTGGCGACCGTCAGCCACTCCGCGGGGCCGAAGGTCAGGTGCGGCGGCCCCTCGATGAACCCCGCTCCGAACGTCGCGAGGGCGACGCCGATCATGAAAGGCAGGTGGGGTCTCGCCCTGTGGAGCCCTGCGGAGAGGATCGCCGCGAAGACCACGTAGAGACTCGTCAGGAAGGCCGACACCGGCGGCGAGACGTCCTCAAGTCCCCGCATTTGAAGGAGGAAACCCGCGAACAGGATCGCGCCGAGAATTGCCCCACCTTGCCACGTGCCTCGGTCGAGCGCCCGGCGTGCGCGCGGCCACAGCGCCAGCACGATGGCGGCGAGCCCGAAGCGGACTCCGACGTACAGAACGTTCACCGCGGCGCCGCCCGGCCGCCCGAGCACGCGCTCCGCGGCGTTCAGGCTCTGCTTCATCCAGACGAAGGTGCAGCCCCAGAGGATCGTGACGGCGAACAGGGCGAGGAGGGCACGCGTGCGACGGCTCACATCGACGCGTCCTGCACGATGCGCCAGCCGGCTTTCGTCTTCGTGAAGACGAGGAGGGTCAGGCCTTCCGCCTTCGGCTTATCGGGCCAGGTGAGCGTCCACCGAGCGACCACGGACGCGCAGGAAGCACTTGCCGCTCGCACCTCTTCGATCTCGAGCGTCAACGATCCCATGCCGGCCTTGTCCACGTACTTCTTGCGGTAGCGCAGGAGGACGGCCTGGCGTCCCTTTGTGAGCCCCGAAGGAGAGATGAACGTCGCGTCGTCCGCGTAGACGGCGCAAAACGAATCGAGATCGCCTCGGGTCCACGCCGCGGCCTGGTCGTTTAAAAGGGTCGCGATCTCCGCCCGGGGCGGGGGAGGCGGCGACCCGGCGTTCGCCCGGAAGGCGCAAGCAACGAGAATGCAGGCGAGGACGATGCTCCTCATGCGGAACGGGTCACCGAACCTCCCACGTGTCCCCGCTGTAGAGCAACTCCTTGAGGTCGCCGGCTCCCTTCTTCGCCGTGATCTGCGCGATCTGCTCGTGCATGGCGATGTCGAGGACGGGGGCGTCCACGTTCCGGATCACTCCGATCGGCACCGGAAACGCCGGGGGTTCCATCTGCGCCAACATGAACGCGTAGGTCGCCGAGCCCTTCTCGTCGTGCACGATCAGATCTTTCTCGGAGACCCCGGCGCCGAGCGCGACCACCTCGGGCTCGAAGGGGCCCTTCATGCGGATCCCCTTGTCCTTGGCCTTGCCGAAGATCAGCGGCTCGCCGTGCTTGAGGTGGATCACGTTGTCGTCCCGCAGGTCTTTCTCGCGGGAGGCCTCGAACGCGCCGTCGTTGAAGATGTTGCAGTTCTGGAAGATCTCGATGAACGACGTCCCCGTGTGCTTGGCGGCTCGACCGAGCACCTCTTTGAGGTGGGGCGCGTAGACGTCGATGCTGCGGCCGACGAACGTCGCGCCGGAGCCGAGTGCCAAGGCGAGCGGGTTGAACGGGCGATCCAACGACCCGTAGGGGGTGGACTTCGTCTTCTTGCCGACTTCCGACGTCGGGGAGTACTGCCCCTTCGTGAGCCCGTAGATTCTGTTGTTGAAGAGCATCACCTTGATGTCCACGTTGCGGCGCATCAAGTGGATGATGTGGTTCCCGCCGATCGAGAGAGCGTCGCCGTCGCCCGTCGCGATCCACACGGACAATTCGGGGTTCGCGATCTTGATCCCCGAAGCCACAGCAGGCGCGCGGCCGTGGATCGAATGGAACCCGAAGGTGTTCATGTAGTACGGGAAGCGGGAGGAACACCCGATCCCGGAGACGACGACGAAGTTCTCCCGGGGGATACCCAGCTCCGGGAAAATCGCCTGGACCGAGGAGAGGATCGCGTAGTCCCCGCAGCCGGGACACCAGCGGACCTCCTGGTCGCTCGAGAAGTCTTTCTTGGTCAGCGTGACGTTGCCGCTCATGCGCGGGCCCCTTCCTTGGCGGGAGCGAGCTCCTCGATCCTGGCCATGATCTCGCTCTCCTTGAACGGTTGACCCTGCACTTTGTTGAGCTGCACGACGTTCCTCAGGAACTTCGCCCGGATGAGAAGTGCCAACTGTCCCAGGTTCATCTCCGGGACGAGCACATGCTCGTACCGTGCGAGCACTTCGCCGAGATTCGCCGGCATCGGATTCAAGTGCCGGAGGTGAAGATGGCCGACACGGCGCCCGGCGGTTCGCGCGTGACGCACGGCGCTCGTGATCGCGCCGTAGGTCGAGCCCCAGCCGAGAACGAGCAGGCCGTCCTGATCGCCGTCGACCGCAGCCTGTGGGATATCGCGCGCGACCCGCTCGACCTTCTCGGCCCGCAGGTGCACCATTTTTTCGTGATTGATGGGGTCGTAGGACACGTTGCCGGTCCCGTCGGCTTTCTCGATGCCCCCGATGCGGTGCTCGAGTCCCGGGGTTCCGGGGATCGCCCACGGGCGCGCAAGCGTCTCGGCATCGCGCGAGAACGGCAGGAACCCTTCCGGGCCGGCGGGGCGATTGCCCTCGATGGGAAGGAGGTCCTCGATCTTCGGCAGCCTCCAGGGCTCGGCGCCGTTGGCGATGTAGCCGTCGGAGAGCAGGATCACCGGCGTCATGTGCTTGACGGCCAAGCGCGTCGCCTCGTAGGCGACGGAGAAGCAGTCGGCCGCGGACCGCGCCGCCAGCACGATGCAAGGCGCCTCGGAGGGCCGCCCGAAAATCGCCTGCAGCAGGTCGGCTTGCTCGGTCTTGGTCGGAAGGCCCGTCGACGGGCCCCCCCGCTGGATGTTGACGATGATCAACGGCAGCTCGACCATGATCGCGAGGCCGATGAACTCCATCTTCAGGGCCATACCGGGGCCGGAGGTCGTCGTCAGGCCGATGTCGCCAGCGAACGCGGCGCCGAGCGCGGAGCCGATGGCGGCGATCTCGTCTTCAGCTTGAAACGTGACGACGCCGAAGTTCTTGTGCTGCGACAGCTCGTGGAGGATGTCCGAGGCCGGCGTGATGGGGTAGGAGCCCAGGAAGAGTTGCCGTCCCGCCTTCTGGGCGGCCGCGACGAACCCGAGCGCGATCGCCTGGTTCCCCGAGATGTTGCGGTAAGTCCCCGGCTCGAGCTTGGCCTTGGGAACTTCGTAGGTGACCTGGAAGAGCTCGGTCGCCTCGCAGTAGGCGTAGCCGCCCTTCAGCGCGAGCTTGTTCGCCTCGACGAACTCCGGCTTCTTCGTGAAGTGCTGCTCGATCCAGCGCAAGGAGACGTCCATCGGGCGGTGGTACAGGTAGTACATCATCCCGAGCGCGAAGAAGTTCCTGCACCGATCCTGGCTCCGCTGCGGCAGGCCGGTCTCTTTCAGTGCCGCGCGGGTCAGGCGCGTGATGTCCACTTCGTGCACCCTGAAGGCCGCGAGAGAGCCGTCCTCGAGAGGGTTTTTCGCGTACCCGGCCTTCGCCAGCTCGGAATCCTTGAATTCGTCGGTGTTGACGATGAGGATGCCGGCGGGCTTGAGGTCCTTGATGTTGGCCTTGAGTGCGGCGGGGTTCATCGCGACGAGCACGTCGGGAGCGTCGCCGGGGGTGAAGATGTCCTCGGATGAGAAGCTGACCTGGAAGCCCGACACGCCGGCGAGTGTTCCGGCGGGGGCGCGGATCTCGGCGGGGTAGTCGGGGAACGTCGCGAGATCGTTTCCGATCGCTGCGGCGGTCGCCGTGAACTGCGTGCCGGTCAGCTGCATGCCGTCGCCGCTGTCGCCCGCGAACCGGATGACGACGCAGCTCAGCGTCTCGACCGGCTCCTTGCTCTTCGGAGTGGTGCTCAGGGTGTCCATGCGCGCCTTTCCTTTCGGGCCGAAGCAGGCCCGAGCGAGCGGCATTATGGCGAAGGGGCGGGGGCGGATCAAACCGGCGGTGGTCCGTTGTGCTAGGTGGCCGCTCTGGTCCGTCGGCGAATCCAGGCGAGGCGTCCGCGCACCGACTCGACGTCGGGGGCTCCTGGAGCGAGCGCCAGGTAGCATTCCAGGTCGTGCACGGCGGCGCCCGATTGTCCGAGATGGGCGAGCAGCAGCCCTCGGTCGCGAATCTCCTTCGCGTCGCCGGGCGCGACCGCGAGCAGTCGCTCGACGATGGCTAACGCCCTGATGTAGTCCCCGTGGGCGAGGTGGATCCGCTTCAGATTCAGGAGCAAACGGGTCAGCATGGCCCGCGGCGTGGCGGCGTCCAGGGAGTCCTTACGGAACAGGGACGCCCGGCCGGTGGTGCGGACGACGAGGTCTCTGCAATCTTCAATCGTGATGATGTGCCCGCCGTGGAACGGATCGATCAGAAGGCGGCGCCCGAATTCTTCGACACGGACGACGAAGTGACCGGGAAGTCCGACGCCCTCGGCGGGGATGCCCGCGCGCCGCGCGACCTCGATCACGAGGATCGAAAGGGTGAGCGGGATGCCGAGCTTACGCTCCAGCACGTCGTCGAGATAGGAGTTGCGCGGGTCGTCGTAGTTCTCGACGTTTCCCTTGAATCCGAGCTCGTCGAAGAGGAGCACGCGAAGCGCGTCCAGCCTCGCGAAGGGATTCGTGAGGCCGGCCACGCGCTCTTTCGCACCGGCGCCGATGGTCTCGACGCGGGCGATCTGGGCGAGCACGTCCATCGTCTCGTGTTCCTCGGCGGCGATCTCTAAAACGGCCTCGAGCAGCGGCAGAGTGCCGGGGCTGGCGAGATGCGCGGTGAGCCTCCGGCGCGCCGCGCGAGCGCGGGGCGTCAGCAGCGGGTCCGAGGGCGCTCCCTGGCGCACGCGCGACCTCACGCGCGACGCAAACGGCGTCGGGGCGGTGGGGTCTCCCGGTTTGCCGATCATGCGAGACCCGCAACCCGCGGCGCGCGGGGCACGGACACGAGCAGCGTGCGGCGCCTGCAGTACTCCTGGCGGGCGATCTCGGCCTGGGTCAAATCGTCCCGGATCGAGGCGTAGAGCTGGGCCGCCTCCGAAAAGCTCCGGCGCGACCAGGCCGCCTCGGCGCGGCGGCGGACGAGCTTGGCGCGCGCCTCCTTGACGAGGCGTTCGGACTCGCCGCGCCACTGCTCGAGAACCTGCTTCTGGTGCGCCTCGAGCGCGGCCCATTGGGAGAAGTCGCCGTTCAAGATGTCGCCGCAGTAGCCGAGGAGAAGGTCGGCCTGCCTGTCGATTTCTTCGCACGCTTCGTCGGGGCCCCACGGGTACCGCGGGAGGAAGAGGATCGTCGGGTTCTTCGCGCCGACGATGAACGAAAGGCGTACGGCGCGTCCGGTTTGCAAGGGACGGATCGACACCACGATCGATCCCCAGTCGAGCTCGATCACGACGTCGCAATGGCGCGACTTCGCGACAAATGCGTAATCGTCGTTCCGATGGAGCACAAAGCCGTGGCGGTCGACGAGGAACGCGAACGTCTTCGGAACCCTCTCTTGAAAGACGTCGAGTACGGTTTGAATTCTCATCGGTTGTCCAAGATCCGGCTTTCAAGAACGCGCCCTGAAGTTACGCCGGGATCTTCGCGAAGTCCATGGAAAGGGCGCGTCGCAACGCGCGAGAATCGACGATTTGTTCCAGGGAACATGCCGACTTTGCGGCCTATGCGTAAAGCGCCGCGGCTCGTGGGCGTTGTCGGGGTCGCGCGGCTTGGCGCTCTCAGTCGGCGGGGACGAAGTGGACGGTCGAAATCGTCGCCGCCTCGACGGCCTTCGCGGTGAAGGGAAGCGGAAAATCGTCTCCCCTCGCCCACGCGCGCAGCTGGTCTTTCGAGTGCCGGTCGAAAAACTGTCCCGACTGGCCGAGCGGCAGCACGAGGCGTGACGCGTCGGGATCGGAAAGATCGACGATGAGGCGCGCCGAAGGGATCTGCGTCACGTCGTAGCGTTCGCCGCGCAGCGGGAACCCCGCGACGTTGAGCGTGTGCCATTCGCCGGGAAGCGCCACGGGGCCGATCGCGAGCCGTTTGGCGATCCACCGGGGGAGCGCGGAAGCAAAGGAATGCGGGTAGGTGAGACGGTGCGTCTTTCCAAAGGACCAGCGCGCGGGATCCGTTCCGTCCTCGCGCTCCACCGTATCGATCGCCAGGGCGAGCGCTCTTTCTATTCCGCCGGCGCGCGTTTCGACCTGCGGCGTGCTCTTATCGTCCCAGAACGACTGGGCGCCGCTCCCGTCGATCATGTGGTCGAGCATCGACCAGGTGATGCGCGCGGCGGACGAGCCCGCCTCCTTCCGGATCTCCTTCATGAACGCAAAGAACAGTCGCGACGGACCGCGCGTGTCGGCACGGCGGTCCCAAGCCGAAAGAACGGAGACCGCCTTCACGGCCCGCGGATCGGCGAACACGAAGCCGCGGACAGCGGAGACGACGCGCGCGGCGTAGGGCGAATAGACGTCGCTTTGCATGGCGCGCATGTCGGCCACGGTCGCGGCCGAAAACGAAGATCCCAGCTGGCGCGCGCGATTCGCGCGATCGGACTCCGCGAAGAAGCCCGGGTAGGGGAGGAGGCGCGAGGCGCTGCTCCAGTCGTCGTTCGCCGTGGCGATCACCCCGTCGTCGGGCGCCGCAATCGCGGGGAGCCTGTCTGCGGGAATCGTCCCGTTCCAGTCGTAGCTTGCGGTCCACCCGGGCACGGGGAACCTCCCGTCCCCGGAGAGACGCCTCGGGATCGCCCCCGCGACCGTGACGCCGATCGCGCCGGTGACGTCCGCCCAACAGACGTTGACGGACGGACCTGCGAAGCGGGACCATGCCGCGATGAGCCCCGCGCCGTTGCGCGCGTGCGCCGCGTCCAAGAACGCCCGCGGCCCCTGCGGGAGCCCCGCCGGCGCAAAGGCGCGAGCGAGTGCGATCTCGGGATTCTCGTCGAGCCTCTGAACGATCGGTCCGTGGACCGTGCGGGCGACTTCGATGATGACATCGGCACCGTCTTTGACCTTGATCGTCTCTTGCGTACGATCGAGTGGCACCCAGGCGTTGTTGCGTAGGTAGGTTCCCGCGGCCCAGTCAACTCGCTCGACGAAAAAATCGGAGTCGTCGGCCTGGTGCATCGTGAGCGACCAGGCGACGCGTCCGTTGTGCCCGATGACGACGCCGGGGGTTCCGGCCAGCGTGAGGCCGGCGACGTCGAGCCCGTCGGCGCTTTTCAGGTGAGCGGCGTACCAGACGCCGGGGCGCTCAGCCTGAAGGTGCGGGTCGCCGGCGAGGAGGGGTTTACCTGAAGCGGTGCGCGTGCCGGCCAACGCCCACGCGTTGCTCCCGGCTGGGGTGGTCTCGGCCGCGGCGGAGACGACGGGGGTCGATCGCGGAAGGCCGGCGAGGATCTCGGCGGTCTCCGGGGCGATATGGGACGCGCCCGGCTCGGACGCGTCGAGGAGGAGGACGGCGGCGGCGAGGCCTCGGGCCCGCGCGTCGTCCCAAGCTCCGCGCTCGACGGCTTCCGCCACCGACAGACCGTCCTGCAGGAGCCTCACGAACGCGAGCGAGTCGACGGGCGTCCAGGGCTCGGGCGTCAACGAGAGCCCACGCATTTCGAGCGGAGGCGCGTGATCGGCGAGAAACGCGTTGACGCCGTCGGCGTAGGCCTCGAGCGCCAGGCGTTCGTTGTCTCCCAGGGAATCCCAGTCGCGCCGCGCAAGGGCCGCGTAGCCGGACATGCGAGCCTCGCGATCCATGGCGATTGCGGCGGAACCGAAGATCTCAGCCAACCGCCCGTGCGCCGCGCGCCGGCGCAACTCCATCTGGAACAGGCGGTCGGCGGCGTGGATGAAACCCAACGCGCGCCAGGCGTCGACCTCGAGCACGGCGCGCACGTGCGGAACGCCCTGCCGGTCGAAGCGCGCGTCAACCGGTG
>Ga0315290_10003072_pt1 | contig 11927 bp, 9 predicted proteins | sample YL17G12_0_MG_FD_203627 | JGI IMG/M metagenome (GOLD analysis project Ga0315290, IMG submission 203627) | Sediment microbial communities from Yellowstone Lake, YNP, Wyoming, USA - YL17G12_0 | ecosystem: Environmental > Aquatic > Freshwater > Lake > Sediment | place: USA: Wyoming | collected...
ATACCGGCGATTGCTGGGCAGCGCCGCGATCGAGGTGCCGCCCGAGTGCGATCCGGGTCATGTCTACCACCTGTTCCCCGTGCTCTCGGCCGAGCGCGATCGCCTCCAGGCGTGGCTGCGCCAGCAGGGCATCGAGACGCTGATCCACTATCCCGTCCCGATCCCGCGCCAGCCGGCGCTGCAGTCCGAGCAGCCAGCCCAGTGCCCGGTGGCCGACCGCGTGTGCGCCCGGGTCTTGTCGTTGCCGATCTACCCCGGCATGCCGGAAGCCGACATCGACACCGTCGGGGAGGCCATCCGGCGCTTCCGCGCGTGACCCCTGGAGGGCGACAACGAGGCGCCGACGGCCGGGCGGCACAGCTTCGCTGGCAACTCGCCGCACCCGACCGGCCAAACGGGGTATGCTACCCATCGACTCCGCTGTGTCGACAGGCTGCGGGCCACGCCGGGCGTGGTGCCAGCTGACTCGGCCCACCGCAGAGGCCGTGGATACGCGTGAGCTCAGGGTTCAGGAACAGGAGACGCCGACGCATGCGCACGTTGATTACGGGTGGTGCCGGGTTTATTGGTTCCCATCTCGCGGAACGCCTCCTTGCGGACGGCCACACCGTCTTCGTGCTCGACGACTTGTCGACGGGGTCCTTCGAGAACATCGCCCACCTGAAGGGCCGCCCCGGTTTCCAGTACACCATCGACACCGTGACCAACGAGCCGGTGCTCGCCGAACTCATCGACCAGTGCGACACGATTTACCACCTGGCCGCGGCGGTTGGCGTACGGCTGATCGTGGAAGCGCCGGTGCGTACGATCGAGACCAACGTGCACGGCACTGAAGTGGTGCTGAAGCAGGCCGCGAAGAAGGGCAAACTCGTGCTCATCGCCTCCACGTCCGAGGTGTATGGCAAGAGCACGGACGTGCCATTCCGGGAGGATGGCGACCTGGCCCTCGGCGCCACCATCCGCCATCGCTGGGCCTACGCCTGCAGCAAGGCGCTCGACGAGTTCCTCGCCCTGGCCTATTGGAAGGAGAAGAAGCTGCCCGTCGTGATCGTGCGGCTCTTCAACACGGTCGGCCCGAGGCAGACCGGCCGCTACGGCATGGTCGTGCCCACCTTCGTGCAGCAGGCGCTGGCTGGCGAGCCCATCACCGTGTTCGGCGACGGCACGCAGTCGCGGTGCTTCACGGACGTGAGCGATGTCGTGTCGGCGCTCGTGGCGCTGCCGGGGGAGCCGCGGGCCGTGGGGGGCGTATTCAACATCGGCAACACCGAGGAGGTGTCTATTTTCCGGCTCGCGGAGCGCGTGAGGGCACTGACCGGCAGCTCGTCGCCGATCGTGACCGTTCCTTACGACCAGGCGTACGAGGCGGGATTCGAGGACATGCCCCGCCGCGTGCCGGACCTCAGCAAGATCGCCGGGCTCATCGGGTATCAACCGCGGGTTGGCCTCGATGAGATCCTCCGGCTGGTGATCCAGTTCTACAAGGCCCGGTAGCTCACGGGGGTTCTGGCCGTCGTGAGATCTGTCTGCGCCCCTCATGAGGCCGCCAGCGCGACGTCCGCGGGCCGGGGCCGCGCAGGCCGCCGCGCGCGCACGTAGTAGCCGCTCGTCATGATCGCGTGTGCGATCGGGGTGCCCCGGAAGTCGCCGTACTGGGCAGTGATGAGGAAGGACAGACGGCGCACCACGGCCGCCAGCAGGTGCCAGCCGAGCCGCAGCGGGCGCCAGCCCAGTGTCTCGGCCTGGATGCCGAAGCGCTGAAGTAAGATCGCGATCGCTCCCATCGGGTCGCTCTCCTCGACGATTTCCATTTCCACGAACCGCTTCAGCAGGTGTTGCAGTCCGTAGCGCGTGTAGCGGAAGTAGTCGGCAGGTGCGTCGTGGATAGGGAACAGGAACCTCGTCGTCAGCGGCAGTGTACCGTCGTCCTTGAGCACCCGGAACATCTCGTCGATGCCGCGCTGCGGATCGGGCAGGTGTTCGAGCACCTCCGTGCAGAGGACCGTGTCGAAGGTGGCGTCGGCGAAGCATCGGTCGAGCGCGTCACCCACGACCTGGACGCCGTCGACGCGGCGGATGTCGAGGCTCACGCGCCGAGGGAACATCGAGGCGTAAAAGCCGGCGCTCGACCCGAGATCGAGCGTGAAGGCTTCCGTGGCGTGCGCGCGCAAGAAGCGCTCGAGCGGGGGGCGCGTCAGCTTGGCGGTGAGTCGCCGCGCCAGGGGTTTCAGGAAGCGCACAGAGATCTCACTGCGTCCTTCAGAAGAGCTTCGCGATCCGAAGCGGCGAGGCATTCCTCGACAGGTCGCACGAACTGCAGATCGAAGGCGTTCCCTTCCCGAACTGCGCGCCGCGCGAGCGCTCGCGGCGTGCGCGCATCCCTTGCGCGAAGTCAGTGAAGCTACTATCCTCAACACCAGGATTCCGACGTCCCAGATTCGGTAGGCTCCGGTGACAAAACTCATTATCCAGATTCCGTGCCTGAACGAAGCCGAGACGCTGCCCGAGACGCTTCGTGACTTGCCGCGGGACATCGACGGCATCGACACGATCGAAATCCTCGTGATCGACGATGGGTCAAGCGACGAGACGGCGGCGGTGGCCCGTCGCCACGGCGTGCATCACGTCGTCAGGTTCCGGCGCCACAAGGGGCTGGCGGCCGCGTTCGTGGCGGGCATAGATGCCTCCGTCAAGCTGGGGGCCGACTTCATCGTCAACACGGATGCGGACAACCAGTACGCCGGGTCGAGCATTCCCGCCCTGCTGGAGCCCCTGCTGTCCAGGCGCGCAGACATCGTGATCGGCGATCGGGATATCGTCTCGCTCCGCCATATGTCAGCCTCGAAGAAACTCCTGCAGCGGTTCGGCAGCTGGGTTGTGCGGCAGGTCTCGAACACGCAGGTGCCGGACACGACGAGTGGCTTCAGGGCCTACACGCGCGAAGCGGCCCTTCACATGACGATCGTGTCGGACTACTCCTACACGCTGGAATCGATCATCCAGGCCGGCAAGCGTCGCATGGCGATTGCCCACGTTCCCATCCAGTCCAATCCGAAGACGAGGCCGTCGCGCCTGTTCGACAGCATGCTGTCGTATATCAAGAATTCCGGCGCCACGATCGTCCGCGTGTACACGATGTACGAGCCGCTGAAGGTCTTCACGTACATCGGCCTCGCGGTGTTCGCTGCGGGAGCCGCTCTGTCGGCGAGGTTCCTCTACTACTATCTGCGCGGCGACGGAGGGGGCCACGTCCAGTCCGTCATCCTGTCGGCCGTGCTCCTGATTGTGGGTTTCCAGGTTGTCCTGATTGGCTTGCTGGCCGACGTCATGTCGGGCAACCGCAGGCTGATCGAAGACGTGCTGTACCGGATTCGGCTCATGGAACTGGACCGCCCGGGCATCGATCCAGGCCAGGAGGCACGCGCCGAACCCCAGGCGGAGCCGAAGTGACCATGCGCCACGTGGTCGTGATGGTCACCAGTTCCTATCCACGATTTCCCGGAGACACGGTCGGCACATTCATGGAACCCATCGCCCGCGCGGTCGCCGAGCGCGGGCACGATGTGCACGTCGTGGCGCCCTGGCATCCCCTGGTCGAACGCCCCGCGCAGGAATCCGGTGTCTCCTTCTATTTCTACCGGTACGCGCCGCGTGCCTTCCCCCACGTGTTCGGCTACGCCGGTTCGCTCAAGGCGGATGTCCGTTTCCGCGCGTCAGCCCTGGCGGTCACGCCGCTCGCCGTCGCCGCAGGCATCCGCACCGCCATCCGCGTTGCGCGCATGGCCAACGCGACACTCATGCACGGACATTGGGTCGTCCCTGGCGGGTTCATGGCCAGGGTGGCGGCAGGCGGACGCCTGCCGCTCGTGATCAGCCTTCACGGCTCCGACGTCTACGTCGCCGAGCGGCACGGGCTTGCCCGCCGGGCGGCTCGAACGGCGTTTTCGCGTGCCGCATGGATCACGGCGTGCAGCGCCGATCTGCGGGACCGGGCCCTCGCCCTCGGGGCGAACCGTGAGCGCAGCGAAGTGCTGCCGTACGGCGTCGATACGGTGCGATTCGCGCCGTCGCCCGACACGCGCCAGGCAACGCGGCAGAGGCTGGGCCTCTCTGGAGACGGTGTCAGCGCCGGATCGGGCGGCCTGTTTCCCTCCGGGAGAACGAGTATTGAAACCGGTTGTCGTGACTCGACAATCATCTTCGCCGCAGGCCGGCTGGTGCGCAAGAAGGGGTTCGAGTACCTGATCGACGCCGCCGCCCGCCTCGCCCCTCGGTGGCCGGCGATGCGCGTCGTCATCGCCGGCGGCGGCGATCTGGCCGATGAGTTGAAAGGGCGAGCCCGCGATGCCGGCGTCGCAGAAGCCGTGACGTTCCTGGGCGCCGTCTCCCAGTCCGAAATGCCCGCGCTGCTCGCGGCGGCAGACATTGTGGCCGTGCCCTCGGTGCGTGACGACTCGGGCAACGTAGACGGCCTTCCGAATGTCGTAATGGAGGCGCTGGCGTCAGCCACGCCTCTTGTCACCACGCCGGCGGGCGGCATTGGGTCGGTCGTCGAACACGCCCGCACGGGGCTGCTTGTGCCCGAGCGCGACCCGGAGGCGCTTGCGGCCGCGTTCGAGACGCTGCTGGCGGACAAAGAGCTGCGCGCGCGCCTCGGACAGGCGGCCCGGCGTGAGGTGTGCGAGCGGTACACCTGGGAACAGTACGCCGCGCGACTGGAAGCCATCTACGACCTCGCCGTGAGTCGCGTTGCCGCCAAACCGGCGATCGAAAGGTCCGGATGATGGCCTGGGTGCTGGTCGAACTGGTCATCGTGGGGTACCTGCCAGGGGCCCTCGCCTTCCGCTGGCCATCGGCTGGCCGGCCCGCGCGTGCCGCGCTTCCGGCAGAGGAACGAATCTTCTGGGCGATCATCCTCAGTCTGACGATGTCGTGCATGCTGGTGCTGGCCCTCGCTGCGGCCGGGATGTACACGTTCGGCCGTCTCGTCGGCGCGGTGCTGGCGTTCAGCCTGCTGCTGGCCGCGGCGGCGAGAGGCGACCTTCGACTGGGACCGTCCGCCGCGCGAGTCCGTCCGCCCGCAGTAGTGCCCGCGCTGCTTGTGGCTGTCGGTCTGTGGCTGTATTTCCCTCCGGCGGAATACGTGGTCGGTGGACGCGACCCTGGCGTCTACACCGCCGAGGGCGTGCAGATCGCCCAGCGAAGGTCGCTCGTCACAACCGAGGCGCTCGTCGCCGACGTGCCCCCGCACCTGCGCGGTCTGGTCTTCTCCCGTGGTCCGGACGATCGCTTGCGGCGCTTCATGGGGTTCTTCATCCTCGACGCGTCCGCCGGCGCGGTGGCGGGCCAGTTTCCCCACTTCTATCCGGCCTCGCTGGCACTGGGCTATGGCATCGATGGGCTGACGGGTGTGCGGAAAACGACCGGACTGTGGGCGATCCTTGGTGTTCTCGCGGTGTATTTCGCCGGCACGGTGTATTTCGGCAGGCCTGTGGCGGCCGCGGCAGCGGGATTGCTGAGCCTGCACGTCGCACAGGTGTGGTTTGCGCGCTCCCCGAACGCCGAGATGGCGCTTCAAGCACTGCTCTTCTCTGCCTTGCTCGCGTACGCCCGGGTGGAGACGACCGGGTCGCGGTTCTTTACCGTGGTGGCCGCAAGCATCCTGGGCATCCTGTTGTTTCTCCGGGTGGACGCGTTCATCGTGCTGGCGATGGTGGCCCCGGCCGTCTTACTCGATGTGGCCGCCGGCCGCCGCATCCGCGCACTGTTCGTCGTACCGCTCCTCGCGTGGATCGCCGCAGGGACAGCGTATCTGGTCGTGTTCGTCCGACCGTACCTCGATCAGCCTCTTGGCTTCATCCGGAACCTCACGCCCGTGCATTGGGCGTTGATCGCCCTGGGGTTCGGCGTGATGGCTGCGGTGGCGGCGGTGGCTGCGATGATTCGCCGCCGCAGAGGTGCCTGGCTCGCCGCCTGGGTGCCGATGGGTCTCGTCATTGCGGTCGTGACGGCCGCCGTGTACGCCTACTTCTTCCGCGAGCCGGGCGGCCCGCTGGCGGCGCACGACGCCTACTCCCTGCGGACGTTCGCGGCGCACTACCTGACGCCCTACCTGCTGGCGGCGGCGCTGGCGGGGTACGCGCTCACCGTGCCGCGCATGTTCGGGCCGCACCCGCTGCTGGTGATGCTGGTGACGGGTTTCTGCGGGTTCTTCTTCTACAAGATCCGGATCGTGCCGGAACACTTCTGGATGGCGCGCCGGTTCCTGCCGGTGATCCTCCCCGCGATGCTCTTGTACGCCAGCGCCGCCGTCTTCTACACGCCGTGGCGAGCAGCGGGCGGCCGGACGGCGTGGCTGCTCCGCGCCCGCGCGGCACTGGGCATCGCGATGGTCGCCGCCGCCGGCTGGCAGTTCTTCCAGCAGACCAGGCCGATCCTGCCGCACGTCGAATACGCCGGCGTCGTGCCGCGTCTTGAGCGTCTGGCCGCGCAGATTGGCGAAGACGATCTGGTCATCATGGAGTCGCGGGGATCGTCGGACCTCCACGTGCTCGGCCTGCCGCTGGCGTACATTTACGCCCGGCACGTGCTCGTGCTCACGTCAGACCGCCCGCCCGCGGCGGTCTTCGCCGAGTTTGTCGAGTGGGCCGCGCGGCACTATCGGCGGGTGCTGTACCTCGGATCCGGCGGCAAGGAGTTGCTGAGCCGCACGGTCGACGCCGAGTTCCTGGCCAGCGACGCCTTCACGGTGCCCGAGTACGATCGCTCGTGGGACCACCCTCCCAGGGACGTCCGCCAGAAGGGCTTCAGCTTTGGCCTGTGGCGTTTCACGCTCGAACCGCGCGTCACAGTCCGCGTTCGCGTGGAGGTCGGCGGCGCCGACGACTTCGCGGTTTCCGGATTCTGGGCGAAGGAGACGAACGGCCGCTTCCGGTTCCGATGGTCGACGGGCCGGGCGGAACTGAGGCTTCGCGTGCCGGCGGCTGAGCCGTCCGAATTGACGTTCTGGCTGGGCCACGGGGGACGCCCGCCCGGCGTTCCGGGAGCTCGGGTGTCCGTGTACGTGGATGATCAACTCGCGGGGATCGCCGAGGTGACCGCGTCGGAACCGCGGCCCTTCGTCTTCTCCATTCCGCCGGACACCGTGGCCCGTGCCGTGCGCCGCGACGGATTCCTCTCCGTGCGCCTCGAGACGTCCACCTGGAGTCCCAGGACGGCAATCGGATCCCAGGACGATCGCGACCTTGGGGTGATGGTCACGGCAGTCGAGCTACGTTAGGCATGCGATGTTCGATCACCTGCAGATCTACGACCGACGCGAGCGCTGGGCTGTCGGGCTGGCGGACGTCGCCCTGCGGGCACTCGCCGCGCCGGCCAGACTGCGGCGGCTTCCTCCTGCCGGTGCGGCGCCTCAGCGTGTGCTGGTGTTGCGCCTTGAACGCATCGGCGATCTGCTCATGACCTTTCAGGCGCTGTCCGTGTTGCGCGCCAGCCTGCCCTCGGCCAGGATCGATCTGGTAGTGGGCAACTGGAACGAACCTCTTGCGCACGCGATGGCCGTGGCCGACCGTGTCGATCCGCTCGATGCACCCTGGCTCGCCCGGGACCAGCCGGGGGCTTCATCGGCGCGCCTGCTCTCGCACGCGCGCGGCTGGCGAGCGCACAAATACGACCTCGCCATCAACTTCGAGCCCGATATCCGCAGCAATTTGCTCCTGTGGATGTCGGGCGCGCCTCGCCGTGTGGGGTACTCCACGGGCGGCGGTGGTGCGACGCTTACGGACACGGCCGCCTATGACCCGACGCTCCACACGCACGACAACGCCGTGCGTCTGGTTGCGTTGGCGGCACCCGACGCGAACCCGGCTTCGCTCCCACACCCACGACTTCAACTGCCCGGCGCGGCGCGCGAACGCGCGGGCCGTCTCCTCGCGCCAGCCGCCGGGTCGTCGTGCATCGGGCTGCATGCGAGCGGAGGGCGGCCCGTCAAGCAATGGCACACCCGCCGATTCGCCGAGCTGGCGACAGCCCTCAGCCTCGAGTATGGCGCGACCATCGTGCTGACGGGGACATCCCACGACGCCGGCACCGTCCGCGAGGTGCAGGCGGCCGTGCCGGCCCCGGTCCGTGTGCTGAATCTGTCCGGCCAAGCGGATGTGCTCGATCTCGCCGCGGTGATCGAGCGACTGGCGGTGTTCATCAGTGCCGACACCGGACCGATGCACCTGGCGGCAGCGGTGGGAACGCCCCTGGTTGCGCTATTCGGGCCGTCGGACCCGGCCCGCTACGCCCCCCGCACGTCGGGGAGCCGCATCGTCCGCATCGACCTGCCCTGCAGTCCATGCAACCGGATCCGGCTGCCGCCCGAGCGCTGCCGCGGCCATGTCCCTGACTGCCTTGACGGCATCACCGTGGACGACGTCCTGGCGGCCGTCCGCGAATCCCTGTTTCTGGATCCGGGTCGAGGGCTCCGCGGCGTCAGCCCCGCTGTCAGGCTCGCCTGAGTCGAGAAGCGACAAGGGAATGTCCCGGGGGCTGAAGCCCCGGGGCTCCATGTCACGCAGGCGGGGTCTGCTGCTGGAGGCCGGGCACTCTGATGGAGGCTTGGCGTTCAGGCCCGGCGGCGAGTTCCCGCGTCACGCGGGTCGGACGCCCTGAACGCGGCCGCATAGACCGACAGCATCGCGCCCGTCACATTCTCCCTGGCGAGGCGCGAGAAGACCTCGTCGAGTTTCGCCAAGAGGCGGGCGACATCGTCCGGCGCGGGGTTGTGCGGCGAGGCCCCCGGCATCAATTCGGAGGAATGGAACGCCATCTGGATGATCGGCAAGTCCAGGCGGCGTGCCGTGTGGAACACGTCCATCAACCGGTCGGCCGTCATGTCCTGAAAGGGCCGAAACCACTGCGGCGCCACGCGAAACAGACGGTTCAGCCCCTTCGCCATGGCGTACTTGCGAGAACGCCGGTACCATTCGGCGAGCGCCGGGGATCGGCGCATGAACCCGTTGGTCTGGAGAACCGTAACCGGCACTTCAACCAGGCTGGACGCTCCGGGGCGGCCGGGGTCGCCCCAGGCGATGTAGTACGGCCGGGCCGGAGCCTCGCGGTAGTCCTGCCCGCGCTCGCGCGCACCCGCATCCTGCCATGACAGCAGCGGCGTGACCGAGCAGTCGACGACATAGCCGAGGTCCAGCAGAATCTCGGTGTGAGCCGCCGAGAACCCCCAGCGCCCCGCTCGATAGCTGGTCGGCCGCTTTCCGCACTTCGTCTGCAGCGCCACCGTCAGCGTGTCCAGTTTCCTTCGGAAGAGCGAGGTCGGGATTTCGGACGCGTAGGCGTAGGCGCGAGAGGTCTGGTCCCAGTACTCGTCAAGGGGCGGCGTCGTCCATGGATGCAGGTGCGCGCCGATCTCCGCCAGGCCTTGTCGTTCGAACGGAACCAGCAGGCGGTCGAACGCAGGATCCGACACGACATCGTGCGTGCAGAGATATGTCGGCGGGAACCCGTGCCTGGCACAGATCTCCTGGAACGGCGGGATGAATGCGATGTTCTCCGTCGTGACAGGCCCGCGCCGCTGCCACTGGTCGTCAGCTTCGGTGTCGAGAGTGATGATCAGTTGCATGTGGAGGTATCAATTATACCCACACTGCCAGCCACGCCCTGGTGAAGGGGCCAGCCTCGCCGCCGAAGCAGTTCACGCACCGGAGTCAGCCCGAATGGCCCAGAGCTCACGTTGTCGTTCGAAGTCGCCCAGCTTCGTGATGGCACTGTCGTCTGGCGCAATGCGTTCAACACGGTGGTTGAACGTGTACGCGCGGTCCTGCACCGTGTCGACGATGAGCATACCGGCTGGCGTGAGATGCTCGCGCACGTACGCCGCCAGTTGCGGCCGAAGCGCCTCCTCGGCCACCAGGTGCGGCCAGTTCACCATGACGATGGCATCGTAGCGGCCGTCCAGGGGATGCGGGAACGTACGCTCGGCGAAGCGGGCGCGGCCGTGTCGGGACGCACATGCGAGCAGGCGCGCGGCCCGGAGCACCGCGCGATCGGCATCGAGCCCCAGCCGCTCCCGAAATCGCAGCCGCCGGAGGATGTCCCCCAGGCCGCACCCGATCTCGACCACGCGACCGCGCTGTTCATCCGGCAGGCCGTTGAGGTACACGATGACCCTGAGCGCGTACGGCCTGTCGCCAATTCGGTTCACGTGCCACAGGTTGAACCCGAAGATCCACCGCAGCAGGTACCGATCCAGGTGACGGACGAACTGGGCCGCGCCTCTGGCTCGCGTCGTGATGGTCATCGGCGACCTGGATCCGCCAGGTCTGAAGACCCGGCCCCCGTTCCGATCGGCCCGGGATCGTCGGGACTCGACTCAACCGGCTCCGGCCGCAGCTCTTCCGGCGCTTGACGGCGGGCGCCAGCACGGCGGCCGTGCAGGAACTGTCGAATCGCGTCGGCCTCCCAGGGCTGGAGGAAACGCACGCCGAGCAGGATGACGGGATACGCGGTCAGCAGCGCCATCGCCTCCACCAGATTCCGCGCCGGCGCGGGGCCGCGCAGCCACAACCCGAGGGCCCCCAGCATCAGCGTCACCGCGAGCGTCTTGACCAGACGCCTGGCCTCGTACGGGATCGGGTAGTACCTCTGGGCGAACCATCCCGTGGTCACCGTGAGCACCAGTTGACCGCACACGACGCCGGACGCGGCACCCATCACCCCGAACCGTGGAATCAGGACGACGCTGCCGGCCAAGCTGGCGATGGCGCCAGCGGCCGTCGCAATCGGATACCTCGATGTTCGTTTGGCAACGTTGATGGAGGTGGCCATGAACCAGGCAGCCGCCTGGATCGTGATGCCGAGGGCCAGCAGCGGCACCACATCAGGGGCGCGATGGTAGGACACCGGCAATACCATTCGCGCGACGGGCCCCGCGAGCAGGATGATGCCCAACGTCGCGAAACACAGGACCGCGAACGCATAACTGGCCATACGCGCGAACACCGCCGGCGCGTCGCGGCGTCTCAAGGAACTGAACGCGAAGGGCATCCATGCCGACTCGAACGCCACCGGGTAGAGTTTCAGGACCGAGGCCATCGTGCTGCCAATGGAGTACACGCCGAGATCCCGCAACGGCAGGAACATCCCCAGCACATAGCGGTCCGACATCGACATCACCTGGCTGAGCAGCCCCTGAGGCACCTGGGGAAAGCCGTAGTGCAGCGACGCGCGGATCATGGGGCGCGAGAACGTCCCGCCGATCATCGACTTGAGGGTGGGTGACAAGGCCAGCACCAGGACGCTGGTCACGATCACGTCCGCCAGCGCCAGGCCGAAGACGCCCTGCCTGAAACCCACCACGAGCACGAGGCGGACCACGACCGTTGAGAACGACCGCAGGAACGTCAGGGTCCCCACCAGCGACGACCGTTCCTGCACTCGAAAGAGGGACAATGGGAGAAAGGCCAGATTGGAGAGGCTCGTGTTCAGCGCGACCAGCTGCAGCGCCGGCATGTACTGCACGTCGCCCACCACGATTCGCGTGAGCCAGGTGGAGAGCGGCCACAGCACGACGAGCGCCGCGCCGTTCAGAGCCAGAATGAAGACCAGTACCGTCTTGGCGAGTGCCCGTCGATCGTCCTTCCGCGGATAGTCGAAATAAAGCCGCAAGTACGCGGAGTCGAGCCCGCAGCGGAGCGAGGGCTTGAGCACCGCTTCGAACACCAGCAGCAGGGTCAGCGCCCCATACTCCGCAGGTTGCAGCACCCGGGTGTAGACGGGCAGCAGGACGACGTTGACGGCTAGTACCGCGGCATCGGCGGTCCCGTACGCGAACAATTGCCGGGACACCCGCCGCAGGTTATCGAACATCGGCCAATGTGCCTTCACTCACCGCGATACCACCAGTTCCCTGACCACGGTCATCAACG